>WNGD01006170.1_pt1 | contig 14180 bp, 15 predicted proteins | sample 5400671 | NCBI WGS metagenome assembly WNGD01 (sample SAMN13153369, study PRJNA577476) | soil metagenome | isolation source: 40 cm soil or saprolite under grassland replicate 2 | place: USA:California | collected 2016-06-15
GCCCGACCGAGCACGTGGTCGACGGCAAGCTGCTGCTGGTCGTCGCTGTCGAGCCCGGTGCAGATGTCCCGTACGGGCTGACCCTCCACCGGGGCGACCGTGTTGAGTACTTCGTGCGGCGCGGCGCCAACAACTTCCCCGCCCGTCCGGAGGAGATCCGATAGCTCGTGCTCGACCGGCTTGGCCGGGCGGACCCAACGAGCCGGTTCCAAGAGGGCTTCGGGCGATTCTGACGGTCAGCGCCCGGCACCTGAGTAACTGTGAGCGCGGGAATCGCTCACGGGGCGACTGACGCACAGGGCGACCTGAGGAGGCCGAGCGGCCGCGCCGGCCCTGGGGGATCGAGCGGTCATGCTCGCGACGTCGCGGCCCTCCCACGGTTCGTCCCGGTCTCCTGGTCGCACGATGGCCGTAGACCGAGATAGCCACGCCTGGCCAAGTGCCCGCTGAGCCTCCTGCGCAACTCCAGGACTGGCGCTCGCGGTCGTACAGCGACAGGGGCAGGTCGTCCGCGTTGATGCCACGCCGGCGGTGATGCCCGGGGCGGCAGCCGAGGCAGTGCGTCTGGCCCGACCGGCCGCATGGCGGGCTCGACGTCGGCGTCGTCGGCGAGCAGCTTGTCCGAAGAGTGTGGGAGACTCCACCGAGTCAGACCGGCCAGGCCGGGCAGACCGGCTCGCTGCCGCCGGCGACGACCGGCCCGCCGCAGGAGATTCCATGGACAACCAGCCGAATAGCCTCACACCAGGCCAACCGCAGCTGCAGCAGGCCGATATCAGCCCCAGGCAGCGACGGTGGCTTGTCTGGGTAAGCACCTTGACGCCGCTGCTCGTCGCCGTCGTTGGCGGCGTGTTCGCCTTGGCCAACGGCTGGAGACCGTTCTCCGCTCCTACCCCTACGTCTGCTCCTGTGGCGGGCGCGGTCGCTTCGCCATCGTCGCTGGCCTCGCAAGCGGCCGCGCGAATCACCATCATCCCGCCGGGCGGCGATGTCCCTCGCTGCGTGACGGTCAACGGGACCGCGACGGTTCCGGGGGATGTGTCTGTGTGGCTGGCATTGCATGGAGTAGGGAAGAATGGCAAGGAGGACGCCGACTTCTACGGCTTCACGCCCGCCATCGTTGATCCCTCGGACCCCGACCGGTGGCACGCGAGTATGGAGTTGGGTCTTGCCGGTGATATTGGTAAGACGTTCGTGATCTTCGCCTTCCCGGTCCATCAGGAGGCGAACCGGCTCCTGGCCAACTTCCGGAGCGACAAGTACTACTTCAAGGCGCTGCCCGTGCAAGACGGGGTCGTCTCCGAAAGGTTCCGGCGCGACCGCCGGGACACCGCTCTGTGTAGCTGATCGACCACATCCTGGTCTCGGGCGTGCTGGTCCGCCACGTCAGCCAGCCGATGCCGCCGATCGGCCCCGAGGCCTCCCACAGTTCTTTCCGGTCTCCTACATACAGCGCTACCGGCGCTTCGCCCGACGGCGCTCTACCTGCGGGCACGGATCGGGGTCGCGCCCCGAGGGCGGCTAACGCTCCCCCGGCAAGGGACTATTACGCCAGCCGGTGGACGGGCTCGATCCGCCAGGAAGTCCGGGCGACATTCGCCAACCCCTCTGCCCCTGGTCCACGCACGGCACCACCCACCTGCTCTTGCTCGGCGACCGACAGGTTCAGGGCGAGGATCTGCGCGAGTAGGTCTTCGTCGGGGTCGAAGCCGTACACGTCAAGGACGGCGCGGTCGAGGGCCTCGTGGAGATCACGGAGCCGGCTGCGGCCGGGCTGACGCAGCGAGTTGTACTGCTGGCCGATCGTGATCCCCTGCGCCATCCGCTCGGCGCGGAATGCCAGCGGTTCGGCGACCACCTCGACGACCCGGTCGACCGCGTTCTGCTCAGGGGCCTGTGGCCACGGGAAGCTGTCGAATACGGTCTTGCTGGTGTAGCGCGGACGCGCTTCGAGTCGGGAGCATCGTTCCCGGAACCACGCCACGTGGGCGCCGGACTGCAGGATGCCGAAGTTGTAGTCGTCGGCTAACCCGAACACGAACGTCAGGTTGCTCGGGTGGATCTCAGACGACACAAAGCTGAATACGGGCATGCGGTACTCGGATGCCACACTCGACAGCGCGATGTACCGAGGCAGGCGAGACAAGGCGGCGACCATCGTCGGACGGCGCCATGAGTGCTGCCACCAGGTGTTCAGAAACCGCTCGTGATGGCGGTTAACCCGGGCCTCAGGGTGGCGAGCGAGCGCCTCGCGGTTGTGCTGCTGCTCCTCATCGGCTGCCACCTGCCGATCGGGCAACACCAGGTCACGGACGTGCCGGAAGGCCGCCGGTGCCATCGCGGCTGCTGTCATCGCGTCGTCCGCGGCTATGTCGATCACGAACCGCGTTGGGATGCCGTCGCCGACCAGCTCGTCGCCGATCAGGTACGGATGGAGGACTTGGGCGCTCAGTGGGTCCTCGCGCACCATGCGCCGCGCCTCGTCCAGTGTCAGCACGAATCCGCGGTGCCCAGGCACCTGTCCCTGCCAGCACACCTTCGGGTCCTTGTTCACGCTGAGAATCTTGGCGGCACGCACGTCGGTCGCGACCGACAGCGATCCGGGAATCTCGGCCACTGGCCGAGGGATCGTGCCGTCAGCCATCCATAGCCGTCGACCGCCGGGTACGGCGCCCTTAGCCTGGATCCACCGAACCGCACATATGAGATGACGCGTCTACGCTGGTCAGAGGCCCTTTCTTGCCCCTTCGGTCCTGCACCCATTTGGTGAAGCACCATCCCCGCCTCGAATGGCCTGCTGACCTGCGGAGATACCAGTTGACGATCGAGACGGTGACACCAGCCTCCCCGGACCAGGGTTGGCTCGCCACCGCGTCATAAATCACCCCGCCGTGGTCGATCACGTAGTCGAGCGCGGCCTTGCGGGTATCGCCGGTGCGGACGGCGGTCGTCCCGACCAGGCCGGCGCGTCCATTGCGCGGCAGCGCGTCATGGGCTTTGCGGAACCAGTAGGCGACGTAGTCAGAGCGTCCGCTCACCTCGGGATAGCGCTCGGCCAGCCACGCCGTGTAGGTGGCGCCGCGCTCCGCGAGCAACTTGTTCCGCCCGAGGTACGGCGGGTTGCCGATGATGATGTCGGTGCGCGGCCATTCGACCTCCAGCGCATCCCCGGCGGTGAAGTTGGTACCGAGGTCGTCCAAGGGCAGCACCTGGCGCTCGTCGCCCAGCTCGTCAGCGGCCAGCTTGCGCGCCAGCATGAGCGTCGCCTTGGCGATCTCGACCGCGAAGGCGTCGATGTCGATGCCATGAAACTGGTGGGGGGACACGAATGCCAGCCGCATCGGCGTCACGTTGGTGCCGCGGCGCAGCTCGTTCTCTCGTTCCTGGAGGCGCTTCTCCAGCTTACGGAGCGCCCGGTAGGCCAGGTACAGGAAGTTGCCGGAGCCGCAGGCAGGGTCGAGGACCCGCAGCGCGAGCAGCTCCTGCTCGATCGCTGCCAGCTCCGCCAGCGTGGTCACCGCCTCGATGCGGGCCTGGTAGGGCTCGACCAGCGTCGGCCGCACTACCTTCATCACGTCCAGTTCGCTGGTGAAATGCGCCCCGTAGGCGTGCCGCTCGTCCTTGCCGAGGCTCTGCTCGAACAGGGCGCCGAAGATCGCCGGGCGGACCTGCGACCAGTCCTCCCGCGCGGCGCGCAGGAGCAGCTCCAGCTCCGCGCGCTGCAGCTCGGTCGGGGTGATGTCGCGGTACAGCCCGCCGTTAAAGTAGGGCGTGCCGGCGTAGCGACCAGCAGGGGTCGTCCCAGGCGTGTTCATCTCCCGAAACAGGCCAAACACCAGGTCGTAGGCGCTGCCGCCGTCGGTGGCATCTTCGAGAGCGCGGGTCAACAGATGCGCGGGCAGCAGGCCGATGTCCTCGGCGAACATCGCCATCACCGATTGCAGCACGAACCGCTGTGCGGCCAGCCGCTCCACCCCGCGGCCGACCAGGTGGTTGAACACTGCCGAGACCCGGGCGGCGCTCTCGCGAGTGACCGCGACCAGGTCGTTCCCGAAGGTCGGCCTGACCTCCTCGGGCAGTAGGAACGCCAGCGCCTCCCAGCGGCGCGGCAGCTCCTCCAGCCGCAGCCGGTCGACGGGCTCCTCGATCTGGTGGTTGAAGTCATAGACCCAGAACTCGTCGAAGTTGCACAGCACGACGTAGCGGGGCCGGTCGGGGACGGCACGGAACCAGTACTCCAGCGCCTGTTCATAGTGGCGCCCGAGCGGCTCCCCGGCCTTCTTCATCTCGATCAGCACCCGGGGCTTCCAGATGCAGTCGGCAAACGAGGTCCGCTGGCGGTGGCCTGCGCGACGCCGCATGCGCGCCTCTAGGGACGCCCCGGCCTGCCGCAGGCCCGCATGGCCGAACGCCTGGAACAGGTGCTCCAGGAAGATCTGGCCTTCGCCCTTCTCGTCGCCGGTCAGATGCTCTTGGCGGTAGCGCGCGAAGTCACGCATGGCGCTGGCGAGATCGAGGCCGGCGACGGCCCTGGCACTTGGCATATCAACGGCTCCCAGATCCCTAAGCGACCGGGTCGAGGGAATCTAGCACGGGTGGTTGGCTGTTCCGCTCGGTGGCTCAGAAACCTCTGTCACTGCCGGGCGGCGCTGGCGGGCTGACCGCATGGCCACCGTGATCGACCCGCACACCGGCCACCTGCAGCCAACTTCGCTGCGGTCGCCAAGCACTACCAGGTCGGGGTCGACTCCTGCCCCGCCCCGGCGCGGCAACCGCAAAGGCGTGGTCGAAGCCGCCGTCCACTTCCTGACCCAGCGGTGGTGGCGCACCGCCCGGCTGGAGGACGCCGCCGGCGCGCAGGCCTCCCTGGACCGCTTTTGGCCACCACCCGCGACGCCCGACCCCGCCCAGGCGGCCACTCGGTCGGGGAACTAGGCGAGCTGGAGCCGCTGCTGGCGCTGCCCCTCGATCCCTACCCGGCCACCGTCGAGGGCCAGCGCACGGTCGCCGCCAACTGCACCATCACCTTCCGCGGCAACCACTACTCCCTCCCGCCCGGCCTGGTCGGCCAGCAGGTCAGGCAGTAAGCAGCTCCCCGTCGAACACGGCCGGGTGCAGACGCGCCTGGCCGGGCGGCCGGTGGTCGAAGCCAGGGTCAATGTTGATGAATCGCTGGCCGCCGATCGTCAGGGTGACGTGCCGACGCACGGTGTCCACGTGGACGAGCGCCGCGACGTCCTCGGCAAGCGGGTGGGCGAGCTGGCCGGTGAAGTCGAGGATCGGGCAGTGGCCGTGGATCTGCCCGAACGGCGGTGGCTGGCCCACGGCGGCGGCCCGGAGCCAGCCCGGGTACAGCTCCCGCCCGGTCTCCGCCCACAGCGGGCCGGCCAGGCTGGAACGAAGGTCATATAGCATCACCCCGGCGGCGCGGATCGCCTGCGGCCGGGTCACCCACAGCTCGTTCAATACCTTGGCGGCCCGGTCGGCGTCAGGTGTGGCCACGTGGTGCTGGAAGTTGACGTGGGTGAGGCCAGCGTGGGCGACGAGGTAGGACGCGCCGCCGACGGCGCGGAAGGCAGCGGCGACCCTGAGCGCGCCCGTGGCCTGCCAGCGCCGGAGCGTCGCGATCGTGGCGGGGGCAAGCGGCGGGCGCTGGTCGTAGAAGCGGCGGCCGCCAAGGTACTGGTCCTCGTGGTTGCCGAGCAGTTGCACGTAGCGGCCCGGGTTGGCGGCGAGCAGCCGGTCGACCAGGGCGACGATCGCGTCTGAGTCCGGGTTTTTGTGGACCAGGTCGCCGACCTGCACGACCGCCAAATCGTCGGGTAGCCGCGCGGCATCAAGATCAACGGCGAGGCCTGCGAGCGCGACCGCGAATGGTCCGAGATGGCCTGACAGGTCACCCAGCAGCGCGATTCGGGCCATGACGGCGACTCCTTGATGCTTGGTGTCGGTCGGGAACAGGAACAGAACGGTGGCGCATGATCACATTGACACGATCACATTGAGCGGCAACCGGAGTCAGCGGATCGTCAGAACCCAGCGGGCTTTTGGGCCTCAGCGGCAAGCACGTCGAGGTCGAACGCGCTGATCCAGAGTGCCAGGAGCGGCTGGCGACGGGTCGGGCGAGGAATCTCGATCCATGCTCCGCCCGGTGCCTCGATGAGCAGGCGGGTCATGGCGCGGAGGTAGCGACATTGGAAGCTCACGATGTACGGCGTCTCGGCATGCACCACCCAGGTAAGGTTTCCCTCCTCCCTGGTCGTGGACGGCGCGATGTCTTGCCCATGCAGGTGGACCAGTTGCGGGCTGATTCCCCGTGCCTCGAGGTACGCCAGCGCCGCGATCGCAGCGCGGCGCAGGGGGCTGTCGTCTGCCCAGCGCTCGATGGCCCACTGCGCGTCCTCGTCGAGAAGGTCGTCGAGTTCGGCGTCCGGGAGCTCGACCTGGGTGATGGTGATTGCGCCCACCTCAACCAGCTGCACCAGCCTTTCGCGCACCGGGCGATCAAGCCACCGGTCCAGCCCGTCGAAGGCAGGGAGCATCGCATCCCGTTTGGCGCGTCCGGCGTCGGGGTCCGGTTGGATCGCGTGCAGTCGGTCAAGCGCCTGCTGGAGGGTGTCGCTGCGGCGCCACAGCGTGAGCATCTCGATCTCGGGAGCTTCCTTGTGAAGCCGGCAGGTCAGCTGAATGCTGCGAGACTTCCCGATAAGCGCACGTCGGAGCGGCACCTCTGGATCACGGCTATACAGAAAGCGAGCGAGCGCCTCCTGCTGCCATCGCTCGTCGGGGCTGTAGTCAATATCAACGTCGAGATCGTGCGGTTGCAGCGCGCCGCGCAGGTACGAGCCAAAGACCCGAACCTCGTCAACCAGGTTGAGCGGCCAGCCGCCATCCCCGTCGGCGATCCGACGAAGCAGGTCCTCCAGCAGCGCAGTTGCCTGGGCACGGTTCATCGCTGCCGCTCCTCGGCGTGAGCGCCGGCAAGTCGCAACGGGCGGCGGTGGCGGATGCGTCCGCACTCGCGGCAGGTGCGGGCGCCGGTGGTCGGGTGGCGGTAGGTGTTGGCCTCGGTCCACGGATGCCCCTGGGGGCAGGTGCCGGCCGCCTCCGCCTCGGCGGGCTGGCCGGGCGGCTCCAGCTCCAGCAGGGCGGCGAGCCGGTCGGCCAGGCCTTGGACGGCGGCGGCGTCGGCGTCGGCGTCACTGCGGAAGTGGATGTAGCGGCGCAGCGCCACGGCGGGGTCGTTACCGAGCCGGCCGGCGACGGTACGAATGTCAACCCCGGCGCGGACCAGGTCGGTAGCGCCGAAGTGCCGCAGCCCGTACAGCCCGCGGTAGACGGTGACGCCGAGCCGCTCGCACAGCTGCTGGAAGCGCTTGCTGAAGGCGTCGGGCCGTTCGGGCGTGACCCCGTCGGGGCTGAGCGGGTGGGCGAACACCCAGCCGTTGGCGCGGAGGGTGGTGTCGCAGCGGGCGGCATATTCCCACTGGCGTTCCCACTCGTCGGCGAGCAGCGCCAGGGTGAGGGGGTCCAGGCGGATGCGGCGGCCCTTGCGGTTCTTCGGGTAGGGCTTCCAGGTCCGGTCGCGCTGCAGCGTGCCGCGGACACGCAGCTCGCCAGTGGCGAAGTCGATCGCGTCCCAGCGCAGCCCGGCGGCCTCGCCGCGGCGGCCCTGGGTGATCACGGTCATCCACAGGTACAGCCCGAAGCGGCGGTCGGCGGCGAAGGCGGCGCCGACCAGGCGGGCGACGTCCGAGGCGGCGGGCGGGTCGACCTCGTCCAAGGGGACCGGGGAGCGGCTGGTGTCGTCGGCAGGGTTGGCGCTGATGAGCTTCCACTTTTTGGCCTGCTCCAGCGCCCGGTGGATGATCGCGTGGATCTGCCGCTCGGTGGCCGGGGCGAGCGGCAGGCCGCGAGCGCAGTCCGGCTCGTGGACGCGGAGCTTCGGCGTGGCCGGCTTGGGGCCTGGCCGACGCCGCCCAGCCGAGTCGCGCCGGTCAGGATCAGGGTCAGGGTCGGGGGTGAGCTTGCCGGGCTGATAGCGCTCCCCGGCGCGCAGCGGCGGCGCCCCGTTGCGGGCCCGCCACCAGCAGTGCCGGCAGCGGCCGCCGCGGCGGGCCAGCTCGGCGTAGAACCGATCGAAGACAAAGGTGGTCAGCTCCCGCACCGGCAGCTGGCCGAGGGCGGGCTTGAGGTGGGTGTCGATGTAGCCGCGGTAAGTCGTCTTGGTGGAGTCCTCGATCCGGGCGTGCGCCAGCCACAGGTCGAGCAGCTCCCCGAAGGTGCCCTCGGCGGCGAGGTTGCTCCGCTCGCCGACGCGGGCGCTGGCGTGGAACTCCTCGACGGCGCAGCGGACGTCGTCGGCGGTGCCATGGACGGTGAAGGTCGCCCGGCGCTTGCGCCGGGGGTCCAGCGGGTCGCGGCCGGTGACGATCTCGACGGTGTAGGTGTTGGGGCCGCGCTGACGGACGTGCCCCATGCCAGGCGGGAGACTGGGGCGGCTCCGCCTGGACTTGGCGGCCTGCGCCTGGGTGTCGGTGTAGTGGTCGGGGCGCACACAGCCGACGGTCTGACAGCTGCGCCGCAGCGTCCCGGCCGGGTCGGCACCCCGGTCGAGCCGCCAGGCGACGCGGTGGGCGACCTGGAGGCGGCCGTCGATCTTGACCAGCCCGTAGCCCTTGGCGTGCCGGGCGCCCTGCCAGTGCCAGCAGTCGCCGCTGCGGTCGACCTTGGCCCAGAACCGTGCCGCAGTGCTGTTGTCCATCCTGCTGCCCTACCGCCTGTCCTACCGCTTCCGCCGCCTTCGCTGGGCACCCGTGCGGCGCCCTTGGTTAACCCAAGGAGGCTAGCCAGCGGTATGCCCTCCGTCAAGGCGTCCGTCAACAGGGGCGACCAACCAGAAGGGCCAGGTGGTGGCACCTGGCCTGACCTGGGCCTTTACTTGCGCGCCGCGAGGGACTCGAACCCCCAACCGCCAGATCCGTAGTCTGGTGCTCTATCCATTGAGCTAGCGGCGCATTGCGGAGGCAGTGCGATTCGAACGCACGACGGGGGTATCAACCCCGAACCCGCTTAGCAGGCGGGCGCCATAGACCAGACTAGGCGATGCCTCCAGTGCTTGCCAAACCTACTGGCTCGGGCGCCCTAGTGTAGCGATCAGTGCGCCCGGACCCAAGCAGGATCGTAGCGCACCTCCTCCCCTCGGTTGCGGCATGATGCACAGGACATGCGCATGGAAGCTGGGACGCCGCGGCGGCGGCTTGGGAACTTCCGCACGCCCGAGTTGGCCGCTAGGGTGCGGGAGGTGCTGGCCAAGGCGGGTATCCCCTCCAGTGTGGAGGCGGACCCGGGGAGGCCGGAGCGGGTTGGGCGGCTGCTGGACTGGCTGGTTCATATGACGGGGGCGGGCGGGAACCGGGTCTGGGTGCCGCGTGAGCGGCTCCGGGACGCGGTTCGTGCCTTGGCGGAGGCGCGGCGAGATCCGGGACCGGGAAGGGGGTGAGGTGGTGATGTTGACAGTCCTCGCAGTAGTCCTGTTCATGGTTGGGGTCGTGGTGGTGGCGGGGACGACGCTGTCGGCGATCATGACGGTGGTCGTGCCACGGGGCGTGCCGCTGCGGCTCACCCGCTTGGTCTTCACGATGGTGCGCCGCCTGTTCCGGCTGCTCACCTGGCGTGCCAACACCTATGAGGACCGCGACCGGATCATGGCGGTGTTCGGGCCGCTCAGCCTCCTCATGCTTGTGGTCGCCTGGCTGGTGGCGGTCGGTGGCGGCTACGCGCTGATGGACTGGGCGCTGGGCGTGCGCGGGCCGCGGGTGGCGTTCACGCTGAGCGGCTCGTCGCTGTTCACCCTCGGTTTCATGGTGCCCCACGACCTGCCCACAACGATCCTCGCCTTCTCCGAGTCGATCCTCGGCCTTGGGCTGCTGGCGATGCTGATCAGTTACCTGCCATCGATCTACGCCGCCTTCTCGCGGCGCGAGGCGGCGGTGACCGCGCTCGACGTGCGTGCCGGGACCCCGCCGACGGCGGTGGCGATGCTGGAGCGCTACGCCCGCATCGAAGGTCTCGGGCAGCTCAGCGGGCTGTGGACCGCCTGGGAAACATGGTTCGTGGATATCGAGGAGACCCACTCCTCGCTTCCGGCGCTGGTGTTCTTCCGCTCGCCCCACCCGGGGCGCTCCTGGGTGACCGCAGCCGGCGCGGTGCTGGACGCCGCCTCGATCAAGGTGGCCGCCGTCGAGGGGCAGCATGTCGAGGCGCAACTCTGCATCCGGTCCGGCTACCTCGCGCTGCGGGAGATCGCCGATTTCTTCGGTATCGTCCACGACTCCGAGCCGGCGCCAACCGACCCGATCGCTGTCACCAAGGAGGAGTTCGAGCAGGTCTACCAGCGGCTGGCGGAGGCTGGGGTGCCGCTCAAGCCCGACCGCGAGCAGTGCTGGCAGGACTTTGCGGGTTGGCGGGTCAACTATGACTCGGTCCTGCTGTCGCTGGCCAGGCTGGTCATGGCGCCGTACGCGCCGTGGTCCTCCGACCGCTCGGTGTCGTTCCGGCAGTTGTCGATCGCGAGGAGGCGATCGCTACGCCGGAGCCGGGCCTAAGCCCGTTGGGGCAGAATAGCCACATGACCAGAACGCCCGATGCGCTCGGGCTACTCCGGCGGGAGCACCGGCGTCTCGAGGAACTGCTCGCGGAAGCGGAAGCGGGGTCGCTCGCCACCCTGGCCGGTGCGTTCAGGGACCACGTCGACGCCACCGAAGGGATCTTCTACCCGGCCATCCGCGAAGCCGCCCGCGAACACGGCGAGCGCGGCGGTGATGGGCCCACCCTCAGGTTGCTCGTCAGTGGGGTGAGGCAGCACGGCGAACTCATCAAGCTGCTCGATGGTCTGCTCGTCACCGCCGCCACCGGGATCGAGGAGCTCGACCGGCAGTTGCGGCGCCACCTCGACGACGAGGAGACCGGCGTCATGACGGTGGCCGAGGACCTGCTCAACGACGCCACGCTCTTCGACCTCGGCCGCCGTATGGCGGAACGCGGGCAGGTCCTGGGGGCCCAGGAGGAACTGGCACAGACGGTCGCTCCGGCAGCCCGCGCCTGGCTTCGCTGGGGGCTCGCCGGCACCGTCCTGCTCGGCGGCCTCGCCATGGCGCGGCATCTCGCCCGCCGAGGCCGCGGCCGAGGCCGGGGCCCAGGCCCGGACGTCAGCTGAGCAGCGCCACGATGATCGCACCCCAGATGGTCAGCAGCGTGTTGCCCAGGGCATACGGGACCGTGTAGCCGAGTACCGGCACCTGGCTGTCAGCGGCCTCGGTGATCGCGCCGATGGACGCGGTGGTGGTGTTGGCGCCCGCGATTACGCCCAGCAGCTCGGGCGTGTTGAACTTGAAGAGGTACCGGCCCAGGTACAGGCAGACGATCATCGGCAGCAGCGTGACCACCAGGCCGCCGAGCACCAGCCCGACGCCCTCGCTGGCCACACCGCTGATGAAGTCGGGTCCCGAGGTGATGCCGACGATCCCGACGAACATGCAGAGCCCGCCGGTGTTCATCAGCCACTGCGCCGCCGCCGGGAAGCGACCGAAGGTCGGGTGCCGCGCTCGCAGCCAGCCGAAGACCAGGCCCATGATCAGCGCCCCGCCACTGGTGGTCAGCCCGATGTTGGCGCCTGCGATGGCCAGGGTCGGGATGCCGATCAGCCCGCCGAGGACGATGCCGAGGCCGACGTAGGACATGTCGGTCTCGTTGCCCGCGGGGACGGCATAGCCGATCCGCCCGGCGGCGGCGTCGACCAGCTCCTTGGGTCCCTGGAGGACCACCTCGTCACCGGCGTGCAGCGCGGTCTTGTCGCTCACCGGTATGCTGACGCCCGCGCGGGTCAGGCCTCGGACGAACAGCAGCCGGGCCCCCGGGTCGGCGCGCAGCGCGCCGATCGTCCGGCCCACGACCAGCTTGCTGGTGATCACCACCGGTCGCGTCTCGACCTCGTAGCTCAGGAGCTTCGGGTCGTCGACCTCGGTCCCGACGGCTGCCATCGCACCCGCGACGAAGTCGGCGTGGGTGGCGGTGACCGTGACCACGTCGCCGGCCTGCAGCACCGTGCCCGGCTCGGTCCGCGCTTCGCCGCCGTTACGGCGGTAGCGGTAGATGAAGATCCGCCGCCCGCGCTGTTCGGCCAGTTGCTCCTCGTTCTGGACGCTGCGGCCGTCCAGCTCCGATCCGGGCTCGATGCGGTAGGCGCGGCGCACCACGGTGGCATACGCCGGCGCGGTCCCAGGCGCCTCGCCGGTGATGCCGAGCTCCTTCTCCTGCGCGCGGCATTCGGCGGCCAGGTCCTTGGTGCCGACCAGGCGCGGCGCGATCCTCGACAGGAAGTACGCCGCGACGGCGGTCCCGCACAGGTAGCAGACCGCGTAGCCGACCGGGATCTGGTTGATGTACTGCTGCTTCAGCGACGACGAGATATGCAGCCCGCTGATCGCCCCGTCCGCCACGCCGATCACCGAGGATTGGGTGAGGCCGCCCGCCAGCAGCCCCGCCCCCCAGCCCGGACCGAACCCTAGGAACTTGGCGACCGCGAAGGCGCCGGCCAGGCCGACGACACAGGAGATGAGCGCGAGGAGCAGCTGCTTAACGCCGCCCTTGCGCAGCCCGGCGAAGAACTGCGGCCCGACCTGGTAGCCAAGGGCAAACAGGAAGGCGATGAACGCGACCGTTTTCACGAGGTCTGGGATCTCGATGTTGAGCTGCCCGACCAGCACCCCCGCCAGCAGCGTCCCGGTCACCGCACCGAGCATCAGCGATTTGTAGCGCAGCCGCCCGACGAAGAACCCGATCGCCAGCGTCAAGAAGATCGCCAGCTCCGGGTGCTGCTGCAGCGACTCCTTGAGCCACCCCACGGCTTCCCCACCTCCACGCGCGTCAGGCAAACGTGTGGTAGGTGTCGGGCGCCCGCCCTCCAAACTTGACCACAAAGGGGTCAAGATGGGCGGAGGAGGTGGGATTCGAACCCACGGGACCCTCGATTTCGCCGTCTGTGGCTGAGCTTCTGCGATGCGTGGATTACTGCTTTGAGCTGCGGAAACAGTCTCCCCGACACCTTGTATCAGCTCGCAATGTCTCGCAACATCTCTTGCTGCCGCACGGACCCGAGACGGACCGGCGGCGGACCGACCCGCTGGACGGCTCGTCAGGTCGCCCGCCTGCCCGACCATGAGGTGCGGATGACGCGCGCCGGGTCGGTCTTGGTGGCGTAGCGGACGACCACCGCGCGGTAAACCTCGCGGCAGCAGCCAGGGCAGTCGCCGGGCACGATCCGCAGATAGCCGTGCCCGATCGCGCGGGCAGCTCCGTCGTCCGGGTGCCGTGCTGCGCCACCCGCGCCGCTGCCGAGCCTGACAGAGCTGACGACACCGCATTCGGGTCGGCGTTCGAGCGCGCGAGCATGGTCGCACCGGTCGGCTTGGCCGATGGCTGGACGGTTCATCCGTCACCCTCGGTGCCGGTCTCGGTGTTGGTGGGCCTGCGGTGCTGCTCGGGGTTCTCGCCGGGCCCGATGGGGACGGGTGGTCCCTGGCGGTTAACCCGGAACGGCAGCCATGCGAGCGTGACGAGATGCGCCGGGGTGTTGAGGGCGTGCTGCAGGCCGGTGTAGTCGTCGCGGTCGACGAACGCGGCGCAGCGTGGGCAGGCGTACCAGCGGTCGCCGGATTCCCAGTCCATCCCGGCCGGGCCGGTGATCCGGAAGACGGCGGCCGGGTAGTAGCAGATGGGCCGGGTGGGTCCGGCGCAGAAGTCGCAGAGCAGCTCGCCGGGCTGGTTTAGGCCGATGTCGATGATCTGGGGTTGGTCAGGCATGGCCGCCGCCGTTCTGATCCTCCCGCCGCTCGGCCTTGTCCTTGCCTTCGCCTGCCGTGTCGCGGAGGCTGCGGAGGTCGCGCTGCAGCCGCATGAGCGCCTGGGTGATCCGGGCGAACGTCTCCGCGAACGCGAACGAATCCAGGTGCTTGAGCGCCGTCCCGGCCGCGTCGGCTTCCCCCTCAAGGACCGTGACGCGGCGCTCCAGCTCGGCGATCTTTCGGAGCGCGGTGGCCAGCTCACCCGTCGGGTCGCTCAGGTGGTCTGCCATGCGCCCCCCTCACCCGCAGCCTTAACCGCAGCCTCGACCGGGGCAG
>WNGD01004242.1_pt1 | contig 14179 bp, 8 predicted proteins | sample 5400671 | NCBI WGS metagenome assembly WNGD01 (sample SAMN13153369, study PRJNA577476) | soil metagenome | isolation source: 40 cm soil or saprolite under grassland replicate 2 | place: USA:California | collected 2016-06-15
TGTGCTTTGCCAAATAATGATGCCACTTCGCCACATAAATGGCTCTGTGGCAGAGAAATGATGGCGATCCCTGCCGCGAGGACTGCGATTCCTGGCGAGAAGCTCGGCCTCAACACTGCCCGTCTAAAAATTCTGGTTGCATCTTGAAAAATCAGCGCCAGCACGGCTAAAGCCTCATGAGAAGCGGAAGGCGCGGCCTTCGCGGAGCTTTCGCGGAAAATGATTGTCAAATAACCGTGCCGCGTTGTCAGATAAAGGCGGCTGCAAGAACCGATTTGACAGGCAGATACGGCTTGCCTTTTGACCTGCCAGGTGAAGAATCCTGTTGGCAGTCCAGAAGTGGCAACCTGCACTTTCGGCAAGGAATTCTGGCGAAGTGCCAGTTTTAAGCTCTGCCAGTCACGCTCAAAAAGTGGCAAGGTTATCTGACAATGCCGGAATCTAATCCTGGCAAAGCACAAAAACCCAGGCGAAGGGGAGAGTGAAAAGGAAAGGAGTAAAGCTGTAGGTGGTGTTTGCTCCCTACTAACTAGGAGGCGAAACGACGGGGTTCACCGAGATGTGGTGATACTACACCAGGGCACTTCTTCAGTGGAAGCAGGAGGCCAAACTCTGGCAGAGGACGAGCAGAAACCAGAGGGGAAGCGTTACAGCAACTGGTGCTCGATGGCATAGCGGGTCGCAGCACTGCGCGAGGTGACCTGAATCTTACCGTAGATCGACGTCAGGTGCGTGTTAACGGTGCGGGGACTGATGACCAACTGTTCGGCCACCTGAGCATCAGTGAGCCCTTGGGCCACCAAGCGCAGCACCTCCACCTCGCGGGCGGTCAGGCCCTCGGGATAGGTGGGTGTGGCCTTCATTGGTGATGTCGGTGGCTGATCTGCTGGGAGCGTCATTATCGTCTCCCATCCCTGCGCCACAAGAGCTTGCTCTGGCGACATAACGCGTCCCTGAGACCATGCGGCGGTGAAGGCCTTCTCGCCAAGAGAGCCTCGGGCTGCAGCGACCGAGCGCTCGTAGTCAGCACGCTCGGCAGGTGGCAGAGGTGTATGGATGGCTTCACGCAGAGCGTTGGCCGCTCCCCAGAGTCGTGCTGCCCATAGCTGCTCTCCCTGGAGGGCGACGACCTGCGCCAGTCCTTCCAGGGAGGAGGCAATGTTCCACTTGTCGCCTATCTCCTTGGCTAAAGCTAGGCCCTCCTCGTAGAGGGCACGTGCTGCCACGTAGTCACCCCGCGAAATAGCTACCCTTGCTAGAAGACCAATTGACCAGACGGTACCGGCCCGATCCCCCATGTCCCGCCAGAGCACCACACTCTCCTCTGCCAGCGAACCTGCCATGTCAATATCACCTCGTTCGAGAGCTACTTGCCCTAAGAGCTGGAGCGAGGAGGCAAGAGCTTCCTTGTCGCCCAGCTCTTTCGAGAGCCTGAGACCTTCCTCGAGCAGGGAGTCCGCAGTTGCCCGATCACTTTGAGAAACAAACAGAACCTCTGCTAAGTTAAGAAGCGAGGAGACAATGCCTTTCTTGTTCCCTAGTGCTCTCTGGATCATCAGTGCCTCCTCGAGCAAGGAACGTGCTCTGACATACTCTCCTTGGTTGCTCTCTATAAAGGCCAAACTCAAGAGCGACCAGGCAATGTACTCTTTGTCGTCCACCTCCCGCGAGTGTGTGAGGGCCTCCTCCAACAATGTGCGTCCCGCTGTCAAGTCGCCACTGCTCGAGGCTACCTTCCCTAACACCCACAGAGTGTGTGCGCTGCCTCGTCTATCTCCGATTTGTCGGAAAAGTGCGAGAGCCTCCTCCAAGAGCACCTCTGCTTGGGCAGAGTCCCCCTGGTCAAGAGCAAATTCTCCCGCAGCGATGAGGGCCTTCGCCCGTACCGCTGCCCTGATCTCCTGGCTTCCTGCCAATGCCTGCTTCAGGAAAGTCCGTCCCTCACTGTAGTGACAACGCACCGCCCAGAAGCGCCAGAGGGTCCCTGCTAATTGCAAGGCCATCTCCCTTCTGCTCTGGTTGGTCTGTCCTTGTTCCAACAACCACCGAAGTGCTGCTCGCAGATTGTCATGCTCTTGCTCTAACCGCTCCAGCCACATGACCTGTTGTGGACCATGGAGCTTGGGCTCGGCCTCCTCTGAGAACCGTAGGTAGTAGGTAGCATGAGCCTGGCGGGTGGACTCCATCTCTCCAGACGCCGCGAGAGCCTCCAACCCATACTCACGAAGCGTCTCCAGCATCACGAAGCGTGGCTCGCCATCCTCCTGCTCCTTCTGTTGAAGGAAGCTCTTGTCGATGAGGGAGGCTACCCCTTCCAACACCCACACCGCCTCGGTGCTGATGTCAAGGAAGGCACAAACCGCTTCGACCGCTTCAAGTGTGCAGCCGCCCACAAAAACGGAGAGCCAGCGGAAGAGTCGCTGCTCGGTAGCATCTAAAAGATTGTAGCTCCAGGCGATCGTGTTGCACAGCGTCTGCTGCCTTGCAGGGGCATCCCGTGCTCCGCCGGTCAACACCGTCAACCGCTGACCCAGCCGTCCAAGCAAAGCTTGTGGCGGAAGCAGTTTGATACGGGCTGCCGCCAACTCGATCGCCAGCGGTAACCCCTCCAGGCGCACACAGATCTCTGCGATGGCTGAAGCATTGGCGTTGGTCAATTGAGAATCGGGTTTGACGGCCTGGGCACGTGCGATGAAGAGGGCCACTGCCTCATACTGCGACAGCGCCGCAAGATCGGGCAGGCGCTTGGGATCGGGCAATGCCAGCGGGGGGACGGCGTATTCATGCTCGGCTTGTACATGGAGCGTCATGCGACTCGTTACTACAATTTTGAGTTTTGGGCAAGCAGCGAGCAAGGCTGCCACCTGTCTGGCGGCATCGACCACCTGCTCAAAGTTATCCAGCAGGAGGAGCAACCTCTTCTCTCGCAGGAATGCGCTCAAATGGTCCAGTAGTGTTTGATCCGCGGTCTCTTTGACGTCGAGCGTCTGGGCGATGGTAGGTACGACGAACTCAGGATCGCGAATGGGAGCCAGGTTCACGAAATACACGCCCTCAGTGAACAGCTCACTCAGTTCGGCGGCCACCTGCAAGCCCAGGCGGGTTTTGCCGATGCCACCAGGACCGGTGAGCGTGAGCAACCGTACATCTTCACGACGCAGCAGGTGCGCTACAGTCGCCACTTCCCGCTCACGCCCGATCAGCACAGTAGACGGAACGGGCAGGTTGTTGGGAGAGGCGTCGACTGTCTTGAGGGCCGGAAAGTCGGCAGGCAAACCCGCAATGACGAGCTGAAAGAGACGTTGAGGGTGCCCGAGGTCTTTGAGGCGATGGGCTCCCATGTCGCGTAGGCTCACTCCTTCCGGCAGGTTCTGTTCCACCAGGTCCCGTGTGGTCTGCGAAAGCAGCACCTGCCCTCCATGCCCAGCACTCATGATGCGGGCGGCGCGATGCACATCCAGGCCCACATAGCCCTCAGCGCCAAGCTGCGGTTCGCCGGTATGCACCCCCATGCGCACACGCACGCCCACCCCCTCGGGCCAGGCATGGCGTGACAGTGCCTGTTGGGCGTCGACCGCAGCGGCAAGGGCATCGGTGGCACGCGCAAAGGCCACGAAGAAGCTATCCCCTTGCGTATCGACCTCGTGCCCGTGCCAGCGGTGGAATGCGGCACGCAGGAAGCGGCGACACTCGCCGAGTATCTGTGTGTAGTGCTCGCCTATCTGTTGGAGCAGGGAGGTGGAGCCCTCCATGTCGCTAAAGAGCAGGGTCACGGTGCCCCTGGGAAGGTGAGGGATGGAGGCTGGCCTTCGTCCGGCTTCGGCTGGGTCTGCCGCGTCCAGAAGCGGTAGCGTGCGTCCTGACGACGCTTCCGTTCGGCAGGCCCCTTCCAGGGCCTGGGCAAAGTCCTGCACACTGGCAAAGCGCCGCGTGGGGTCCTTGGCCAGGGCCTTGAAGACGACGGACTCCACCGCTGCGGGAAGCATGGGCACCCGTGCGCACAGGGAGGGAGGAGGCACCGTGAGGTGCTGACTGACCATTTCGGCCCACGAGCCGGAAAAGGGGCATGTTCTACTCACCCATTCATAGACCACAACCCCTAAGGCGTACTGATCACTGGCAGGGACCGGATGGGCCTGGAGTTGTTCTGGCGCCATGTAGGCGAGGGTGCCAGCCGTCTCCTGGGAGGGCTGGGAGCGGGCACTCTCGATGAGGACGGCTAGGCCAAAGTCACTGAGGAGCACTTCGTTGCTGCGCCCCAGCAGCAGATTCTCGGGTTTGAGATCGCGATGGATCACCTGGTGCTCATGGGCATACTGTAAGGCTGCGGCGACTTGTATGGCGTAGGAAACGACGGTCTCCAGAGGCAGGGCTGTTCCTTTGGGGTGCAGCGTGCGCAGGGTGTCGCCGCTGGCATACTCCATTACCAGGAAAGGCACGCCCTCCCGCAAGCCAAAATCGAGGAGGCGCACGATATGGGGATGGATGAGGCGAGCCAGGGTGCGGGCCTCGTGACGAAAATGCTCGCGCTCCTGCTCGCTGAGCCGAGTCGTGAGCACTTTGATGGCCGCAGGAGTCCCGAGGTGCAGATGCTCTGCCAGGTAGACCTCGGCAAAGCCGCCCTGTCCCAGCAGACGGCTCAAGCGATAGTTACCAAACTGTTGTCCCACGCGGTCTCCCATCAGTTGACCTCCTTTTGTTCTTGCTTTGCCATGTCGACCTCCTGTGAGAGACGAGCCGCTGCCCAGATGGTACCTGACTCGATCTTGCTTTCTCTATCCTCCAACCAGGTCCCAGGCCGCTTCACCCATGGCCCATCGTTGATCAGTATTCGGGGTATGGGTTTGTCATGAGACGGAAACCTGAGGACGCCATTGCGCGGGGAGAGCGAGCGCGTGCTTGCACAGTTGGGGCATTCCACTAGCTTGATGCCACTCTCCAGAAAACGCTTTGCTTCGATCGCGACTACGCCCGCAAAGGTACATTTGAGGGTCTTCGCCGTTTTCACCTGATCTCCGACGAGATCGCGGGTTGCGGCACGCTCAATCCGTGTTTTGCTGCCTGTGCTCACGGTCTGCTTAGGGGTTGCACTCACATCCGATGCACCATTGGCCGAATGATCGGCGGGTGTGGTACCGGGAAGAGTGGCCGGGGTTCCAAGCAGTCGCTGGAGTTCTTGCTCGCTCTGGGCTTTTGCCAACTCCACTTTGCGCTCCCCCGTGCGGGCCTCCATTTCCATACGGACCCGTTGGTCCGGCTGCAACGCATGTCTTTTGAGCGCCTCTATGGTTAAGGTGGTTTCCCCTTGCTTGCATAGCGCGTCCACCGTTTCTACCAACCAGTCACTCAGCACCCCGATGCATCCCAGACTCCACTCTCCAAACCAGCGCCAGTGAGAGAGCAAGCCTGGCACATCGACAGCAAGCGGCACCTCTTCCAGGAACGTGCGCAACGCGGTGGCAAATTCCGAGCACTCGGTTTCGTTGTTGAGATGGTAGCGATGAAAAGGCAGATCACGCATCCGCCGCGCTGCTTGCGCATTCAGGTTGCAACAGTCGTACAAATCGAAATTCCCGACTAAGACATGCAGAACATTTGTTTGCTCAGTAAAGGTCTTTAACCAATCAAGTTGAGCTGTGGGCTTGTGTGGCATATCGACATACATCAGGTGTTGCGCCTCATCCACGAACACCACTTTCACCCGGAGCAGCGAAAGCGCGTATTGGACCGCTGCTCGCATATCCAGCCATTCTGCGGGATCACGACTCTTTCTCTCCGGGTTGGTAAACAGCGGCAGATTCTTCACCCGGTCGCGCACTCCCACATGCCCTTGCAGCTGTGCGAGGACCTGGCGGTAGTAATCCAGACGGGCAGACGCACCGATATCTTCCGGGGAGGCACGAGTGACGACGACCGGCACGACCGATGGGTCCGGTTCTTCTTCTCGGAGTCGCTTGGCCACACGCTTCATGACGGTTGATTTCCCCACCCCAGTTGCCCCAAAGAGGGCCAACATCGTGTATCTCCTGTGCCCAGAAATGAGTCGCATCAAGTCACGATCCATTTCTTCCAGGCGAGGATGCTTGACTTTGAAGTCGATGAAGGCTTCTAAGCGCGTTTGAAGCTTTGGTTCTAACGGTGGCATTAGCGATACTCCTCATACCGTGAAATCTTGGTCAGGTCCAATTCAATGCGTGGTGGCACATCTCGCGTTTTCTCTAGCGTTTTCGGTCTCTTCAAGAGGAGAGCCTCTCGCTGCGTTTGCTCTTCGAGATCGCGCTGGCGCTGGAGCAAAAGAGCCTCGTCGTTCATCATGGTTTGCAAGAATTGTGCCAGGAGTGGTCCATTGAGGGTGATTCGCTTCTGGTCATGCTGGCGCTGTTGTTCTCGCCACTCATCCAGAATCAGGTTCCACTCCCGTTCTGATCGACCATGCACAGAAGCGAAGGCATCGGCAATGCATTCGAGCCACTGGCCGCCGATGTAGGCGTATACAAAGCCCATATCGAAGGGTTCGTAGCGCACAGGCACCAAACGACCAGACTGATCAGGAGATCGCATACTCTCATGCCAGTAATGTAATCCATTCACCGTAATCCCACGCGAGGGATGAATTTTGACGGTTCCCGTCGCCGTCGAGGGGCGCGTCAGCATCAAAAAGTCCTCTGAGTAAGGAATCAAGCAATGCGAACGGCTCCCAGCGAGCGTCATTCCTTGCGCGTATGATTCACGAGGGCTTTGGCCGAGGGCGGGGTGATCCATTTGATCATACACCTCATGGACATATTCAGAGAGGCGGGAGGCAAAACGTTCCAGCGTCCAGACGGCAAGTCGCTTTGGATCGACATCACGGGTCATGTGCCGGGGCGTTTTGCTAGCCTGAGTGTTGCCTCGTAGTTGGTTGAGCAGCTCCGTTGTTGCCGTTCCAAAAAGACGTTCCACGACGGATCCAAAACGCGGCTGGTGTGGGGGACGATCCAGTTGCGTCACCAAACAGCGGGTCAGCAACGACTGAAAGTACACACTGCCGAACTCAGGACCCTGATCCACCACCAGTTCCTGGGGGAGTCGCCCGTAGCGCTGGACACACAGCCGAAAGGCCATCATGGCGGAGCGGTAGCTTGGGGGATCAAATGTCACATAGCAAGCCAGCACCCGTCGGCTGTAGGCATCGGTCATGAAGGTGGCCCAGGGCCTGGCAAGGGGCTTCCCTGTCACCGAGGAGACCAGGACCAGATCCAATTCGGTGTGATCCAGATGCGCTCGTGCAAAGGGACGCCCTCCGTGTCGCGGAGTCGTCTGGTCCAGGTAGTAGAAGAAAGGCTGCGACGCATAGGCCGCTCGTTTGCCTCGGCGCAGAGTCGTCACTTCCTGCGTCGTGAAGCGAGCTCGTTCTCGGTAAAAAGTTCGCTCCCCGATGGGAGCAAGCCCCTGCTTCTGACATTCCTCTCGATAGAGTCGGTAGACTGCCGCCGCACGTTTGGCCACAGGCTGAGCGTAATGGGTGGTCAAAAACTCCTCTAACAACTGCTTGGAGGCATCTGGGACACGCGCGTTGCGGTTGCCGCGTCGAGCCACCTGATCCAGGAGTCCAAGATACCCACATCCCGACTCTGCCTCCGCACGACGAAAGGCGGCCATCCAGTTCTGGACGGAGCGCACCGTCACCGTGATCGCTTCCCCACGGGTGTATGCCAGGATCTCGCGCCAGCGTCGATTCGCGGCTTCCAGTGCCTTTGGCCCGGCGTGAGACAAGATGTCCCGCGTGGAATCGCGCAGGGGTGAGGGAGTTTCCAGTCGCTCTGGCTTGATCACGCCCTCGTTCAGCAGACGCTGGAAATGTTCTGAGGCGAGGGTGAAAGGCGCACCGCTCTCTGGCCGGAGCACGACCGTTGTGTCTTGGACCTCAGCTTCCCACAGTCGCCCATCCCACAGCAGGCGTGAGGCGAGCGGGATGGCTTCTTTGCCATCGTGGCGTGCTCCGTTGGCTGCAGGAACTTCTGCGGCGCTACGATACAAAAAGACCTGATCCCAACTCATGAGAGAGGCGGCGGAGAGATCGGTAAAGAGACATTGCTTGGTGAGCATGGCCCAAACCACATCGACGGGGAGACCAGGGTGAGCGTCAAGCAACGATTGCACACTCACCCCTGGATAGGCTTGCAGGCTCTCCAAAACCAGTGCCTCTTGCTCCGTCTCAACGTGAAACGGGTGGGTCCAAAAATCCTGAAGAAACTTCAGATTCTCGATGTAGAGCGGATGATACTCAGCAGAGCTCCGCACACGGTAGGAAAGGCCAAGCAACTGCGCCGCTTGCTCGCCTGGAGGCGAATTCCACCCGCCCGATGCCTGACGCTGATAGCGATGAGGCTGACTGATGGCGAGTTTGTCGAGCGAGGAGGCTTTTTTCCACTCTTCAAATCCGGCTCCATTTCGCCGCAAGACCAAGAAATCCGGGGTATGCCACGGCGAGGTCTTGCGCCCGGAGCGTGCCTGGTAGTGGAGCTGGATACGGGTGGGTTGATCGTACATTTCCAACACATCAGAATCACGCTCCATCGTGTAAATGCCCCACAACTCCACATGTTGACTTTCAAACTGGATGGAGAACCCCATTTTCAGGCTGGGGTAGCGTCCGCTCAGATTGGAGGCAAGGCTCTGCACTTTACGCTCCGGGGAAGCTTCGCGAATGCGTTGAATGTAGGCTTCGGTCTGAGGCTCAATCTTAAGGCGAGAGCACCAGGCGCGAAATTCCTCGTCTGTGAGCCGAGCCATCGTGTCTTTTTTCTCCTGTTTGTCTTATGGAAGCGAGGTGCTTTCAAGCGCAGTATCACCGGAATGGGAGCCAATGACAAGTATACCAGAGAGTATTGAAAGAGGCAAGTTTTTGGCCCATATCTTTTCGTTTTTGTCAGATATCACTTCGCCATAGTGCGAAATGGAATGAGAGTGAAGAAGGGATTGGGCGTCTACAGCGGTAAAAGATGCAGCGAAAAGATTTGTGTCAGAGTATGCCGTTTATGCCTCTCAACTCTTGAGATACACGAAAATATATGGGTCAAAACGCGAAAAGTTATTCTACCATTAACAGTCATGAGCTTGATATGGCCGATCATACCATTGATCGTGAGTCTGAAGTGCCACCATCGGAGCGCGACCCCCTTAGCCTTTTTTCAGAGCATGAACCCCTTAGCCCTTCTTTGGAGGATTTTGACCGATGACACAGCAGACCCGTAAGCGCCTCTCATACCTTGTCTTCTTCCTGCTCCTGATATGGGCAGCCATCGAGATCAAAACACAGGTTCTTCCCATCTTCTCTCATCCATTGGCATCTCATCAACAGAGTACCATGTCTCTTGTCATCAACTACGCTCCTCTTTTCGCGTTGTGCCTGACTCTTCTGGCCCTCTTATCCCCACGAAAGCAAACCACAGACGCGCATGGTTCCGCACACCTTGCCACCAATGAAGAACTCAAGACCTATGGAACGCTTGTGACCACGCCACGCAAAGAACAGAAGGCCATTAGTCAAGCGCTGACTGTAGGGACAGCGCCTCCCTCGAAAATGCATCTTGGCCGCTACCATAAAAAGCTCATTGTCCTGGATGAACAGATGCAGCAGTCCCATGTCCTCTTACTGGCCCCGACAGGAGTTGGCAAAACGTCCCGTATCGTTGTTCCCGCTCTGCTCCGTGAGTACGGGAGTCGCAGTCTGTTTATCAACGATACTAAAGGCGAATTAGTCGATTTGGCCCTCGGCCATCTGGCACAGTTCCATCAGTGTTTTGTGTTTGCACCCACCGAGCCATACAAGAGTTGCCACTATAACCCCCTTGTCCATGTGCATAACATGGACGACGCCGAGGCCCTGGCAAACTGCTTGATTGATAACACTGGGACGAGCCGCGAAGCGTTCTGGAACTCTGCCCCTAAGCTCCTGGTTGCCTCGACCGTCCTCCATTTACGAACCACAGAACCCAACGCGCCCTTTAGCCGCCTGATTGATATTCTCTGTGGCACAACACTTGAAGATGTTGAAAAGCTGTTTCGCAGTAGTCCATCACCCCTGGTCAAAAAAGTGGCAACCGCCTTTTTCGAGCACGTACAGAAAAATGATCGACTGGCAGGAAGCATCATGGTGGAAATGGCAACCCGCTTTTTCCGCTTTCATAATCCTAGCTTACGGGAAGTGACCAGCTCCAACGATCTCAATTTTACCCGCATGGTAGACAGCCCAACCGTGTTGTTTCTTTCCATTCCCGAAGATGAAGCCCAACGCCTGGAACCGCTTTCCGCCTGCCTGATTATGCAGATGATGAGTTCCATGTTGCGACGTGCTACCCGTAGTCCAGGCCGACGACTTCCCCGCGATTTCGTCTTCTACCTGGATGAGTTTTGTAATGCGGGGATCATCCCCAAATTTGCCAGATATATTAGCACCGTGCGCAGCCGTGGTATTGCCTTCATTCTCGCCGTTCAGGATTTTGGGCAGTTGCGTGAAACCTATGGCGAAAATGGACGCGAAACCATTCTTTCCAACTGCACCACTCAAATTGTGTTTCCTGGTTGTGGATTACAGGAAACACGCTACTACAGTGAAAAACTTGGCAAAACCACCGTCCGAACGTTTAGTCAGAGTGAGCGCGGCGATGCGGAGTGGCTTTCCACTTCGGCACGGACCTATACGCAGGGAGAGACGCACCGCGACCTGATGACCTCTGATGAATTACGCACCATGCGGGATGGCACGCTGCTGGTATTTATCAGCAAGTATCATCCCTTGCTTGTACAGAATACCCCGTATTATCGAGACCCTGAGCTTCTGGCAGAGACGCGTATCCCCTTTACGCCACTAGCTTCACGCGTCACCGTCACACCTGACCCATCGGCACCGCCCCCGCCTGTGATTGGCTTACCAGCGCCCAAAACGGCAACGGGACCGACGCCCAAGACACCACCAGAACCGAAGCAACCGAAGACGCCACCGACAAGCCAGGATGATAGCTCATTCTTTTCACCAGAGTAATGTAAACAACGAGAAGAAAGAGCGATCTATGGCGAGAGCCGTACCGTTGTACCATGAGAGCAACGGTACGGCATATTGGCTTCATCGGCTTATAAGTAGAGAGAGTCTAACATAGTAATGAGATGAGTTAGTACAGATAACTAGCAGGGGCATTGATCAATCACAAATACAAGTGTGGAAAACATAAACGCTGCTGAAATTCTATTTCCTATGATATACTACTTGACTGGCAGATATATTTCACCCTCATATCTAAGGTAGTATCATGAGTCATTGATAGTACCTGCAACTAAGGACTGAAAACCCTTTAGGTGCCTATGAGTTTTCTGCAAGTCGAGGTGCGACCGATGGAATTGGAAGAGCAAAAATCCTTTCTTTGGTTCTCACAATATTTTGGCATCCATAAACCGCAGTACAAGTTGCCCTTTGTAGATTTTCTCCTCGATGGGGATGTTCCTCTTTACCTGGATTCCTATGCAATCACAAAAGACGGCTCTGAACTAGCTGCCAACTGTTCACAACGACACCATCCCGATAGTTGATACCGTTGGCGAATTGGTGGGGCACTAGACGGAAAGGATGACATCGGGGAAGCTAGCAGCAAAGCTCTGCTCAGGAGATCGAGCAAGAACGAGTGAAGCAGGCAAAAGGAGAGAAAAACGATGTCATTGCAGCCAGAGAAAATAGGGGACGTGCCAGAAGAAACAGTTCGTGTCGCCAAAGCCAGCTTCCCCAAAGGAAACCGTTATATCCGCTTACGAGATGTTCTGGGTACGATTTTTGATGATCAGGAGTTTGCTGATCTGTTCCCACGAAGAGGGCAACCAGCAGAAGCCCCGTGGAGATTGGCCCTGGTCTGCCTTGTACAGTATATGGAAGAGTTGACAGACCGTCAAGCAGCAGATGCAGTACGCTCTCGCATGGACATCAAATATTTACTCGGACTGGAGCTGACCGACCCGGGCTTCGATTTTAGTGTGCTCTCCGAATTTCGGACTCGCCTGGTTGAACATCAAGCGGAGCACCGTCTCTTCGAGTTGCTTGTGGCAAAGCTGAGTGAGCAAGGCTACCTCAAAAAACGAGGAAGCCAACGGACTGACTCGACGCACATTCTGGCAGCAGTGCATCGATACCACCGTGTCGAACTGCTGCCGGAAACGCTACGTGCTACCCTCAATGAGATAGCTGTCCAGGCTCCCCAATGGTTGCAACAGTGGGTGCCCGTTGACTGGTTCAAACGCTACGAACGTCGCATAGAAGAATCCAGATTATCAATCAAGAAAGAAGAGCACGAAGTATTTTTGGAACAGGTTGGGCGAGATGGCTCACAACTGCTTTCGATGCTCTATCAAGAAGAGACTCCTGCTCTGCTAGCTTCCTTGCCTCAGGTCCAAACCCTGCGCCAAATCTGGGTTCAGCACTTTTTCTGGGAAGATGGTCACTTACGTTTACGAAACAAAGATACTCTTCCTCCTGCTCATCTCACGTTGCGCTCGCCTTATGATCCAGAAGCTCATATCGGCAGAAAAGGTGGATTCTCGTGGTATGGATACAAAGTACATCTCAGTGAAACGTGTGATCCTGACTATCCCCATCTGATCACCTGCGTTCAAACGACTGATGCAACAGCAAGTGATATGAAACAAACACAACAGGTGCATGAGGAGTTAGCACAGCGTCATTTGCTTCCTCAGACGCATCTCGTGGATGCAGGATATGTAGATGCAGGGTCCATCGTAGAGAGCCGCGAGCAGTAAGGAGTGGAGTTATTGGGACCGGTGAGCAGAAATAACCAATGGCAAGCCAAAGCTGGGAAGGGCTATGATCTCTCAGGATTTGACGTTGATTTTGCGGCAAGAGAGGCCACGTGCCCACAAGGACACAAGAGTATCGATTGGAAGGAGACGCGTGATCAGCATGGGCATCCCAAGCTCTACATTCGCTTTGACGAGCAAACGTGTCGGCAGTGTCCTTGCCGCTCGCTGTGTACTCGTGCACAAGAGAAGCCCAGGCGTCTGTCTATTCGTTCTCAAGAGGAATTTCTTCAGCTCCAACGCAGACGCAAACAGCAAGAAACAGAGGAATTTCAGGTGACCTATGCCAAACGTGCGGGGATTGAAGGGACGCATTCTCAGGGAGTGCGAGCACTCGGATTACGCCAATCCCGCTATATTGGATTACAAAAAGCATCATTACAACATTCCTTCATTGCTGCTGCTCTCAATCTTCTTCGTCTCGATAGCTTCATAACAGGAGAAAAAGTGGAGAAAACGAGAATATCTCACTTTGCTGCTCTTGCGCCTAAGAAGATTGCCTGATTCTGTGTCCACCAATTCGCCAACGGTATCGCGCTTTTTGTGTAGAGGTTAGGAGTAAACAGGCAAGCAAAGAGACAAGATCGAGAGCATGCTGCCCACAAGAACTGGCGAAGCAGAAAAATGCAGCACGAGCTTGCAAAACACACCAGGAAAAAGCTTTCTGAAGCCAACCGGTTACACAAGTCCATCTGGAAACAACACCTCCCTCCATTCCACCCTTTTTGGCTGGTTGCTTCTCTGCTAATAACAATCAGTGTCAGCTTTTAGCCGACCGGAATCCTTGGCAAACGTATCCCTTGCATCACCGCCCAAACGATGGTCAGGCATGAAGTTTCCGTCGTGAACGCATCTATCTGATCGGTGCGTCCTCGAACATTACTAAAAAAGCTTTCAATAGCATTGGTGGTGCGAATGTAACGGTGCATGACTGGCGGAAAAGCGTAAAAGGTGAAGAGATGGTCTTCATCTTCACAGAGGCTGCGGACTGCTTCGGGGTAGCACTTCTGGTATTTGGCTTGAAATACCGCAAAATTGAGCAGTGCATCCTCTTTTTTCTCTTGTTTGAAGATCCCGGCCAATTCTGTGCTGACCTCTTTGCGCTCCCGATGGGGAATGGCGTTAAGCACATTGCGCTGTTTATGCACCACACAGCGTTGTCGGGCAGTAGCGGAAAAGAGGGCAGAGACAGCCGCGAGCAGTCCCTCATGCCCATCGGTCACGATCAAATCCATCTGCGTTGCCCCACGACGGCGCACGTCTTGTAAAAGACAACTCCAGCCATCTTTGTCTTCCTCTGCACAAGCCCGCAAAGCCAGCACATCCTTGTTCCCTTCCA
>WNGD01004252.1_pt1 | contig 14167 bp, 11 predicted proteins | sample 5400671 | NCBI WGS metagenome assembly WNGD01 (sample SAMN13153369, study PRJNA577476) | soil metagenome | isolation source: 40 cm soil or saprolite under grassland replicate 2 | place: USA:California | collected 2016-06-15
CAGATGGCAGAGCGCGTGGGTCAACGCTTTGGTGAGTATTGCCTGAATCGCTTTCTGGGCCGTGGGAGCTTTGGTGATGTCTACCTGGGTGAACATATTCATGATAAAACTCTGGCAGCTGTCAAAGTATTGCAAGCGCTGATATTATGATTAGAAGCGGTAAAAATACCCTAACGATGGATCCCTACCAAATTTCCATTGTCGTGCAGAGTGTACCAGGACTGACAGGTACAAGACCCAGAAGTCTTACTGTACTAACATCCACGCCTACCTCCTCTGTGGATAAAGGATAAATGTCCACTACTGGCTAGCATATAGCCATCTTTTCGATTTCTTCGATATAGTGTAATATCGCTGCATCAGCAAAAGTAAGGCATTTTAAGAAATAAAAGGGGAAAGACAGTGAGACAGAGCGATGGCACTGATCTTTTAGGCGCGAATGATCCCCGCAGGACAAAAATTGGCCTGATCTACGTAGCTCCTGGGGATGACCGGCAAACTGTACTGGCTGCTATTCTCACGCAGGACAAACTTGGTCGCAGGCAAGTAGCCGTGGTGTTGCCGGAGCAAAACAAAGCCTTTCAGAGCGCGGTGGATTTTGATGGCCTCAAGGGCACGAGGCGTAAGCTGAAAGCGCAGATCGTCTTTATTGCACCTGGCGGTCATGGCCCAGCCGAATTTGCCCGCCAGCGCCGTTTCCTGGTCTATTCCTCGTTGGAGGAGTATGCGCAAGCTCTCCAGGATGAAGATATGGCTGAGGAAGACGAAAGACAGGAAAGTAATAAAGGCTGGAGCTTTGAACGTAAGCAGCCACTGCCACCACCTGCTGCCCAACCTCCTCCTGCTGAAACTGCGCCGCAACCGCTCCCTATTGAATCATCACGGGCGCCTGCTTCCTCAAGTGCTGAAACGGAGCAACAGCATCTTCCCGGTGACACAGATGTCGCCTCTGTTGATACAATTGAACTTGCTGCCAATCCAGAAACGGATGCTCCCGCTCCTTCTGCTAATAGTAGTGTGCCTGCCGTAGCAGTTGATGAGGAGGACGTGCCAACACTTGCTGCTATACCAACGATAGAAGATAACAGCCCAGGCGGGCAGGGTGAAGGTGGTCCAGTAGCCAGGTCTGCTCTCCATGGAATGAGACGCGTCCGGTTGATTGCTGCTCTGCTACTGGTGCTTTTGATTCTTGCACTGGTCTTCTCCAGCCTCTTTGGCGTCTCTCTGCTGGGTCCCCTTGCTAAAATTGTGCCGGGCGTAGCAAACCCAGTCACAGTGACGATCACACCTGCAAGTAAGGTTCACAATAACACCTTTGTAATATCCGCAGTGACGTTGACCCCTGACCCTGCTCAACACCAGGTGGCAGCGCGTATGATAGCCGCTGTAACACCCGCGCAGTCGAAGACAGTCAAGACAACGGGTGTGGGGCATGTTCCGGGTGTACAGGCGAAGGGTCAACTGACGTTTTATAATGCTTTTTCCCATTCACAAACCATCGCAGTTGGTAGCATCCTGACGGATGCTAATGGAGTCCAAGTAGTGAATGATGAAGAAGCGCTGATTCCTGCTGCCGCGCCCCCGAGGGAAGGCTCCGTAACCGTTGCCGCACGCGCTGTCAATGATGGTGTAAATGGCAATATCTCCGCGTTCGACTTTAACAATGTTCCATGCTGTACTTCAGGCGTGACTGTACAGAATACCTCGGCCTTTAGTGGCGGTCAGGATGCATATAGCTATGCTTTTGTGGAACAAAACGACATCGATGGTGTGGTAAACGCACTCCAGGCATCGCTCACGCAGACTGCGCAAGCATCATTGAAAGCGCAGTTTCACCCGGGTGAACAGTTTGTCAGTTCCCCGCAATGTATGCCCGGCATAACTTCCGATCATCAAGCAGCCGATAGGGCGACAAGCGTTACCGTCACTGTCGCTGTAACCTGTACTGGTGAAGTCTACGATCACCAGGCAGCGCAATCAATGGCAGCGAATTTGCTCAGGCAAGAGGTGGCTCGTGACCTGGGTCCTGGCTATGCGCTGGTTGGTAATCTGGTGACTGGCATGATGGAGGTCTCGGTGACAAATGTGAAAAAAGGCACGCTCTCCTTGATGGTTGAGGCAGAAGGTGTGTGGGTCTACCAGTTCAGTGCCGCACAAAAACAGGCGATTGCAAAACTGCTTTCCGGCAAGAGTAAACAAAATGCTCAGACTTTGCTCCTAAAGCAGAAGGGGGTGACAACAGCAGCTATCCAGTTTAGCAGCGGCGATGAAGACACGTTTCCGTCAGACCCTGCTCAGATCACCATTGTGGTGCTGAAAGTAGCTGGACTACGGGCTCCCGCATCGCCGACAAACACGCCAGGTAGCCCTTCTGTGTCGAATACACCAACTGTGCCAGTCACTCCGACCATATCCAGTACCCCATAGTGCTTCGTCAAACCTCATTTGACAGTGAGATATTTGGCGTTGAACAAGTCGTCAAGCCATTTCAGGCGCTACGAAAAGCCGTCAAATGAAACTTGACGAAGCACTATGTGGCGACTTGTGACTGCCCTGCGAGCTACATGTAAACTGTTAACTTGATGCCAATGTCCGACTATATCTAGTACCCCTACTGTATCAGGGGACACCAACCTCTACCACCGGGTCAGGCGGCTAAAAAGTGCAGACGCGCAAAATACTGCTTTCTCCGTTCATTTCCTATAGTTGGCACGTATCACCTTTTCGATCGCGGCTCTATAGTGTAAAATGACAACATCAGCAAGAATATGCCATTTTCAGGAAGGAAGAGGGAAAAGACGATGAGACAGGGCGATGGCTCGGACTTGCCGGGTGTGAGCAGTTCTCGTAAGGCAGATATTGGTATCATATACGTGGCTCCTGGTGATGACCGGCAGAGCGTGCTGGCCGCCATTCTGACGCAAGAAAAGCTCGGTCGCAAGCAGGTGGCTGTAGTGCTGCCGGAGCAAAACAAAGCCTTTCAGCGTCCGACGGACTTCGAGGGTCTCAAGAGCATGAGGCGCGACCTGAAGACGCAGCTCGTCTTTATTGCGCCCAGTGGCCCCGGCCCCGCTGAATTTGCCCGCCAGCGCCGTTTTCCGGTCTATTCCTCGCTGGAGAACTATGTCAGGTCCCTCCAGGACCTCGACCGGCCCAATGGCAGCAGCAAAAAGGGATGGTCTCTACCGTGGCAAAAATCCGCTGCCACGTCTCCTGCTGCTTCTGGCAAAGAGGAATCAATACAGCCGCTTCCCAGTATACCGGCGCCCCCATCGAATCAGGCCGTTTCCGAAGACGATGATACTACGGTTCATCAAGGTACGCATAGCGGTGCAGGTGCGGTCGCTGCTGGAGCGGCAGGAGCTGCCGCCCTGGGCATGGAGACACTTGCCAGCCGTGGGAGTAATCCGTCTGCCTCAACCGACCCTGGAGACTGGGATCGACTGCCTCCTTCCAACACTGCTGGACCGACCAGCGACAATGTCCTGTCAGAAGACATTCCCACGCAGGCGAATACAGTGGTACCGTCGTTTAGCCCCACCGAGGCAGAGAACAAGCCCGAACCAAAGATTATCGAGCTTCCTGGGCAGCACGGCAGGAGTACGGGTAAACTGCCTATGCCTGTAATTACCCCGGTAGCCGCGGTCGAGCCGAATATACCGCCTGCTCCTGCCAGCACGGTAACCAGGCGGCGAAACTCTGATAAGATGGCCGCTGTGGGCGCGGCCAGTACTGCCGGGGGAATTGCAGCCATGAGCCGTACAGCCCGTGGCGGGGTCGTCGTGCCGCCGACACGTGGTACTCCTATTGGTACTGGTGGCAGCGGGCCTGGAGGGCCGCGCCGCCCGGTTTGGCGTTGGGCAGCAGCAGGTGTTGTGCTGCTCCTGCTTACTGGAGGGGTTATCTATAGCCTCATCGCCTATGCCAATCCCGCTGTGTTGGGTCCACTGAAGGGCCTGGTACCTGGCATCACGCCTTCGGCCACCGTCACCATCACCCCGGCCAGCAGTGATCAGAGAAATACTTACGAGATCTTCGGTGTGACGGGAACCCCCGATCCCAGCCAGCGCCAGGTGCAGGCCCGCCAGTTGTCGTCTACCTCGCCGACCCAGTCCAAGGTGGTAAAGGCGACCGGTGTGAGGCAGACTAGCGGTACCCGGGCGACAGGGACGATTACGTTTTATAATAGCGCGTTTGTGGACCAGCAAGTAAATGCCGGCACGAACTTTGTCCTCGCCAATGGCATACATATAGTCACAGACCGCAATGTAGACATTCCCAAGGCGACGGGGACACCCCCCAATATTCATACCGGTGTGGCGAGCGCCTCCGCTCACGCTGACAGGGTCGGGCCAGGTGGCAACATTGCATCGTTGACGATCAATAAAGCCTGTTGCTCGGTTGACAGTTCGATCTTTGCCAGGAATCTCATCGCTTTTAGCGGCGGGCAGGACCCGCAAAACTTTACTGTAGTGCAACAGAGCGACATCGATGGGGCGGCCAAACCGCTTGAGAATACGCTCACGCCAGAGGCGCAGAGTTCCGTGAAGGGGCAGATACACCCGAACGAACAATTGGTGCACTCTCTGCAATGCACGCCAAGCATTACCTCCGATCATAAGGCTGGTGACAGGGCAACGAATGTGATGGTAACAGTCAAAGTCACCTGTTCCGGCGAAGTCTACGATCAGCAAGCGGCGCAAATGATCGCGTCAAATTTGCTTAAGCAGCAGGCGGCTAAGACTCCTGGCTCCGGCTACGCGCTGGTGGGTAATCTGACTACAATGGTGACGCAGGTTATGGTAACCGATCCGAAGAAAGGGACGCTTTTGATACAGGTCAAGGCCGAAGGAATCTGGGTCTTCCAGTTCAGCGAAGCGCAGAAACGCGCTTTAGCGAAATTGATTGCTGGTAAAAGCAAACAAGATGCGCAGGCCTTGCTCTTGAAACAGCAGGGGATAGCGAAGGCAGATATCGTGTTGAGCGGTGGTGACGGGAATACGCTGCCGACGGACCCCACTCAGATTACCATCGTAGTGCAGAGTGTGCCGGGTTTACCAGGGTCTACTACTCCGACGACCGGGCCGGGTAGTCCCGGCGTGCCGATAAGTTCACCGGTAGCACCGACACCCACACCGACATCATCTGTGGGGAAAGGATGAGCACCCGTAATGCTGGCTCTGGAAGGCAAGCAGCTTGGTAACTACGATGTCATCCGGCGCATTCGTGTAGGTGGTATGGGGGCTGTATATGAGGGGAGGCAGCGGACTGCATTCGGTCGACGCGTGGCCATCAAGGTTATTCTTGGGAACTACGCCGACGATCCCGAAATGCGTCGTCGCTTTGCGCGCGAGGCCCGCACAGTGGCGCGGTTGCACCATCCTCACATCTTGCCGCTTATCGAATTCGGCGAAGAACAGGGTCTCCTATACCTTGTCATGCCTTTCATCGAGGGAGGCACCCTTACCAGCTTTCTCCATCGCAGTCTTCCCAGCCTGGGCGAAGTTTCCGACATCTATCTGCAGTTGTTGGAGGCGGTGGAATATGCACACGATGAAGGCCTGATCCATCGTGATATCAAATCCTCCAATGTCTTGTTAGAGCAGCGCCGCAGCGGGCCACCGCATGTTTACCTGGCTGACTTCGGCCTTGTACGTATCTCCCAGCATGCACAAACGGAGCAGGAGGGTAGGCCCATTCCCCTGGATCAGGTGCCGGGAACACCATACTATATGGCTCCTGAGCAGACGCGAGGCATCGTCACTGCCTCCACCGACATCTACGCGCTGGGTGTGCTGCTCTACCAGGTGCTCGTTGGTGAGCTTCCCTACGATGATCCCGACGAGATCAAGGTCATTCAGATGCACCTGCACGCGCCGATTCCGTCGCCTTGTGAGCAAGACGCGTCCATTCCTGGCGAATTGGGCGAGGTTGTGCGTATCGCTATGGCTAAGCATCCCGAGGACCGCTTCGGCAGTGTAGCCGAGTTGCGCGAGGCATTCCTTGCTGCAGTAGCGGGTCCACCTGTGATTAGACAAAGTGTTCCCGCTTATGAAGATGTGCTGCCGCTGGACGAGCCAGATTCATTTTCAGATCATCCTGTCTCGAGACCTCTGCTTGCACAGGAAGCACCACTGCCTCTACCCGTGAAAGGGCGCGCACGACATATCGCGCCAGTTGCCCCGAGACCCGTAAGGCGACGCGTCATAGTAGGATCAAAGCAAGCCGGTCGCAGGCTGCTCACGGCCCCCATGCTCGCTACAATGGCGGTTCCTATCGTGCTTCTCATTCTGCTGCTCATGCCACGGGTCTTTGATGTCAGCTTCTTTCCTTCTGGATTTCCCTTGTTCGGTACCGCGCCTGTTGCTACAGTCACCATCACGCCAGCAGGCAAAATACTACAGAATACCTACTTGTTGACTGCCTCGCCGCAGGTCAGCAGTCCTGACCCGACCACTCGTGTTATCCCATTACGCAGTCTGAATAGTGTTGCTACGGCTGGTCGCCTTACTGAGACAACCGGAACAAAGTTACTACCAGGAGCACGGGCGAAAGGATCAGTGCTTTTCCAGAATAGAGGGGAATCATTCGTCTTTGTGCCTGCTGGGATTGTCTTCAATACCGGTGTGGGCATACAAATACGGCTAACGGAATCGGTAAATGTGCCGCCACTACATGGCGGACAAAACGGTAGCGCTTCAGGCCATGCAGCAGCAGTCAGCGCCGGCATGGATGGCAATATTCCTGCCGGTACTCTAAATACGGCCTGTTGTGATGGGCTGTCGGTGAGCAATCCACGAACCTTCACAGGCGGCGTGGACGCCCACTCGATACATGTGCTGGCGCAGGCTGACCTGGACAAAACTAGGGAAGCGCTGGGTCCAGGCTTGCAGCAACAGGCATTGCAGCAGCTTCGCAGGCAGCTAAAAAGGAACGAAGTATTGGCCGGGGCGCCAGTATATAACACCAACGTATCGTCGAACTACCCGGTTGGCGTACAAGTAGACAAGGCGATGGTCCAGGTCAACGTCTCGGCAACATCCTCTGCATATAACCACTATACAGCCAGTCGTATGGCTGCGCAGTTGCTTGGGGAAGAAGCTACGCAAAGCCTTGGCAGCAACTACCAGCTTCAGGGTAAGCCTTCCGTGACCACTCTTCGCGTGGTACAACGAGGACAGAATGGTCTGATCTATCTCAGCGTATCAGTACATGGACGCTGGATGTATGCTTTCTCCACACAGCAATTAGGCCAGTGGCGTCAATCTATTAAAGGCGCCTCGTCCGCATTAGCCCTGGCTTACCTCAATGCGCAAGCTGGCGTGGCGGCTGTGCGCATACAACTCCCCTTTGGTTCTGATCATCTCCCTTCATCCGTCGATCAAATCAAGATCGTGCTGGCTTAATCCTGCTGGCGCGTATATGCTATACTGACGCTGTTGGATAGGAATGGGCAGCGCGGCCCGCTTCTATGGTTCATAGTGCGCGGAGGAACAGCAATGGATGAGAAGACAGCAACCGCTGCAGGTGAGATGCGTTATTACCACTCAATGCTCGACATAATAGGCAATACCCCGTTGATACGCCTCAATCGAATCACCAGCGGCATACAGCCACTGGTACTGGCAAAAATGGAGATGTTTAATCCCGGCGGCAGTGTGAAAGATCGTATAGGCCCTGCAATGATCGAGTACTGTGAGAAGTGGGGCCTCCTGCGTCCCGGCGGTACTATTGTCGAGCCAACCAGTGGCAATACCGGCCATGGGCTGGCAATTGCTGCTGCCATCAAGGGCTATCACTGCATTTTCGTTATGACCGATAAGGTGAGTGAGGAGAAGCGCAGCCTCCTGCGTGCTTATGGCGCCGAGGTAATCATCTGTCCCAGCAGTGTGACACATGATTCGCCAGATCACTATAAAAATGTAGCGCACCGGCTCGCCAACGAGATTCCAGGAGCGTATTGCCCCGATCAATATTCCAATCCTGCCAATCCAGCGACTCACTATGCTACCACGGGACCAGAGATCTGGCGCGATACCGCCGGTCGTATCACCGCTTTCGTGGCCGGCATTGGCACCGGTGGCACCATTTCCGGTACTGCGCACTTTCTGAAAGAACAGGATGCAAAGATAAAAATCATTGGAGCAGACCCTCCCGGTTCTGTCTATTCTGGCGATACGCCCGGGCCGTATAAGGTTGAGGGCATTGGCATGGAGATATTTCCGCAGAACTACGATCCGACAGTCGTAGATGAGGTGATTCGTATCGATGATCGCACTGCGTTCTACTGGGCACGCCGCCTGGCGCGTGAAGAAGGTATTCTCGCGGGCGGCTCGGCTGGCACTGCCCTGGGAGCGGCTCTTACCTATGCCCGCCGGTTGACATCCAATGATGTCATCGTGGTCCTGTTACCCGATACGGGGCGTGGCTACCTGAGCAAGCAGTTTAACGATACCTGGATGCGCGAAAACAATATGCTTGTACAGGCAGAGACAATCGAACCTATCTTGCGCGACGTCCTCACCTATCGCCGCACCCATGCCCGTACGATGCCGCTTGTTGTCAGTGTTGCTCCAACCGACTCTATCGCCGATGCCGTCGAGCTGCTGCGGCGCTACGGCATCAGTCAAACTCCCGTCATGGAACAAGGTCATATGGTAGGAAGTCTCACGGAGAACCTGCTGCTGCGTCGTCTTGCCAGCGGTGAGCCACTGGCATCGACCGTCGTGCGTGACTTACAGGGTCCACCGTTCCCGCAACTGGCAGGCGATGCCCTTGCCCAGGAGGCTTATACGCTTTTCAGCAGCGGGCAATCGGCGGTCGCTGTCATGGATAATGATGTGCTGGAAGGCATTGTGACAAAAAGCGATTTGCTGGAATTCTGGGCGCATACACGGGGCGAGTAGAGTAGCGAGAGTAGTAGGTGTAGTGAGAGTAGAGAAAAGGGGGAAGTATGTCACTTGCCGCGCTGGGACTGCTCTTCGCGGCCGCAGTGCTGCATGCCGTGTGGAATCTGCTCGTCAAGCGTGCGAAGCAAAAGCAGGTCTTCACATGGTGGGCGATCCTGGTAGGAGCAATCTGCTTCTCTCCGCTTCTCATCATCAATCACCCACTCCCTTTGCAGATATGGCCCTATGTCGCCGGCAGCGCCTTTTTTGAAGCGCTCTACTTCGTTGGTCTGACTCGTGCCTACGACATCGATGACTTCTCGCTCGTCTACCCACTGGCACGTGGGGCAGCTCCTGCCTTGTTGGTCGTCTGGGCGGCGCTCCTTCTTGGTGAACGTCCCCGGCTTATTGGCCTGGCCGGCCTGATCCTGGTGGTACTCGGCCTGGTCATAGTGGGAGGCGCGGCCTGGTGGTCACAACGCCAGCTTGCCACGCCAAGCATGATGGGTGTCGTTGTCGCGCTGGCTACGGCCTGCTGCATCTCGATCTACAGCGCTATCGATGGCGCCGCCGTACACCTTGTTCCTTCTGCCCCTTATACAGTCGTTATCCTTGGTCTCAGTGCATTGCTCATCGCGCCCGCGCTCCTGCTACGTTATGGGTCTCGCGCGGTAGGCGCAGAGTGGCGCACAAACTGGCCGCGTATCATCCTGGTCGGCATGCTCTCGGTGGCATCCTATGGGCTTGTCCTCTATGTTTACTCGTTTGCTCGCGTCAGCTACGCGGGTGCCGTCCGCGAAATCAGCATTGTCCTGGCAGCCTTTATTGGTTGGCGCTGGTTGGGTGAAGGATTTGGTTCTGTACGCCTGGTTGGCGCTGTTCTGATATTCGCTGGTATACTGGTTATTGCTGTTGCGGGTTAAAGATAAGTGTCAAGTCATGCTCCATGAAGAGCCGTTTCTTTCTGGCGGGCATAGTGCCAGATGTCGCGAGGATTGCTCATGCCTTTGATGCGCGCTTCCTGTACCCACTCGTTCATTTCATACTTATTCTGATAGAGTCGGTTGCCGCAAAAGACATTACGCCGAGCAAAAGGAGTTGGGGTGGTTTTCATGCGATGCTGTAGTACGACTGTGTCGGCAAGGTTTACTATGTTGTCCCCGTACCATGGGGTGGATAGCGTGTAGTATGGTTCCTGCACCCATTCCGGACAAAGTACTCCATAGCGGTCACAGAGGAACTCAACAGAGGCCGCGCAAAAGGCTCCCCAATGGCGGAAATGCTCTATGTCGTGATCGGGCTTTCCCAAGGGTTCACTTACTAAGGCGGCACGGATGTCCTTTGCGTAGTCATACCATGCGTTCGTAAAGTTCCCAAGAGCAGTCCAGGGGTCTTCTCCTGCACAGATGTGTCGGTAAGCCCTTGCCATGGTTTGAATCGTTTTCGGCATCATGGCTCCCCCTTACTTTCTGATCCGAACAGCACGTTCAGTGAGTACTCGATGGTTTCGGCTCCGTCCTTTAGTGCGCCGGGTAGGATATAGCGATCTAACGCCCTTTGGACCTGCCGACGTGTTCTAATGGTTGTTTGTAGCAGGAGAATCCTGCAATCCGCCATATCTTTATCACGTCCCGCCATGATTTTCAGAGCTAACATGTACTCCTTGGGAGGGGCATACACATGCAACGGCCCGTATCGTTTCCATAATTTGCCTCTCGCATGATAATTTTTCATAGATGAGCATTTGTGTGAGATGATTGAACCAACGTGGTGGGAGTGCATACTTGCTGGCAATGGTTTGTACGCCATCTCGCATTGCGAGACGAGCTTTTTGGAAGTCTTCGCCTTCTTCTACCCAGAACATGTCAATATCATCAGTGGTCCGTGGTGCGTTCGCAAGGAGCATGCGAACGGGCTTTTTGATGCCCTGGCTCTTTAATTCTGCCCCTAGCTCGGCCAGGTAGTGCTCGATCTCTTGTGATTGCATCCCTGACTACCTCCTGCGTGCGTATTATAGCATGTCATGCTTTCGGCAGGAAGACCGTCACACGCACCTGTACGAGGAGGCTCTAGCGGACGCTCTGTGGTGGTTACCTCAGAGATTTTACGTGACGCAATACGAGATATTGACAAACAACAAAACAGTCGATAATATCTCAAAAGAGTCAGTCACCTCATAGAAGAAAGGAAAGGTACAGCCATGCAAGTCAAACGTAGCATTACGGCAGGTTTCTGCGGAGCTGTGCTTCGAGGCAGGGAGTGATGGAGCAGAGAGCCTATGAGGTGTTCGATCATACCGCCGATGTCGGCATACATGCTTTCGGGCGTACACTTCCTGAGCTATTCATCCATGCAGCTCAAGGCATGGAGAGCCTGGTGGTCGCACCAGAGCAGATACGCGAGTCGGTCAGCCGGGAAATTGCGGTGGAGGGCCACGATATCGTTTCTCTCCTTATCGCGTGGTTGAACGAACTCATCTTCCTGTTCGACACCGAATACCTCCTCTTTCGCACCTTCGAGATCGACGCCTTCACAGGAACATCTCTGAAGGGCCGTGCGTCTGGCGAACCCTATGATGCACAGCGTCATGAGCTAAGCAGCGCAATCAAGGCCGTCACCTGGCACGAAGCTGCTGTGGAGCCTGGCGATGACGGGTACAAGGCTCGCATCATCTTTGATATATGACACTCTCAATCTCTCAAATCACTGTGTAAAATAGCGTTGGCTTCATTCTCGTGAGATGGGGTATCATGATGCCAGGTGATGATCACTAGGTAGACAGAGCGTTCGCTTGGTGCAAGAGGGAAAAGGAGCATCAATACGTGAATCGGCATCGAAGAAAAGTGAGCACCGACGAAATTGAAGCCCTGCACGAGATCTTGAGAAGGTGCGGGCAAGACAGGTAGTGCAGAAAAGCGGGAGGATCTGATGAGCAATACAAAGGAAAAAATCCCCTTGGAGCGTGTCGATACATACCGTTGGCGTATACCAAAGCGTTACAATCCAGACATGCATGTACCCGGCATGGTCTATGCAGATGATGGATTGATTGAGCAGATCCTGCAGGATAACGCGTTACAGCAGGTCGCGAATGTGGCGACCTTGCCGGGCATCATTGGCCATTCACTGGCAATGCCCGACATCCACTGGGGTTACGGCTTTCCAGTCGGTGGTGTGGCTGCAACCCATGCAGAGTATGGCGTCGTCTCACCTGGCGGTATCGGTTTCGATATCAATTGCGGCGTTCGCATGCTTGCCACCGATTTGCTCCACGAGCAAATTCGCGGCAGGGTCGATAAGCTGGCCGATGAACTGTTCAATAATCTGCCGTCAGGCGTTGGCGGGGCGGGCATGCACCAGTTGAGCGCCGGGGATATGCGAGCTGTGATGGTACGCGGGGCTGCCTGGGCGGTAGAGGAAGGCTATGGCTTCGCGGAAGACTTGGAAGTCACCGAGGAGCATGGCTGCCTGGCTGGCGCTGACCCTGTTTCCGTGTCGAGCACGGCTTTACAGCGGGGTATGAAGCAACTGGGAAGCCTGGGGTCGGGCAATCACTTCTGCGAGGTACAGGCCATCGATCATATCTATGATGCGGAGGCTGCTCAGGCGCTGGGTATAGGGCAGCGCGGCCAAATCGTTGTGACGATCCACTGCGGCTCGCGCGGGTTTGGCCACCAGGTTGCCGAGGACTACGTGAGGCTGGCCGAGTCCAAGCAGCACGATTTCGGCTTCCACCTGGTGGACCGGCAGCTAGCCTGTCTACCCTTGCAGTCGAACGCGGGTAAGTCGTACCTCTCGGCGATGGCCTGCGGCGCGAACTTTGCCTGGGCTAACCGCCAGTTGTTGATGCATGGCGTGCGGCAGGCCTTCTCGGCAGTCTTCGGGCGGCGGGCTCGTGCTAAAGATATGCCGCTCGTCTACGATGTCTGTCATAACATCGCCAAGATGGAGGAGTACGAGGTTGATGGGCAGGTGCAGCGCCTATGCGTCCACCGCAAAGGCGCGACCCGTGCCTTCCCCGCTGGACATCCCGCGGTACCGGAGCAGTACCGGAGCGTTGGGCAGCCTGTGCTGATTCCGGGCGACATGGGCCGCTACTCGTTTGTGTTGGTCGGTGCTCAAGGTTCAATGGAGCAAAGTTTCGGTACTACCTGCCATGGTGCTGGACGCCGCCAGAGCCGTACTGCCGCTAAAAAGTCCATCAATAGCAAGGACCTCCTGGCGCAATTGGATGCACGCGGGGTGACTGTGCGGGTGCACAGTAAGAACCTGCTGGCCGAAGAGGCTCCCCAGGCTTACAAGGATGCCCAGCAGGTCGTCAATGTCGTGCATAATGCCGGGCTGGCGAAGCTGGTGGCACGTCTCAAGCCGGTTATTGTGGTGAAGGGTTAGCTAGAACAGTGTGATGTGTTTAAGCAATGCTCTAAGAAGACCCAGGGCCATTATACGCGTGCAAAACCCAGGCATGCCAGAACCAATCTACTTTGAACGCTTTCCCCCGCGCAATATGCAGTCCCGCTTGTGTACAAAGCGACTGAGCTTCAGATAGGGTATATGCATGCACGCGGTTTCCTTCAAGTCGCTGCAACAGCCGCTCAAATGCTGCCCACAGGAATAAAGGCTCACGCCGTGCGAAATCTTCCACCACCAGTTGTCCACCCGGTGCCAGCAGGCGCCTCAACCCCGAGAGCGTTGTCACCGGTTCTGGTATGTCATGCAGAGCATTCGTACAGGTAATGAGGTCAAAGGTTTCCTGCGTGAATGGGAGACCTGCTGTCTCACCGGTGCCGACTTGTACGCGCTCCAAATGCACGTGCGGCTGATCTTTCAAAGCATTGCGTGCCTGTTCCAGCATGTCTCCACTGGCATCCACTCCATACGCTTCTGCAGCGGGTACTTGATCGAGCAGCCACTTTAGTAACATACCTGTTCCACAGGCAACGTCCAGCACACGTGGACAGCGTCCTAGCCGCTCCGGAACATGGCGCAGTGTGGCAACATCAATCATCGCCAGTGCTTCCCCAAGCGTCCTCTCATTGAACGTGCGCCAGCGTATGTTGTAATGCTGGGCATGCCTCCCTGTATAATACATGCTCATATGGCATTCATATTATCAATCGCCAGAGCCGGAGTCACCGCTATTATGGTGCTTCTTATGCCCTCCATGATGTTCAGGGTTCGGATTGCCCGGCGTAGATGTAGGGAGGACCTTCTCCGGGCCAGGCGTGGCAGGGGCAGCGGTGGCCGTGTGCTGTGGTGTCAGCGGTGAAGTGGAGCCC
>WNGD01005119.1_pt1 | contig 14167 bp, 10 predicted proteins | sample 5400671 | NCBI WGS metagenome assembly WNGD01 (sample SAMN13153369, study PRJNA577476) | soil metagenome | isolation source: 40 cm soil or saprolite under grassland replicate 2 | place: USA:California | collected 2016-06-15
GCGCTGTTCGGGGCTGAGCACCTCGGCGACATCGGCGAGCGCCTGCGCGATGCGTTTGCTCGCCGTTTCCGCAAGGCCGATCTGCTCGGCGCGCAGGCGCTCGATTGCACTACGATCGATGGTGGGGGCGGTCAAGAGCGTGATGGCCTGAGCGCGGGTGGCGTGCGCTTTCTCGTGCAGCGGTCGCAGATCAGCGACCGCGGCCTTGGCGATGTTGGCGATCTTGACCTGCTGATCTGTGGTCGCGTCGAGCTCGATGGCCATATGTTTGGTCATGCGGTCGATGCGATCGTCGATTTGTGCCGGGGAGAGCGGCCCGCCGAAAACGCCGCCGTCGTGCCAGCTGATGTGATGCCAGCTACCACCTTGGCCGAACGCTTTGGACAGCAGGTTGCCGGTGATGCCGGCCACCAGGGCCACCGCGACCAACGCGATCAAGAACGTGCCGCGGCGACCGCGGCGTTGATCCTCAGACGGGACTTGCCCTGCCTGCGAGGGCTTGCCGTTGCTCTGTTCGACCATCCTGAACTCCCATCCTTGGCCTCAGGCGGTGTTGCCTGTGAGTGGTAAGTTAGGAGCGGGCGTTTTCTTGCCAGTGTCGCACAGGTAAAGTTTTGTAAAGTTGCGGGCCAGACGTTCGGCCTGGTCGCGTCGCCCGCGTAGGATGTGTTGAGTGGAGCGACACCTAGCGCAGATATCGCGTTGCTGCGGGTTCCGGGATGCGCCGCTTGATTGGGGCTGCGTGGCCGCGCGCTAGTCCACCTGAATACCCGCCGACCGCGCAACTTCTGCCCATTTGTCGAACTCCGCCTTGATGAAGGCGGCGGACTGCTCGGGGTTCAAGTTGAACTGCTCGAGCCCGAGCTTTTCGAGCCGCGCCTGATATCCCGCGGAGGCGAAGACCGAGGGCATCGCAGCGGCCAATGTGCTGACGACGTCGGCGGGCGTGTCCGCGGGCGCGGCGAGGCCAAACCACGAGGAGGACACAACGGTGGGAAATCCAAGCTCGGCGAAAGTCGGCACCTGCGGGAGAAGCGGTGAGCGCGTGGGCCAAGCGACTGCCACCGCCTTGAGCTTGCCGGCGCGGATGTTCTCCACCGTGGTGCTGGCGTCGTTGATGAAGACGTCGACGTCGCCGGTGAGCAACCCCATCACGGCCGGGCCGCCGCCGCGATAGGGAACGTGGACGATGTCCACGCCCGCCTCGCGCTTGAACAGTTCGGTTGCGAGATGAATGGCGCCGCCCGCCCCCGATGAGGCATAGGTGAGCTTGCCGGGCTGCGCCTTGGCGAGCGCGACGAGCTCTGCAAGCGTGTTCGCGGGGAGTGAAGCACGCATCACAAGCACATGCGGCGTATACGAGACGAGACCCACGAGTTTCAGATCCTTCTGCGCGTCGAAGCGCAGGCTCTTCATCACCGCCGGATTGACGGCGAAGCTGGAGCTCGAGCCGAAGAGAAGCGTGTAGCCGTCGGGCGGCGCCCGTACGACCGACTCGGTACCCACGACGCTCGAAGCCCCAGTGCGGTTCTCGATCACGACGCTCTGGCCGAGATATTCGGAGAAATAGGGGGCAAACACGCGGGCGGCGGTGTCGGCCGGTCCGCCAGGGGCGAGCGCCACCACCAGCTTGATCGGCCGGTCGGGATAGGCTGCGAAGGCCGCGGCCGGCGCGAGCGTTCCGATCAGCGCGAGTACGCTCCGACGCGTCGGCCCTATGCGCATGCGCTCGTTCGCATCACGACGGGGAGCCCTTTATTCTACCCCCGCAGAACTTGAAACTGCCGCGTTGATGGCGGTCGGTGCGTCATTCTTGGCTCGCGGGCCGCTTCGCACAAGGGGCAGATGGCGGTGCCGGCGGCGCCTTCAACGGGATGAAAACGGCTCGTCACGCGCAATATTGCGTGCGCAGACAGGGACGTGCATTAATCGAACGATCGAGCTTCGGTCGCACCCGTAGACCTGGGCTCATCCATGCGAGATCGGCGCCCATGCGCGTGAATGACATCCGCGGTTTCGATTTCGGCCTGGGCGAGACGGCCGACATGCTGCGCGAGAGCGTGCGCGGTTTTGCCGGCGAACGCATTTCTCCGCGCGCCGACGAGATCGACCGCAGCAATACCTTCCCGCGCGATCTTTGGCCGGAGCTGGGCAAGCTCGGCGTGCACGGCATTACGGTCGAGGAGGAATGGGGCGGGGCGGGGCTCGGCTATCTCGAGCACTGCGTCGCGATGGAGGAAATCTCGCGCGCTTCCGCTGCGATCGGGCTGTCCTACGGCGCGCACTCCAATCTCTGCGTCAACCAGATTCGCCGCAACGGCACCGAGGACCAGAAGCGCCGCTATCTCGCAAGGCTGATTTCCGGCGAGCATGTGGGCGCGCTCGCCATGTCCGAGCCGGACGCCGGCTCCGATGTCGTCTCCATGAAGACGCGTGCGGAAAAGAGGGGCGACCGTTACATCCTCAATGGCAGCAAGATGTGGATCACCAACGGCCCGCAAGCCGAGGTGCTCGTGGTTTACGCCAAGACCGATCCGACCGCCGGAGCACGCGGCATCACCGCCTTTCTGATCGAGAAAGGTTTCAAGGGCTTTTCGACCGCGCAAAAGCTCGACAAGCTCGGCATGCGCGGGTCCGACACGAGCGAATTGGTATTTCAGGACTGCGAAGTCCCCGAGGAGAACGTCCTCGGCGAGGTCGGCGACGGCGTCACCATCCTGATGTCCGGCCTCGACTACGAGCGCGTGGTGCTGGCGGCCGGACCGCTGGGCATCATGCAGGCATGCATGGACGTGGTCACACCCTATATCCACGAGCGGCGGCAGTTCGGGCAGCCGATCGGGGAGTTTCAACTCGTCCAAGGTAAGGTTGCCGACATGTATGTCGGCATGAACGCGTGTAAGGCCTATGTCTACGCCGTGGCGAAGGCATGCGACCGCGGGGAGACCACGCGGGAGGACGCCGCTGGCGCCATCCTCTACGCCGCCGAGCATGCTACCAAGATCGCGCTCGACGCGGTTCAGCTCCTCGGCGGCAACGGCTACATCAACGATTATCCCACCGGACGATATCTGCGCGATGCCAAGCTCTACGAGATCGGTGCAGGCACAAGCGAGATTCGGCGCATGCTGATCGGCCGGCAGCTGTTCGAAAAGACGCGCTGATTAGAGCGGGTCCAGCGAGATGGAATCAGCGCGAGCGGCACGCTCGGTCTGCTCCCTCCCCCGCTTGCGGGGGAGGGTCGGGGAGGGGGTAACTTGAAATGCTCTACCCTATTGCGTTCCCCCTCCCTGTCCCTCCAGCCGAAGTCGGATTTAGCCGACTTCGGCCAATTAATATCTGGCCGAACTCGGGTAAACCCGAGTTCGGCTGCAAGCGGGGGAGGGGACGTTGCGGCGCGCTTCCGTCATACTGCAGTCGCCGATCGTTTCACGTCAGCGGAAACGCTAATTGAGCGAGATCAGATGACCGCGCTCACCTCCGTCGTCGACCCGGGCTCGGCGGACTTCGCCCGCAACGCCGAGGCGATGAAAGCGCTGGTGGCGGACCTGCGCGCCAAGCTCGACACCGCGATGCAAGGCGGCAGCGAGGAGGCGCGCGCGAGGCACGTCGCGCGCCGGAAATTGCTGGCGCGCGAGCGCGTCAATCTGCTGCTCGATCCGGGAACACCGCTCCTGGAGCTTTCGCCATTGGCCGCGCACGGCATGTACGGCGGCGACGTTCATTCCGCGAGCATCATCACCGGCATCGGCCGCGTGAGCGGCCGCGAATGTGTCATCGTCGCCAATGATGCCACCATCAAGGGCGGCACCTACTATCCGATGACGGTGAAGAAGCACCTGCGCGCGCAGGATATCGCGCGCGAAAATCATCTGCCGTGCATCTATATGGTCGATTCCGGCGGCGCATTCCTGCCGCTGCAGGACGAAATTTTTCCGGACGAGCGCCACTTCGGCCGCATCTTCTACAATCAGGCGCAGATGTCCGCGCTCGGCATTCCCCAGATCGCAGTCGTGATGGGCTCCTGTACCGCGGGCGGCGCCTATGTGCCGGCCATGTCCGACCAGAGCATCATCGTGCGCCACCAAGGCACGATCTTTCTCGGCGGGCCGCCGCTGGTGAAGGCGGCGACGGGCGAGGACGTGAGCGCGGAGGAATTGGGCGGCGCCGACGTGCACAGCCGGCAGTCCGGCGTGACCGACTATTATGCGACCGACGACGGCCATGCCATCGGCATCGCGCGCCGCATCGTCGCCGACCTCAACCGGTTGAAGCATTCATGGCTCGAGCTCCGCAAGGCGCAAGACCCCTTGTTCCCGGCGGAAGACCTCTACGGCATCGTGCCTGCGGACCAGCGCACGCCCTATGACGTTCGCGAGGTGATCGCGCGCATTGTCGACGCATCCGAGTTCCAGGAATTCAAGGCGCTCTACGGCGAGACGCTCATCTGCGGCTTCGCCCATATTCACGGCTTTCCCATCGGCATCCTTGCCAACAATGGGATTCTGTTCAGCGAGAGCGCGCTCAAGGGCACGCACTTCATTGAGCTGGCAAGCCAGCGCAACATTCCGCTGCTGTTCCTGCAGAACATCACCGGCTTCATGGTGGGGCGCAAATACGAGGCCGGAGGCATCGCCAAAGATGGCGCCAAGATGGTCACCGCAGTCGCCACGACTCGCGTGCCGAAATACACCGTCATCATCGGCGGCAGCTACGGTGCCGGCAACTACGGCATGTGCGGGCGCGCCTATGCACCGCGCTTTCTCTGGATGTGGCCGAACGCGCGCATTTCGGTCATGGGCGGCGAGCAGGCTGCGAGTGTGCTCGGGCTCCTGCGCCGGGAGGCAACTGAAGCGAAGGGCGGCACTTGGAGCCCTGCCGATGACGAAGCGTTCAAGGCGCCGATCCGCGAGCAATACGAGCGGCAGGGACATCCGTATTACGCGACCGCCCGCATTTGGGACGACGGCATCATCGATCCGGCCGACACGCGCACGGTGCTGGGGCTCGCGCTCGCCGCTGGCCTCAATGCACCGCCGAGCGAGCCCACGCGATTCGGCATCTTCAGGATGTGATGGTGTTGCTCGCCCGGCGCTTCGAGAAACTGTTGATCGCCAACCGCGGGGAGATCGCGTGCCGGATCATCCGCACGGCCAAACGCATGGGGCTGCGCACGGTGGCCGTTTATTCCGACCCCGATCGCGAGGCGATGCACGTTGCACTTGCCGACCAGGCCGTGCTCATCGGCCCGGCCCCGGCGAAGGACAGCTATCTTCACATCGGCGCCATCATTGACGCGGCGCAGACTACGGGTGCCGAGGCGATTCATCCCGGTTACGGCTTTCTCGCCGAGAACGCCGATTTCGCGCAGGCCTGCGTCGACGCCGGCGTCATCTTGGTCGGCCCCTCTGCCGCGACCATCCGCTTGATGGGCTCGAAATCGGCGGCCAAGGCGTTGATGGAATCCTCGGGCGTGCCGGTCGTGCCCGGCTATCATGGTGAAGATCAGAGCATCGCGACGCTGCAAGCGGCCGCCGACGTCATCGGATATCCGGTTCTGGTCAAGGCCTCGGCGGGCGGCGGCGGCCGCGGCATGCGGCTCGTCGGCAAAGCCGAGGAACTCGCCGAGGCGGTCGCGGGCGCCAAGCGCGAGGCGGAAGCGTCGTTTGGAAACGATCAAGTCCTGATCGAGAAGTATATCGAAAGACCGCGGCACATCGAAGTGCAGGTGTTCGGCGACAGCCATGGCAACGTGGTGTCGCTGTTCGAGCGCGAATGCACGCTCCAGCGTCGGCACCAGAAGGTGGTGGAGGAGGCGCTTTCCATTGCCGTCACGGCCGAGCGGCGGGACGCGATGGCGGCTGCGGCGCGCTCTGCCGTGCAGGCCGCGAACTATGTCGGCGCTGGCACTGTCGAGTTCATCGCCGATGCCGCCGACTTTTATTTCATCGAGATGAACACGCGTTTGCAAGTCGAGCATCCCGTCACCGAGATGATCACGGGTCTCGATCTCGTCGAGTGGCAGCTGCGCGTTGCCATGGGAGAAAAGCTGGCATTGCAGCAGGACCAGATCGCCGCCAACGGCCACGCGATCGAGGCGCGCATTTATGCCGAGGACCCGGACAAGGGATTCCTGCCGGCAACCGGAATCATCCGCGCATGGCGCGAGCCCTCCGGGGACGGCATCAGGGTCGATACCGGCTTTCGCGCCGGCGACGCCGTCACGCCCTATTACGATGCTCTGCTAGCGAAGCTTGTCGCCTGGGGCGCCGATCGGCCGCAGGCGCTGAGCCGTTTGATCGATGCTCTGGATGGCTTCGAGATCGCCGGCGTCACGGCCAATCTTGCTTTCCTCAAGGCGCTGCTACGCCATCCGCAGGTCATTCAGGGCGAGATCGACACTGGTTTCATCGAGCGGGAAATTTCCCGTCTCACAGCGAGCACGCGCACGCTCGCGGCGCTCGATCTCGCCGCTGCTTGTTCTGCGGTGTTGCTGCGCGAGCAAAGCGAGCAAGCCGCATCGGACGACTCGCCGTGGACTCGCACTGACGGTTGGACGCTTGCCGGCCGCCGCAGCCGCCGCTTGAGCTTTCGACACGGAGCCGAGCGGTACGACGCGGTGCTGTGGTATGGCCGCGACGGCTTGGTCATGGAGTTCGGTGGCAGGATCGATCGCCTGCAATTCGTCCCGCGCGGCGGCGCTGTGTTCGACATGTGCCTCGGGGACGCGCCCGAGCGGGTATCGGTGGCATGGTCCGGCCGCGACCTCGCTCTGAGCACCCCGCGCGGTCATTGCAAGGTCCATTGGATCGATCCATTCGTGGCGGACGTTACCGAAGCCGCCGCTGCGGAGCGCATCGTCGCGCCGATGCCTGGCACGGTGACGCGCATTCTCGCGCAACCAGGTGCCGGTTTGCAGCGCGGTGCGCCGCTCATCGTGCTCGAGGCGATGAAGATGGAGCACACGCTGCGCGCGCCCGCCGACGGACGCGTCAAGGCGCTCAAATGCGCCGTCGGCGACTTCGTTCAGGAAGGAACCGAACTCGCCGATTTCGAGGCGGCTACAGCTGAAATGGAAACGGGCAAATGATACGTGATCCGTCTGATCGGTTCGGCCTCACACTGTCTGCCGTCCCCGCGCAGGCGCGGACCCATTTTATGAGCCGCCTAGTCGATTGACGCAGAGCACCACCCCACCCATGGACGCACAGGTTCTCATCGTCGGAGCGGGTCCCACCGGCTTGACCCTTGCCATCGACCTCGGGCTGCGCGGCGTGCGCACGATCATCATCGAGCAGAAGGAGGCGCCGCAATTTCTCCCGAAGATGGAGCGCTGCAACGCCCGCACCATGGAGATCTACCGGCGCATGGGCATCGTCGACAAAGTTCGCGCTGCCGGCCTTCCCGCCCAGTGTCCGATGGACATCTTCATCGTGCTGTCCTTGATCGAGCCGCCGCTGGTGCACCATCCCCATCCATCGGTCGCCGAGGCGAAGGCGCAGATCGCCAAATCCCAGGACGGCAGCCTGCCGCTCGAACCCTATCAGCTCATCTCGCAATACACGCTCGAGCCGCTCTTGAAATCGATCGCAGAGACGTTACCGCGCGTGAGCGTCCGCTACGGTTGCGAGCTCATGTCGTTTGAGCAGGATGAGAATTCGGTCACGGCGCAGGTCAAGCGAAGCGACGGCTCCTCCGCCACGCTGCGCGCCGCCTATATGGTCGGCTGCGACGGCGGCGGCAGCCTGGTGCGCCGTCAACTCGGCATTCAGCTCAGCGGCGAGGCCAACCTGCAGGAGCTGCGGCAGGCGCTCTATTATTGCGAAGACCTCTACGAACGCATCCCCATCGGCAAGGGCCGGCATTATCACGTGGCCGACGCCCAGGGGAGTTTCCTGATCGTCCAAGATTCGACCCGGCATTTCACCCTGCATTCCGTCGTCGAGACCGACGCGGACATGGCGCGCATGTTCGAGCGGGTCGTCGCCATGCCAGTCAAATACGACATGCTCTATGTCGGGCAGTGGCGCATGAACCTGCTCTTGGCCGACCGCTACGGCGAGGGCCGCGTGTTTCTCGCCGGCGACGCCGTACATCTCGTCATTCCGACTGGCGGCCTCGGCATGAATACCGGCGTCGGCGACGCGATCGATCTGTCATGGAAGCTCGCGGCAACGTTTGCGGGCTGGGGCGGCCCCAAACTGCTCGCCTCCTACGAGATCGAGCGCCGGCAGGTGGGAGCGCGCAACGTCGCGGCCTCGGGCTTTGCGACCCAGGGGCGGCGGCGGTGGCGCGCATTTTATCGGCCGGAAATCCGCGAGCGGACGGCCGCCGGCGCCGCGCTGCGCGAGGCGCTGGCGCGCGTGGCCGATGTGGAACAGCATAAGGCGACCGAGATGATTGGCGCCGAGCTCGGTTACCGCTATGTCGGCTCGCCGCTGATCGCCTCCGAGCCAGGCGAGCCCCCCGAGCACGATTTCATGACTTACGTTCCGACCACGTGGCCGGGAGCGCGATTGCCGCATGTGTGGCTCAGCGACGGCAGCGCGATGCAGGGTCGCATCGGCTACGGTCACGGCTATACGCTATTGCGACTAGGTGGGAAGTGGGCCGATACCAGCGCGTTGCAGCGCGCGTTCGCTGCCATCGGTGCGCCGCTGCAGGTCCTCGACATCGCCGACGAGCGGCCGCGCGATGTCTATGGATATGATCTCTTTCTGCTGCGGCCGGACATGCACGTGGTCTGGCGCGGCAACGAGGCTCCGGCCGAACCGGAAAAATTGGCTGCGCTTGCGACCGGGCATTGAACGCCAGGCGCCGGAGCTTCACGTTCTCCACGTCGTCCCCGCGAGGGGCACCCCGCGACGCTCGCGTCGCGAGGACCGCGTTGCGGGGACCCATATTCCAGAGGCGGTGGTCATGGTCCCCGCTTGCGGGGGACGACAACACATAAGCCGAAGTCGAATTGAGCATCACACCATCATCACGATGGAGCCGGTGGTCTTGCGCGATTCAATGTCGGCATGGGCGCGCTGTGCGTCCTGCAACCGATAGGTTCTGCTGATCTCGATCTTGATCTTGCCGCTTTCGACCATCGCAAACAGGTCGTGCGCGGCGAAGAGGAGTTCGCCGCGGGTCGCCGTGTAATTCGACAGGCTCGGGTGCGTGAGATAGATCGAGCCGAGCGCCCCGAGGCGGCGCGGGGGCATGGGATCGGGATCGCCCGAGGCTTCGCCGAAGGATGCCATCACGCCGCGCCGGCGCAGGCATTTGAGCGAATCCTCGAACGTCGCCTTGCCGACCGAATCGTAGACCACCGGAACGCCTTCACCGCCGGTGATGTCGCGCACGCGCACGGCAAAATCCTCCCGCGTGTAGACGATGGGATGATCGCAACCGTGCGCACGGGCGACCGCGGCCTTTTTATCGCTGCTCACCGTGCCGATCACGGTGGCGCCGAGGTGCTTTGCCCATTGGCACATGATGAGGCCGACCCCGCCGGCGGCGGCGTGGATCAGGATCGTATCGCCAGGTGTAACCTTGTACGTGTCATGCAGGAGGCAGCGTGCCGTCATGCCGCGGATCATCATCGAGGCGGCCATGCGCTCATCGATGCCGGCGGGCAAGGCGATGACGCGCGCCGCCGGGACGATGCGGAATTCGGCGTAGGAGCCCTCCGGCATGCCGGCATAGACGACGCGGTCCCCGACTGAAAGCCCGCTCACGTCGGGCCCCACCGCATCGATCACGCCCGCGCTTTCGAGACCGATCGCGGAAGGAAGCGATTTCACCGCATGTATGCCGCGCCGCATCAGTACGTCGCGATAATTGACCGCGATTGCCACGTTGCGGATGCGCACCTCTCCGCGGCGGGGAGCGCCGACCTCGACCTCCTCGAAGCGCAGCACCTCGGGACCGCCGTGCTCATGGAATCGAAACGCTTTGCTCACGGCGCGAGCTCCTTCGAGAGCGCTTCCATCATGTCGGCGAGGTCATCGAGCGCGTTGAAGCGCGGCTGCGCCGCGATGTGCGGCGTCAGGACCACGTTGTCGAAACCCAACAACGCGTCGTCGTCGCGGCCGGGCTCCTCGTAGAGCGGGTCGAGGGCGAAGCCGCCGAGCCGGCCCGATCTCAGCGCCTCGATCAATGCGGCGCGGTCGACCACGTCGGCACGCGCAATGTTCACTAGGAACGCGCCGGGCTTCATCTGCGCAAATTGGGCGCGGCCGATGAGAGAGCGGGTCGCCGGCCCGCCCGGCAATTGCGGCACGATCCAGTCGCTCCCCGCGAGCAGCTTCTCCAGTGGCGCATAGGTTGCCTTGAGCTCGTGCTCTTCCACCTCAGGCAGCCGCGTGCGCTGGTAATAGAGAATGCGCATCCCGAACGCCGCCGCCCGGATCGCGATTTCACGGCCGATCTCGCCTAGACCGATGAGCCCAAGCGTGGCGCCGTTGAGGGTACGCAGACCGGAGATGCGCGGCCAGTTCGAGTTGGGCGTGTGCCGGCGGTCGAACGGCTTGTAGGCGTAGCCGATCTGGCGCAGCTGGTCGACGCTGATGCGGCCGGCAAGCCGATGCAGTTTCTTGGCGAGCGTGAGCATCAGCGCGATGGCCAGTTCGGCGCAGGCGATATTGGCGCGGCGGCGGATGGTGAGCACCTTGATGCCTTTGGCGGCGCAGGCGGTGGTGTCGATGTTGCGCGGCCTCCAGCCAAATTTCTGCACGACACGCAACGCGTTGCCGGCGGCAAGCTCCTCGTTTCCGACGTGGAGCGATTCGACCACCAGCGCGCAGCTGCCGGACAAGGCCGCACGCAGCTCGTCTTGCGTTTCGACGAGCCGCACCTCGCGTGGGAAAAGCTTGCCTACGCGCGCGCGCACGCGCTCGCAGTAGCCGGCGAAATCGGGCTCGTCGTGGGCAAAAAAATCGGCAAACGCGGCGGTGCGCTCGCGGGAGGTGTTGGGATCGAGCACCACGCCGACGACGCGCAGGAAGCGATCGTCCTCGACGACGAGGGCGCTATTGGCTGGCAACAGGAACGCTCCGAAGGCTCAAGACGCGAGCGGCTCGAGGTCGAGTCGTAGCGCCTGCAGCACGCGCGCGTTCATATTGTAGGTCCCAATGAGCACGGTCAATTCCACGATCTGGCGGACGTCGAAATGGCGCTCGACCGCAGCGAAGATGTCGTCCGGCACCACGATCTCGCGGGTCATAGTGTCGGCGTAGGCGAGCGCCGCGCGCTCGCGATCGCTGAACAGGTTCGACGCATCCCATTCGGTCAGCGCATTGCAATCTTCGAGCGAGAGGCCCTCGGCGAGCGCCAAGGTGGGCACGTGCTGACGCAACACGTATTGCGAGTTGGTGAGATGGCCCATGCGGATGATCACGATCTCGCGCAACCGCCCATCGAGGGTGGTGTTCCAGCGCACCGTATTGGAATGATTGAACCAGCTCTCGGCGAGCGGGGGAGCGTTGAGCAACATGCGATAGATGTTGATCAACTTCCCGCGCCGGCCGGCGCGGTATTTTTCGATAGCGTCGGCAAATTCGGGATGGTCCTGCTCTTGGATCAGGGGAACGCGGGCCATGGGAGTCCTTTTTTACCTTTCAGCGCCTGTCAGATGGGCCAAAATCTCGCGCGCCGTGCCACTGCTGCGTTACGCGATTTTTGCCCGCCGCCGCGACATTATTCCATCTTGAAGCCGGTTGCCTTGATGATCGGGGTCCAGCGCGCAAGCTCCGCTCCGATGAATTGCCGTGTCGCCTCGGGCCCCGAGTCGAGGATCGGCTCGAAGCCGGACGCCACGAGGATGCGCTGAACATCCGCGTCCGCCATGATCTGCCGCGTGGCCTCGGCGATCCGCTCGATAATCGGCTGGGTGACGCCGGCAGGCGCAAACAGCCCGTTGAGATTGCCGGCGATCATGCCCGGCAATCCGGCCTCGATCGAGGTCGGAATATCGGGCGCCGCTTTGATGCGCGACGCCGCATTGACCGCGAGGATGCGCACCTTTCCTGCGCGATGGAATTCGAGGAGCGGGCCGCCCACGTTCGGCGTCATCATGGGAATGTGGCCGCTGGCGAGATCGGCGACGCCGGGCGCCGCGCCCTTGTAGGGAATGTGCACGATGTCGGGTGCGCCGGTTAGCTGCTTGAACAATTCGCCGGCAAGGTTGGTGACAGTCCCCGCGCCGGCCGAGCCGTACGACAGCTTGCCCGGATTGGCCCTGGCGTAGGCGATGAGCTCAGCGAGGTTGCGCGCGGGCACGGATGCGTGCACCACGATCGAGGTCGGCGCATTGCACAGAATGTAGATGCCGATGAAATCCTTGAGCGGATCGTAGGGCGGGTTCGGCATGATCGCGGGAATGAGCACCTGCGTGCTGGTATTGCCGAACAGGAAGGTGTGACCGTCCGGCTGCGCACGTGCGGCCTCGGCGGCACCCGTAACACCGCCTCCGCCGCCCCGATTCTCCGTGACTACGGTGCCGAGCACCGGCTTCATCTTCTCCGCCCATAAGCGGCCGACCACATCGGTTGCCCCGCCCGGGGAGAACGGCACGACCAGTCTGATCGCGCGATCGGGATAGGCAAGGCTGCGCGGCGCCAGCATCACGGCCGACAGCGCGCTCAAACCGCCGGCCAGTACTTCACGTCGGTTCATGGGATCGTGCTCACGTCGTCGCCTCGATCATCGCGCGCAGCTCCGGCGTCACCTCGGGCATGATTCCGAACCACGCCTGGAAGGCCGGCCGCGCCTGGTGCAGCAGCATGCCGAGCCCGTTCACCCGCGTGCGCGCAGCGGCGATGAGCGCCGTCTCGCGCGGAATATAGACGATATCGGACACGAGCGCGCTCACCGGCAAGCGATCGATGGCCAGATCCAAGGGCGGCTCGCCGACCATGCCCTGATTGGTGGCGTTGATTAGCATCGCTGCGTCCTCGAGCGCGCGCTCGCGCTCCTCCCAGCTCAGCGCCGTGATCGAGTCGCTCAACTCATTCGCCAATGCCTCGGCTCGCGCCAAGGTGCGGTTGACCAGGCGAATTTCACGGGCGCCTTGGTCGATCAGGCCGACCAGCACAGCCCGGGCGCCGCCGCCGGCGCCGATCACGACGATGGGGCCGGTATCGGCGCGCCAACCGGGCTGTGCCTCGCGCACGCTTTCGATATAGCCGAACGCGTCGTGGTTCTGGCCTTCGAGCGATCCGTCCGTTGCAACCACGACGCAGTTCACCGCGCCGATGCGGCGGGCGAGCGGATCGACCATGTCCACGATCTTCAGCGCGGCCTCCTTGTGCGGGATGGTGAGGTTGCAGCCGGAGAAGCCGAGCGCCGGCAGCGCCCGAAGCGCCGCGCGCAGATGTTCGCGCGCAATGGCCAGCGGCATGTAAGCGCCGGTGAGGCCGTATTTGGCAAGCCAGTAATTGTGCAGCTTCGGCGAGCGCGAGTGCATTACCGGGTCGCCCATCACGCCGGCCAGGAGGAAACGGTCAGTATGGGTCATGGCAGTCGGTGCAATCATTATGAATGAAGAAGCTATTCCGTGCACCTACTGCACACGGGAACAAGCTCGGGCCGGCGGCGTCGGGTCGAGGTCGTCCGTCTCATCGAGCAGCTATTCGGTGAGAAAATTCGGGCTGCCTGACCTTCGCTTCGTCGTAACGCAAAAGAACCCCCGGCACACGGCCGGGGGCTACGCTTGGTTCTAAACGTTCGGCCTAAACCAGCCTGATGTTCTTCAGCGGGAGCTGGCGCACCGGCTTGCCGGTCGCGGCATGGATGGCGTTGAGCACCGCGGGCGCCACCACACAGATCGTCGGCTCGCCGACACCGCCCCAGAAATCGCGGCTCGGCACGATCACCGTTTCCACCTTCGGCATTTCTGCAAGGCGCATGATCGGATAGCTGTCGAAGTTCAAATCCACCATCCGCCCATCCTTGACCCTGCACTCGCCGTAGAGTGTGGCGGTGAGCCCATAGGCCACCGAGCCTTCGACCTGCGCCGCGATCTGGTCCGGATTGACGGCGTGGCCGCAATCGAGCGCCAGCACCATGCGGTGGACCTTGAGCTGGCCGCGGTCGCTGACCGAGACCTCGGCGACGGCGGCGGAGTAGCTGCCGTATCCCATGAACTGGGCGATCCCGCGATGGATGCCGGGAGGCAGCG
>WNGD01004253.1_pt1 | contig 14166 bp, 14 predicted proteins | sample 5400671 | NCBI WGS metagenome assembly WNGD01 (sample SAMN13153369, study PRJNA577476) | soil metagenome | isolation source: 40 cm soil or saprolite under grassland replicate 2 | place: USA:California | collected 2016-06-15
AAATCGCTCTCCCTCGTGTTCCTAAAGATACCAGCGTCTTATACAAAGCCTCGTGATAGTCGTCCGCGCCGAACGTTCCACCCTCGATCATGCCGAGCAGGCGCTGGACGGTGTCGTGAATCAGGTTCTGATCTTTCTCATCAAACAGCTGCACGAGATTCTGTCGAACGTGACTGTTTTGGGCTATGTAATCCACAATTTCCCGGTCGTACACGTGCCACCCGAGATGGGATGCGAGCCCGGAGGCTAGCGCGTCTCCTAGACTCCCCACGTCTCGGGAGATGGTGATAAATCGGTAGATATGGGCTTTCTCCTCAGCCGTCTCGTGTGCTCGCTGACGAGCGTTCCACAAGAGCATCTGGCGTTCCACCAGTTGGGCAGATCCGGACAGTTCGCCGGATTTAATGGGTTGCATAGAGAGCCTCCGCGTAGCTGTCAAATGGTGTTGTCATAGTAACACTCTCCCCCTGCAATCGCAATTTTCCGGGAGATTTCGACACCCACAGCCTCACCACGGAGACACAGAGGACACTGAGGTTTCACGGAGGCCCCCTGTTTCCTCAGTGAATCTCCGTGTCCTCTGTGGTCGTAAAAATGTAGCGCCGGCTTCCAGCCGGCAAACGGTCCTGCTGACGCAAAAAGAGTTATCCAGGCTGACATGCCGGCGAGACGCCGGCTCTACGATTTTTTCTCGAACTCTGTGTCTCCGTGGTCAAAGGGAGGACGCTTGCAACCCCCACGGTCGTGGATTGTGGTAAGGTGGCGTCCCATGGAACGCACCTTTGTCATTCTGGGGGCGCTGTCCGGTTTCGTTGGAGTGGCTGCCGGCGCTTTCGGGGCGCACGGGCTGAGACAACGCGTGTCTCCAGACATGCTGGCCGTCTTTGAGACCGGGGCTCGATATCAGATGTACCACGCCGTCGCCTTGCTGGCTGTTGCGTGGGCGGGCACGCGCTGGCCCGGTCCAGCCATGCAATTTGCGGGCTGGGCGTTCGTCGCAGGGACGCTGTTGTTTTCGGGCAGCCTGTATCTTCTATCTCTCACGCGCGCGCGCTGGCTTGGAGCCATCACGCCGGTGGGAGGCGTCGCGTTTCTGGCAGGCTGGCTCGGGCTGGCGTGGGGTGCCTGGAAGCACGGGATTTCATAATTCCCACGCGAGGAGAATGATGGATCGCGAACAGGCAATACAAAGGTTCGGCCAGCGGATACAGCGCTGTTCCGGCTGTTTCGTTGCATTTTATTTGAAGGATATGTGGCTGGCAGCAGACGGATCTTTTTACTGCGGCAATTGCAAGGATGACACCATGTTCCATTTCGACGAGTTCTCCCGGAAGATCGACATCTCCCGCCTGCCCGGCGACGCCTAGCTTCGCCAGCTGGGAAGGATTCGACTTCTTCGTGTCTTCGCGTCTTCGTGGTGAGGCTGCGTCCAATCCACCACGAAGACACGAAGACATAAAGAATCGCGAAGCGGTTATGGGTGGAGTCGAATCTCAGTCGGGAAGCGCAAAGGCTACAATTTCGTCGTGAGGCGCGCTGCCATCGATGTTGTGGCCGTTTGCCGAGATCACGACGAACTGTTTGCCCTTGGGCGATCGGTAAGTCATCGGCGTGGAACGCGCGCTGGCCGGGAGCGCTCCCTTCCAAAGCTCCTTGCCCGTTGCAGTGTCGAAGGCGCGGAGATAAGGGTCGAGCGCGGCGCCGATGAAAATGAGACCACTGGCCGTCGTGATTGGGCCGCCCAGATTGATGGAACCCCACTCGGCCGCGTTTGGATGACCCGAGAGCCAGGGAATGACTCCCAGCGGGACCTCCCAAGCGATCTTACCCGTGGCGGTGTCCACGGCGGAGAGCGCACCCCAAGGCGGTGCGTTGCAGGGACGGCGCTCCGCCGTCAGGAGGAACTGGCGTGACACGCCGAACGGCGTGCCGTGCTGCGGGGCGAACTCGACGCCGAGGCGGTCCTTTCGTTGCGATTCAGACTGAAACTGTGCTCGCGGGATGAGCTGGATCACAGCAGCCAAGCGGTTTGTCGGCACGATCAGGTATCCGTGCCCGGGATCCCATGCCGCACCGCCCCAAGCCATGCCGCCGATGTTTCCCGGAAAGACAATCGAGCCTTCAACACTGGGCGGCGTAAAAATCCCCTCGGAGCGCAGGGAGCGGATGCGCTCGCGACACCAGTTCCGGTCGGCATCGTTCAGACCCCAGGCGTCCTGCTCGCCCAGTTTCTCAGGGACGAGCGCCGGAGGAAGGACTGGGAACGGTTGTGTCGGAAATGCCTTTTCGCCATCGGCAGTGCTCGCCGGCACGGGCCGCTCCTCCACGGGGAAAAGGGGTTCGCCGGTCTCGCGATGCACCAGGAAGAGGTGCCCTGTCTTGGAGCCGATAGCCACGGCCGCAATGTTGAGGCCTTCACGCTTGAGCGTGAAAAGCACCGGTTGCGAGGCAACGTCGTAATCCCAAAGGTCGTGGTGCACGGTTTGAAAACTCCAGACGACCTTTCCTGTTTTTCCGTCCAGGGCCGTTACACAATTGGCATATCGGTTATCGCCCGGCCGCCGGCCGCCGTAGTAGTCGGGGCTGGCGCTGCCGGTCGGCACGAAAACCAGGTTGCGGTCTTCATCTGCCGAGAGCATGGACCAAGCGTTCGCGGCGCCTGCGTCCAGCTCGGCAGGCAGCGGTTGCCACGACCAGCGAAGCTTTCCCGTGCGAGCATCGAACGCGCGCACTTCGCCGCTGGGCATGGTCGTGCGGTTGTTGTCCATGATCGCGGACCCCATGATGACCAGGCCGCCCAGAACGGCGGGCGGCGACGTCGTCTCATACTCATCCTTCCCCTTCGGCGGACGGCGCAGCCCCTGGCGCAAATCGACCATTCCATTTTCTCCGAAGTCGCCGCAGACTTTGCCGGTGCGCGCGTCGAGAGCAAAAAGCCGGGCGTCGATGGGCGAAACGAAGATGCGGCGGCGGCAAGGTTGGCCGGATTTGCGCTGCGAGTCAAGCCACGTCGCCACGCCCCGGTTGGCGAAATCTCCCCAGCCGGCGCCGATGTCGGTCTTGGGATCAAAAGACCACCGCGGCTTGCCCGTGTCGGGGTCGAGCGCGATCACGCGTCCAAAGGCCGATGTCACATAAAGCGTGCCGTCGGCGTAGATGGGTGTGGTCTGCTGGGACGAAGGCCGGCCGCCGTCCTTGGGCTGATACAAATCGCCGGTGCGGTAGGTCCAGGCAATTCTGAGACGGGCCACGTTGCGCGGGTGGATCTGCGCGAGTTCTGAGTGTTTGGTCCCGCCCGCATCGTGGCCATACGCGGGCCAATCGTCTGCGAGCAGCGGCTGCGAGCAAAGGAGGAAGAGCGCAAAGGACGCTATGGGAAGCATAGACACCTCAGGGTCAGAATCCGTTCTGATGGCGAGAACGGTTGCCGTGAATTTACTCACCACGTCATTCTGAAAAACGAGCACTGGTCGAGTCCCTGCCTGTTCAGAGCCACGGGTCGGATTGAGGTCTGCGAGCCAGACTTCGCCGCGTTTGATCCTCATCGAGCATCTTCTTCTGCTAGACTTTGGGCATAATCTGACATGCCTTGCTCAGCCAGTCCCCGATCCTCGTCTCCAAATTCGGCATAAAGAGCAGCCAATTTTGTTTCGTCCAGTGACGGCATGGACTTCACCCGAGACCGGAATTTCAAAAATGCCAGGTATTCCGCAATCTGTCCGAGGTCGGCTTCACTCAGGCTATCGAGTTCCTGTGTTATCTGTTCTTTGATTGTCATCACTGATCCTCCATGCTCAACCGCAACATTATGCCATGAGCGAAACTGTTGCGGTCGAACTCCTGAGTTGTTGTCTGACTGGCCCTGCTCCCCTTGAAAGCGCAAGAGGAGTGCCACACAGGACCATCGAGCCGCCCCTTCGGGGTTAGTTTCACGCCGGCAACCAGTGAGTTACAGAGGCGTGTGACCGAGGGGTTACATTTTTCAGGGGCTGACCGCGCCCCTTCCTACATAGACCTCCCGGGCTTCCTGAAACTGGGCAAGGACGTGTTGCTTCTCCTTCTCCGAGCGCCAGCCCGGGTGCGAGCCCGCCATTTGCGCGAGCTTGTCGATCCAGCGCACGAAATAGTCCGCGGACTCCTTGCTGCGTATCGGTTCGCCGCCCACCATCACATACACAGGATTGGTGGTCGCCATCGGACGCGCGTCTTCTACCGGATGGACACGTTCGTTTCCAAACGCCTGGAGCGTATACCAGCCGCTGTGGGTGACCGTGATGTCCTTTTCAAATTCCGCATGGCGCCGGTCTCCCGGGAGAGGAATCTTTTCGAGAACGTTCCCGTTGTGGACCAGTTCGAGACGGTCCAGTGGAACGAGCGAACGCAGGATGCCGCGGAACCGGATCGCCCCTCCGCCTTCAGGCAGCCGGATCTCTTCGCCGGGCATGGCCTTGCCCGCCCAAAACTCCAGCAGGGGCCCGTTGGTAACGAAGCCCCTCCCGCGGAGCAACGCCTCCGTGAAGCGGTCCCAGCGGAGGTTTCGCTTTCCCAGGAAGAAATAGCCCCGCATGGAACCCACTAACGGGGTGCGATGCATGCTCGAGATGGAATCTTCTCCTCCCGTGACGGGCACCTTGAAGCCGTTGTTCAGCGCGTGATGCCAGGGGATCAGGCCAACCTCGCTTGCCGTGGACCAGAGCTCGTGGTAGCTGATGGTCTCCAGCGCGACATCCACGGGAAACGCCTTGGCGATTCCCAGATCGGTTTCCAAAGGATCGCGCATTTGTACGCCGCTGACAGGCCCGCCGAAAGGGTGCACATAGGCGCCGATGGCCCCTTGCAGTTTCGCAAATCGAAAGATGTCGGTGTTGGAAGGATAGAGACTCTCGATGGCCGTCCCTTCGTATCCGGTAGTGAAGGGTGAAATCAGATGCTCCTTGAGATTGAGGATCGAGATGTGGCCGTAGAACGGGGGGCGGTATTCCTCGCCTGTGTGCATGATGCGCTCGCTGGTGGAGAGCGGATGGAGCACGCGCCCCGGAGCGAAATACTGGTAGTCCAGGATCCGGTTGTCCTTGTTGGCGACCAGGTGGCAGATCACGTCGGCATCCTCCGCCGCATTCATCAAGAAAAGGTTTTCCGCGGTGTTATGCAGATTCCCGGCATAGTTCATGTGGACGTGATTGCTCCCAGAATACCACCCTCTCGCTTTCAGGTTCGTCATCCTCTTCAGAGTCAAGGTCACCGAGTGCGCCTTCCCGGCTTTGATCTGGATCGTCTCCTTCGCCGGCCAGTACTCGAAACCTTTCACCGCCTCCACCGTATACTCGCCCGGAGGAACCTCCGCGGCAAAACGGCCCGGCGTGTGGAACAAATGCTCTCGTAGCGCCGAAAGGCGCTCGTAGGCATCACCCGGTGTGTAGGCTTTTCCATCCGACGCCTTTGGATAGATGCGCGCCGGTGTTTCGCGTCCCGTCTCACCGTCAACCACACGCACGGCCACCGTGCCCATGGGGCGGCTCCATCTCTTGGATACGATCTTGAGCAGTTGCTGCTTGCCGCCCCAGCTCTTGAGAAGCTTCAGCTGAGGCAGCCCCTCTTCGTTCGAAATGTAAGCGATCCATTCGCCATCCGGCGACCAGCGCGGATGGAAACTGTCATACTCGCCGAAGGTCATCTTGTACGGTTCGCCCCCGCCGGCGGGAAGCACGAACAGGTTGACGTACTGGTGCCCCAGATGGGAGCTGTAAACCAACCTCTTGCCGTCCGGCGACCAGTGAGGACGTGTCCTGTAGAGCGACTCTTCCTTGTGGATGATCGTTGCCTTCCCCGAATTCATCACATCCGCCTCCACGGGAGCGCGCCAGATCGCTCCCGACCCGAGAGGAATATCTCGATTGGAGACGAAGATCAGTTCCTTGCCATCCGGCGACCAGGTGGGCGATATGTGCAGGTCGTATGCGCCGAGATACAGCCGATTCCGTCCGAAACTGTGGTCGGCGGTCACCGCAAGGACTCTTCCGCTCTGGCCGTTTTCGATCTCCATCACGTGGATGTTGAAGTAACCGTTCGGGTCCGTGGAAACATAGGCCAGGCGCTTGCCGTCCGGCGACCAGGCGGGATCGACGTTGACATGGTTGCCCGTGGTGAGCGCGGTCGATCGGCCTGTCTCGAGGTCCAGGATCCTCAGGTTGATGCTCTGGCCGTCATCGTCCGCCGTATACACGAGCCACTTGCCGTCGGGGGACCATTCAGGTGAGGAGAGATACTCTCTTGCCCAGACGATCTCGTACGCAATCGATTCTCCTGGGCGCACTTTCCAGATAGATCCATCCATGGCAAAGGCCAGCCATTTCCCGTCGGGCGACCAGGACGGCCACCAGGGTGTGCTGCTCCCCGCCGGTGGGAAGTAGTAGTTATACATGTAACTCCCGCCCGTCCTGGCCGCGGGGTACACACCCTGCGCCCGCGCCGATGGGACAATGAGCGCAACTACAAGCAGCATTCGCAATGTCAAGGCGATATCCCCCTTTCCATTTTCGTTTTATTGGATCGCCTCTAAATGACCAATGACGATTGAGAAATCTAGGACGGCCAAACCCATTTATCATTTTTCATTGGTCATTTATCATTTTTCATTGGATCGCTTTAAATGACCAATGACCAATGAGAAATGATGAGGTCAATGGCTGCGGAGCTCGACAATCAAAGCGTGCGGGTTGACGCAGAAGAAGGAGGGCGTTAGCCGCCGCATCCGCCGGGAGAATCGGGCCAGACCGAGGAGGATCTTCTCGCGCCTGTCGCTCCAGGCGAATCCATAGCCTTCGCGTATCCGGGGAGGGAGCAACCCGATACCGGCAAAGCTCAGCGCTCGCGCCAGTCGCCCGATGAGCGGCGGCGCGAATATCGCCTTCACGACCTGGCGAGCCGTATCGCCGACCACGAGAACATCGCTGGAAATCATCGCATCGACGTACGCGGCGAAGCTGTCGTAGGAATCCGGCATGAGGTCCGCCGGTATATCAAACACTGAAGCAAGCGGCCGGCTGTCACGATAATAAGCCCGCCTCTCCTCGAGAGAAAGAGGCCGGACAAAGAGATCGTACACCAGCAGGATGGAATCGACGAGTGTGGCCAGAACCCAAAGTTTCAGCTCCGGGTCGTTGGCATTATAGCGGGACCCCGGAGGCAGGGACCCGACTCCGTCTTCCAAGGCGCCCTGCACTCTCTGATGGCAGCGCCGGATGTGGACGGCTGCGCGGTTCGCCGTGCCCTGGGTGCCGAAGACGATGTCGTTGGCCGCGCGCAACGTGCGGTAGAGGCGGCCGAATGGGTCGCGCCGGAATTCGCTGTGATGAGCTACACCGGCGGCAATCAAGGGATGCGCCAGCTCCAGCATCAAGGCGCGCGCCCCGGCAAGGCCCGTGACGGACTCACGATTTACGCGCCACAAGACGCTGTCCGGAGAAAAAAGTCTGGCAGACATACGCGGTTGGTCAAGCATGCGGTTCAGTGACGCTTCTTCTCCTCCTCGTGGCGAACGCGCTCCAGGTACTTGCCGGTTTCGATCTCGACCCGAACGATTTCTCCTGGCTTGATGAACTGCGGCACGAGGATCTCCATGCCGTTTTCGAGTGTGGCGGGTTTCATCGTGTTGTCCTGCTGTGTGTGAATCGGCTGCGCCGTCATGGACACTTTCAGATCGATGGACTCGGGGAAGAGCACGTTCACGGGCTTGCCGTCGTGGAGCTCCACGGGGAGGCGCATCTCGGGCTGCAAGAACTTCTCCGCGGGACCGATCATGCTCGACGACAATGCCGTCTGCTCGTAGGTATTGGGATCCATGAAGTAGTAGTCGTCGCCGTCCTGATAGATGAACTGCATGGTCACGCGCTGCAACTCCACGTCCTGCAGCTTCTCATCAGGTCGAAATCGCCTCTCCCAGAAAGTCCCCGTATGCAGGTTCTTCAACTTTGCGTGCGTCGTACCGCCCATCTTGCCGCCTCCGGCATGATAATCGGCGCTTACGACCTTGTAGAGCTCGCTGTCGATTTGCAAGACCATGCCCGACCGAAGGCCCGACGCCTGTACCATGCTAATGATTTTAGAAATTCGAGCGTCCCGAGGCAAGTCTGTGTTATGAGTTTTCCGGAAGGAATCCAAGGAACCCGAGGAATCCGAGGAATCCAGAATGTTTGCTTATCGGAGATTCCTTGGATTCCTCGCATTGCTTCCAAGGAGAACTGCCATGGCGGTCAGTATTACTGATCTCGTCGCCCGTGACATCCGCTTCCCTACTTCCCGCACCCTGGACGGCTCGGACGCGATGAACGTGGATCCGGATTACTCCGCGGCGTACGTTGTCCTCAAGACCGACAGCCAGGACGGTCTCGAGGGTCATGGCCTCACTTTCACCTGCGGCCGCGGCAATGAGGTATGCGTGGCGGCCATTCAAGGGCTGAAACACCACGTGGTTGGGAAGAGCCTCGATTCCATTACGCCGGCAATGGCGAAATTCTGGCGCGCGCTGACCCAGGACAGCCAGTTGCGGTGGCTGGGTCCTGAAAAGGGGGTGATCCACCTGGCGACCGCGGCGGTCGTGAACGCCGTGTGGGATCTTTATGCCAAGGCTGAAGGGAAACCGGTGTGGAAACTCGTCGTGGACATGACGCCGGAACAGCTGGTTTCCTGTATTGACTTTCACTACATCACGGATGTCCTGACGCAGGAGGAAGCTCTCGCGATTCTTCGGACCAATGCTCCGACGCGCCATGTCCGCGAAGCCGCGATGCTGCGCGACGGGTTTCCGGCTTACACCACTTCGGCCGGGTGGCTGGGATATGCGGACGAAAAAATCCGCCGCTTGTGCCGGGAAGGGGTTGCGGCGGGATGGACGCACTTCAAGATCAAAGTCGGCGCGGATCTCGAAGATGATATCCGCCGGCTCGACATCGTGCGCCAGGAGATCGGTCCGAACCGAAAGCTCATGGTGGACGCCAACCAGAAATGGGACGTGGGCGAGGCAATCGATTGGATGAGCCATCTCAAGCGGTTCGATCCCTGGTGGATTGAGGAGCCCACCAGCCCCGACGACGTGCTCGGGCACGCCGCGATTGCCAGGGCAATCAAACCGATCGGCGTCGCCACCGGGGAGGCCTGCCAGAATCGCATCATTTTCAAACAGCTGCTTCAGGCCGGGGCGATACGGTTCTGCCAGATCGACAGCTGCCGGCTGGGCGGGGTCAATGAGGTGCTGGCCGTCATGCTGATGGCCGCTAAGTTCGGAGTTCCCGTTTGTCCCCATGCCGGCGGTGTGGGACTGTGCGAGTACGTGCAGCATCTCTCGTTAATTGATTACATCTGTATCTCGGCTTCGCTGGAGGATCGCATCCTCGAATACGTGGACCACCTTCACGAACACTTCCTCGACCCGGTAAGGATTCGCAACGGGCGGTACCTGCCCCCTGCCCAGCCGGGTTATAGCATCACGATGCGGCCGGAGTCGCTCGACGCGCACGAGTTTCCGCACGGCAAAGTCTGGGCCTCCTTTTCACCACAAAGGCGCGAAGACGCAAAGAACTGCTAAAGAAAAGAGGTATGATACGCCCATGCGTAAGACACGAATTTTCGTTTGCTGCTTTATGCTGGTCGCCCTTGAAATGGCCGGACAAGAGGACACGGGGAGCCGGCAGAAGAACATGCGGCCGGTGATCCGCGGCCGCCACTACGCCGTGGCTTCCATGAAGCCCGAGTCCACAATGGCGGCTGAACGGATTCTGCAGGCGGGAGGCAACGCGTTCGACGCGGCGGTGGCCGGGCAGGCTGCTCTGTCTGTCGTGGACGCAGCCGCGAACGGTTTGGGGAGCGACGCCGTCCTGCTCGTCTACGATTCGCGCGCGAAGAAAGTGCTCTCGATCAATGCGGAAGGCACCGCCCCGCGCCTGGCTACCATTGACTGGTACAAGAAAAACCAGGGAGGCAAGATCCCGGTGGATGACGGGCTGCTTTCGGGAACCGTGCCCGGTGCAGTCGATGCCTGGTACTTGCTGCTCGACCGCTGGGGGACAATGACCTTTGCCGAGGTTCTGCGGCCCGCGATCGAGCTTGCTGAGGAGGGATTCCCCATCGGCGATCAGTTCGCCCGCGCGATCGCAGCGTCCAGGAAGCTGGCCAAGTATCCCTCGAGCGTCAAGGTCTATTACCCGGACGGCAAACCTCCAAAGCCCGGCGACATTTTCCGGAATCCGGACCTGGCGCGCACCTTGAAAAAACTGGTGGAGGCGGAAAAGGCCGGCGCGGCCAAGGGGCGAAGCGAAGCGCTTCGCGCTGCCCGGGACCGATTCTACAAAGGCGACATCGCCCGTGAGCTGGCGCGCTTCTCGGAGGAGAACGGCGGGCTCTTCCGCTACGATGATTTCGCCACGTACAGCGCCAAAGTTGAGGACCCCGTCCGGATCGGCTACCGCGGCTACCAGGTTTACAAAAACGCGTCGGCCAGCCAGGGACCCGCCGAGCTGTTCACGCTGGGTCTGCTCGAGGGCTATGATTTGAAATCGCTGGGACACAACAGCCCCCGGTATATTCACACCTGCGTGGAGGCTGTTAAACTCGCGTTCGCCGACCGCGACAAATACCTGGGCGACGCCGACTTCATTCGTATCCCTTACGAAGGGCTGCTCTCGAAGGAGTATGCAGGTGAGCGCCGGAAGCTGATCGACCCGGAGAGAGCTTCACTGGAGTTCCGGCCGGGAACTGCGGAGAAGTTCACGAAGGGTGTGGAGCCGGTAGAGCGGCCGCTGGATCTCACCGTCTCCGGCAAGGCAGACCATCAGGGCGACACGAGCTACATCGGCGTCGTGGATAAAGACCGGAACATGGTCAGCTTCACGCCCAGCTTACATAGCGGCTTCGGCACCGGCGTGATCATGGGGCAACTGGGATTTATCCTGAACTGTCGCGGCGACTACTACTCCCTGGTCCCGGGCCATGCCAACGCGCTGGAACCCGGGAAGCGGCCTCGCAGCACCCTGCAGGGGACGCTCGTGATGAAGGATGGTCAGCCGCTCATGGTTCTGGGCAGCCCGGGCGGGGACGACCAGTGCATGCGAACGATGCAGACTTTCCTGAACATCGTAGAATTCGGAATGAACATCCAGCAGGCGATCGAAGCCCCGCGCTGGTCTACGCGGAGCTTTCCCTCTTCTCCGTTTCCTCACACGATGTATCCGGGGGAGATGAGCGTGGAAGAGCGAATCCCCGATTCCGTCCGACTCGCTTTGGAAAAGAAGGGACACAAGGTGAAGATCTCGGGCCCCTGGTCCTTGGGATCGAACGCCGGAATCGTATTGGACCTTCGAACCGGCGTGCTCAGCGCCGGCGCGGACCCGCGCGTCGAAGCCTACGCGCTGGCGCATTGACGACCGGCCGAACGTGCCGCGAAAAGGCAGTTTCAAGAATGTAAAGCTCGGCAAGAACGTCCACCGGCAGATGAAGCGCCGCGGCGCCCCGCAATACGCTCCGCCGCCACAAAAGGAAAAAGAGAAAAAGCAAAGTAACAAGCCCTGAGTGCCCGGTTCGGAGTTCAGGCTTTAGCCTGCCCCCGGAGACCGGACTCTGAGGGTAGCCTGAAGGCTGCACTCCAAACCTGCTGCGCACGCAGTTTCTATCCCGATTTACACACACGCCATGCCATTCACGCCAACAGATTTTCACGGACGTCTGGACACAGATCTTTGGGTCATCGAGCAGATTCTATTGCTGCCATCAGACCCGGTGCCGAACGTTACCGAGAAACCTGACGGGACTATTGAGATCGCGATTGTGGACACGGTTGCCATGCCACAAATGCAGGATGCCGTTGCCGAGTATCGGCGGCATCTTCTTCCAGTTGTCTTCGTCGTTACTCAGAAGGTTTATGCGGAACTCTTCAGAGTGATGCTTTGGCAAAACGGTCGCGATGTAGGCGAGCGGCAGTACGATATTGAGAGGGTTCTCCAGCCGCTCGTGGCTTCCGGGAGTGTGACGGCTTGGCACCCTTTCCAGGACGCCGCGGCCTTTTTCAGCTGGTGGTCCGGGAGCTACGATTTCGTCACACTCCGCAAGGCGCGTAATCAGGTCGTCCACAAATGCTACACCTTCGCGGCAGGCCGTCTTACCGTTGCCGATGACGGCGGAACCCAGTTGCTTTCTTGGACCGAGGCAGAGATTCTGGCTTTTGCAAAGGCCGTTCTCGAACGGGCCAAGAGGGTGTAGCCTGACAGCACCTTCCGGTCGGCGATCTCGCAACATTGCCAACCGGCGCCGCAGCTGAACACGGACGTTATGCCGTCGAACCCAGAAGTGTTGATGCAAGTTTCGGCTTGCGAAGTCCGAACCCGCTTCCTATTCTGGCGGTGTGAAAATTCGATATTATCTCGACCCGAGCACCGGCCATCCACACATTTCCGATCACGATGTCGAAGAGGCCGAAGTCGAGGACGTGTTGGCGAATCCTGGCGAAGATGGACCGGCGTGAGATGGGTCCAGAGTTGCAATCGGGCAAACCCAGGATGGGAGATACTTACGAGTGACGTTAGGCTTTCTGGTGTCAACGAATGATCCTCGTCCTGTGGCTTCTCAACTGCGGGAGTATTTGAATAAGGTACCCAATGCGAGGACACGGCGGTGCCGCATAAGACGCGGCGGTACCCGACGGCGGCCGCTGGGCGAATCGAGCTAATCCAGCCCTGCGGTTAGCGGCCGCTGCTGACCGCGGAAGTTAGGTGTTACTGTACTCACATATCTGAGGTAGGAACAATGAGAGAAGAACTGATCCAGGCAGATCCATCGATCATGATGGGCAAACCTGTCATTGCTGGGACCCGCATTACCGTGGAGCTCATTCTCGAGAAGCTGGCTGCGGGTGAAACGATCGAGCAAATACTTGCTGCACATCCACGTTTGACGCAGGAGGCCATCCAGGCCGCATTGGCCTTTGCCGCGCGTGCGTTGCGTGCGGATGTCGTCTACCCCATAAAACAGACTGGGACATGAATTTCCTGGCGGATGAGAGTGTGGACCACCCCATTGTGGAGCGTCTGCGTGACGATGGCCATGACGTGCTCGCCGTCGCAGAGATGGCCCCGAGTATTCCTGATGAAACCGTCTTGGCCCATGCGAACCAACGACAGGACTTGCTCGTGACGGCGGACAAGGATTTTGGAGAGTTGGTCTTCCGCCAACACCGGGTGACAGCGGGCGTTGTGCTGATCCGCCTGGCAGGACTGTCGGCAGGGGCAAAAGCGGAAATCGTTTCTGCGGTCATTCGTGATTATGGTGCTGAGCTGTTACACGCGTTTACTGTCATCAGTCCCGGAATGGTCCGTATTCGCCCCCGCCTGTAAATACGGGGCACTGCACTCACGGGCCGATGACCTTGCCGGAACGAAAGGTTAAAGTACAATCAATCTGTCAGGAGTGAAGACTATGCAATCTGTCACAATTTCCCAGATCGAGGAACACCTGAAAAAGTTGCCGCCCGAAAAGCTTGCCGTTGTCTATGATTTTGTCTCCTACTTGATAGACCGGGAACTCAAACAAACATTAATAGAAACAGCTTCGGAAGGTTACCAGACCATGCTGGCATCCGAAGCTGTTCTTCGACGCGACTGGGACCGCCCTGAAGAGGACGAAGCGTGGGCAAATTTGTAAAAGGCGACGTCGTCGTGACTCCATTCCCCTCTCAGATTTGAGCGCCGCTAAAAAACGTCCTGCCTTGGTTGTGGCAGTGCTCACCGGCGATGACGTGATTTTATGCCAGATTACCAGTAAGACTGTCGCCGATAATCTCGCTATCTCTCTTACGAGCACCGATTTTACTACCGGCGGTCTGCATCAGAACAGCAACATTCGCCCTAATCGTATTTTCACAGCGGACTCAAATATTATTCTGTATCGCGCGGGCGTATTGGCTACTGCCAAAGTACAAGAAGTCGTGGCAAAGATCTTTTCAAATTATCAGTACATGAATGCAGGCTTCGCTTAAGGCCAGGAAGCCTCCTCACCCCGGAGCCGACCGCTGAAAGACGTGGCGGCTAACCCCGAGCCGTTTGGGCAGACGACCAATCCATATCTTGGACGCACATTGGCTCGCTTGTAACTAAAGGGGTTGGCTCCACCGGGTTTGCATGA
>WNGD01005686.1_pt1 | contig 14165 bp, 18 predicted proteins | sample 5400671 | NCBI WGS metagenome assembly WNGD01 (sample SAMN13153369, study PRJNA577476) | soil metagenome | isolation source: 40 cm soil or saprolite under grassland replicate 2 | place: USA:California | collected 2016-06-15
GAAGAAGCGATCGGTATGACAGTTGTCGATCCTATTCGGGATGAGAAAGGCTGGGCGTTTCGCGATCCATCCGGCAAGATATCGCCCGGTGCACCTTTTGATTCCACGGATACGGTCAATGGCTTCCATTTTTTGAGCGAAGCTTACAAAGCAACCGCACCAGATTATGACGAGCGCGTCACTGTGCCAGTGCTCTGGGACAAGCAAACGAACAAAATCGTCAATAACTGCGAGGACGACATCTGTCGGATGTTCAACGACGTCTTCAACGACTTTGCCGAGCATAAAGATCGCGATTTTTTCCCGAAAGACATCGAAACCGAGCACGCGAAGCTCTCGGATTTTCTGTACGACAACATCAACAATGGCGTTTACAGAGCGGGTTTTGCAACGCGCCAGCAACCCTACGAAAGAGCGTGCCGCAGAGTTTTTGAAGCGTTCGATCGACTAGAAGAGCGCTTATCAAGAAGCCGCTTCCTTTTCGACAACCGTATCGTCGAGGCGGACTGGCGACTTTTTTGCACGCTTATTCGCTTCGACGCCGTCTATCACGGCCATTTCAAATGCAACCTGCGCCGTATCATCGACTATCCAAATTTGCAGGCTTATTTGATGGATTTGTATCAGCAGCCTGGCATTGCCGACACCGTCAATTTCGATCACATCAAGCGTCATTACTACATGACGCACACCGAAATTAATCCCACACGCATCGTTCCCATCGGACCGGTTCTCGATCTGGAGAAACGGCACAATCGCGAACGGCTAACCTAGTGTGGTAACAGCTACACTTCGTTGCTTTACATCAGCGCGTTAATCTCGCCTCTCTCTTGCCAAGGGAGAGCGCAGGGTGAGGGTTTGCGACTTTGGGTTTCTGTGTTCCTCGCATGCCCCCACCTCAATCCTCTCCCCTACAGCAAGAGGAGAGGCGAGCAGAACGCAGCGATTTTATCGGAGCCTTTATATGCAACGTAACTTGTGGCGCACTATACCAAGAGCTTCAATTGGGCATCTGGCGATGGCGACGATCCGTTCTCCAGAATGCTTCGATCTCTTCCAACGTGCGGCCTTTCGTTTCCGGAGCCAGATAATAGGCAAAGAGCCACGACGCCACTGACGCAAACGCATAAAGCAGAAACGTTGAGCTCGCGCCGAGTTTCTCGACCAACGTCAGAAACGTGAGTGAGACCAACAGGTTCGAGCCCCAGTTGAATGTGGCAGCCATCCCCTCGGCCAACCCGCGAATTTTTAGTGGATAAATCTCGGCGATCATGAGCCAGAAGATTGGCCCGAGGCTAATTGCAAACGAAGCTACGTAGCCCATCAGGCAAATCACAGCAATCCAGGCGAGCTGTACCGATTGGTTTGAAATGCGAAAACTCAAACCGAGCATGCCGAGCGTGACGATCATTCCGGCGATACCGACCAGTAACAGTGGCCGGCGCCCGGCGCGGTCAACCAAGAACATCGCGATAATTGTCATGCTGACATTTACGACACCGACGCCGGCGGTCGCGAGAATTGCACCCGAAGCGGAATTGAATCCAGCGGCCTGAAGAATTTTTGGCGCGTAATAAATGACCGTGTTGATGCCGGTAATCTGTTGAAAGATGGCGAGGCCTAATCCAACAATGAGAGCAGGGCGCACTTGCTGGCTCAGCAAATCGACCCAGCGTCCGCTTTCAGTCTGTTGGGCCAGGCTCGCCTTGATCTCTTCGATTTCCACATCGACATCGGCAAGTTCGCGGATGCGAATGAGCACCCGGTGCGCGACTTCATGTTGCCCGCCACGAATGAGCCATCGCGGCGTTTCCGGCAGAAAAAACATGCCAGCGCCGAAGACCAGTGCCGGAACGACGGCCAGGCCTAGCATCCATCTCCAGCCTTCCATGCCAGCGAAGGCGTAATCGGTCAGATACGCAATGACGATGCCGATGGTCACGGCGAGTTGAAAGAGCGATACGACCCAGCCGCGCGCACGCGCAGGCGCAACTTCGGAGAGATAAACCGGAACGTTCGTTGAGGCGAGACCGATCGCCAATCCGAGAACGACGCGGCTAACGATCAGGATCGCAGGTGATGGCGCTATCGCGCTGGTGAGCGCGCCGATACCGAAGATTGCCGCAGTCACAAGCAAGACCCTTCGTCTCCCGAAAAAATCGGCGGCTTTTCCACCAATGATCGCGCCGATGGTGGCGCCTAGCAGAACGCCGCTGACAACAATTTCCTCGGCTGCCGTCGTTAGGCCAAATTCGCGTTTGATAAAAATGAGCGCACCCGAGATGACGCCTGTGTCGTAGCCGAACAGAAGCCCGCCAATCCTGGTGCCGGCCATAATTTTCGATCTTACTCAGCCATAGGGCCGTGAGAAAATCCGATAATCGAAATTCGGGTTTCAAAGTTTCCTAGCAAGCGAACTGTGCCGCGCAAAGACGGCAAATAGCCTTTGCCAGCGCGGCAATTCTTCATAGAGTCGTGCGCTTCAACTCCGACGCGATGATGAATTTTCTGGCCTTAAATATTCTCAACGCAGGGGTGCCACTGTCGATGGTCTGCGCCGCGATCGGTCTGGCATTTGCGTTCTTTTTGATCGCAGCAGTGAGCCGGGCTCCTTCGGGAAACGAGCGGATGCGAGAGATCGCGGGTGCTGTGCAGGAGGGCGCCAGGGCTTATTTGAATCGGCAAGTCAAAACGATCAGCGTGATTGCAGTCGTGATTTTTATTTTGCTCTTCATATTCAAAGATCACTCGACGGCGATTGGATTTGTAATCGGCGCCTTTTGTTCGCTAGCGGCAGGTTTCATCGGCATGCGTGTGGCTGTGCTGGCAAATGTTCGCACGGCGCAGGCCGCCACAGTCGCGCGACTCAATGCGTTACGGATGGCGTTCAACGGTGGCTCGGTGACTGGTTTGCTTGTAGTTGGGCTGGCGCTTCTCTCGGTCTCGATCTTCTACATGATCGCGGCAAAGCTCATCGGAAGCGACGCGGCCGTTCGCAGCCTGGTTGGACTCGCGCTGGGTGGCAGTCTCATTAGCGTTTTCGCGCGATTGGGCGGCGGCATTTACACAAAAGCTGCTGACGTAGGCGCCGATCTGGTCGGCAAGATCGAGAGCGGTCTTGAAGAAGACGACCCGCGCAACCCCGCAGTAATCGCCGATAATGTCGGAGACAATGTCGGCGACTGCGCCGGCATGGCTGCGGACGTTTTTGAAACTTACGCCGTCAGTTTGGTCGGCGCGATCTTGGCCGGTCTGTTGACACTTTCCGGAAATCCAGCGGCCATCGTTTATCCGTTCGTCCTCGGTGGAATTTCCGTGCTGGGCGCGATTTGCGGAATTTTATTTGTAAACGTAGCGCGCGGTAAACCGGCAGCCGTCTTGATGGGTGCGGTCATGATCAACGCGCTGATCTCTGCAATTTTGTTCTGGCCGGCCACGCGCAGCCTCTTCCCAGGCGGAGTAACAATCGACGGCATCTTGCGCTCTCCCGCTCAGCTCTATTTTGCTTCGCTGGTCGGTCTGATAATGACTCCGGTCATCGTCGCGCTCACAAATTACTACACATCGTCCCATTTCCGGCCGGTTAAAAAAATCGCATACGCATCCGAGACCGGTCACGCCACGAATATCATTGCTGGGTTGGCGGCTGGAGAACACGCCACTGCGCTGCCTGTGCTATTCATCGGAGCAGCAATCCTGGTTACTTTTCATTTCGCCGGGCTCTATGGAATTGCGATTGCGGTGATGTCGATGCTGTCCATGGCGGGCGTCATCATCTCCCTCGATTCATTTGGTCCAATCACAGATAACGCCGGTGGCGTGGCGGTAATGGCCAAATTGCCGAGGGAAGTTCGCGTTGTGACGGATGACTTGGATGCAGTTGGGAACACCATGAAAGCTGTCACAAAAGGTTATGCGATCACTTCAGCGGGACTGGCTGCGCTGGTTTTATTTGGCTCGTATGTGGAGGAATTGCGCGGACATATCAACGCTAGCGGCGGAGTGTTTTCGTATCAATTCTCCCTCAGCGACCCGAAAGTGATCATCGGACTTTTCATCGGTGGACTCCTGCCATTCACGTTCACGGCATTTAGCATGGACGCGGTAGGCAAAGCAGCCGGCGCGGTCGTGCGCGAAGTGCGTCGGCAATTGCAACTGAAGCCGGGAATCCTGACCGGACATGACAGGCCCGAATACGGGACATGCGTGGACATTGTAACCAAGGCGGCTTTGCGAGAAATGATCGTTCCCGCATTGTTGCCGCTGGTCGCAGTCATCCTGGTGGCGATCATTAAACCACTGGGACCGGTCGTCCTGGGCGGGCTGCTGGTTGGCACGATCGTGACCGGATTATTCATCGCCATCGCGATGACATCGGGCGGGGCCGCATGGGATAACGCGAAGAAATTTATCGAGGAAGGAAATCTCGGTGGCAAAGGCTCTTTCGCTCATGCCGCAGCAGTCACTGGTGATACGGTGGGCGATCCTTATAAAGACACCGCCGGGCCTGCAATCAATCCGATGATCAAAGTCGTCAATATTCTGGCGATCTTGATCATCCCTATCTTTTTTTAGGTAGAGGCGACTTACCTCAATCGCCCGGACGGTTCGCGTGAACCGCTGTACCAAATCATCAAATCGCTTGGTTTAATTAAAAACGCGTGGCAGAATCCACGCTCTCTTGTCCATGCGTAGCGTTTCAGTATCGCCCGCACGAATCAAATTTTGGGGGACGCGCGGCTCCATAGGAGTGCCCGGCGTCGGCACCGTCCGTTACGGCGGCAATACCACTTGTGTAGAGGTGCGGGCAGACGGCGAAATCATCGTGCTTGATGCCGGGTCCGGGATCCGTCCGCTCGGGAGTACATTGCACAGGGAATTCGGCGCGAAACCGATCAAGCTCTCGCTGTTAATAACCCATGCGCATTGGGACCACATTCAGGGACTGCCTTTCTTTTCGCCGGTATACGACAAGAAAAATGAGATCCGCGTGCTTGGCTACAACGGCATCGATACAAGCTTTAGCGAAATTCTCGCTGAACCGATGAAAGCGCCATTCTTCCCGGTAGCGATGCGCGAGCTCTCCGGCACCGTGGACATCAAAGCGCTGACCGAAATGGAGTTCACTATTGGTAAGGTGCAGGTGCGCGCCATGTTCGTAAATCATCCAGGCGTTTGCGCCGGCTATCGCCTTCTCACCAGTGCTGGTTCAATCGCTTTCCTGCCTGATCACGAGCCGTACGATTTTCTGCATTCCGCCCGCGGAAATCAGATGAGTGCGGAACAGGCGAAGAAAATTGGCGCGGAAGAGCGGGCCAGCCTGATTCAATTTCTCCATGGCAGCGATATCTTGATTCTTGATGCGCAATACACCGACGAGGAGTATCAACGGCACATTGGATGGGGACACGGTTCGGTCTCAAGTGTCGTTTCGCTCGCCCTCGACGCGGAAGTCCACAGGCTTCTGCTTTTCCATCACGACCCTGGCCATGACGATCAGATGGTAGAGAAAATGGTGAAATGCGCGCGCGAGCTCGTAGCAAAAAGCGGAAAACCCTTGGAAGTCGAAGCTGCTCAAGAAGGCGCTGAGATCCTGCTCGAGCGGACGATCGCGGTGACATAAATCATCCGCGAGCGCGACTGCGCACGTTTGCAGGCCGCCTTATCTCTTTTAGTTTTCTTCTCTCGTTGCCTCGTGGTGTAACGGTAGCACTAGAGACTCTGGATCTCTCTGTCTAGGTTCGAATCCTAGCGAGGCAGAATTCCCGCTTACGAGGGAAAACGGACATCAAAAACGCTTGTTGACATCTGCAAGTGGTCTCACTTATGGTGCTCACTATGCCATACGTAGTGAGACATCCGACGGGGCGATCGCCTTTCTGGTATGCGGTTTACCGGGATCCGTGGGGGCGGCGGCTGAAGAAATCCACAAAATTAACGAGCAAGAGCAAGGCGCTGGAAATGGCGCATGCATTGCAGAAGGCCGCGAACGAGGCGCGACAGCACAGGCTGACGGAAGCGAGAACACGCGAGCTGCTCAGTGAAATACTGCAGAGCGTCAACGGTGAGGGTTTGCGAATGTTCACCGTCGCCGAGTGGTTCGATCATTTCGTAAAGCAAAAACAAAAATCGCGGGCAGATAAAACAGCGCTGCGACACGAACAGATGATGCGCGAGTTTGTCGAGTTTCTCGGGTACCGTGCGCGACTCAACATTGCGGCGATAACGAGCAAAGATATTGCAGATTTCCGGGATCATCGCGAAAGGCTCGGACTTGCGCCGAGCACTCTTAACGGTGACGTGGCGATCTTGTCCGCGGCGTTCAACGCTGCATCAAAACAGGGCCATGTCAGTGTGAATCCGTGCGCGGCCATCGAGCCGATAAGAGATAAAGTCACGGCGCGCAAAGCTACATTCACACCGGAGCAGGTGACGGCGCTTATCAAAGTCGCCAATGGTGATTGGCCGGGTTTGATTCGCGTCGCATTCTATTGTGGCCAGCGTCTCGGTGATTGCGCGAGTCTGCAATGGAAGCAGATCAATCTTGTCGGCGACATCAAAACGATACGCTTCCAGCAAGGCAAGACTGGCCGTGAGATCGTCACGGTGATTCATCCGGAACTGGAGAAGTTTTTAACGTCATTGCGCAAACAGCGGAAAGTTGTCCCGCTTACTTCGCAGAGCGATGAGGCGTACGTATTCCCGTCGTTGGCGCAGCAGGCGGGGCGGAACATCAGCCCGATGTCCAAAGCGTTCCGTAAATTGATGGCACGCGCGGGGATCAGGCAGCACATCATTCGCGATCGTAATGCGTCGGGATCATCCGGCCGCACGGTGAATGGGCTGTCTTTTCACAGTCTGAGGCATGGCTTCGTTTCATGTCTGGCCAATAGTGGCGTTCCCGAAGAAATCAGAATGGCGTTGGCGGGTCACACTTCGCGCGAAATGGGCCAACGGTACACGCACCGCGAGTTGGCTATCTATCGAGAGGCCGTGTCGGTGCTCCCGCGTATATAAAGGTGAACAAACGCAAAAGCGAACAGTACCGGCGCGCGATAATCCGATCATCGCAGCCCTGCGGCGATCTTTACCAGGAAGCGGTAGCTTTACATCATTATTAGACGTAGATCGCCCGCCTGACCGCGTGCTTGACCCGGTGATCGCGTTTGTTTTTAACGATGCGACGATTCGCGAGATCGGCGTTTTCGTAGTCAAAGCATTACTAACCGACGACCGGCAAATAGTCAGGACCGTTAGGGACGCGCTGAAGGAGTCTAATCATATCTTCAGACGTGATCGCGAGCTGGTACTTCGTAAGAAGGTAGTTAAGTATTTTCCGGACCTGTTCGGCAGCGGGTTGGGCATTGTAGCTATTAAGAGAGAGATCGAGAAACGTTTCAACTGCGGTAACAAACTGCCACAACATAACTGGAACAGGTTGCGCAAGGCGTTGTCTCTGGTTGAGCTACCCACTGGACGGCCTAAAAAGTCAGACACGAAACGGGTGAAAACTGTGTCCCTAGTTTAGTTGTCTGTTGTCGGCAATACTCGTTGCCGATGACGACAAAAAGTAAACCAAGAGCGGCATCCGAGGTGTCGGTCAGTCCTCTCACCGAGTGGACTGATTTTCACGGCGTCCTCTTGCTGTTTGGGTTGCGCCGGTCAACTGCGTATCACCTCGACGCCGAGGGCTTGATCAAATCCGTGTCACTTGCGGAGCACGGCGAAAAGCGCGGCAAACGCTTGTTTCATGTGCCCAGTATCCGCGCGTATCTCAATTCAAAACTGGAGAACGAGCGACCGAAAAGCGAGAACTCCTCAGGCGTGAAATGAGCGCGCCTGGAAAAGGAAAAGCGCGCCGCCAAGCGCGCTCTTCGCAATTGAACTCCAACCCCTCTTCGAGTGGCGAATGTCAATCGTGCCTGCGCGAAACGCCAATAGCGCGATGGGCACACCGCCGCGAACGGGTGAACCGGTGCTGCGTTTGCGGCATCGTAGTACGGAACGAAAATCTCGGCGGATTTTCGGGTCGCTCGGCATTGAGCGGCCGGATCTTCTGTTTGCACTGCGAGGACGTGGGAGGGTGCTTGTGACTGGCAAACTTCCGCAATTTCTTGTAGAGATGCTGACTGCCCCGCCGCGAACGGGTGAAGGCGTTCACTCGTTTCTCTTCCGAGCTGCGCGGCAACTTCATGCTCATCTGCCTGCCACTGAAATTGTGGATCTGCTTGAAAATTGCGTCGCAAACTGCGGTCGGCATGTGCCACGAGGGGAAATTGTTTCAGCAGTTCAAAACGCGCTCGCCTGTGCTTGGCAGCCCGGCAATCGATCACAGCCAATTCAGGCCGCACCGAAATGGCCGTGCGTGAATCAAGAGCAACTGACGGCAATCGTTCGTGATGGAGGCGGCCTTGTTGATCTCTGGGAAGTTTCTCCGATTAGGCTTGAAGATAATGCAGCGCACACCGAAGCGTTGATTGACGCGCTCTTCCCCGGCAACCCGTTATTGTGCTGCGGGAAAAACAATTCTGACTTTAACACCTACTCCCGCGAGGAATGGCGGGGAAAACTAGCGGCGCAACAACTGATCGTGCCAAGCCCGATGACGGCGCGGATCGGGCGTACGAAAAAGGGCAAAGAATCCGCGCACGCACTTGAAACCACCGCCGCGCGACGTTTTCTCGTGATCGAATTCGATTGCGGCGGCGTTGATGAACATGCGGCCTTATTGTTGTATCTGGCAGCGCGAGCCCCGTTGGCGATTGTAGTTCACAGCGGCAACAAATCATTACATGGCTGGTTTTATTGCGCCGGCCAAGCCGAGGAGCGGTTGCAACGTTTTATGCGATATGCCGTCTCGTTAGGCGCAGATCGTACGACATGGACGCGCTCGCAGTTTGTACGCATGCCAGACGGGCTGCGTGACAACGGTAAACGTCAGGCGGTTTATTTCTTCAATCCGGCGCTAATCAAGTGAGAGCGCTATTGGAAACAGAATGGACGGACGGAACCATGGGGGAATGGGCGATACCTGATACGCTAACTGCCGGAGGCGGGGATCGAAATTGCACCTTCATTAGTCTGGCCCAGGATGCTGCCAAGGTTTTAGCTGAGCCCATAATCCTGCCGTCTGACATAATCGATGGCGTCCTGCACAAAGGCGGAAAGATGGTTCTAGGCGGATCGTCTAAGTCTTATAAAACATGGTTACAGATTGACCTGGCGGTTGCAATCGCGACGGGCACAGAATGCTTGAACGGGTACGCTACGGAAAAAGGCCGCGTGTTATTCGTCAATTTCGAACTGCCTGCAGCATTTTTTCACCATCGGTTACAGCAGGTCTGCGCCGAGAAAAATGTTACAATCAAGCCCAGGATGATCGACATCCTTAATCTCCGCGGGCGCATTTTTGAATGGAATAAATTACAACCTCAAATCCCGCCAGATGTCTATTCGCTTATTGTCCTGGATCCATCCTATAAACTCTTACTAGGTCGAGATGAAAATAAGGCGGGCGACATCGCCAGCCTCGTGAATGAGTTTGAAATGTTATCCGTCCGCACCGGCGCCGCGGTCTTATTTGGCGCGCACTATCCGAAAGGCAATCAAGCGCAAAAAGAGTCTATTGATCGACTCGCGGGTAGCGGAGTGTTTTCGCGCGACCCCGACACGATTCTCACGTTCACACAGCATCAGGATTATAATGCGGAGAATCGATGCTTTTCGGTCGAGATGACTCTGCGTAATCATCCGCCAAAACCTTCGTTCGTTGTTCGCTGGTAGTATCCGCTCTTTGTGGTAGATGGCACGCTTGATCCCAGCCGATTGAAGCAAACCGTAGGGGCGGCCAGCCACAGCGACCCAAACACAACTGCTCAGCCTGTTAGGAGAAAAATCAAGATCGAAGGATTGGCAAAAATCCGCCCGTGAAGAATTAGGGCTATCCGAGCGGACGTTCTATAACATGCTGGGGGAACTAAAAGCGTCCCGGCGTGTGGCAAACGCGGCCGGGTTTTACACAAAAATATGATTACTGCAAAAACTGCAACAATTACTGCAGTACTGACTGTTACTGCAACTGCAAATATACTTAGTATTTGCAGTGCAGTAAGTCTGGGGGTTGCTGCACTGCAACAATTGGCACGCGGAGGGAAGCTCTGAGAGGCTCCTATGGCGTGCACTGCGATTCTCGACGGCTACGGCTCAAGCGCGGGCCCTTCCAGCCGGTGGTGGTCATGGCGGGTGATTTCCACTGATGCATTTACCTAGAGGTTATGTTTGCGCACTGCACCACAAGAGAGGCGCTGACACGAGGGAAAAAGGCAAAAAGTCTTGTGCATCAGAAAACGGCAGCCGAACTTGACGGTGCCGCAGAGCAAATCACCCTTCGTCTGCTCGTTTCCAATGCAAAGCTGACTGAAATAGATGTTGCTGTCCATTAACCAGCTTTCGGAGTTGACTGGCCGCGATCGACGCACGATCACGAAGCACTTGGAAGATTTACATTTCGTTGACGGCGAGAAAGGCGCGCATCTTTACGAATCCAGTGAAGCGCTGCCTACAATCTATTCCGTGGATAGTTTGGAGTCGGCGCGAGCAAAGCAGGCATTAAGCCAAGCGTCATTGAATGCGGTTCGGGAAGAAGAACTACGGAAAGAACGGATTCCCATTCAAATAGTTTTGAATACGATGGACGAGATATTCCAGGCAATCGGCGCCACGCTCAAGAATTGCAAAGAACTCAGCCCGGCCAGAGTGAACGAATTGTTCGCCAAGTTCCGTGAAGCGCCTAAGAAATTGAAATGGTGATGTGGTGATCGCCGAATGGCAGGGTTGACACCGTTCTATGTGTGAAAAATGGAAGAACCCGAAAGACTGATGAGTGTGGCCGTGTTGGCTCGCCGGCTGGGCAAGCTGGCAACCGCCCAATCGCAGACTTTGTCTGAGGTGTATGCTTTTGCTAGGCATTGCTGCCTGTGGCGACACCAGTGAGATGCTGGATGACGCGCTTACCGAGATCGATGTTCAGGACGCCAAGCACTTTGTCGGGGAACTTGGTCCGACATTTCCCGTAGTAAGGAGTACAAGTGAGAGCACCCCCCAGACGGAACGGCAATGTGCCGAAAAGCTCACGTTTTGATGTTTTGGTCGCGCGTTACTATCCGGCTGTTTACAGCTTCGCTTCTCGATTCACTGATGACCCTCGGGAAGCAATTGCGCTAACCGGCGACGCATTCAATAGCACGCGAAAGCAACTGCGGAGTTGTTGCGAAGACAACGTGTTTGCCTCAATCCTAATATCCACAGTAATCCGGACAGGTCTGACCGCCGCTTGAATTGAGCCTTATGCGATACCCGCTTTGTGCAGCAGCGTCTATATTCGCTTCTCTTGCGCTGAGCGTGACGGGTACTCTCGTAGGTGCCTTCTTCGGACTGCAGATCGGCCAAGCCGGAGCGGAACATGAAAGACGGAACCGGCAAATGGCGGAAGAGGTAGCGCGCATGGCCTTGGCGCACCTGCCTCCTGACACGGCTAAAGAAGTTCTAAGCGCTTCCCAGAAGCGCCCGTGAGAGTCGCCTAATAAGTCGGTCCAGCCAAAGGCAGAATTGTATGAAGTACTGGTGGACCATCGCTGACAATCTCAGCAATGCGGGTTGGAGTTGGGGCTGCGTCTCAGCCGTAGTGATATGTTCAAACCCAAGAGTTCAGTTAGCGCCTCGCCTGCCGCAGCGCCTGCTACCGCGGCTACTACTGCCGCCACTCCAGCAGCGGGCGGTGGACATGGGCTGGTGTGGGTCAACACCGAGACACACGTTTATCACAAGGAAGGTTCTCGTTTTTACGGCAAGACCAAGAAGGGCAAGTACGTGAGCGAAGCTGACGCAATCAAAGAGGGCGACAGGGCAGCAGCCAAGGGACAGTAACAACTACCGTCTGCAGGCAATTCCCTCTTGGAACGCCATCTCCGTGACGCGTCTTCGATCACAGAACTGTTAATCCCATCACCGGGTGAATTTCGCACGCAGCGTAGCCCGGAAGATGGCTTCTCCGGTTTTTTGATTGATCTTTGGGGCGTGGCCGACTGTCGAAGAACGCTTTGCCCGTAATTTCAACAATTGACTAGGGAAATTCACCCCGTTTTCCTAAGTAAAAATTGGGCGTTTAATCAGTGTGGTGTCCCGATTGGCGAAACGCTGCCCTCTTCTATCATCGTAGAAGCGAAAAGTAAATGACGAGAAGTCACGTGAGGCCAAAATAAGAATAGGAAACCACCACGCCGGAGATGAGCCAGTGTTTAATCGACGCGATGTCACGACAGCGCAAATACCAGTTGCGCCACAAGCGTGCGGGATTGTGTTATGAGTGTAGTCGTCCGGCAACTAGTGGCACCTTCTTTTGCGAGTTGCACCGACGGAAGCGAAACTTAGAAAACAGAGAAAGGCAGCGCAAAATATTTAGGCGAAAGATTCGGTACCGTGAAGCTGAAAGCTACAGATTCACAGGGAGCAACGCTTATGAGCGTAAAAGCGCCTAATCTTTTCCGATCCGCGATGGTGAAGGGTCGAAAAAGTAGCAACAAAGTAGCAACGGTAGAACGTACACGAGAGAAGGCGTAAGCCCTCTCAAGGCTGGTGCACGGGTTCGACTCCCGTACGCGCTGCACGTCCTGCCTTAAGTTCATCGACTATCTCCGTTACCTTCTTTTCGGTTACCCTTTTTGCGCTTTTGGATGGCGACGTATTCCTCAATCGCGTCGTGCAGCGGGATCGGCGCGACGGAGGAAACACGTGTGGATGAAGCATGAAGATGTTTTCGAGCGGCACGGCTTCAACAAACGTCTCAATCACGTTGCCAGCGTAATCGTAAACGCAGCGCAAGATCATTTCCGTGCAACCATAGCTCGGCGAAGCGCAGTCACGTCGAGGCCAAGCTTGCTCAAAGTCTCGATCAGAGCGTTCGAATCATCTCGGTCGAGAAATATACTCACCGGTGAACCGCTACTTCCTGCGGGGGCGAAAAACACGCGGATTTTTCGCCGTCTTTTTGCAGCACCTGGGAGAGGCGATACAAAGGCCACACGGTCGATGTTAAGAACCGTTCCACTGGGCAAACAGACAAACTTCTCCTTCATGTCCGATTGTAAAGCTTGTGACTTTATTCGGGCAACGAGAATTCTAAATCACTTGATTTTAAGTGATAGAGCTAGCCCCAGGGTCTGGCCTAATTGGTGCGTGCTGGTGAAACGCTGACTGCGTTTCTGGAACTGGAAGCGGCGATCCGCACCGGGTCGAACATTCCAGTTTCACTGGGCTGTCCTATGCAGCCCAGCCCAATATCTGCTAATCTGCTCCTCGACTATGCGAACCAATGGTTCGCACTCTGGTGCTTTACGCCACCATGCTGCTAGTTCCGCTAACGCCATTAACGGCATGTGCGGCACAAGTTCCTTTGTCGGACGGAGCAAAGCTTCAACTTGGTAATCACTCATGTTTTTTCTTCCTCTCTTGTTTGTCCGACCACTTCACGGCTCTGTTTTGCAAAGCCGTGGTAGCGATTTGACTGCTACAGCCTTTACCTCGTTCTACGGAAATGGCAGAACGAAGTTCCAAAGTATTGGGAAATAATCGCTGACAATCTCAAGAAAGCCGGTTGGAGTTTGGGCTGTGTCTCAGCGATTGATTCCAACGGGCGAACAATCTGGATTGCTGACGCGCACCGTGACGACGGAAAGCGTTTCGTTGTGCACGCCGATGAAAAGTTGACCGCGTTTGTAGAACTCGAATCGGAATCCCTGTCTCTTGCCTTGGAGCTTGAGCTAGCGGAACATTGAGACACGAAAGCACGACTGGTCAAATTTGGCGAGATTGAGGTCGAGGGAAAGCGCTACACCCATGATGTGGTGATCGACGGCGGCAAAGTGCGGAAACGGAAGAAAGGACCTTCCAAGCAATTCCGCGAAAAGTTCGGCCACACGCCGCTTTCGGCCGGGGAAGAAATTCCCTGGGGAGGCAAGCGGCTCCTTGTCGGAACCGGCGCCCATGGCGCGCTTCCGGTAATGGACGAAGTCCTAGCGGAGGCGAAACGACGCGGTATCGAGGTCATTGCGGCGCCCACAGTGGAAGTCTGTCAACTGCTGGAGGAAGTGAAGAAGGGCCAAGCGCAC
>WNGD01005239.1_pt1 | contig 14164 bp, 13 predicted proteins | sample 5400671 | NCBI WGS metagenome assembly WNGD01 (sample SAMN13153369, study PRJNA577476) | soil metagenome | isolation source: 40 cm soil or saprolite under grassland replicate 2 | place: USA:California | collected 2016-06-15
CGGTTCGCGATCCAGGTGCGCAGCGCCTGCTTGGACATCCGGGCCAGCCGCGCGTCCGTGACCGCGACCGCGGTCGCCGTCCGCGGCCCGGGGTCGAACAGGGACAGCTCGCCGAACTCGTCGGACGGTCCCATGATCGCCACCAGGCTCTCCCGGCCGTCGGCGGTGCGGCGACCGAGCTTGATCTTCCCGGCCAGCACGATGTAGAGGCTGTCGCCCTGCTCGCCCTCGTGGAAGATGACCGACCCTCTCGGCACCTGGAGGTACTCGAACTGCGCCGCGAGCGCGGTCGCGTCTTCCGGGGTGACACCCTGCAGCAGGCCGGCCTTGGCCAGCACCTCGTCCACGTGCACCCCTCCCCTCGCCCCCCGCACTCCCCGTGCCAAGGCCCGATGATCGCTGGTGCAGCGCATCAGAGTCCAGCGAAACGGGTGCCGGCGACTGTTCATGCCTGGCCCGACTGATCGGCGGTGGGCGCGTTACTGGGTCAGCGACTGGTGCTGGGGACGGCGGGAGCCGGGGACGGCGACGGTCGGTACCAGGCCGGGTTGGTCGTCGGTAGGTGCGCTACCGCGAGGGGCCCCGTGCCGGGACGGCGGGAGCCGTGGACGGCGACGGTCGGCGCCAGGCCGGGCTGGTCGTCGGTAGGCGTGTTACCGGGTCAGCGACCGGTGCTGAGGACGGCGGGAGCCGGGGGACGTCTACGGCCGGTATCCGCTCGCCGCCCGCGGCGCGGCGTGCCGGCCCCGGCGGGCCGGTCGGGGGATCAGCCGGGACAACCGGCGGCGGCTCCAGAAGCTTTCGAGCGCCGCCGGGAAACCCTCCCGCACGAACGTGTCGATCTCCTCCGGTCGCGCCTCGTGGAGGAACTCCTCGACCTGGTCCTCCACGGCGTACTCGCGTAGCGGACTCTCCACGCGTTCCATCAGCAACATGAACGCGAGCAGGACGAAGGGGAAGAAGACCACGAGCAGTCCGACCATAGTCCCGCCATCGTCTCCCATCACGTAGCGTCGCCTACCCAAGGGTGGCGAGTGTTACGCCAACCGTTACCGATGGGACGCCGCGCCGGGACAGAACCGCACCGTAGGCTTGCCATCGTGGCAGGGCGGGCGGCGCAGGCGCGCCGGTTCGAACAGGAGACCGGGCTAGGCCTCACCCGGCGAGCCAGGCGGATGAACCGCGAGTTGGCCGAGCTGTACCCCGACGCGCACATCGAGCTCGACTTCACCACCCCGCTCGAGCTGTCCGTCGCGACCATCCTGTCCGCGCAGTGCACGGACAAGCGGGTGAACGAGGTGACGCCGGCGGTATTCGCGAAGTACCGCAGCGCCGCCGACTACGCCTCCGCGGACCGAGCCGAGCTGGAGGAGATGATCAGGCCGACCGGGTTCTTCCGGAACAAGACGACCTCGCTGATCGGGCTCGGGCGGGCGCTGGTGGAGCGCTACGACGGCGAGGTGCCGCGGCGGATGGAGGACCTGGTCTCGCTGCCGGGGATCGGCCGGAAGACCGCGAACGTCATCCTCGGCAACGCGTTCGGCCTGCCCGGGCTCACCGTGGACACCCACTTCGGCCGGCTGGTCCGGCGCTGGCGGTGGACCAACGAGACCGACCCGGTCAAGGTCGAGGCCGCGGTCGCCCGGCTCATCCCGCGCCGGGAGTGGACGATCCTGTCCCATCGGGTCATCTGGCATGGCCGGCGGGTCTGCCATTCCCGGCGGCCGGCCTGCGGCGCCTGCGTGCTGGCCCGCGACTGCCCGTCCTACGGCGAGGGCCCGGTCGACCCCGTCACTGCCGGCAAGCTCGTGAAGACCCCCGAGCAGGTAGCGGAGTCCCTGTGACCGCCGACAGCCCGACCGGGAGGCGGGTGGGGTGCTGACCGGGCGGGTCGCCGCACTGCCGCTCGTGCTCGGACTGCTGGTCGGCGGCCTGGCCGGGTGCTCCGCGCCCGGGCGCGCGGCGACGTCGCCGGCCGCGACTGCACGTCCGGGACTTGCCGCGACGGCCGCGCTGGCGCCCTGCCCGGCGCCAGGCGGACCGGCGGCCGGCGGCGACCCGCTGCTGCCCGACCTCACCCTGCCGTGCCTGGGCACCGGGCCCGCGGTCGCGCTCCGCCGGCTCACCGGCGTACCGACCGTGATCAACCTGTGGGCCAGCTGGTGCGGCCCGTGCCGGGCGGAGCTGCCCGCGTTCGAGCGGCTCCACGCGGCCGCCGGTGGCCGGCTGCGGGTGCTCGGAGTCGCCAGCGAGGACCCGCCCGCCCGGGCGGCCGCGTTCGCCGCCGACGCCGGCGTGCACTTCCCCAGCGTGGTGGACGACACCGGCCAACTGCTGCGTGGGCTGGGCCGCGCGAACATGCCGACGTCGGTGTTCGTGGACGCCCGCGGCCGGGTGTCCGAGGTCTACACCGGCGTCCCGTTCACCGTCGCCACCCTGCGCCAGCGGGTGCTCGACCGGTTGGGCGTCCATGTCGGTTGAGCCACCCGGGACGCGGCCACCGGAGTGGCTGCAGCCGCTGGTCGACGCCGCCGTCCTGGCCCGGTCCTCGGACCTGGGCCGGTGGGCGGCGGTGCCGCCGGACGGCGCCCGGTCCGCCGCGGTGCTCGTGCTGTTCGCCCGGGGCAGCGTCGGGCCGGACCTGCTGCTCATCGAGCGATCCGAGGCGCTGCGCAACCACGCCGGCCAGCCCGCGTTCCCGGGCGGCGCGGCGGACCCCACCGACGGCGGGCCGACCGGCACCGCGCTGCGCGAGGCCGCCGAGGAGGTCGGGTTGGACCCGTCCGGGGTGACGGTGGTCGCGCTGCTGCCCGAGATGTACCTGCCGCCGACCGGGTTCGTGGTCACTCCGGTGATCGGCTGGTGGCACGCGCCCTCGGCGGTCGGGGTGGCCGACCCGGTCGAGGTGGCCCGGGTCGAGCGGGTCCCGGTGGCCGAGCTGGCCGACCCGGCGAACCGGTTCCGGGTCTCGCACCCGTCCGGCTTCGTCGGCCCGGCCTTCGCGGTGCGCGGCATGACGGTATGGGGGTTCACCGCCGGGCTGATCGACTGGCTGCTCATGCTCGGTGGCTGGGCGCTGCCGTGGAACGCCGACGACATCCGCCAGCTGCCGCGGCGCGCCGTCGAGCTGGCCAGCCGCGGCCGGGCGGCCCGGGACGCGCAGCCGCCGGTCGAGCGGCCGGCACCGGCCGACGACACGGTGGCGCCGTACGAGCCGGTCACCCCGTACCAGCCGATTACCCCGTACGACCCGGGGAGCCGCGGATGAGCAAGCCCACCGCCCTGCTTGGCGCCCTCCTGCTCGGCTGCGCGCTGCTCGCCGGTTGCGGCAGCAGCGAGCTGAAGCGGCCGCCGCCGCGAGGACCGACCGAGACCACGGTGCGTCCCGGGCCGGATGGCGTGCAGCGGGTCGAGGTCGACGTGGGCGACGACTACCGGTTCACCCCGTCCACCATCGACGTGCAGGTCGGCCGGATCCGGCTCAGCCTGCATCACGTCGGGCAGGGCGCGCCGCATACCCTCTACGGCGCCGGCGTGCCCGGCATGCGGGTCGGGCTGGTCCGGCCGGGCGAGACCCAGACCGTGCAGTTCACCGCCTCGCAGCCCGGCCGCTTCAGGTTCGTCTGTACCATCCACGAGGCGCAGGGCCAGACCGGCACGCTGGTCGTGACGCCACACTGACCCGCCGGACCCGACCGGTCCGGATCGAAGCCGGAAGAGGGGCGGGAGCGGGCCGGCGATGAACGTCCTCGACCTGGTCATCGTGTTGATCGCCGCCGGGTTCGCGGTCAGCGGCTTCCGGCAGGGGTTCATCACCGCGCTGCTGTCGTTCATCGGCTTCTTCGGCGCGGCGGCGATCGGCGCGCAGATCGCCGAGCCGGTGGCCAGCCGGCTGGCCCGCCAGTCGAACAGCCGGGTCGCCCTCGCCGTCGCCGTCGTACTGGTCTGCGCGCTCGCCGGCCAGGTGGTGGCCGTCTGGCTGGGCGGCGAGCTCCGGCAGCGGATCACCTGGCAACCGGCGCAGACGGTGGACTCGGTGCTCGGCGCGGTGGTCTCGGTGGTCGCCGTCCTCCTGGTGGCCTGGATGGTGGCCACCCCGCTGGCCTCCTCGCCGTACCCGAAGCTGTCCTCGGCGGTGCGCCGCAGCGAGGTGATCAGGGTCGTCAACTCGGCGGTGCCGTCGCCGGTCCGCGACCTGTACAAGTCGCTGCGGGACATCGTCCGGCGGTACGACTTCCCGGACGTCTTCGGCCCGTTCGTGCCGACTCAGGTGCGCCAGGTGCCCGCACCCGATCCGCGGCTGGCGAACAGCCGCGCGGTGACTGCCGACCAGGGGTCGGTGCTCAAGATCACCGGGGTGGCGCCGTCCTGCTCGCGCCGGATCGAGGGCTCCGGGTTCGTCTACGCCCCGGAGCGGGTGATGACGAACGCGCACGTGGTCGCGGGGGTGACCAGGCCGCAGGTCGAGGTGGACCGGCAGGAGCGGGACGCGACCGTGGTGCTGTTCGACCCGGAGCGGGACGTGGCGGTGCTGCGGGTGCCCGGTCTGTCCAGGCGGCCGCTGCAGTTCTCGCCGCGCGAGGCGAGCAGCGGCGACGACGCGATCATCGTCGGCTACCCCGAGGACGGGCCGTTCTTCGTCGGAGCGGCACGCATCCGGGACCGGATCAACGTGCGCGGCCCGGACATCTACAACGACCGCTCGGTGACCAGGGAGGCGTACACGATCCGCGGGTCGGTGCGCAGCGGGAACTCCGGCGGACCGCTGCTCGCCCCGGACGGCACGGTGTACGGGGTGATCTTCGCGGCCGCGGTGGACCAGCCGGACACCGGTTTCGCGCTGACCGCCGGCGAGGTCGGCACCGATGCCGCGCGCGGGCAGACCGCCACCGCCGACGTGCCTACCGGAGACTGCGCCTGAGCCTGGCAACCCCGGCGTCACGGTGCCCCCGGGCGGCCACCCCGCTCCGCGGCACCCTCCGCCCGGCGCCCGTGGGTGCCGGCGCCCGTCACCCGGAATCGCCCAGCCGGGGCGGCGCGCCTACCCAGCCCGCTTCGCACCAGGCGACCAGCGCGGCGACTGGGATGTGGTGGGGCGGATCGGCGCGGTAGCGGCGGAGCCGGTCGGCGCCGCGGCGCAACAATCGCGCCGCTCCGACGGCGTTGCCGCGCTGCGCGTGGGTGATCCCGACACAGACCTGGGCCAGCCCCTGCCACAGGTCGCGCTCCTCGGCCGGCGCCGCCTTCCAGACCGCCTCGAGCACCTCGTGCGCGGCGAACGCCCGCCCGGCGTCCAGCAGCGACTGAGCGAGCGCCAGCGCCTCGGCCGGCGGCAGCGGCTCCTCGGGCACCGGCTCCACCCCGCGGGCGTCCCCGTACGGCAGCGGCCTGCCGAGGCGGTCCCGGGGACGCGCCTGCCGGGGCCGGCCTAGCCGGTCCCGGTCCCGTCGCGCGTCCTCGCCACTAGTCACGGCCCGCTCCTCGGCAGGTCCAGCCGTCGTCCCGCCGGCCAGACCGTCCTCCTCGGTCCTTGCTGCCAGGCCCCGGGCTCGGTCACTCGTCCTTGGCCCAGCGCACCAGCTCGCCGGTCACCAGGTCGGGCACCTCCTGGTGGACGAAGTGGCCGACCCCGTCCAGCAGCCGCCATTCGTAGGCGGCCGCGACGTACCGCCCGGACCCCTGCGCGGTCCGCGGCAGCAGGCAGGTGTCCAGCTGGCCGTGCAGCTGCAGGGTCGGCGCGGTCACCGGCTCGGCCAGCAGCCGGGCGAACCGCAGCCCGTCCGGCCGCGGGAGCGACCGCACCGCCCACCGGTAGTACTCCAGCGCGCAGTGCGCCGCGGCCGGGATCCGGATCGCCTGCCGGCACCGGCCGACCGTCTCGACGAAGTCGTCGGTATGCTGCCACCGCGGGCCGGCCCAGCTGCCGAACAGCCGGGCGACGTACTCCGCCTCGTCCCGGATGAGCAGCGTCTCGGCATACCGCGGGGTCTGGAACGCCAGCAGGTACCGGCTGGCCCGCAGCTGGCCGCGCGGATCCTGCAGCAGCGCGGACCGCATCCGCAGCGGGTGCGGCGCGGCCAGTACCGCGAGCCGGCGCACCACCCGCGGGTGCAGGGTGCCGACGGTCCAGGCCAGCACCCCGCCCCAGTCGTGGCCGACGATCATGGCGTCGCGCTCGCCGAGCGCCCGGACCAGCCCGGCGATGTCACCGGCGAGCGTGTACCCGTCGTACCCGCGGGGGGGCTTGTCGCTGGCCCCGTAGCCGCGCAGGTCCGGCGCCACCACCCGGTAGCCCGCCTCGGCCAGGCCGACGAGCTGGTGCCGCCAGGACCACCAGAACTCGGGGAACCCGTGCAGCAGCAGCACCAGCGGACCGGTGCCGAGCTCGGCGACGTGCAGCCGCACGCCGTTCGCGCTGACGTTGCGATGCGTCCAGGGACCGTCGACGAGCACGACCGACGGGTCGGGTGCGATGGTCACAGGGGTCAGTGTCCACCGTCGCTCGGCGCCTTGGCCGTCGGGTGCCGGGCCCAGCGCGCCGTGTCCTTGACCGTCTCCAGGGTCCGTTCCGGCCGACGGAGCCGGCGCACCGCCCGCCGGCCGAGCACCGCGAGCAGCACGGCGAGCAGCGCGAAGACGCCCCACACGATCAGGTACGACGACCATCGGGGCAGGCCGACCGCGACCAGCACCTCGGCAAGCGTCACGAACAGGAACGGCAGCGACAGCAAGGCCACGACGACGGCCGCCCCGAACAGGGCGGCCCCGATGCCACCTCGCCTGACGGTCTCGCCGAGCTCGGCCTTGGCGAGCTCGATCTCCGCCCGGACCAGTGCGGAGACCTGTTCGGAGGCGTCCCGCACCAACTCCCCGACGGACGGCGGAACGGGTCCGGATGGGTTCGATTCGTCGGCTGCCACGTGCGGATCATTCCCCGGGTCGGTATCGGTGGTCCAGCGGACACCCCGCCCGGCTGGGTCAGCCGCAGTCGGTCAGCTGGTCGAGGGATCCTCGCCAGCGATAGGTGTAACCGGTCCAGAGCAGCCGGAGGGTGATCACCGGCCGGTGCGCGAGTGGGAGGCCGCGCTGTTGCCGGACGATCGCGGTGGCCGACCGCCACGACTCGCCGGCACCGGGCTCGAGCCGGATCGCGTGCGCATCCGGATCGCGGCAGAACCGGTTGAGGATCAGCTTGACCGCGATGCGGACCGCCGCCTCGCTCGGCGCAGGCGCGAACAGCGGGATCTCGCCACCGATCGTCTGCCCGTCCTCGCCGATCAGCGAAGGTGCCGGGATCGGGGTGCGGCCGGGCAACATGTCGAACGGCGCCGTCGGGACCGTCGCCAGCGGCGACCCCGCGGTTCGGCTCGTCGAGCCGCCCGCGGCCGCCGGCCTGGCCTGCGGCGCGCTGGTCCGCAGGGCGACCAGGGCCAGCACTGCTGCCGTGGCGGCCAGCGCGGCGGTGGCGACCCGCCGGCGGCGCGGGTCGGCGAGCGCTTGCAGGCGGGTGAGGCGACCGACCAGGCGGCGCGCCACCAGCACGAACCGCGCCGGCCGGCGGGACTCCAGCCGGTCCGGCCCGGACCCGATGACGTCCTCGCCCACGCCGCGACCTCCGCACCGCGAGGGTACGTCGCGCGGGGGACAGCAGGCGGCCGGAAGCGCGCCGGACGGAGCCGCCCGCTGCGGACGGTCCGGCAGCCCCACCCGGCCGCCGGCAGCGGGGCTTGCCTCGCCGCCGGTCCTGGGTTTGACGCTACGGGCGGGCGCCGACGAGCTGGCCGAGCGCCTCGCCCTGGAAGTCCCCGATCTGGCGCTGCAGCTGTATCGCCTCGGTGCTGTCCGCGTACCGGCTGCGCCGCAACGCCTCCCGCATGTCCCCCAGCCGCTGGGTGAACGTGGCCAGCCGCTGCTGGGAGGGCAGCGCCAGCACCGGGGCGAGCTTCTCGGTGGCGCCGGCCAGCTCGCCGCCCTGCAGGTGGGCGGTGGCCGCGTCGATCAGCGCGAGCGTCTCGGCGCCGTAGAAGCGCTCGCCGGGCGCGCCGGCCTCGTACAGCGACACGGCCTGCTCCGCCTGGCGCAGCGCGTCCTCGGGTTCCTGCAGGTACAGGTGGGTGGTGCCGGCGAGGTAGCACTGCTGCGCGAGGCTGAACCCATACAGGCCGCCGACCTCGTCCTCCCCGGCGTGCTCGCGCTTCTCGGCGACGTTGGCCAGCGCGCTGTGCGCGTCGTCGGCCTTGCCGAGCCTGGCCCAGGCCCGGGCGGCGAGGCTGGCCAGCAGCACCGGCGCGGTGTCCGGGCTGCGGAACTGCAGGCCGTGCTCGGCGAGCTGGGCGGACTCCCGGATCCGGCCGTCCCAGTAGGCGAGCTTGCTCTGGGTGCCGCGGATCCAGGCCCGCAGGCCCTCGTGGTCGGCCAGCTCGGCGCACAGCCAGCCGGTGCGGGCCTGCGTCTCGGCCTCCATGTGCCGCCCCAGGTCGCTGGACATCCAGGCCAGCAGCCCGCAGATGCGACCGGCGATGAGGTAGAGCTGGCGAGCCTGGTTCGGGTACTGGCGCCCCTCCAGCAGCGCGAACGCCCGGTTGCGAACGCGCAGTGCGGTGAGCACGACGGGTAGTGGCGGCGAACTCAGGTACGTCCTAGCGATGCTGCGGATGTCGTGCTCGAACTGTTCCAGGGCGGTGGGGCCGACATTCGTTGCCTCAGCCCACTCGCCGAACTCGGCGGACTGGCCGGCGGCAGCAGCCATGATCATTTCCTCCTGCTCGGGCGGGCTCCCCGTGTAGTGGTCGAGGAGTTCGTCGCGTCGGCGCTGGCGCAGCGCGGTGCTGCCCGGCGCGGACATCAGCGTGTCGTTGTCTGCGATCGCGAGGCTCGCGGCGGCCCGCCCCGAGAGCACGCTCTGCACGAGCCGTGCCGTGGTCACGGGGACCGAGCGTGTCGCCGCGGTCGCAGGGGTCGCCGCGGTGGCCAGGGAATGCCGGACCGCGGTCTCCACCGCGGCGGCTTGCCGGGCGGCAGCCCGGAGCGCCGAGATCGGCCGGGTCGCCGTGGTCGGTGCCGAGGTCACCAGTCCCGCCGACTGGGGGCCGGCGGTCTGCAGGGCCGCTGTCTGCAGGCCGGCCGGCTCCGCGGCCATCGCGTCCACCACCGCCTGCTCCAGGGCGGCTGTGTCCGGGGGTGCTGGGTCTACCGACGCTGCCCCCCGAGCCGCCGTGTCGAGGGCCGATGCTGCCGCCTGCAGCCGCGCGGACCCGTGGGCCGCCGGTGCCGGTGCCGGTGCTGATGCCGCTGGTGCCGCGGTCTGCTCGGCCGCCGGCTGGAAGGCCGCCGTGTCCAGCCCCGTCGTCCCGCGGCTCGCGGTCGCGGGAGCCGCGGTCGCGGCAGCCGCCGCCTCCAGGGCCGCAGTCTCGGAGGCCGCAGTCTGCCGGGCCTGGGTCCCCAGGGCCGCGTTCTTCAGGGCCGCCGTCTCCGCGGCCGCCGTGCGGAAGTTCGCCGTCCTAGAGCCGGCGGTCCCGAAGCCGGCGGTCCCGGAGTTCGCTGTCCCCGAGTCGGCCGCCCCCGAGTCGGCCGCCCCCAAGGCGGCCGTCTCCGAGGTCGCCGTCTCCGAGGTCGCCGTCTCCGACCTCGCCGTCCCCAGGCCGGCCGTCTCGATGGCCGTCATCAGGTCCGAGGTCGCTCGTTCTGTGGTCTGCACGGCAGCGTTCTCATGCGCCGCCGGTTCGGCGGACGCCGCCACCAAGACCGACGTCGATGGTGCCGCGGTCGGTATTGGCGTGGTCTGCCGACCCGCCGCTTCCAGGCCAGTCTCCAGGCCGGCCGCACCCTGCATCGCTGCGGTGTCCAGCGCTGCGGTGTCCAGCGCTGCGGTGTCCAGCGCTGCGGTGTCCAGCGCCGCGGACTGCAGCGCCGCGGACTGCAGCGCCGCGGATTCCAGCGCCGCCGCCAAGGCTGACGTCGCCGATGCCGCGTTCTCCTGCGCCGTCTCGAGGGCTGCCGCCAGGACCGAGATCGCTGGCGCCGCACCCTGCATGGCCGCGGTCTCCAGCGCCGCGGACTCCAGGGCCGCCGCGGCCAGCGCCGAGGTCGCCGGCGCGGCGGTCTGCACAGCCGCCGCCTCCAGGGCCGCATAGTCCAGGACCGCCTGGATCGCCCGAGCGCCGAGCGAACCTGCCGACTGCTGCCATGCCGAGCGCACCGGTGAGGGGTGCCCGGAAGCGGGCTGCCCATGTGTGGCCTGCACCGGCGTGCCCGATGCGGACACTGGCGGCGCCGCTGCACGGGCCTGCTGCGCAGCGCCCGCCCCGACCCCGTCGGCCGTGGCGCCGCCGGGCGCCCCGCCCACCACATCGCCGGGCCCCCCATCGGCCGTGGCGCCGCCGGGCGCCCCGCCGACCACGCCGCCCGCTGCGCCGCCCGCTGCGCCGGCAGCCGTCATCGGTGCCTGTCCTGCCTCGCCGTCGGCTGGTTGCCCTGCCGAGTCGAGCAGCGGCGACTCGACGAAGGCCGTGCCGAGGAACTCCGGCTGCACCGACCGGCTCGGCGCCCCGGCCGCGGAGAACATCCGCGCCGAGGCCGACCGACCGCCGGCTGGCGGCAGGGCGACGGTCACCGCGGGCGGCGAACCGCCGGCCACCGCGCCGCCGGCGCCGTTGACCATCGCCGCGAAGACGGTGCGGTCTTGGTCCGGGAAGTGCCGGTAGTCCTCGTAGTCGAGCAGCCTGTCCACGGTCGTACCGAAGACGGCGCCGAGGACAGCGATGACATAGGCCGACGGCCGGCGGCCGCCATGTGGCCACCGTTCGTATTCGCCTATCCGGGTGCCGATCATCGGCGACTGTGCGGCTCGTTCACTGCCCAGCCGCTCGGCGACCTCGGTGAACCTGGCCGCGACCTCGTCCTGGCTCCAGCCGTGGGCGTGGCGGTAGGCCTCCCTGGGCCGAAAAGCCCAGCGACGCTCCATCTCTTGGGCGATAAGATCATGCGAGCAGCCGGCGATGAGCATCTCGTGACGGAGGGTGTCGCGTTCCGACTTGGCCCCCGTCTTCATGGTGCGTGGCAACGACGCCTCCCCGTGTCGACAACACCCGCCGTTCGTCCCCAGAGTCTGCGCCGTTGCTGTACGGATTGCTGTCGGACGACCCAGTGTGCACGTGCGATTTTGCGAAGCGAACGAATCTGAAACCACAGGCTGGTGGATACGGCGGCGCTACCAGGGTGAACGCGCAGGTCAGCCAAGCACAAGGGGGTGTGGAGAAGCCAACCGTGCCAGATCGTGCCGGGCTGGTCGCGGGCCTGCCAGGCTATCCCTGCAAAACAACGGGGACTAGGCCATTCGGCGGGCAGGACCGCCCGCCAGATGGCGGCTCGATGAGAGCCTTACGGGGAGGCGTACACACGTGGTGCAGCCACGGCACATGGAGCCGAGGTTCGATAGTGACGGGGCCGGCGCGATGCGCCGAGGACCGATTCTGCTGGCCGGACGGATCGCCGGCACGTTACGTCTAGTAGTCGATGTCTGGCGTTGGCCGGTGGTGCCTGGTGCGTACGTCACCCGCACCGGCACCTGCTCGTGCGGGGACCGGCGCTGCCCCGAGCCTGGCAGTCATCCAGTGGACCCAGTCTCCTGGCTGGCCGCGAGCTCGGACCCCGAACGGGTGCACGGCTGGTGGCTGGCCACCCCGCTGGCGTCCATCGTGATGCCGATCGGCTGGCACGCGGACGTCCTCGACGTACCGGAGCGCGGCGGGCTGGCCGCCTTGGCCCGGCTGGAAATGATGGGCTACGACCCGTCGCCGGTGGTGGCCACCGCCTCCGGACGGGTGCTGTTCTTCGTTGCGGCCAGCGCCCGGCGGCCCGCTGATGTGAGTCATGCGGAGCCTGCGGGCGTGCCGCACCCCGAGACCTCGCTCTGGCTCGGCGGAGATGCCTCCGGCGCTCCGGACATCGTCGTCCGGCGTCGGGGGACGGTGATGCTGCCGCCGCTGGGGCCGGAATCGCCGGGGGTGACCAGGTGGGTCGAGCCGCTGCATCCCGAGCGGCGGCCGCTGCCGCGCGTGGAGGACATGCTCGGGCCGGTGTTGCACGCCTGCCGGGAGGCGGCCGTGCGTCGGTCGCGCCGGTCCGGCCGACTTGCTGCCGCAGTCGCCGCCCGTACGGCCGCGCTCGCCGGCGGCACCGTTCCGGTGCCGAGCGGTGTCCTCACCGGCCGTACCGACTCGGCGAGCGAGTCGGTGCTGTCCACCCGGCGCGCACCCGGTCGCGCGCCGGGCACCCCCGGCCCGTCGGGCGGTACCGCCGTACCCCCGGGCGGTACCGCCTGCTCGGGCGCCCCGGCCGCAGGTCCAGTAGGCGCCCCATCGGCAGGCACCAGTCCCGCGGGCACCCCGTCGCCGGGCACCCCGTCGCCGGGCACCCCGTCGCCGGGCACCCCGTCGCCGGGCACCCTGTCAGCAGGCTTCCGGAGGGCGGGCCCCCGGTCGGCAGGCGCCCCGACGCCGGGCACGCCGTCACCCGGCTCGCTGTCGGCGGGCGTCCGGTCGGCAGGCTCCCCGCCGGCAGGCCGTCGGTCGGCTGGAACCTCGTCGGCTGGCTTCCGGCCGGCGGGCCTCCGGCGCGGGGAACTGGGTTGGAGACGGTGTCGGACTCGGTGGCCGCCGCCGGCCTCGCGCCGGTCCGCGCGGGAGCGGCCGCCTCCGAGTCCGCGCCTCGGGATGGGGTGGCACCGGCCTCCCGCACGGACGCCATCCCACCAGCAGCCGCGGTGCCCGGGTCGGCCTCCGCGCTGAGATCTGCGCCGGCGTCTGGGTCAGCGCCGGTGCCCGGGTCCGCGGCTGCATCCGGGTCCGCAACGGCTCGGCCGGTCCGCACAGCCCCCTCCGGCAACGGCGCCGGCGCGGCTCGTGCGGGACGGCCGCGTACCGCCGCCGGTCGCGTCCGCCGGTCGGGGCCGGCCGGTCTCCGAGGCCGGAGCGCCGCCGTCAACCCTCGGCTCCTGGAGCCCGGCCGGGCCCGCTCCGAGGCGCCGGCTCCGCCAGCGCCGCGGTGATCGACCTTCCCCGATACGCCTCTTAACCGTCCGCGTCGTCCGGCCTTCGGCCTGCCGTGACGTGGATGCCAGAGCTGGCCGGACCGCCGTACCCTCCCGCGCGGGCACCCCTCTCGCCCTGCGTGGATCGAGCACCCACCCAGGGACGGCGGTCCGGTCATCAGACGCAGGGCCGCCGTTGGCGTTCCGGTGCACTCGCGGGGTGCGCACATGGGAGAAGCGCGGGCGGCGGCCCTGCCGCCATGTCTTGACCGTGCCGAGCCGCGGATGGGCCGCCGGCGCACCGGACCGTGCCGGATGGCTAGCCTGCCGTACGTGCCCGGCACAGCAGGACCCCGCGACGGGCGTGCCGCCGATCCGCTGGCACCACTGCTGGACCTGCCGGGTGTCGGCGAGGCGGTGGCCTCGGCCCGGGAGTCAATCGAGCCACTGCGCTCCCATCCGCTGCTCCGCCGGCAGAGTGCGCCGGTCACCACCGAGTCCGCGATCCGTGGCGCCCGCGCATCGGCCGCGCTGGACGGCGTCGAGGTGCCGCTCGCTGATCTTCGGGCAAGCGAGGTCGCCGATCCTGTCGTGCAGGGTGCGTTGCGGGTCTGCCTCGCCGCCGGCCAGCTCGTCGAGACGTGGCGGCGGGCGCCGCTGCAGGCGCTGGCCAGACTGCATCTGCTGGCCGCCGCCGGCCTGGTCCCGGAGGACCGGCTGGGCCGCCCCACCGTGGCCGGCTCGGGATCGGGAGATGTCGACGTGTCGGCCAGGCTGGAGCGGCTGGCCGCGCTCGTGGCGGGTGGTTCGCGGGCCGCGGGCCCGGTGCTTGTCGCGGTCGTGCACGGGGAGCTGCTCGCGCTGCGACCGTTCGGGTCGGCGGACGGTGTCGTTGCCCGGGCGGCAGCCCGGCTCACCCTGGTCAGTCGCGGCGTGGACCCGACGATGGCGAGCGTTCCCGAGGTCGGTCACCTGGAGCTGCGGGCGGAGTACCGGTCGGCGCTCGCGTCGTATGCGGGCGGAACGCCGGACGGCGTCGCCCTCTGGTTGCGGCACTGCTGCTCGGCTCTCGTGCTTGGCGCGCAGGAGGGTCTGGCCATCTGCGAGGCGGTGCTGCGTGGCTGAGCGTCGCGC
>WNGD01005951.1_pt1 | contig 14164 bp, 15 predicted proteins | sample 5400671 | NCBI WGS metagenome assembly WNGD01 (sample SAMN13153369, study PRJNA577476) | soil metagenome | isolation source: 40 cm soil or saprolite under grassland replicate 2 | place: USA:California | collected 2016-06-15
CCAGCTCGTGCTGGTAGTCGCCGAGGCGAAACTCATAGTATCCCGGGCGTTGGAAGTACGGTTCGATGCCCAACAGTTCAGCATACCACCGCTTCGCCGCCTCCAGATCGGCCGCCCAATAACTGATAGTAGTGAATCCTCGCAATGTTTGTGTGTTGCCCATAAGAGATTTCCTCCTTCAGTGTCACTGAGTAGACTACGTTTCTTATTCACATCTAAGCAATCATCGCGCCTCTGGAATGGAATGCACGAGTGATTCTGTCTTCTCTCTTCTTCTTAGAGTATACCCTTGAAAGAGGATAGAATCGACCCTTGTTTGAGGGATCTCGCCAAACAATGAAGCTCTTTAACGCCCAATGTCCTTGCGCACAAAGCGCACCGACGCAATCACCAGCGCCACCACAGCGACAGCTAGGACGCCCAGCATGTCTCCCAGCGGCAGACCATGCAGCAGCGGCGTGCCATAGTAGTACAAGGCAGAGAGCCGCAGTGTCGTATCCGACCAGTTCAACCCTGGACCAACAAAGCTGATGAAAAACCAGATCACCAGCAAAAAGCTCAAGAGACCGGTGTCTATCGCTGTGCGCAGCCAGCCAGAGAGCAAGTAGCCGAGAGCAGCCATCAGCAGCCCTAGCGGAATGATCGAAAGCGTCGCGGCGGCTAGATTGCCCCCATCAAGCGAGAGACCGCTGGCTGCAGAAGCCAGCACCGCGGCGGCCAGCGTCAGCACGCCCATGATCACCCTGGCTGTGGTCAGCGCGCCAAAGCGCGCCAGCAAGACGGTCAGGCGCGACTGCGGCGTTGCTAATACCAGCTCCTGTCGGCCATCTTCTTCATCAGCAGACCAGCGGTTGGCCTGGGTGACGGCAAAGGCCATAATGAGCAGCGGCAGCAGGACGAAGAGCGCGCTCAGCAGGGTGGCATTGGTGGCGACATCGCCGCCGCCGACTTTCGTGATAAAATCTCACCATCCATGCGGCAAACCCGGCGATGCCCAGCGTCCACCAGCATGTGGGAGCCACAATCATCCCCAGGCTGCGTGTATAGACCGAGCGCAGCGACCAGGCATTCACCGGGAGCGCACGCTCTGGCCGCACAGCCCGCTCTGGCAGGCGCAGAAAGCTGGGCAGCATCACCGTCCCGCCCACATCGCGCCGCACAAAGAGCCAGACGGCTACTCCGCTTAAGAGAATGCACAGTGCCAGCAAGATCAGCATGGCGCCGGGATTGGTGCCGTAGCTAGACACTAGAGGTTTGCTCAGGTTATAGTAGTAGACGGGGGAAAGGCGGCTGAGCCATTCGGTATCGGGGATGACACGATGGACCATATCCAGCACGATAAAGACCAGCAACAAGCCGCCCGTCCATCCTGCCGCCGTGCCGCGCTCCTGGGTGAACTGGGAGAGTAGCAGTGCAATAGACCCGAAGACGCCGCAGATGAGTGCCACATTCAAGCCAAAGAGCAGTGCGTCGACGAGACCAAAGTCCGCGCTCACGCTCTTGCCGCCCGCAAAGGCCAGCAGCCCGATCAGCACGCCCATCCCCAGCAGGGCTGTCCAAACGGCGGCCAGCTTTTCCAGTGCGACGCGCCCGCGCCCACGCGGCAGCGTGAGCAGGGCATCCAGGGAACCACGCTCCTCTTCGCCACGCAGCAGGCGGCTGCACGCCAGCAGCGACCAAATGGCAATGAGCAAGATGGTCAGGCCGTATTTAAAGGTGGTGTAGCCACCGGAGGTGTCCACCGCGATTGGCTCGGCAAACCACGCGAACGAGCCAGACAGGCTGACGAGCGAGGCCCGCGCCTGTGGCGTTTCCACCAGCGAAGGAAAGGCCGACAGGATGGCATACAGGAGCAGGCCCATGCCTACGCCCCAGCCCACAATGGCCACGCGGAACTCGCGCAGGGTTTTGAGGTAGACGCTCTTAAACCACATAGCTGGCCTCCTTGACCGCCTGGCCGTCGCCTTCGTAGTAGCGCAGGAAGATGTCTTCCAGGCTCGGCTCGTGACTGGTCAGGGAGACGACAGCGTATTGCGCTGCCGCCTTGATCACCGCATCCGCCCCACCCTGCATCCTCAGGCGCAGCGTATGTCCATCAGCGAGTGTCTCCACCTCTGCCACTCCGGAAAGCCGCTTGAATGCCTCGGCAGGGACAGCATTGGCAAACGTGATCGTGATTTCATAGTGCTTGATGTCCTTCACTTCGGCCAGGCCACCGACACGCACCAATTGCCCTTCACGAATGATTCCCACGCGGGTGCAGGTCTGTTCGACCTCGTTCAAGATGTGCGAGGAGAGAAAGACGGTGCGCCCCTCATCGCGCACTTCTTTGACCATCCGCTCAAACTCTTGCTGGTTGAGCGGGTCTAGAGCATTGGTCGGCTCATCCAGAAAAAGCACGAGCGGGCGGTGCATAAAGGCTTGAATCAGCGCCACCTTACGCTTATTTCCACTGGAATACTGGCGAAACTTGCGATGCCCGAAGTATTCCAGAATCTGCCCGCCGGTCAGGTTCGCGTCGAGCGAGGGTTCGCCGGGCACATAGCCGATCAGCCGCTTGATCTCCACAGATTGCTGCCAGACATCCAGCCCAGCGATGCGCGCCGTGCCCGCGTCGGCACGCAGCAGCGCCATCAGCAGGCGAATCGTCGTCGTTTTGCCCGCCCCGTTGGGACCAAGAAAGCCAAAAACCTCGCCCTCTTCCACCTGGAAGGATACGTCGATAATACCGCGCTTGCTGCCATACCTTCTGGTCAGCTTTTCTACTTCAATGATTGCACTCATATTGTTAATCTTCTCCTTAAATTACTCAAAGTGAGGGGGCTCGCGTAGGGGTAGGCTTTTTGCAATGGATGGGTCAATCGCGTAGGGGCAGGGGAAGCGTGGAGCGGGGTAGGGGCCCTTGTGGCTGCCCGCCGTGCCTGGTGGAGAGTGGGGCTCTTCCACCCCCCCCGCGGACGGCCACAAGGGCCCCTACGCGAGATGACGTCTCCACTCCCAAAAACCCTACCACCGAGAGAGTAGTACCCCTGGGGAGCTGTTCAGGCTCCAGCCAGACTTATGGAAGTTATCAATTACTATCATCGGCTCTTGAGCTGTCATGATGGAGCCTCCTCCTGAATCTATTCTACTCCTGAGAGCTAAGATGTTATCGAGAGACGAAATGAAACTGTTCGCTATCTCCTGCTTTGTCTTCTCGTCTGGCTGCGAATCTGAAGGCCGAAATGGCTCGAATATCCTCTTGACTGCCTCAGCCGCTATATCCGCAACCTCCTCGTCAGAATATTTGAAGTCGTCGGGTATATGAGAGTTAACAAATGAATCCGGCTATGGGGACATGGTGGGAGAGGCGGCATTGATGACGCCAGTCCGCTTCACAGGCGGACTGGCGTCATCAATGCCGCCTCTCCCACGACCGTAAGTATTTTGTTAACTTTCATATACTGGTCAATCACTAAAAAACCCAGCATGATGGCGTCGAGCATATACGCCTGCTTGCGCACATCTCTATCATCGCGCACAACTTCACGAGTGCGGAAGAGTTCAAGCAGCGCGGCCGACATCTAAAAAGAAGGAGTGCCGACGTTTAACTCAATGGGCCCCTTTTTCATGGACTACCCCTCTTTGGAAAGTGTCTCAAGAGCAAAGGAAGGAATCGAGCAATGGAGACAGAACCTACAAGGCCAGTCAAAATCTTCTTCAGCTACGCCCACCAAGACGAGCTGCTGCGAGACGAACCCCTTTTGCCAGACTCCAAGTGCTTCCCACCAATGCTGTACCTCTCACCCGTTGGTCCGATCGTGACGAAGCTTGGCAGGACATGGTTCAAACTCTCCATCATGTGGTCGTAACAGTTCAATAGCCCAAGCATACATAAGCCAGAGTTATTCGTGTAGGAGGAGCAGTGCAAGCGTTGCATGGCATTGCTCTGCTCTGTCTCTGGGTCAGGCCTTCGGCTTGACCAGGCTCTTCATGTCAACTCCAACAGGACGCTCGTGTGACAAACTCTTTCAAGGCGCCAAGCCCACTGTGCTCTGCGTGCTTCATCCATTCCTGAGACCCTTGCTTGCCACTTGAGAAAGATGGAACAAGCAGCTTCGCAAGATGCTCGTTCATGATGGGTGCGTTTCGGTTTTTTGCATGGCTGAGGCAAGCCCATAGGCGTTCACTTCAGCACGGCTGTCATCCTGAGCGCAGCGAAGGATCTCTGGCTGGGCCCAGCGCCGATCCAAAGCTCGCGCTCAGAGCCTGCGCCTCTCGAGAAACGAAGGGATGACAGATGGCAGGCGGGGTGACCTCATGGACGTTCCCTTGAACACAGGTCCTTCTTGGCTTAAGTGAACGCCTATGGGAGCAAGCCCAGCCACTACTAGTGACGGCCACGAGCGCCTACACGTCGTATAGTAGTGGCTGGGCTCGCGCAGCTACCCCAGCCATGTTCGCTTGCGCTCAATGCAAAAAAAGGAAACGCACCCCGTCACCAATGCCTGTAAAAGTGGGAACGGTCGTCCCGTTTCCTGTGGGTGTGGACAGCTCCAAGGTGACAGAGAGAGGGACACTTGACAAAACACAGGAAGCAGTTCTCTGGTCGAGGGTTGCTTCCTGTTCTCAAGAATGACTCAACCTCGTTTTGTTTCACACGCTCTCAGATGGAGAACCCTTAGCTGCTGGCACCAGCCCCTCGCTTCGTAAAAACTCTCTTACATCAATGGCTCCGGTAATCTTGAGCCAAACCGGCCCCTGATCTGGCTCAATCTCCAGGGTGAAGCGAAAGAAAGGACAACAGAGGCGTTCGTAGCTGAGAAACGCCACCACCGTTTGCAAGAGGTCCGTCTCGTTGGGAAGTCGCCAGGCATAGCCCGTGGAAAGTTCTCGTACTTCTTGCGCTGAGGCAAAGACTCGTTCGGTGTGGGCTTGATGGACTTGTCGAAATTCTTTGGGAATGGCAGTGATGTTGCACGCCACAACCGGGTCAGACGGCTGAGATGACATCAATGAAACCTCCTTAGTTCGTGTTGCGTTTTTCCTGCCACCAGCATACAATTTCAAGTACACTTGAAGTCAAGAGGGAAAAGGAACAATGATCCACACCTTTGGAGATATTCCGTCGTAACTCCGGAAAAAGTAATTTCAGAGTTTTTGGCGCGATTGAGCACGCATTCGGCGAAGACCACTTGGGGATGCTAACTCTTGGCGAGGTTCGACGGGGTCTGCTGCTGAGCCTCCTTCAGAAACTTCAGGATCGCCACAGTATCCTGGTTCAACATCCACGACTCGGCCACCTTGCCGTCCCGCATCTTAAACACCCACACCTCTGGAACATCGAGCTTTCTTCCACTCTGCGGTGCTAAGGCGGTATTTCGCCCAAAGACCACCACATAATCCTGCGTGGTTTCCAGGAAGACAGGAGCATATTCCCGAACAACTTCCTCGGTGAGTTCCCTTGGCTTCAACGCCTCCCAGGTCCGGTAGTAACCATTCACGTGTTCAAGGGCTCCTTCATGGCCGTGATAGTCTCCACCATAAGGCAGGCAGGGCGCTTCGTGAATCACAATCTCGGGATGGTACGCCTCCAAGACGCCAACCTCGTCACGTCGTCGAACCGCGTCAAACAAACGCTTCACGGTTTCCTTCTGCTGTTGTGACGAAGGTTTCCTTCTCGTCTCCCCAGGCGAGCGCTGTTTGGCTCGTATTTGCAATGCCTTGAGTGCCTCGATCTCCCCCAGATGCCCAACGCACCCCAGCACGATTTCTTTGATCAGTTGATATGCCGTCAGTCTTTCGCCTGCAAACATGGTTGGCTGGGAAAGCGCCCCTTCCGGCAAGGAGAGGAGGTACTGGCGGAGGACTTCAGCCACCTGATCTAGGTACGCCAGGAGGTCCTCTGCGGAAAGCTCCGGGATCGCAGCTGCTTCCTCCTGCGTGTAGCCAGCAAGGATGCCCAGGCCACCGGTGCCGAGGCCTCGGGGGTCATAGGCGGTCTTCCTGGCCCAGCCCTGGGTGTACCATTGCTCGGCTTCAGCGGGCTGCTGCTCCAAGAAGCCTACCTTCAGCACATCCAGCCCGCGGCTACAATGCCACACGGTGACCCCAATGCTGTTGCCTTCGGCATCCGGTCGCCACGTCAGTTCCGCAACTGATAATCCTGTCACCACCTTGTGGATGCCCTCAGCGAGCGAGGCGACGAGGTCAGCCAACATTTCAACACCGGTCATGGGATCTTCCACCTTTCTTAACACTTCTTCTCATCTCTATTCAACCACATACTTCTCCAGCCCAAACATAGCTTTTATCGCACCTTGGGCGATTTCTGCGTACTCAATTCGTGATTGCATTGCTTTCCCTCCTGCTTCTATTGCAAGCCACTGCTTGTAGCGTTCTCGTTGTATTCCTCATACAAAGAATCTAACACGGTAATGGCCTTGTTACAAGAGCCAATTCTGGGTACAATAATGGTGCCATTTCCCTTGATCGTCTCTTAAGAAAGAAAGGCCGTAACGTCCATGCCAAAACGGGTACCATTCCACCACGAGCCCATGATTGTGCTCGATACTACCTCGTCTGTCCCTCTTTACCGCCAGTTGTATGATCGGTTGCGCATGGGCATTTTTACAGGACAGTTGGCACATGGAACTCGGCTGCCTGCTACACGTACCCTTGCTGACCAGCTCGGAGTTTCTCGCAACACGGTCTACATTGCCTACCAGCAGCTGCTTGCGGAAGGATATATCGTCAGCAAAGTGGGGTATGGGACCTCGGTTGCGCGTGTGACTCCTGAGACGCTCCTCACTCTTTCCTCTCCTTCCCAGGTGAAACGACCTGCCCAGGATCATCCCTCCCGTTCTTACGTTTCACAGCGAGGGATGAATATGGCACACATGCCTGTTATGCCGAGGCCACAGGTTCCCTCAGAGCCTGCTAAACTGCCCGCCTTTCGGGCGGGAGTACCTGCCCTCGATCTCTTTCCATTCCACATATGGGCACAGATGGTAACACGGCGAGTGCGGTACTCCCTCCAGAATGCCTCTGACAATCAGGACCCTGCAGGCTACCATCCCCTGCGTGAGGCGATTGCCGCTCACATTGGTGTCACACGAGGTGTCCGTTGCACAGCGGACCAGGTGATTGTCGTTGCAGGCGCACAGGCAGCACTTGATCTGGCGGCACGCATATTACTCGACCCGGGTGATATGGCCTGGATTGAGGAGCCAGGTTATCCTGGCGCTCGAGGTGCATTAGAAGGTGCAGGAGCGCAACTGGTTCCTATACCAGTCAAAGAGGATGGGCTGGATGTGCACGCAGGGAGAATACGGTGTCCACAGGCACGCGTGGCCTACGTCACTCCCTCCCACCAATTTCCCCTTGGGGTAACGATGAGTTTGGCCCAACGACTTGCCTTGTTGGAATGGGCAAATCAGGCCAATGCATGGATACTCGAAGACGACTACGATAGCGAGTATCGCTTTAGTGGTCGCCCTTTGGAGGCTTTACAAGGTCTTGACAGAACCAATCGCGTGATTTATCTCGGCACGTTCAGCAAAGTCCTCTTTCCAGCATTACGCCTAGGCTATCTTGTCGTGCCACCTGATCTGATAGATATTTTTGTGGCTGTACGCCACTTTGTGGATAGGCATGTTCCTATCCTTGAACAGATGGCGCTTACCGATTTCATGACGGAGGGACATTTCACTCGCCACATCCGGCGTATGCACACCCTCTACGCTCAACGCAGAGCAGCATTGATAGCAGCGGTGGCAAGTGAGCTAGGAGAGCTGCTCGAAGTACATGCACCGGAAGCTGGAATGCATCTTGTAGGCCAGCTACCCCCTCACATGGATGACTCTACAGTAGCGCAGCAAGCCGTTACGTATGGGGTTGAGGTGATCCCCGTATCGGTGTTTAGAAGTGAACCGACGCGCCGTGGGGGGTTAGTACTCGGTTATGCTGCCGTGGACGAGCAGGAGATACGCGACGGAGTTCGCCGGTTGGCGATGGCGATCCGCTCGCTGCGTCGTCCCAACGGAAGCGCAACCGAAATACATGAACCAGGGAGTTAGCCTCTTTAAAAGTGTTCCCCTTTGCTTCCGACTTTTTCCGAGGTTACAGACGTGATTCAAACTCTCCGTCATGTGGTCGTAACACTTCAACAGCCCAAGCGTGCATGAGCTAGATTCGCTCATGGGGTCAACGTTCCTCGAACGATCCTGCGACCGGCGGCGTCTCCGTGATGCTGTCCGCGAACTCCCACACGAGGTTGAGCAGGCGCTCAGGCTGCTCGATCTGCGGGACGTGGCCAGCTCCTGGGATGAGCTTGAAGCGAGCGTTGGGCAACGATTGGGCGTAGGCACGCCCATAATCAGGGTCCACAACGCCATCGCTCTCGCCCCAGACCACGAGTGCCGGAATCGTCACGCGACCAAGTCGGCGGCGCAACTTCGGATCGTGCATGCCCTGCTCCCGCCCGTAAACCCCAAGTGCCTGGAAGTTCGCTGCCATCGCTGCGATCTGGTCAGGGCTGAGAGTGGCGGGGTCGATGCGGAAGGCCGCTGGGTTGTGGTAGCTCAGCGCTGACAACTCGTCAGGAGTCAGAGGGAACACATCGGCGATTTCGTGACCCTCGACCTGGATGCCAACGGCATCGACGAGGACGATGCTGCCCAGGCGCGTCGTGTCTCGCACGGCGAGTTCAGACGCGATCCAGCCACCTATCGAGAATCCAACAACCATGACCTCGTGGAGGTCAAGCCGTTCGAGGAGTTCGAGATAGGTGAGAGCAAGATCATCGATGCTGTTGAACCACTCCGGCCGTGGCTCACCCGCAAAGCCGGGGTGGATCGGCGAGAGCACGTGTGCATGTTCAGAGACTGCCGCAACGAAGCCAGACACGCTCTGCGGTCCGCCACCACCGTGCAGGACAAGGAGAGGGCGACCGCTCCCTCGCTCGTCGATGCGCACCGTCAAGCCGTCGGCGAAGGTCTCTATTCGGGTCTGAGGAGGAAAAGGGGAGAGAGAACTCATGTGATCAATCCTTTCTTTTCTTGCTTGCTCGCGCAAGCAACATGACAGACAAATGGTCAGAGGGCACAGACGCATGCACTGGTTCCCAAGGCGAAAACCTGCGCTTCTTCCTCACAAAGAGCGCTACCCCCGCCACTAAAGAGCCAAAGCATGCAACATCTGCGCAAGCAAGTGATACGCAGCTTCAAGATCGAAGGTGGGGTCCATGATCTTTTGCAACGCCAGCCCATCAAAAATGGAGAGCAGGAGAGCCGCCAGGAGCGTTGGATCGAGAGATGAACGCTGCGCACCCTCTGTCCACTCACTGTTCTCTAAGACCTTTGCGATGACCGAGCCAAGCTCGTGGCGTCGCTGTGCCAGTCGTTCTCGCACCTTAGGCTCGATGACGGGATTGTGCAAGCCAAGGGAGAACGATTCGTAGCGCAGACGATACACGTCTGGTTCCAGATCGACACGCTCACGAAGTTGCGTCAAGGCCGCTTCGAGAGACCGCTCGGCAGGCACCTGTTGGACAAGACGTTCCATCCTTTGATGGAAATGCTGACCAGCCGCTTGCAGCACCTCAACGAGCAGCTCATCCTTGCCACCAAAGTAATAATGCACCAGCCCTGGTGCTGCTTGGGCTTCGCGTGAGATTTCCCGAAGCGTTGTCGCCTCATATCCCTTCTCTGCCAACACCTTCGAGGCTGCGGCGATGATGCGCTCTTTCGTTTTGTGCTGTTCCTCTGATGGTTCAGATATGGTATATTGCTTGCTCATGCAAGCAATATACCATATCTGAACGGAATTTGCAAGCCCGTAGGTGCACAGATTCTCTCATTACTGCCAGAAATTGGTATCATTTTCCAAAAAAGACGCGCAAGCTCTTGACCTAGAGCACTCTAGGTAGTGCATAATTACAGAAGTGTTCTACTCATGTGTCGGCTTCTGTGTTACCTTGCACTTGACGACAGCTATGCTCCCTTTACCACAAAAAAGAAAGAGAAGATGAAAGATGAAAGCGATTGTTGTAGAACAGGCAGGTGGTCCTGAGGTGTTGCAGATACGAGATGTTCCTAAACCGGAGCCACGTGAGGGTTGGGTGCTGGTGCGTGTTAAGGCTTTTGGACTCAATCGAGCGGAACTGATTACGCGAAGTGGAGGATCACCCACGGTGAAATTCCCGCGCGTCATTGGCATTGAATGCGTGGGAATTGTCGAGGCTGCTCCCGGTAGTGCGTTACAGCCGGGCCAGAAGGTGGCATCAGTCATGGGTGACATGGGACGCGAGTTTGATGGTGGATACGAGGAGTACGCTTTGTTGCCTTCCGATCACGTCTTCCCTATCGATACAGATCTCCCCTGGGACGTATTTGCCGCGCTTCCAGAGACCTTTTTAACGGCAGCAGGATCGTTGGATACAATGGATGTCAGGGCGGGACAGACATTACTGGTACGGGGCGGGACATCGTCCGTCGGTATGGCAACTATTGCTCTGGGGAAAAATCAGGGCATAACTGTGCTTGCCACAACACGGAGTCAAGGGAAAGTTGCAACGCTGCGTGAGCATGGCGCGGACCACGTTATCATAGATACAGGCAAGGTTGCAGACGAAGTGAAGCGTCTTGTGCCGGGTGGCGTCAATGCGGTCCTGGAACTTGTTGGTGCCTCCACCTTATCCGACTCGTTACAAGCGGCTGCGCAAAAAGGAATAGTCTGTATGACAGGTGCATTGAGTTATACGTGGGAAATCGAGCATTTTTATCCCATGGAGACCATTCCACCCACCGTTAAATTGACGAATTATGCCAGTAGCGCCACCAACACGAGAGAAAGTACTCTTCTGCTCCAAAAAATCGTTGATGATGTAAAAGCAGGACGCTACAGTTCCGGATTGGATAAAGTTTTCCCTTTTCACGAAATTGTGGATGCCCATCGCTATATGGAGGCGAATTATGCCAGTGGAAAAGTCGTGGTTATGATTGATGACGTGGAGTAAATTCGAACCTTCAGCCCAACATTTTCTGGCTGAAGGTTCGAACAAGAGGCCCTCGACCCAGGATTCTCGTTCGACCCTTCAGCCTATTTACCACCTTGCTCATATGCCTGACTCGCGACCGAACGAGCGATATGCCGCGACTCCTAGCCTTTCTGAAGCTGTTGCGCGATGAACGCGAGCGCGGTCTCGGCCACTTCACGCCATCCGTGGTCAATAGTCAGTGAATGCCCGCGACCGGGTATTTCGCGGATCTCAGTGACAGCTGGATTTTCTTGCTGTCGCTTGTAGGAGGCATGGGCAATCGCCCACGGCACGGTGTGGTCGTGCTCGCCGGAGATGATCAGCAGCGGTCCACGCTCGGGATTCTTCGTGTCGACCTGGGCTTCGGTCCACGGGTTGAGATTGGCAGTGGCCGCCTGGAAGATCGGCACACCGGAGCCAGGCACCGAGTACGTCTCATACAGCGCGTGCGCTTCGCTCTCGTCTACGGCGTTGGCGAAGGCGAAACGGAACTGCTCGTAGGTCAGCGGGACGGCGTGGGTATAGTTGAGGGGGTTGCCCAGCACCGCCGACGACGACTTCAGCGCCGAGAGCGGCAGGGGGAACACGCCGCGGAACGGCGCGGGATCGATCGCAACCGTCACTGCCGCCACGCCCTCCCCGGCCAACCGCTGCGCGATGAGCCCGCCGAAGGAATGGCCGATGACGGCGGGCTTCGTCTTGAGCTGGCCGATGGCGTCACTGTAGTGATCCGTGACCTGCTTGATCCGCTTGTGGGCAAAGACCTCCGGGTCGTGCTTGGCCTCCTCAACGCTGTCCGGGTCATCGGGCCAGCCCGGGGCGAGCGTCGTGTAGCCCTGCTCTTCGAACAGCGCACGCCAGCGGTCCCAGCTGGACGAGAGGAGCCAGAGGCCATGCACGAACACGACCGGCTGCTTCCCCTCCGTGTTGGCGCGGTCGATCTCTTGCTGTTCATGGATCGTGAGAACTGTCATAGTGTACTCCTTTGGGTTTGTCGGTTGAGTCAATCGGTGAGATTTTCCCATTCAATTCTGCTACGAGAACTCTAGATCACCAGCGTCGCTCCATCCTGAGATAAGCGTACACCTGCCCCGTCATCAGTCCGACGGTACTGCCCTCCTGATCGCACCCTGGTCGTTGGGGTCTGCATTCCTTTTCTTCATGTCCAGCCCGAACACGCGTCTGGACGAAGTTGGGTATCAGGGAACGGACCTCTCTCAGGGGTAGGTTTTGTGCCATGATGAGGTGAAGCGCGTAGGGGCAGGGGCGGCGTGGAGCGGGGTTGGGGCCCTTGTGGCTGCCCGCCGTGCCTCGTGGAGTGTGGGCCCTTGCACCCCGCGGGCGGCCACAAGGGCCCACTCCCCACATCCACCCCACTCCCGCCCCTACGCGAGATTCCGTCTCCACTCCCACAAAACCTACCCCTGAGAGGGAACGGACCTCCGGTACGAGTGGTCTCCCAACTGTACTTGTACCACAGCAGAGGTCCCTAGTCAATACGCACGACCCCCAATGGAAGGCTTGAACCAGGCACTTGAGATAGAACTGGTCGAGGCGACCCGTGAGCGCGTCGTGATGAGCATGCCGATCACGCTGCGCCATCGCCAACCATGAGGCTTCCTTCACGGCGGAGCCAGTCTCGCTTCGCTTCCATTGATTGAGAGAGCGAATTTCGCCCATTTCACGCCTCATATCCAGATTTGGTGCATAGATGTCGCTTGCTAAGCTCTCTGTTTGGAAAGGTCGAAAAGAGCAAGCAAACAGTGTACTCCAAGTGTGGTACTGGTGGCGAAGTCCCAAATGATGCTCATTCTGAGCTTGAATGCGCTAGATCGCTAGCATGAAAATCGACTTCGCCACCGGTATCAAGTGTGCACAAGAGGCACTCATCCCCGCGATAGCAGGAGTATAAAGCGCACCAGACCAACCCACATCACCCAGGTCGGGGCCGACCCAGGTACAGCAGCCTCAGGCTAGGACCGCATAAAATTCGGTGGTTGACCAATGGTACTCAACTGGAGACTCGCCAGTTGCCATTGTCCTTGCTGTTGGACAAACACCAGCGTTATGCGAAACTGCCCCTGGATGCTGTTGCCGCGATAGGCTCCTTGCTGCGCTTGACGGCCCGTCAAGATGGCTGCATCATTGTTGTACACGCGCACCTTGACCTCGTCCAAGCTGAAAGACTCGTACTTCAAGTCACCAGCCTCATGTCGCGCAAGCCACTCCTGCTTTGTCAACATAAACCCTAGCGGTCCTATACCGATATAGTCATCCGCCAGGATACGCTCAAGGAGAGTGGTATCACCACGCAACTCGGCGCTTGCCCAAGCGTCTGCCAGACGCACTACCTCTTGTTCAGCATGTTCTCGGTTCATTGTGTCACTCCTTTCTGTAGCCAGTTGATGGTCTCTTCAAACACGACATCATACTTCGCTCCAACCTGGGAGATGGCTTGCTGATCGGGTGGCCCAGACAAGAAAAGGCGGCGAAGCTCTTCAAAGTACGCTTTCATGACTCCTCCTGGCAGAGTCCCGATGAGCAGATGGCCTGTTTCTGTTCCCACATTAGTGAATGCATGCACTATTCCACGAGGGATAAAGAGCGAAGCCCCCTCACAGACACGCACGGTGCGATCTGCCACTTTAACCAGGAACGTTCCCTTCACAATCCAGAAAAACTCATCATGTTGGGAATGCAGGTGCTGCGGTGGTCCAAGCCGGGGAGGCACGACTTCAACCCATAAATCTATGGCTCCGTTAGTCGTTTCTCCTGTTGCCTTCCACACCTGGGAGGCGTTCTCAGGAAGCAGCGTCGTCTCGCCTTGACCAGCTTCCAGAATAATCGGGAGAGAAGAGGGGATCATAGCATAGCTCCTTTCGCACTTGTTCGAGAGGCCCGTCGTTCATTGCTGTTTGGCCTGGCAGGAGTTGTTGTCCGAGCCTCCTGGCTTATTGCCCGGCGATCTGGCCCTGTTCCATCGCGTCTCAGTCAACCCAGGTTTGGCGTGCTCAGAGGTCCGCAACGGCGGGAAGGACCTCCCGACCGATGACCTCGAGCGGCGTGATCCGGTACACATGCGGGATCACACCCAGCACCGTCTGAATCCCCATACTGGCGAGCCAGCGCAGTTGCCCGATCAGTTCG
>WNGD01004260.1_pt1 | contig 14159 bp, 13 predicted proteins | sample 5400671 | NCBI WGS metagenome assembly WNGD01 (sample SAMN13153369, study PRJNA577476) | soil metagenome | isolation source: 40 cm soil or saprolite under grassland replicate 2 | place: USA:California | collected 2016-06-15
CGGATCGCCGCGATCCCCGTCTCCTTGCGGCTGAACGGGGTCTCGACGAACACGGCATCGGGGGCGAACACGGAGCAGATCTGATCTACGTCCGAGCGCTCCCAACCCTTGCCGAACGTGTCGATCAGCTGGCGGTAGGTTTCGTCCATCGCGCCCAATATAGTCCAATCCGGAACCCATGCTCCCGGCGTAGGTAGGACACCAACCCACACCGGAGGAGCAGAACATGCTGAAGCGCATCCTCGCCTCGACCGCCACGCTGGCGCTCTTCACCCTGCCGCTGTCCGCGCAGGCGATGCAGCGTCCCGCGGGCGACGAGGTCACGATCACTGGTCAGGTGATCGACACGTACTGCAACACCGTCATGGGCGCGGCAGGGCCCGGCCACAAGGCGTGCGCCGAAGCGTGCGCCAAGTCCGGCGAGGCCCTCGCGATTCTCTCGAGCGACGGGACGATCTACCTGCCCGTCAGCGCCAAGCCCGGCGACCCGCAGAACCCGCGGCTGCTGCCGTTCGCCGAAGGGAGAGTGAAGGTCACGGGAACGCATCGGGAGAACCACGGGCTGCACACGATCGAGATCAAGACGATCGCCGCTGCGACCTGAGATGCGCCGCTCGCTGGGCGCCGTGCTGCTCGCCGGCCTGGTGGCGGCGTGCAGGGCGACGCCCGGCGAGTTCACCCTCCTGTTCCTGGGCCGCTTTCCGGCGGCCGCCGTTCACGGGCTCTCATGGGCGCCCGATCCCGACAACAGCCGGCTCGTCGCGTTCGACGGGGCGCTGACGCCGATCCGCGCGATCACCGGGCCCGACCTCGCCGCTCCCATGGCCGTCGCCGCTATCGGCGACCGGCTCCTCGTCACGGAGCGGACCGGTGAGGGCGTTCTCTTCGATACCGCCGGCCACGTCGTGCGCGAGTGGGACAGCCCGTTCATCGCCGCGGTGTACGCCTCGGGCGGCGGGACCATCGTGGCGGCCCGCTCGCCCTACTACATCCCGCAGTTCCGCGCCGAGCCCGACACCGCCCCGCTCATCGCCGTGCTCGACACACTGGGCCGGCCGGTCGCGGGGCTGGCGACGATTCATGTGCCCGCGACCGCGCCGCTCACCCAGCTCGCCAACGCGGGCGCGGTAACAGTGGGGCCGGACGGCGCCATCTATTTCGCCCCGCTCATCAGGGACGAGATCCGCAAGTACGGCCCCGGGGGCGACCTGCGCTGGACCGCGAAGCGCGGCCTGTTCAGGGCGGAGACCGACCCCGAGTATCTGCCGCCCCACGGCGGCCAGATCCGCGTGAAGAATGCACTCGTCAACATTGCCCTCGCCCTGGGGCCTGACGGCCGGCTGTACGTGCTGGGCGCGGCGGACTCCGCCGCCACGGCGCTGCGGCTCGACGTCGTCGACACGGCCACGGGCACGATCCTCGCGATGCGGCAGCTGGGAACCGTCCCCACGGCCGTGGCGGTGGACGCGCGCGGCCAGGTGCGCACCGAGCCGGTGGCGCCGCTGCTCGCGCGCACTGGCGGGCGCCCGCGTGAGCCGTTCGAGCCGCCGTTCGCGCTGCCGGACCTCGCGGGGGACACCGTCACCACGGCGCGGCTCGCCGGGACCGTGACGCTCGTCAACTTCTGGGCCTCGTGGTGCGACCCGTGCCGCGAGGAGTTCCCGCACATGGCGGCGCTGTACCGCGAGTTCGGCCGCAAGGACTTCACCATCGTCGCAATCTCCGACGACGTGAACGAGGCGAAGATGCGGGCGTTCGTGCGGGAGTTCGGGCCGCCGTTCCCGATTCTCGCGGGCGGCGGGCGCATGCGGGCGGCGTATCGCTACCGCGGCCTGCCGTACTCGGTGCTGCTCGACCGCCGCGGGCGCATCGTCGAGCGCATCTTCGGCTTCGGCGGGCCGCATGAGTTCGCCGCGCTGCGCGCTACCATTGCAAAGGAGATTGCCGCCCCGTAGCCTTTTAGCCGTGACCGCATCCACTCATCCCGCATCCCCCATCCCTCTTCCCGTCGTTATCGATTCTGACCCCGGCATCGATGACTGCCTGGCGCTGCTGCTGGCGCTCAAGTCCCCGGAGCTCGACGTGCGGGGGATCTCGATCTCCTACGGCAACACCGTGGTCGAGCACGCCTGGCGCAACGCCGTCGAGATCCTGCGCCGCGCCGGCCAGCGCCGGCCGCTCGCCGTGGGGGCCCGGCGGCCGCTCAAGCGCGCGCTCGTCACCGCGCGCGAGACCCACGGCGACTCAGGGTTAGGCTACGCGGCGGTGCCGCGCGCCGGCAGCGTCCTCGACTTCGCCAAGACTCTGGTCGAGCTGCTCGCCGCCCAGCCCGAGCCGGTGACGCTGGTGACGCTGGGGCCGGTGACGAGTCTCGCGCTGGCGTTGCACCGCGAGCCCGACTTGGTGCGCGCCAAGGTCGCCCGCCACCTCGCGATGGCGGGCTGCTTCCGGGTGAAAGGCAACACCACCCCCCACTCCGAGTTCAACGCGTGGTGCGACCCCGAGGCGCTCGATGTCGTGGTCCGCGCAAATCTGGGAGGGGGAGGGGGCAGCGAGTTGGTGCCGCTCGACGTGACGCGCCAGATCGTCGTCACGGGTGAAGAAGTGGCGCGCCTCGGGCAATCGCCCGACGACGCCGAGCGCTGGCTGCACGACGCGCTGCGTTTCTACGTCGAGTTCCACCGCCGCCGCGAGCGGCTCGACGGGTGCGTCGTCAACGACATCCTGCCGATCGCCGCGCTTATCCGTCCCGACGTGATGGCGCTGCGCTCCTCCCATGTGGCGGTGATCCTCGACGACGGCGACGACCGCGGCCGCACCCGCGGGGACAAGGAGGGCACCCCCATCGGCGTCGCCGAGCAGGTGCGCCCCGACCTCGTGCGACAGCTGTTGTTCGAGCGGGTGCTCCCCTCGCTCGCCGGCGCCGAGGCGCACTCGTGACGTCGGCGCTGCCGCGCAAGGTCGCCGTCGTCGGCGCGGGCGAGATCGGCTGCGGCTTCGCGGCGCTGTGCGCGTCGGCGGGCTGGCCGGTGACCGTGTACGACACCAACGCCCGGGCCATCGAGCGCGCCTTTCAGGAGGTTCCCCGCCGCGCCCGCGCCCTCGTCGCCCTGGAGCGCGCCACAGCCGGCATCGTCGAGCGCGGCCTGCTCGAGTTCCAGCAGGGCCGGAGCCTGCTGCACGCCGTCCGCGACGCCGACTGGGTGATCGAAGCCGTCACCGAAGACCTGATCGCGAAGCAGAAGGTGGCCGAGGCGATCGACGACGTCCTCGCCCCGGACGCCCTGCTCTCCAGCACCTCGAGCGGCATCCCGCCCACCGACGTATTCGCGCGCTGCCGCAATCAGGGGCGCTGCCTGGTGACGCACCCGCTCAACCCGCCCGAGCTGATCCCGCTCGTCGAGATCGTCCCCGGCGTGCGCACGTCACCGCAGGCGATCACCCGCGCGCACGACTACCTCCGCGCCCTGGGTCGCATGCCGATCCAGCTCCGCAAGCCCGTGCCCGGTTACGTCGTCGGCCGCATCGCCGCGGCGGTCTGGCGCGAGTGTATCGACCTGGTGCTGACCGGCGCTATCGACGTGAGCGACCTGGATCGCGCCGTTTCGCTGGGCCCCGCGCTGGGGTGGGCGGCCGCCGGTCCCCACCTGACTTATCACCTGGCGTCGGGTGAAGGCGGCGTCGTGCAGTTCATGCAGCGCCTGCTCCGGACCTTCGAATCGTGGTGGACGAACCTCGCCACCTGGGACAAGCTCGAGCCCGAGCAGCAGCGGGCCTTGATGCAGGCGATCGAGAAGGCCTATGGCGGGAAAGTGCCGATGCTGCGCGAAGCGCGGGACCGGCGGCTGTCAGCCATCCTGCGGACCTTGGAGCAAGCCCGGACCGGCTAAGGCTTGTCGGCCCTGACCATGAGCACCGGAATCCTGGTCAGGTGTCGTAACGCTGTCGCGGTGCTGCCTCTAACGACATCGCCCAGCAACCGGTGGCCGTGCGTGGCCAACGCGATCAAATCGCAGCCTTCGCGCTCGGCGGCCGCGCCGATCTCCTTCGCCGGGTCGCCCGCCGCGAGCACCGCGTCCGCCTTCACGCCGCCGCTACGCAGCCCCGCCACCACGCGCGCCAGGTAGGCCCGGTCTGCCTTCATCTCCTCCGACTCGCGCAGGTTGAGCTGCTCGATGTTGCGCGCCACCCAGCCGTCGGCCACATGGAGCACCACTACTTCCGCGCCGCACAGCTTGGCGAGCCGCGCCACGTGGTCGAGGATCGCCGGGTCGGCGGGGCCGTTCTCGACCGGGACGAGGATGCGCCGGTACATGGGCTACTTCAACCAGCCGCGGAGGATCAACACCAGCAGCCAGGCGTTGAACCCGGCGATGAGGATGGCCACGAAATACGCGAGCGCCTTGACCCACGTAGCATTGACGAACTCACCCATCTTCACCTTGTCGCAGGTGAAGCGTACCAGCGGGAACACGGCGAAGGATAGTTGCAGGCTGAGGATCACCTGGCTCAGAATCAGCAGCTGCGCGGTGCCGCTCTCCCCGAAGAAGATAGCCGTCAGCACCGCGGGCACAATCGCGATGAGCCTGGTGATCAACCGCCGCAGCCACGGCCGGATGCGGATGTTGAGAAACCCCTCCATCACGATCTGGCCCGCCAGCGTTCCCGTCAGCGTCGAGTTCTGCCCCGAGGCGAGCAGCGCGAACGCGAACACCGCGCTCGCCCCCGTGACGCCGAGCAGCGGCGTGAGCAGCCGGTACGCGTCCTGGATCTCGGCCACGCCGGTGTGGCCGGTGGTGTGGAACGTCGCCGCGGCCACGATCAGGATCGCCGCGTTGATGAACAGGGCGAACGTCAGTGCGATCGTCGAATCGATGAACGCGTACTTCACCGCTACGCGCTTGCCGGCCGGCGTCTCCTCGTAGCGGCGCGTCTGCACGATCGACGAATGCAGGTACAGGTTGTGCGGCATCACCGTGGCCCCGAGGATGCCGATCGCCAGGTACAGCTTCTCGCGGTCGGCGAGGATCGACGTCCCCGGCACGAACCCGGCGGCGATGGCCCCCGCGTCGGGGCGCGAAATCAGGATCTCGAACAGGAAGCAGCCGGCGATCGTCGCGATCAGCGCGATCACCAGCGCCTCGAGCAGCCGGAAGCCCTTGTGCTGGAGATAGAGCACCAGCAGCACGTCGAGCGCGGTGATCACGATCCCGTACGTGAGCGGGATGCCGAACAGCAGGTTCAACGCGATCGCCGAGCCGATGACCTCGGCGAGATCGCATGCGGCGATCGCGATCTCGCATAGCACCCACAGGAACAGCGACACCGGGCGCGAGTAGTGGTCGCGGCACGCCTGCGCCAGGTCCCGCCCCGTGGCGATGCCCAGCTTCGCCGCCAGCCCCTGGAGCAGGATCGCCATCAGGTTGGACAGCAGGATTACGCTGAGCAGGCTGTAGCCGAACCGCGACCCGCCGCCCAAATCCGTCGCCCAGTTGCCGGGATCCATGTAGCCCACGGCGACGAGGTAGCCCGGTCCCGCGAACGCCAGCGCTTTACGCCACCAGCCGCCTTCCGCGACGGGGACGGTGCGGTAGACCTCGGCGAGGCTCGGCGCGAACCGCGGCCGGCGCCACCCCGGCTCGGGTGCTCCCGGAAGCTCAGGCGCTCGCGTCGCCATCGCCTGTCCCACCCGGACGGCACAGCAGCAACCGCGCCAGCTCCTGCCCGACGACGCGGGGCTGGTTCGAGCGCCCCAACAGCACCGTCGTCGGTCCGTTGAACGGCTGGCGGTCCGTCACGACGAGTCGCGCCCCGGGCACCAGACCCTGCTCGGCGAAGAAACGCAGCCGCGCCGGGTCCTGGGTCGCCACCTCCCGCAGCTCCAGCATCTGCCCCACCGCCGCTTCCGACAAGCGCACCAGCTCCACTTCCTCGATCTCGCCCGCGGCGGTGGGAATCGGCTCCCCGTGGGGATCGTAGCGCGGGTCACCGATGGCGCCCGCCATGCGCTCGATCAAATCGTCCGAGACGGCGTGCTCCATGCGCTCGGCTTCGGCATGCACGCCGTCCCAGTCGTAGCCGAGATGCTGGGTGAGATACGCTTCGAGGATGCGGTGCCGGCGGATCATCCGCAGCGCGGCGCGCCGTCCCTGCGACGTGAGCTGCACCCCGCGATACGGGACGTGCTCGATCAGGCCGGCCTCCGACAGGCGCTTCACCATCCCGCTCACCGACGGCGGCGCGAGATCGAGCATTGCGGCGATGTCGCTGGTGGCCGCGAATCCGCCCTGGTTGGAGAGATGGTAGATGACCTTGAGGTAGTCCTCGACCGACCGGGTGAGCGGGGGGGGGGCCTCGTGCGCGAGCGCGTGCATGCACAGTCTCCGGGCGAAATGGCGGACTGGAGAGTCACGGCCCAACGATTTGTGGATAAATGGGTTGACCTAGCCGTGACCTGGCGGCTTAGGATAGACTAATATCGGACTGTTGTCAAGAAAACTTGTGGATTTCTGGAAACTAAAGACCTAGAGGCATAGTGGCGTAGGGGCATAGGGACCCTCTAAGCCTCTATGCCCCTATGCCTCTACGCCTTGCTGATCATCTCCACAAACGGCGTCAGAATCCGCTCCGTCATCCCCCAAATCACGTCATCACCCAGATCGTACGCGGGAAACGTCCGCTGCTCGCCTTTGAGCGTGAGCGTGACCTCGCGGCGCACACCTGGCTCGGCGAGGCGGCGGAAGGAGACCCAGAACGCGCGCTGTACTTCCTCATCGATAGCGAGAGGGGGACGTGCTGAGACAGCGAACACGAACGGGCGTACCACGACGGGTGGCAGGGTGGGCGTGCGGGGCTGGAGATCGTCGAGGGCGCCGAGCAGCGTCGCCCCGCGCAGGTCGACCCCCACCTCCTCGCGAGCCTCGCGGATCGCCGTGGCGAGCAGATCCGCATCCGCGGGCTCGCGCCGGCCCCCGGGGAACGCGATCTGTCCCGACCAAGGGTCGCCGGGGCGCACGGCGCGCTTGATGAACACCGCGGCGAGGCCGTCGCTCCCCTCGTGGAGAATGATCGCGACGGCCGCCGGCTGGGCGCCCGGCTCCGGCGCTGCCTCCACCGGCGGTCGCTTCGCCAGCAGCCGCCGCACGTCATCCATGGCGCTCAACCCGGCTTACAGCGCGGTAACGATGCGGCCGACCAGGAGTGTACCAACCGCCACGCTGGCGACGGCCGAGCCCAGGTGCATCACCGTCGCCCACCGCTCACCACGATGCGACGCGATCCGGATCACGCTCACGAGCGTGAGCGAAACCGCGAGCATCCCCAGGACGGTCCCCGCCCCGAACGCAGCGACGTAGGCGAGCTTGAGGCCGGCGGTGGGCACCGTGGCGATCAGCAACGCTACGATCGCGCCGCTCCCCGCCAGGCCGTGCAGCAGCCCGAACCCCAGCGCGCGGCGTTGATCCCAACGCTCGTGCGTGTGAGCGTGCGAGCCGCCGAGCAGGTGGCTGTGGAGATGAAGGTGCGGAGCGCCGTCGTGCGCGTGCCGGTGGATGTGCCAGCGCCCGCGCGCGTAGCGCCACAGCACCGACGCGCCCAGCGCGACGAGCAGCAGCCCCACGAGGGCGTCCGCCGCGGGCCACAGCCGCGCCGGCAGCGTGAGCCCCCCGGCGATCATCAGCAGCGCCACCACGCCGACGCTCGCCGTATGCCCCAAGCCCCATGCGAGTCCCAACCACGCAGCCTGGAGGTTCTTGCCGCGGCGGGTCGCCAGCGTCGAAACGGCGGCGAGGTGGTCCGGCTCGAACGCGTGGCGGACCCCGAGGGCCAGGCTGACGGCGACGATGGCGGGGAGCGAGGGGCTCATAGCGCGCTGCAATCTAGGGGGCAGATTGTGAGGGCGCGATGAGGCGCCGGGAGGATCCTTGTTCGACCGCCAGCAGCAGGAGCTCGCCGCCATCCACGCCCGCTACGCCCCCGTGGATGAGCGGGTGCGCGACATCCTCGCCAACATCCGCCGCGACTGCACCGAGCTCAACGCCCGCAAGCGCAACGCCGGCAACGAGGCGCAGGTGGAGGCGTTCGTCGCGTCGCTCACCGGACGCTATGGCGGGCGCACTTATGAGGTGACGCGGGACGGGCGCCGCGCCCCGGTTGCGCCCCCGGACGCGGCGGCGTGGGAGGCGGCCCGCGCCCGCTCCGACGCGCCCTGCGTCGTCATCGAGCGCCAGCGGCTCTCCGCCTGGGCGGTGCGCACCACGCGCTGGAATTACCTGTTCACCGTCCCGGGCGACAGCGCCGAGTGCGTCGTGCTCGTGGCCCACTACGACACGTGGCGCGGGCCCGGCGCCGACGACAACACCACCGGCGAAGAGATCTTGAAGCAGTACCTGCTCGCCGACTTGGGCGCGCCGCGCCGCCCCCCGATTACTCACGTCTACTTTTTCGCCGGCTCCGAGGAGTGCGGGCTGGTCGGGCTCTTCTCCCAGGTGCTGCTCTCCCTCGGAATGCTGGCGGGCAACTTCGCGCTCAGCTACCGCGACTGGGGGATGCTGGCGGTCGCCATCGCGCTGTTGCCCCTCGCCAGCTACCGCTTCGGCGTGTCGGGCTCGCGCGAATACGTCCGCACGCTGACCGAGGACGAGCTGCGGCGCATCCGGGCCGTGGTCTCGATCGATTCGGTCGGTGAGGGTCGGCTCTACATCCCGCGCGGCACCATGGGGGCGGACTTCCTCCGCGTGCTCATCCCCTTCGGCGATTACGACTCGCTCAACGACCTGCTCGAGGAGGCGGCGCACCTCCACGGCATCAAGTACAACAACTTCCTCGCCGGCGGCACCACCGATCACGTGTCGTTCCTCGAGGTGCACAACGGACTCTGGGCGCGCCTCCGCGCGGCCGTCAGCAGGCGCGGCGCCCCGTTCCTCATCCCCGCCTCGGCGCTCGTCGCCATGCGTCCCGGGAAGGCGTCGCCCATCGTCTTCGGCGGCAAGATCCACACCCCCAACGACACGCCGGACCGGGTCTATGCCGAGCCGCTGCGCGAAACGCTGCTCGTCCTGGACTACTTTCTCTACCGCATCGACGGCGGGACGCGCGTCGGCGCGCCGCGCTGGCTCGACGATTTTCACTACGCACGGCTGTTCCGCGTGGACGCCGGCTACGTGCTCGCGCTCAAGGACGCCGTCGAGCCCAACCGCCGCAACGTGAACGGCGTCTACGGCGCCGCCGCCACGATCGAGGGAAACCGCGCTCAGGTTCTCGTCGGGGGACTGCTCGGCTGGGGCGTGGAGGCCCGGCTCCGCGACGAGGTGGTGCAGGCATGCGGTGGGCGCCCCCGGCAGGTACCGCTCGAGGAGCTCCAGGTGACCGGCGATGGTGTCCGCCTGCGCTTCGCGCGTATCGCGACGCCGTGGGGCCGGCTGCGCCGCCTCTGGCACGACGCCGTGCTGCTGGCGCAGGGCGTCGTGCGGCGGTTTCTATTCGTCACGTTCTTCGCCGCGGCCTACGCCCTGGCGCAGCTGTTCGGCTGGGGCTTCGATTGGGCGTTCGAAACGTGGCCGCGGTTCGGCCTGTGGGTGGCGGACCACGTGGGGCTCACCATCACCGTCACGATCGTGGTGGAGATGGCGATCCTGCTGCAGCTCATGACCCGGCGCATTCCGGCGTGGATCGATAACGGCTACAAGCACCAGAACAAGGCCGATAATCTGGGCAGTCTCCGGCGGGTTCAGATGCCCAGCCAGTAGCTCACTTTCACCGCGAAGATGTTGTTGGCTTTGGCGCCGAGCATGGCATCGACGTCGCGCCGGAAGCGAAAATCTCCCACGGCACCCACGTCCTGACGCCCCTGCTGCCACACCACGAACAGCGTCGAGGCCGGCCGCCACTCCCACCGCAGCACGGCGTTGGCCCGCAGCGAGCGGAAGTTGAAGTCGGGGTTGCCGATCACGAACGGTGTCCCGCCGTCGCCGGGGTCGATCGAATCCCCCGCCGCCACCGGCGTGTCGCTCCCCCGATCGCGCCCGTACACCACGAACTCGTAGGTCCGGGGCCGGCGCAGCTCCTTCAGCTGGCTGAAGTTCGCCGCGGAGATCAGCGGCTGCAGAAACAGCTGGAACGACAGCCGCGGCGTGAAGGTCCAGTTGACGCGCGTCACCAGCGACAGCTCCGTCTGGTCGAGCGTCGCGAAGACGTAGCGGGCGCCGTAGGTCGCGGCCGCCACCGGGTCGGTGATCGTGGTGACGTACTGCGCGAGCGAGTGCGTGCGCGACAGGGTCGGCCCCACACTGACCAGGGCCGCCGCGGCCGGCCGCACGCTCAGGCTCAGGGAGTACTGTCCGAACGTGCCGCCCGCTCGGTCCCACAGATAATAGAGGCTGGCCCCGAGTTGGGTCGTGCGCCGGGAATCGGAGCCGAGCTCCATCGCCACATCTTCCGACCGCGGCCGCTCGGCGAGTGGGCCCCCGCGCGTGAGGCGGTCGTCGAGCGATCGCGGCGCGTAATCGTGCCGCAGAAACAGGCTCCAGAAGTTCCGGAAGGTCATGTTACTGATCAAGCCGAAGCTGCCGAACACGAGATCGCCGTCGTAGTTCCAGGTGTGGTTCGTGAACGGAAACACGTTCCAGTTGCGGAGCAGCCTGCCCGGCCGGTCTTCCTTGTAGCCAATCAACGTCGAGACCGCCCGCCGGTTGGCGGATGATTGGAAGCCGAGATCGTTGGCCTCGAAGCCGGGCGAGGTCTCCTGGTACGTCAGCGATCCCAGCGAGTGCACGCCCGAATTCTTCGCGAGTGAGAGCTGGTAGGCGACCCCGGTGAGGGAGGTGCGCGACGGATCGAACCGGTAGCTTCGCGCGTCGGGGCGGTTGTAGTAGCGTGCGCTCGAGGTTTGGGTGGCGGCGATCGCCGCCGTGCTCCCGACTACCCTGCTCAACGCGACCGCGCCATCGAACGACCAGGCGCGGTCGCTCCACGAGTTCGTGAAGTCGAGGCCGGCCAACAGGGCGCGGCGCCGCAGCAGGCCGTCGAGCGCGGCGTCCGAGAGATCGCGGTTCACGGAGGTCACGATGCCCCCGATGGTCGAATTCCCCGAGCGTAGATCCTTGCGCAGCCGGCCGACGAAATAGTTGCTGAGCGGTTCCACGGGGTCCGTATGGCGGACGCCGAGCGTGTCCTGCCAGCGCGCGTCCTCGGCGGCCGTGACGGCGTCCAGCACTCCGATCGACCAGCCGCCCGCCGTCCGCCCCGACAGCTTGGCCGCCCCCAGGATCGACGTCTGACTCGGCGCATCCACGTAGGCCACGTCCGGCCCGCCGATCCCCCGCTGCGGTTGGCGGCCGATGCGGCGCGTGAAAAAGAAGCGCGGGAAGCTGAAGCTGTTGTTCGTGCGGATCCCGCCGAAGCGGAACACGTCGGCGCCCTCGACGAAGAACGGCCGCTTCTCAGGAAAAAACGTCTCGAATGCGGTGAGGTTCACCACCGCGGGGTCGACTTCGACCTGCCCGAAGTCGGGGTTGATCGTCGCGTTCAGGGTGAGGTTACTGGTGACCCCGTACTTCGCATCCAAGCCCGCCCCGCCGAAATAGTCTCGACCGCTGCGGAACGGGTCCCCACCCGCGACCGTCGTGTACTCGGCCCGCGACAGCGCGTACGGCATCAGCTCGAGCAGCTTTTGCGGCCGCACGCGCCCGAGCCCCGTCACATGCCCGTAACGGTTCACCCCCGCCGCCTCGCGCTTCGGGGTGAAGGACCAGTAGTCCTCTTCACCCTTGCGGAAAATCAACCGGAAAAACTGGATGCCCCACGTCGCGTCATCTGACGGGTTGTAATGCAGCTGGGCGAGCGGGATCGCCAGCTCCACCGTCCAGCCGGCCGAATCCACTCGCGCCGCGTAGCTCCAGACCGGATCCCACGACACGTCGTCGCTGCCTCCCTGCGCGGACGCGCCGAGAATGGCGTCGCGAATGGCGCCGGCGGGAGTGATGCGGAACCGCACGGCGCTGAGGTGATCGTGATAGGAATCGATCAGCACCTCGAACATGTCGGACTGCACGTCCTCGTCACGCCGCGCCAGCACCGCCTTGATCGCCGTTGGGTCGCTGTCGAACATCCGCGCTCCGACATACAGCGCGTCGCCACCGATCAGTACGCGCACCTCGGTGCGCTCGGAGGCCGGCTGCCCCTCGTGGGGATCCCGCTGGGTGAAGTCCGTCACCGGCACCGCCTGGGCCCACGCCGCCTCGTCCAGTCGGGCGTCGATGTGGATCGGGCCACCGGCGGGTGCCGCCCGCACCGTCGGCACCGCGCGACCGGCGTGGGCGGAGGAATCGGCGGCTGAAGCCTGAAGCACGCTGAGCAGCAGCAGGAGGGAAGACGGCATGTGGGTTTAGACGGGGCCCGAGAGGCCAAGGTTGCAGCCAATCCTCTATCCTATCCCTCACCTGCTACAACCTTTATCCTCATCCCTCTATCCAATCGGGTGCATGACCCCGGGGTGGCGACACTGCGCAAGGATCCAGCATCGGCGGCGGCCGAGTCGGAAGCAGCGGACGTCGCCCTCGCGGCGAGCGGCGACGCGCGTGCGTTCGAGCGGCTGTACCGGACGCATCTGGCCCGGGTCCACAGCCTGTGCCGGCGCATGATGGACGCGGATCAGGCGGACGACCTGACGCAGGACGTCTTCGTCCGCGCCTGGCAGAAGCTGGGGACGTTCCGCGGCGAGGCGGCGTTCGGGACGTGGCTGCACCGGCTCGCCGTGAACCTGATCCTCGGCCGCCGCAAGGCGCTGGCCCTGGAGCGGGGGCGACGGGAGAGCGACCCGGACACGCTCGACGAGCTCTCCGGACCGACGGAAACCCCGGGAATGACCCTGGACTTCGAGCAGGCGATCGGCCGCCTGCCGGACGGCGCCAAGCAGGTGTTCCTGCTGCACGACGTCGCGGGGTACCGGCACGAAGAGATCGCGACGATGCTGGGCATCGTCGTGGGAACGTCGAAATCGCAGTTGCACCACGCGCGGATGGCGCTGCGGAGGCATCTGGATTGAAGAAGGAAGGAGTAGCACGATGAGCGACAACTGGACTGCCCGTCTGTCGGAGTACCTGGACGAGACCCTCGCGCCGGCCGAGCGTCAGGGGCTCGCCGCGCACCTGACGAACTGCGCCGAGTGCCGCGCGACCCTGGACGAGCTGCGGCAGGTCGTCGCCCGCGCCCGCGCGCTCGAGGACCGGCCGCCGCGGGCCGACCTCTGGCCTGCCGTCGCCACGCGGATCGGCGTCGTTTCCATCGAGTCACGCCGCCGGCGCTTCTCGTTCACCGTGCCGCAGCTGCTCGCCGCGGGCATCGCGTTGGCAGTGATCTCGGCGGGTGGCGCGTGGCTCGCCTTGCGCGGCCCCGCCACGACGAGCGGCGGCCAGCTCATCGCGGAAACCAACGCCGGTGCGGTGCGGTGGGTCAGCGCCGTCGATCCGACGTACGACCGCACCGTCGCCGAGCTGCAGCGCGCGCTGGACGAGGGCAAGCGCACCGGGCGCCTCGACAGCCTGACCGTCCGGGTGCTCGAGCACAGTCTCGCGACGATCGACACGGCCATCGCGCAGGCGGGCCGGGCGCTGGCGCAGGATCCCGGCAACGCGTACTTGAATCACCATCTCGCCGAAACGATGCGGCGCAAGATCGAGCTGCTGCGTCAGGCGAGCGGCATCACGCAGCGGATCTAGGAGGAGAGAGATGTTCGTTCCGACCCTGGCCCTCGCGGCCCTGGCCGCCCTGCAGCAGACCGACACGACCTTCGCCGTCCGGCCGGGCAGCCGGCTGGAGATCAACAACTTCGGCGGGGAGATCGCCGTGCGGGCCTGGGACCGGAGCGAGGTGCGGCTGCACGCCGAGCACTCGAGCCGGGATCGCATCGAGGTGTCCGCCGACGGGCAGGTGGTCACCGTAAGAGCTTCCAACCGCCGCGGCCCGCCGCAGTCGGTGGAGTACGACGTCACCGTCCCCAAAGGCATGGCGCTCACGCTCTCCGGGCTCTACACGGACATCAAGGTGACGGGCGTGGAGGCGGAGATCAGCGCGGAGACCGTCCAGGGCGAGATCACCGTGACGGGTGGGAGCGGCTACGTCTCGCTCAAGTCGGTCGAAGGCGAGGTGGCACTGGAGGGCTG
>WNGD01004262.1_pt1 | contig 14158 bp, 8 predicted proteins | sample 5400671 | NCBI WGS metagenome assembly WNGD01 (sample SAMN13153369, study PRJNA577476) | soil metagenome | isolation source: 40 cm soil or saprolite under grassland replicate 2 | place: USA:California | collected 2016-06-15
GTCATCATGGTCGATGACGGGTCGACCGACGGCAGCGCCGCCGTCGCGCAGCGCATGGCCGCGGCCGACCCCAGATTCAAGCTGATCAGGGTGCCCAACGGCGGCCCCGGATACGCCCGCAACCGGGGCGTCGAGCAGGCCAGCGGCGAGTTCCTCGCGTTCGTTGACGCCGACGACATGCTGCCGAGCCACGCCTACGAGAAGCTGCATGACACCCTGGTGAAGTCGGGCTCGGATTTCGTTTCCGGCAATGTGCTGCGGATCGGCCCGTCCGGCGTCCATCAGTCGGCCCTGCACGCCAAAGCGATCAAGGGCTACCGCATCGGCACGCACATCAGTAAGACGCCGCAGCTGCTCTACGACATATCGGTGTGGAACAAGCTGTTCAGGAAGGCATTCTGGGACCGGGCGGATCTCACCATCCCGGAGGGCATGGTCTGGGAAGACCTGCAGATCATGACCAGGGCGCACGTCCTGGCCAAGGCCGTCGACGTGATTCCCGACCCTATTTACTACTGGCGCGAGCGGGGTAAGGGCGCGCTGTCCATCACCCAGTCCAGGACGGACATCAGCAACTTCCGGGACCGGATAACGGCCTTGCTGGCCATCGATGCGTTCCTGGCTACCCACGCGTCGGCGAAGCTGCTCCGCCAGCATCAGCACAAGGCCCTGGTCAACGATCTCTGGCTGTACGTCTGCGATCTGTACCGGACCAGCGACAGCTACCGGGCCGAGTTCGTCGAGCTTGCTGGCCGGTACCTGGATCAGGTCGACAAGCGCGTGATCGCGAAGCTCCCGTCGACGCACAAGCTGGCGTACTACCTGGTCAGGCAGCGGTCGCTGGACCGGCTCATCGAGTTCAACCGGTGGCAGTTCGGGCAGCCGGTCAGGACGATCCCGGTGCTCAGGAAGCACGGCAGGCTCCGTGCCGACCTGCCGTTCCTTGGCGACCGGTCGGCCAATGTCCCGGTCAGGGTCTACCGGCCGTACTGGCGGGAACTCGATCCCTACGTCCGGGTCGAAGGCCTCAGCTGGCGGGGAAACCGGCTGGTCGTCACCGGCTGCGCCTACGTGCCGTCGATCGACATCACCAAGCGCAGGCACACGTCCAAGTTCGTGGTCCTGCTCCCGCGGGCCGGCCGCCGGCCGCCGATCGTGCTGCGGGCCCGGTCAATCCGGCACCCGGAAGCCACCGCCTGGTCGAACCAGGAGCGATACTCCTATGAGTGGGCCGGATTCGAATGCAAGATCAGCTCCCGCTGGTTCCGGGTCGGCAAGCGCTGGCTGACCGGTGACTGGGATGCTTTCGTCCTGGTCCGGGGGCGGGGGGTGTGGCGGCCAGCCCGGCTGCACACGCCCGTCAGCGGCCCGGCCGAGCGGCCCGAGTACCTGGAGGTGGCACCGGGCATGCGGTTCGGAGCTCATTGGGTCGGCCGCCAGCTGCATATCGGCGTGATCAGGACGCCCGCGGTGCTGCGCGGCTGCGATCAGCGCGGCGGGCAGCTCACCGTCGAGGTGGACGTGGACCCGGCCGTGCTCGCCGCGGCCGCCGACATCGTGCTTGCCTGGTCGAAGGGCGCGGCCACCCGCCGGTTCCCCGCGGCCATCGAGCGGCGCGACGGCGGCCCGGCCCGGCTGCGCGCCACAGTGCCCGTGCGCCGGCTGGCCGCGGTCGACGACGATCATGGCGAGATCGCCGGGGCCGGGGATCCCGGCGAAGCCGCCGCCGGGGAGGATCCTGGCGTGCACGCGGCCGCCGAGGACTCCGGCGCAGCCGCCGCGGCCGGGGATCCGGGCGAGAACGCGGCCGCCGAGGATCCCGGCGCGACGGCCGTCGCCGCGGACGCCGACCTGACCCAGTGGGACATCTACGTCCAGCCGGCCGGCCGGCCGCGGATCGCTGTCGCCTTCCCGGCCGGGCTGGCCGAGTTCAGGTACCCGAGCGGCGAGCGAGAACTTGCCGTGGAGCGGACCAGGAACGGCAGCGCCGCGGTCGTGCAGGGCGGCGTGCGGCCGGTGATCGACGAAGACACGTGGCACCCGGACGGGCGGCTGACGCTGCGGGGCAGCTTTCCCGCGCCCGAAGGCAGCACGCATGAGGTAGTGCTGCGCCGCCGCGGCTCCTCCGACCAGCACATCGTCCCGCTCTCCCGCGACGGCGAGCGCTTCTCGATCGACATTGACGTCGCCGCGATGCCGTCCTTCGGCCAGCCGCTGCCGCTGCGGGACGGCCGGTGGGACATCTTCGTGCGGCGGGCCGGGGCGGCGCACGGGGAACTTGTCAGCCCTGGCTACGACCACGCCAGGCTCCGCCAGGTCACCGGCGCCAACGTCAGCCTCCCGCCGAAGACCTACAAGTTCACCACGTCCGGCTACGACGCCCCGATGATCGTGGTCAAGCCGGCGCTCAAGTTCTCAGAAACCGGCCGTTTCCAGCGGAAGCTGCTCCGCAGCGGCTACTACCCGCTGCAGCAGAGACTGCCGCTCAGGGACTCGGTCTTCTTCATCAGCTGGAAGGGCAAGCAGTGCGGCGACAACCCGCTGGGCATCGCCGCCGAGCTGCGGCGGCGCGGCGACGAACGTGAGCACGTCTGGGCGGTCAACGACTGGTCGGTGCGCGCACCGGACAATGCCCGCGTGGTGCTGCGCGGGACCGAGGACTACTACGAGGCGCTCGCCCGGTCGCGGTACATCATCGCCAACGACGACATGGAGGCCGCGTTCCGCAAGCGCGATGGCCAGGTGTACGTGCAGACCTGGCACGGCACGCCGCTGAAGAAGATCGGCTTTGACATCGAGCGGCCGCAGTTCATCAGCGGCACCAGCTATTTCGAGCAGCTGGCGAGCGATGTCGCCAAGTGGGACCTGCTGCTGTCGCCGAACCCGTTCAGCACCGGGATAATGCGCCGCGCGTTCAGGTACGAGGGCGAGATCTGCGACTCCGGGTACCCGCGCAACGACGTGCTCTGCAGCGGTGACGCCGCCCAGGTGGCGGCGACGGTGCGGCGGCGGCTCGGCCTGCCGGACGGCAAGCGGGTCGTGCTCTACGCGCCGACCTGGCGGGACAATCAGTATTACGCATCCGGCCGGTACCGGTTCGACTTCCGGCTCGATCTCGAGCGCGCCTGGCAGGAACTCGGGGACGAGCACGTGGTCCTGTTCCGCGGGCATCACCACATGGCCGACGACGTCCCTGAGGGCAGGCCGGGATTCGCGTTCAACGTCACCGGGTACCCGGATATCTCTGAGCTGTTCCTGGTCAGCGATGTCCTGGTCACCGACTACTCCTCGGTGATGTTCGACTTCGCGGCGACCGGGCGGCCCATGCTGTTCTTCACCTACGACCTGGACCAGTACCGCGACAATCTGCGCGGGTTCTACTTCGACTTCGAGGCCGAGGCCCCCGGCCCGCAGCTCGCCACGTCGGACGAGGTGCTCGCGGCCATCGCGAACATCGACTCGGCGGCCGGGCAGCACCGCGCCGCCTACGGTAAGTTCACCGAGAAGTTCTGCCCGCTGGACGACGGAAAGGCCGGATCCCGGGTGTGCGACCGGGTGTTCGGCGGCTAGCTCTACTGCCCCGGGGACGGCCCGGCCGGATGAGCCAGCCCCGGGCAGGCCAGCCCGGGTTAGCCTGGCCGGCCTCGGTTAGCCAGCGCTGTGCGGTGCCGGCGGCGAGAAGCCGGTCAGTGCGGCCAGGCCGCGTTTCGGCGCGTAGGCGGCGAGCTTCTGCCGCAGCTTGCCCCGGCCGCGGTGCAGCCGGGACATGACGGTGCCGATCGGCGTCCCCATGATCTCTGCGATTTCCCGGTACGGGTATCCCTCGATGTCCGCCAGGTAGACGGCCACCTTGAACTCCTCGGGGAGATCACGCAACGCCCGCAGGATCTCCGAGTCCGCCAGCCGGTCGAGTGCCTCGGACTCGGCCGAGCGAGCCGGGGCGGCCAGCGGGTCGGTGCCGATCTGCCAGTCCTCGTGAAAGTCGGTGCCGAGCGCCTGCAGCGGCTCGCGGCGCTTCTTGCGGTAGCCGTTGATGAACGTGTTGGCCAGGATTCTGTGCAGCCAGGCGCGCAGGTTGGTGCCCGGCATGAACTGGTGGAACGCGGCGAATGCCTTCGCGGAGGTCTCCTGAACGAGATCCTCGGCGTCGGACGGGTTCCTCGTCATCCGGAGCGCCGCCGGATACAGCTGGCCGAGGAACGGCACGACGTCCTGCTCGAAACGGGTATCGTGACCCGGGACCTGCTCGCTCGGACTCATCGCCGCTCCGTTTTTCGTTAACCTTGCTCACCCTATAGACGTAGCGGAGCCGTCTCCGGATGCGTGCTGCACGCAACATTGTGGTTACGGGACGCCGTCACTCTCCATATCAGGTTAGTTTCTCGCTGTCTTCGGCGCCATCGGCGGCCCGGCTTGGCCTGCCTCCGGTCAGATCCAGCCGCGGTACCACATCCGGGACAGCCAGGAGCTGTAGGGGATGATCTTGGCGGCCAGCAGCGGGTACAGGTAGTAGAAATTCGCCAGCACGGCGATCAGGTAGACGCCGGTGACGGTCGCGCCGGCTGCCCTGCGCGCGGCGCCGGCGCTGGCGTAGCCGATGAGCAGCCCGAGGCAGAGCGTGATCGCGATCACCAGGAACGGGGCGAAGACCACCGCGTAGAAGTAGAACATCGTGCGGTGGTCGTGCCAGGCGAACCAGAACCAGGGCAGCCAGCCGCCGGCCACGCCGGCCAGCACGGCCCCGGCCCGCCAGTCCCGGCGGGCAAGCCACCAGACCAGGCAGACGGCGAGCGCGAGAATGGCCGCCCACCAGATCGCCGGGGTACCGATCGCGAGGACCTCCTGCTCGGTCGAGCCGGAATGCCCGCACGACGTGCCCGGCGGCGGCGCGCACCGGGAGAAGAATGACACCGGCCTGCTCATGACCAGCCATGTCCACGGCCAGGACTGGTACGGGTGATGGGTGGTCAGGGTGACGCCGTACTGCCACATCGCCCTGTTGTACTGGTACAGCGAGTCGAGGGCGGACAGCACCGGCGTGTGGTTCCCGTGCTGTGCGGCCCAGTTCCTGTCGTAGCCGCCGCTGGAGGCCAGCCAGCCGCTCCAGGAAGCGATGTAGGCGGCGACCGGGATCAGCCCGAAGGTGAGCGGAAGCCAGCTTGCGTCGCGCAGCAGCGCGCCGCGGAGCGGACGGGCGTAACCGGCCGCCCGGCGGGCGCCGATGTCCCAGGCCACAGCGAGGCAGCCGAACACCAGGATGTACCAGACCCCGTTCCATTTGGACGCGCAGGCAAGGCCGAGGCACAGCCCGGCCGCGACTCGCCACCAGCGGATGCCGAGCCTGGGCCCGCCGTCGACCGCCGTGCCCGCGGCGGCCGCGGCGGCCGCGATCCTGCCGCGGGCACGATCCCGGTCGATCACCAGGCAGCCGAACGCGGCAAGCACCCAGAACATCACCACGATGTCGAGCAGCGCCGTGCGGCTCATCACGAACTCGAGCCCGTCGAGCGCGAGCAGCAGCCCGGCCACGCAGCCGAGCAGCGTGGACCTGGTCATCCGGCGGGTGATCCGGGCCGTCATCAAGATGGCAAGGGAGCCGAGCACGGCAACAGAAAAGCGCCACCCGAAAGGAGTGAGGCCGAACAGCCACTCGCCGCCGGCGATGAGAACCTTCCCGAACGGCGGATGTACTACGAACTCGGGCACCGAGGTGAGAATGTGCGTGGACTTTCCGCTCGCGAGCAGCGAGCCGGCGTTTTTCACGTGGGTCAGTTCCGCGCCGTGCCGGAGGATCCCGTAGGCGTCACCAACGTAGTACGTTTCGTCGAACACGATCGAGTGCGGCGCGCTGAGCCGGTTGAAGCGCAGGAACGCGCCGAGCGCGGTGACAAGGAGCGGGCCGAGCCAGCCCAGGAGCGCGCTGCCGGGTATGGCGGGCACGAGCCTGCTAGCCAGCGCGGACGCCTCATCGCCTGGCCCGGCGGCCGGCGGCGCGGCTTCATATGCCCTCATCGAATGCCATCGTAGGCGCGTCGGCAGGTTACCGTGTGCGGCGAGGGGAAAGGCGGCATGGACGGCACCGAGGACGACGCCAGAGCGGGAACGCTGCTGATCGCGGCTGCCCCCATCGGGCGGTCAGACGACGCCTCGCCCAGGCTCGCCGCGGCGCTCAGCGCCGCGCGGATCATCGCAGCCGAGGACACCCGGCGGGTCCGCAGGCTTGCCGCCGCGCTCGGCGCCCAGCTGACCGCCAGGATCGTGTCTTACTACGACTTCGATGACGTGGAGACCAGGCGGGCCGGCACGCTGCTCGCCGAGCTGCGGGCCGGCCACGACGTGCTGCTGGTCACTGACGCCGGGATGCCGGGCGTCAGCGACCCCGGGTACCGGGTCGTCGCGGCCGCCGCGGCGGCGGGCATCCGGGTGAGCGTGCTGCCCGGGCCGTCTGCCGTCACGGCGGCGCTCGCGGTCTCCGGGCTGCCGACCGACCGGTTCTGCTTCGAGGGATTCCCGGCCAGGAAGGCGGGCGAGCGGGCACGCAGGTTCGCCGAACTCGCCGCCGAGCGCAGGACGCTGGTCTTCTTCGAGACCGCCCGGCGGCTGCACGGCACCCTGGCCGGGCTGGCCGGGGCGTTCGGCGGTGACCGGCGGGCGGCCGTCTGCCGGGAGCTCACCAAGACGCACGAGGAGGTCCGCCGCGGCACCCTGGCCGAGCTGGCCGCCTGGGCCGGCCAGGGCGTGCGCGGGGAGGTTACCGTCGTCGTCGCTGGCGCCCCGGCCCGCCCCTTGCCGGCGGCTACCAGGGCCGCCAGCAAGGCGGCGGACGGCTCGGCCGCGCAGTCGGCCACCGCGGCCGCGGTCGCCGAGGTGGCCGCGCGGGTCCGGTCCGGCCTGCGCAGGAACCCGGCGATCACCGCGGTGGCCAGGGAGCGCGGGCTGCCGAGAGGCGAGCTTTACGACGCGGTGGCCAGCAGCAGGAAAATCACCCGCGGTAGCCAGCCGCCACGGTAGCTGGCCGGGCCCGATGCCGATGGCCCTAGGCTGGTGGCCATGTCGCCGACCACCCGTCACATCCTGACCGCGCCCGCCTGGCCGTATGCCAACGGCCCTCGCCATATCGGGCATATCTCCGGCTTCGGGCTGCCCTGTGACATGTTCAGCAGGTACCAGCGGATGGCCGGCCACAAGGTGCTGATGGTCAGCGGCACCGATGAGCACGGCACCCCGATCCAGGTCCAGGCCGACGCGGAGGGCCTGATCGCGCGGGAACTCGCCGACCGCTATAACCGGGTCATCGTCGATGACCTGGCCGGCCTGGACATGTCCTACGACCTGTTCACCAGGACCACCACGCGCAATCACTACGCGGTGACCCAGGAGATCTTCACCGGCCTCTACCGGAACGGCTACATCTTCGCCAGGAACGCCATGGGCGCGATCTCGCCGTCGACCGGCCGGACGCTGCCGGACCGCTACATCGAGGGCACCTGCCCGATCTGCGGCTACGACAGCGCCCGCGGCGACCAGTGCGATAACTGCGGCAACCAGCTTGACCCTGTCGATCTGATCAACCCGCGCTCGAAGATCAACGGAGAGACCCCGGTCTTCGCTGAGACCGAGCACTTCTTCCTCGACCTGCCCGCGTTCGCCGAGGTGCTCGGGACCTGGCTGCAGGGCAAGAGCGGCCAGTGGCGGCCGAACGTGCTGAAGTTCTCCCTGAACCTGCTCGCGGACCTGCAGCCGCGGGCGATCACCAGAGATCTTGACTGGGGGGTGCCGGTTCCGCTCGACGGCTGGCGGGACCGCCCTGACAAGCGGATCTACGTATGGTTCGACGCGGTCATCGGCTACCTGTCGGCGTCGGTGGAGTGGGCCAGGCGGTCCGGCGACCCGGACGCCTGGCGGGCCTGGTGGCAGTCGCCGGATGCCGAGTCCTACTACTTCATGGGCAAGGACAACATCGTCTTTCACGCGGAGATCTGGCCGGCCATGCTGCTGGGCTACAGCGGCCTGGGCGCCACCGGGGGCGAGCCAGGCGCGCTCGGCGCGCTGAACCTGCCCACAGAGGTGGTGTCCAGCGAGTACCTGACGATGGAGGGGCGGAAGTTTTCCTCCTCCCGGGCGGTCGTCATCTACGTGCGGGACTTCCTGGCCAGGTACGACGTGGACGCGCTGCGGTATTACATCGCCGTGGCCGGCCCGGAGAACCAGGACACCGATTTCACCTGGGCCGAGTTCATCCGGCGCAACAATGACGAGCTGCTGGCGAACTGGGGCAACCTGGTCAACCGCTGCATATCGTTCGCGGCGAGGAACATCGGGTCGATCCCGGCGGCCGGCCAGCTGACCGACGCGGATCAGGCCATACTCCAGCGCTCTGCGGCTGCGTATAAGAATGTCGGCGAGTCGCTTTCCCGGTCGAAGTTCAAGGCGGCCATCACCGAGACCATGCGGACGCTCGCGGACGCGAACAAGTACCTTTCCGACCACGCGCCATGGAAGCTGCGTGAGTCCGACCCTGAGCGGATGCGGACGATCTGCCATGTGGCCCTGCAACTGGTGGACGACGGCAAGACGTTGCTGACCCCGTTCCTGCCCGAGTCATCGCAGCGGGTCTACGAGATGCTCGGCGGTACCGGGGCATGGTCGGGCAGGCCGCGGGTCGACGAGGTGACCGAGGACGGCGGGCCGCTGTATCCGGTCATCACCGGCGACTACCAGACAGCCGCCCGGTGGGAGCACATGCCGATCCGGCCCGGCACGCCGCTCGAGCCGCCACGACCGCTGTTCACCAAGCTCGACCCGTCGGTCGCCGACGAGGAGCTGGCCAGGCTGGAGCAGGCGTGAGCGAACCGGGGCAGCCCCCCGGGCCCGGGCCAGGGTCACCCCGGGCCCGGGGTGCGCGCGCCGCGGCCCCCGGCGGGCCGCCGCGGCCGCTCCCGCTGCCCGCCGACGCCTTCGACAGCCACTGCCACCTGGACATGATCGAGCGCCCGGCCGAGGAGATCGTCGCCGAGGCCGGTGCGGCCGGGATCGCCCGGATGATCACGGTCGGCTGCGACCTGCCCTCGTCGCGCTGGGCGGCGGCATGCGCCGCCGTGCACGAGCGCGTCTTCGCGGCGGTCGCCATCCACCCCAACGAGACAGCGGCCGCGGCCGCCGCGGCCGGCGGCATTGACGCGGCGCTGGCCGAGATCGGCTCGCTGGCCGCGCTGCCGCAGGTGCGCGCGGTCGGTGAGACCGGGCTTGACTACTACCGGGACTGGGCCGATCCCGCGCTGCAGCGGGCCTGTTTCCGCGCCCACATCGCCATCGCCAAGGCGGCGGGCAAGGCACTGATGATTCACGACCGGGATGCGCACGAGGACGTGCTGCGGATGCTGGCTGCCGAAGGCGCGCCGGCCCAGGTCGTGTTCCACTGCTTCTCCGGGGACGCGGCCATGGCTAAGCGGTGCGCGGACGCCGGCTACGTGATGAGCTTCGCCGGCAACGTGACGTTCGCCAGCGCGCAGCCGCTCAGGGACGCCGCCGCGGTGGCGCCGCCCGAGCTGATCCTGGTCGAGACCGATGCCCCGTTCCTCACCCCGGTACCGCACAGGGGGAAGCCGAACGCGCCCGCCATGGCGCCCCTGACGCTGCGCTGTATCGCCGAGGTGAAGCAGCTGGACGTGGCCGGGCTGTGCGCGGCGATCACCGCGACCGGTGAGCGCGTGTTCGGGCCGTGGCCGGCCTAGCCGTGCCGGGCGCAGGACTGCTCGGGCCCGCCGACATCAGGGAGATAGCGGGCCGCCTCGGCATCCGCCCGGCCAAGCGGCTCGGCCAGAACTTCGTCACCGACGCGGGGACGGTCCGCCGGATCACCGCGCTGGCCGGGCTCGCGCCGGACGACGTCGTGCTCGAGGTGGGCCCGGGGTTCGGGTCACTGACCCTGCCGCTGCTGGCGGCGGCCCGGCAGGTGATCGCGATCGAGCTGGATCCGGTGCTCGCCGCCGAGTTGCCGCGGACGGTCTCCGCGCGCGCTCCCGGGCTGGCCGGCCGGCTTCGCGTGGTGACCGCGGACGCGGCGCGGGTGCGGGACCTGCCCGGTGAGCCGCCCACGGCGCTGGTCGCCAACCTGCCCTACAACTCCGCGGTGCCCGTGCTGCTGCACCTGCTGGCCACGGTGCCGCCGCTGCGCCGCGGCCTGGTCATGGTCCAGGCCGAGGTGGCCGACCGGATGAGCGCCTCGCCCGGGAGCAGGACGTACGGTGTTCCGTCGGTCAAGCTTGCCTGGTTCGCCGAGGTGCGACGGGCAGGAGCGGTGCCCAGGAGCGTGTTCTGGCCGGTGCCGAGGGTGGATTCCGGGCTGGTTGCCTTCGTGCGGCATGCTGGCAAGGCTGGCCACCAGGGCGGCGCCGTCAGCCGCGATGAGGTTTTCGCCGTGGTGGACGCGGCTTTCGCGCAGCGGCGCAAGACGCTGCGCGCAGCGCTGGCATCCTGGGCGGGGTCGGCGGCCGAGGCAGAGCGGGTGATCAGGGCAGCCGGGATCGACCCGGCGCTGCGCGGGGAGTCGCTGGGGGTAGCCGAGTTCTCCCGGATCGCGGTGGCCGCCGGCCCGGCTAGCGGCCGGGCTCGCCACGCCCCAGGCCGGCGGCCGGGCGGGCCGGCCAGGGTCTGACCAGGCCATGGCGCCGCTCGCGGCGCGGTCAGCTGGCCGCGTACGATCATGTAATCGTGACCCCTGTGACCGTCCGGGTGCCCGCGAAGGTGAATCTCCAGCTCGCCGTCGGGCCGCTGCGCGCCGACGGATACCACGACCTGGTGACGGTGTTCCATGCCGTCTCGCTGTTCGACGAGGTGACGGTCAGGCCTGCCGACCGGACGACCGTCCGGGTGACGGGAGAGCACGCGGCCGCCGTCCCGGCCGGCCGGGCGAACCTGGCCGTGCGGGCCGCGGCAGCGCTCGCCAAGGCCGCTGGTCTGCCTGGCGCCACTGGCAGCGCCGGCCCGCCCGGTGGCGCCGGCCCGCGGCGCACGGCAAGGCCCGCGGTCGCGATCGAGATCCGCAAGCGCATCCCGGTGGCTGCCGGGCTGGCCGGGGGCAGCGCGGACGCAGCCGCCGCGCTGGTCGCCTGCAATGAGCTCTGGCAGGCGGGCCTGTCCGGGCCCGAACTCGCCCAGGTGGCCGCAGGCGTCGGCAGCGATGTCGCGTTCGCCCTGCTGGGCGGCACCGCCGTTGGCGTGGGCCGGGGCGAGCAGCTCACCGCCGCGCTGGCGGCTGGGACCTATCACTGGGTACTGGCGCTGTCCGCGGGCGGGCTGTCCACGCCCGAGGTGTACGCGGCATGCGACCGGCTCCGCGCCGCGCCAGCCGCCAATCCCGCGGTGGCGCCGCCGCCCGAGCTCAGCACCGATCTGATGGCGGCGCTGCGTTCGGCCGATCCCGCGGCGGTCGGCCCGCTGCTCGCCAACGACCTGCAGCCAGCCGCGCTGTCGCTGCGCCCGGGCCTTCGGCGCGCGCTGGCGGCAGGCCGTGAGTTCGGCGCGGTCGGCGCGATGGTCTCCGGATCCGGGCCGACCTGCGCCTTTCTCGCCACTGACTCGGGGCACGCGCGCGAGCTCGCGGTTTCGCTGACCGGCGCGGGCGTCTGCCGGGCCGTCGCGCGGGTGCACGGGCCGGTGCCCGGTGCCTCCGTCGTCGCGGAGCGGTCGTGAACCTGGTCAACCTGGAGGCCGCGGTCAAGGCGTTCGGTCCACGGGCGCTGCTTGACGGTGTCTCGCTCGGCGTATCAGCCGGGGACAGGATCGGCGTCGTCGGGCGCAACGGTGCGGGCAAGACCACGCTGCTCGCCGCGATGGCCGGCGCCGCCGAGCTCGACTCCGGCCGGGTCACCCGAGCTGGCGGCCTGCGGCTCGGCTATCTGCCGCAGATCCAGGAGCTGGCCGGGAGCGTCGCCGAGATTGTCTTCGGCACGCTCCCCGAGCACGCCTGGGCAGCCGACCCGCGGACGCGCGCGGTCAAGGAGGCGCTGCTGGGCGGCGTGCGCCTGGATTCGGCCGCTGAACGGCTATCCGGCGGCGAGCGCCGCCGTGTCGGGCTCGCCGCAGTGCTGTGCCAGGCCAATGATCTGCTGCTGCTCGACGAGCCGACCAACCACCTGGACATCGACGCGATCGGCTGGCTGGCCGGCTATCTGCGCGGGCAGCGCCAGGCGTTCGTCATCGTGACGCATGACCGCTGGTTCCTCGATGCCGTCTGCGAGCGGACCTGGGAGGTCACGGACGGGCAGGTGAATTCGTATGAAGGCGGCTACTCCGCGTACGTGCTGGCCAGGGCTGAGCGGGCCAGGCTGGCCGACGCGGCCGCCCGGCGGCGGCGCAGCCTGCTGCGCAAGGAGCTCGCCTGGCTCCGCCGCGGCCCGCCGGCCCGGACGAGCAAGCCGAAGTTCCGGATCGAGGCGGCGACCGCGCTCATCGAGGACGAGCCGTCTCCGCGCGACCAGGTGGAGCTGGCCAGGCTGGCGGCCAGCCGGCTCGGCAAGACCGTGCTGGAGGTCACCGACGCCACCGTCATCGCCGGGCCCCGCGCGCTGCTTGAGCACGTGACCTGGCAGGTCGGGCCCGGCGACCGGGTGGGCGTGGTCGGGATCAACGGGAGCGGGAAGACGACGCTGCTCCGGCTGCTCGCCGGGACCCGGCCGGCTGCGGCGAATGGCATCTTTGTCCAGGGCCGGGTGATACGCGGCACGACGGTACGGATCGGCTACCTCACCCAGGAGGTGTCCGGCATCGATCCGGCGCTGCGCGTCCTCGAGGCAGCTGAGCAGGTGCGCAGCAGCGTGCAGGTCGGCAAGGGCGAGCTGTCCGCCAGCCAGCTGCTTGAGCGGCTCGGCCTGGGCTCCGGCAAGCAGTGGACGCCGGCCGGCGAGCTGTCCGGCGGCGAGCGCAGGAGGCTGCAGCTGCTGATGCTGCTGATGGCCGAGCCGAACGTGCTGCTGCTCGACGAGCCGACGAACGACCTGGATATCGAGACGCTGACCGAACTCGAGGACCTGCTGGACGGCTGGCCGGGATCGCTGGTCGTGGTCAGTCACGACCGGTACTTCCTGGAGCGGGTGACTGATCACGTCGTGGCGCTGATCGAGGGGAAGATCGCCTACCTGGGCGGCGGCATCGCCGAGTACCTGGAGCGCAGGGAGCGCGAGCGCAGCGCGGAGTCGGCAGCGGAGCGTCACGGCCAGGGCCGGGCGCCATCCCCGGCCGCCAGGCGGCGCGCCGGGCAGAAGGAACTCGGCAGGCTGGAACGCCAGCTCGCGGCCGTATCCGCCCGGGAGGCCGAACTCACCGCCGCGCTCGCCGCCAGCGCCAGCGACTACGAGGCGCTGATCGACCTCGGCGCGCAGTTGCGCGCCACGTCGGCCGAGAAGGCCGGCCTGGAGGATCGCTGGCTCGAGCTAGCCGAGGAACTGGCCGGCTGACTGGATCCGGTTAGCGGAGATCGCCCTGCGGAAGGCCTGGGCAATCACCCGGTAACCGGCGGCGTTCGGGTGTTCATTCGGGCCGCGCGGCGGCCGCGCGCACTCCCATGTCCACGAGCAGATCAGCGCGACGTTGCGGGGCACTGACCCGATCGCCGGCCGGGTAAGCCGGCCGGCGAAGTCTCCCGTGCCGAACGCGCCCGCCACGTCGGCGACCCGTACGCCGGCCGCGGTGTAGGCACGCGCCAGCAGATCGTTGAATCCAGCTGCCAGCTGCTCGCTGAGCCGCGCCAGGACCCGGCCAGCCAGCCCGTTCCGCCATTCCGCCAGCTCGGGCACGTAGTAGCTCATGCCGATGATCCGGACCACGGCGCCGCCAGCTGCCCGGAGCGCCCGCAGGATCTTCGCCAGGTTCCGGATGGCGTCCGGGATCGTGGACCTGACGCAGTCAGCCAGCGTGCCGAGGCTGGGATGGGAGATGCAGGAGTTCGGGTCATTGGCGCCGATGTCGATCGTGATCAGCGAGACCCGGCCACGGCGTAGCCGCAGGAACCGGACGGCGGCGGCAATCTGCGATCCGCCGCGGTAGTGGCACACTCCCCCACCGATCATGGTGGCGGTGGTCTCACCGGAGCAGCCGAGCTTGACCAGCCGCAGGCCGGGGTTGGCCGGATGCAGCATCGCGTAGAGCTGGTCGGGAT
>WNGD01008247.1_pt1 | contig 14156 bp, 10 predicted proteins | sample 5400671 | NCBI WGS metagenome assembly WNGD01 (sample SAMN13153369, study PRJNA577476) | soil metagenome | isolation source: 40 cm soil or saprolite under grassland replicate 2 | place: USA:California | collected 2016-06-15
GGCTGGCGGCCAGGACCCGGAAGACCGGCTGCCTGGCCAGCGCCACGCAGGCCAGCAGCGCGCAGAACACCGCCAGCAGAAGGATGAACAACCCCGTGCTCTGCGGCTCCACTCGATCTACTCCCCGGCCAGGTTTCGCTCACGGCAGGCGGCGGGACCGCGGCTGAGACGGCCAGCGGCGCACGCGGCCGCATCTGCCCCGCCGACGGCATGTGGTGGGTGGAGGTGGGATTTGAACCCACGGAGGGCTGCCCCCTCACACGCTTTCGAGGACTGCGCAGCCTCATTCACCACCGGCCGCGAGTGTACCTGACCTGGGCTGAACGGCACCCCGCGTTCGCCGGTGAACGGCTCTGGACGAGGGTGAGACCAAAACTGAGCCCAGAGGCTGGGCCGCGAGTGGCGAGGGCCGCGTGCCTGGCAAGCGAGGCTCGGTGAGCGTCGAGGTAACCTCCTGGACGCTCGACCTCCCCCCGGTCCCGGCTAATCGCGCCGACCAGCTGCCCAGCGCGTGCAAATTCGTGCTTATTGGCCTGGCTAACAATGGCGGGCCGGACGGCACGGCTTCCATGCCATTCGGCGCCTGTTCCGGAAACGCTGCACCGTGGTGGCCTTCACACTCTTGCCCGTTGGCGGCGCCCTTGCCGGGCACGACCGATCCCGAGGTAAAGGCATTCCGTCTCGGACTGATCGCGGGCCGGCGGCGGAACGATCTTTCCGCACACAAGAGTAGCCTGAAGCGTTATGACCCCGGCAAAGCCGTGGCAACAGCTTGGCAACCTGCCGATCGATGTCACGAGTTTCGTCGGTCGCCGGCGGGAGCTTTCGGAGGCCCGGCGGCTGTTGGGTGATGCTCGGTTGCTGACGCTGGCGGGTGCCGGCGGGGTGGGGAAGACGCGGCTGGCGTTGCGGCTGGCGGCCGGGGTGCGCCGGACGTGCCCGGATGGGGTGTGGCTGGCTGATCTTGCCCCGGTTCAGGACGGGGAGCTGAAGATCACTCGACGCGCCTGCCGGTGGAGACGTTGCTGGAGTACCTGGCGGGCAAGCGGTTGCTGCTGGTGCTGGACAACTGCGAGCACGTGCTGGATGCGTGCGCGGTCCTAGCCACCAAGCTGCTGAGCCAGGCGGAGGCGTTGCGGATCCTCGCCACCAGCCGGCAGCTCCTCAGCGTTGAGGGTGAGCAGGTCATGGAGGTGCCGCCGCTGTCGGTCCCCGATCTTGACTGGCTTTCGGCTGCGGGGTCGTTGACCGGGTACGAGGCGGTAAGACTGTTCGCCGAGCGGGCGGCCGCCGTGGTGCCGGGTTTCGCCGTCACGGCCAGCAACGGTGCGGTGGTGGCTCGCCTGTGCCAGGGGCTGGATGGGATGCCGCTGGCGATCGAGTTGGCGGCGGTGCGGTTGCGGGTGCTGTCGGCGGAGCAGATCATGGAACAGCTCGATGACCGTTACCGGTTGCTGACCGGGGGGAGCCGAACCGGGCTTGAACGTCACCAGACGTTGCGGGCGGCGATCGAGTGGAGCTATGACCTTTGCTCTCCACAGGAACAGATCCTGTGGGGGCGGTTGTCGGTGTTCTCCGGTGGGTTCGATCTGGAGGCCGCCGAGCAGGTCTGCGCCGGTGAGGACATCGCGCAAGAGGACGTCTTTGAGCTGGTCACTGGCCTGCTCGACAAGTCGGTCCTGGCCCGGGAAGAGCACGGTTCGCGGGTGCGGTACCGGCTGCTGGAGACCATCCGCCAGTACGGTCAAACGCACCTCACCGAATCCGGGCAGGAAAGCCGCTGCGCCGCCGGCACCGTGACTACTACCACCACCTGGCCCTGCGAGCCGATGCCGCGGTTATGAGCCCGCGGCAGACGGAGTGGCTGCTGCGCCTGCGGCTGGATCTGCCGAACATACGGGTTGCGCTGGACTTCTGCCTGACACAGCCCGGCCAGGCACAGGCCGGCCTCCAAATCGCCAGCGCCCTGCAGTACTACTGGCTGTTCTACGGGTTGCTGAGGGAAGCACGCCACTGGCTCACCCGGGGACTCGAGCTCGACCCGCGGCCGACCGTCGTCCGGTCCAAGGCGTTGGCCGCGGCCGCCTTTATCCTCCTTCTTCAGGGCGACATCGACGCCGCGCTGGCGCTGCGGGACGAAGGCAATGCCCTCGCCCGGCGGCTGGGCGACGGGCGCGCGCTCGCCCACGCCACGCACATCTGCGGCATGGCCGCGTGGGCCCAAGGCGACCTCCACGACGCGATCCCACTGCTGACCGAGGCACTCGAACGGGCCCGCACCGACGGCGACGACCCAACCGAAACATTCATAGACCTGCTCTTTCTGGCCATGACCACCGCTTTGCTCGGCGATGCCCGTTCCGCCGCCCGCAGCGCAGAGACCCTGGCGGCGGCGCAGAGCGCAGGCGCGGAGTGGTCGATCGCGTGGGCAAAGTGGGCCCTCGGTCTCCACCACTTCGCCCACGGCGACAACCGGCGCGCCACCGGCCTGTTCCAAGACGCGCTGCGGCTCCACCGCACCTTCTCCAACCAGTGGGGTTACGCCTGGTGCACCGAGGCGCTGGCCTGGACCGCGGCCGCCGACGAGCAGTACGAACGCGCCGCCCGGCTCCTCGGTGCCACCGAGGCGTGCTTGCGGGCGATCGGGGGAATGGGCGGCTTCAAACTGTTCGCTGCCGCACACCAGCGATGCGAGGCCCAGCTGCGCCACGCCCTCGGAGACGACGCCTACGCCGCGGCCGTCCAGCGCGGCACCGGCCTCAGCCTCGATCAAGCCGTCGCCTACGCACTGGGAGAACACGCGGCCACGCCGGGCCCGGGGCCCTCCCCCACTCGCGCCCCAGGCGTACTGACCCGCAGGGAGCGCCAGGTCGCCGGGCTGATCGCCCAGGGCCTGAGCAACAAGCAGATCGCCACCAAACTGGTCATCGCCCCACGCACCGCCGAGGGCCACGTCGAACGCATCCTCACCAAACTCGGCTTCACCTCCCGCACCCAAATCGCCACATGGGCCGCTGCCCGGGAAGGCCTGTGAACGAGCAACCGAACGGTGGCTCTCCAGGCGAGCGCGACTGACCGGACGGCGGCCGACAGCGTCACCTGGTGAACCAGGCGCGACCTGCTCGCCTCAGCGCGCAAGCTGTTCGCCGAGCGCGGCTATCACGCCACAAGCGCCGCCGGTGCGGGAGTGACTGAACGCACGCTGTTCCGGTACTTCCCGAACAAGGCCGCGCTAGTTCTGGACGAGGCCATCGCCATGATGCCGGGATGACCGAGCCGGGTATCGCCCGCGCCGCCGACACAGGTACCCAGACAGGTAGTTCACCCCTCACGGCGGGCCAGCGCATCACCCACGGTAGAGGGAAGACGCCTCACTTCAGCAACAGCCGGCGCTACCTGCCCTCAAGAGGCCAAGCGCCGAACAGCACCGGGCCGTCGAGAGGACCTACCAGCGGTGAGCACAACCACCGAAACTCAGCCCGCCGCACGCGGACCTACCGATATCGCCTCAGTCCGCAGGGGGCGAGAACTGACCGCACACCACGAGGACGGAAGTTACGGTCCAGCATCCCCTGCCAGCCGGCCCGTGATCATGGAGGTCGGCGATAGCGGTGCATCGGGGCCGGCCTCGTCCCAGCCTGGGCCGTGTCGCGGTCGCCGCCTGGCGGGTGCCTGGCGAATGGTCGGCCAGGCGTTGCGGGCTGGGCGGGACTGGCTGGAGCCCACTTTTGCGGGCCGGGTCTGGAGGCAGCTAAGTGAGCTCGACGTCTTCAACAGCTCGCTGGAGTTCGCCGCCGTGTTCACCCTTGGCTTCATCCCGTTTTTGATGGTCTTGTCGGCCGGGCTCGGTTCCGGTCTGGCCGGCGCGGTCGTCATCCGGGGCGGGTTTAGCGCCAGGGCGGCCGGTGACGTGGCGATGCTGTTCGCTCATGGCCGGGCGGCACCGGCCGGCCTGCCGGTGCTTGGCCTGGTCCTGGCGGTTGCCGGGGGCGCTGCTATCTCCCAGATGCTCCAGGCCTGGTACGGGAAAATCTTCCACACGAAGATCGGCGGCTGGAAGGCGATGGCGCGCCGGGTGGAATGGGTGGCGGGCGTGTCCGGCTTCGTGGCGCTGCAGGTCGTCATCGGCCGCACCATCCCGCCGCTTGGCGGGCCCATCGCCGCAGTCAGCGCGCAGTTCTTTCTGGCCGTCGTGTTCTGGTGGTGGAGCCTGCATTGCCTGCTGTCGGGGCAGATCGGCTGGCGGCGGCTGTTCGCTGCCGGGCTGGCCACCGCCGTCTGCTACGCCGGCCTAGGCGTGTACATCGTCTACGTCATGTCCTCATCGGTTGTCTCCAATGAGGCCATGTTCGGCCCCTTCGGTGCCGTGTTCACCCTCGTCACCGCCGAGATCGGGCTGGCGGTCGCCCTGCAGCTGGGCGCCGCCATCGGAGCCAACATCGGGCGCGGGAACGACCCCCGCGGCCACCGCCGGGGCAGATCCCGGGCCGGCGCCCGCCGACTAGGGACGGGCCGTGGCCCGGCGGTCCCCGCCCGCCCCGCACACCATATGAGGAGACCCGACACTGATGACTGACATTCACGAACGCCGCCGCCTGCGGGCACGCGTGGCGCGGGCCGCCAAGCAGCCCCGCAGCCACTATCTGATCGCCGGTCTGGCCGTGGGCGGACTGTGGCTGCTCAACGGCGACAAGTCCCTGCTGTATCACGCCGTGCAGATGCTGATCGTGATGAGCGTGCTGACCGGGCTCCAGATCGTGATCGACCACCACCACGGCGGGACACCCGCCTACGTCCGCCTGATCAGCGCCAAACTCGTGCTGGTCGCCGTGGCCGTCGGCGCGGAATGGCTGCTGGCCCCGGTGACATCGCGGTCCAACACCATCGTCGCCGCCGGCCTGGTCGTGCTGATCACCGCAGCCGGGCCAGCACTGGACCGTCTCGCCGCGCGCCGGGCCAGGGCCAAGGCGGCCACCGGGCCTGACCACGCCCGCCGCTCCTCTGGCCTCCCAGCAGGCGCATCGGCCCCCAGCCCAGCAGACCCGGCGAGGTCCGGCCAGGCCTCCCGGTCACCGGGAGGACAGACCCCATGACCGGCACGATGCCGGCGCGGTTGGGCACCGGTGTTTCACCGTTTCGCCGTGCCTGGCTGTCCAGGGCGGTCTCAACGAGAAAGGACTGATTCACATGAATGACAAGCCGCTGCTGATATCGGCGGGCCAGCTGGTGGACGGGCGCGGGGGAGCCCCGGTGGCCGACGCGGGTGTCCTGGTCGACGCCACCGGGATGATCTCCTGGGCCGGGCCGATGGCCCAGGCCCCGCACCTGCCAGACGAATGCCAGCGGGTGGCGCTGCCGGGAACGCTGTTGCCGGGCTTCATCGACACCCACGTGCATTTCGCGGTGCCCGGCGGCGGCCTGCACGTCGGCAAGCTGCTGCTGCAGCCGCCGCCGGTGCGCGTGCTGCAGGTCGCCGCCAGCATGGCCGCCACGGTGGACGCGGGTGTCACCACCGTCCGGGACCTGGGTTTCCTCGGCCCGAATCTGGCCAAGGTGGCCAGCACCGGGGCCACCCCCGCGCCGAGGCTGCTGAACGCCATCGCGATGCTCAGCCCGACCGGCGGCCACGGCGACTTCCCGCACCCGGCCGGTGTTGACCTGAGCGACCTGTTCCATCTGCTGGATCTGACGACGTCGGTGGCCGATGGCCCCGACGAGGTCACCAAGCACACCCGGCAGCTGATGCTCGACGGCGCCCAGGTGATCAAGGTCGCGGCGACCGGCGGTGTCTCCACGCCAGCAGATGGGCCAGACGACGTGGGGTTCTCGCTGGCTGAGCTGGCCGCGGTGGTGGAGACGGCGTCCCACCCGGGGCAGGAACGTCGCCGCCCACGCGATCGGCACCCAGGGCATCGCCAACGCCGTCGAGGCCGGAGTGCACAGCATCGAGCACGGCAGCGGGCTGACCCCCGGCCTCGCCGCGCGCATGGCCGACCAGGGCACCTTCCTCACCCCCACCCTGACCGTGCTGAACGAAACCGCAGATCCCGCCCTCATGGGACAGCACGACTACCAGACCGCACGCCGCTGGCGGCAAGCCGCCGGCGAAGCAGTGGCCATGGCCGTCCACGCCGGAGTGCGGATCGCGACCGGAACCGACGCCGGGCTCGGCATCAACCACGGCCAGAACCGCCGGGCTGGAACGCCGGGCGGCACAGGCATTGCCGCCCTCGGTCGTGTCCTACGTGGCTGGCGGAGCGGGCGACGAGGCGACGCAACGCGCGAACGTCGACGCCTTCGGCCGCTGGGGCCTGGCGCCGCGGATGTTCGTCGGCGCCAGGGAACGGGACTTGTCAGCCGAACTGTTCGGCATGCGGTGGCCCGCGCCGCTGTTCATGGCCCCGGTGGGCGTGATCGGGATATGCGCCCAGGACGGGCACGGTGACCTGGCCACCGCCCGTGCCGCCGCGCGCACCGGGGTCCCCATGGTCGCCTCGACACTGATGGCGGACCCGCTGGAGGAGGCCGCGGCGGAATTGGGCAACACTCCCGGCTTTTTCCAGCTCTACACCCCGACCGACCGCGACCTCGCCGCAAGCCTCGTCCAGCGCGCCGACAAGGCCGGGTTCAAAGGCATCGTCGTCACCCTCGACACCTGGATCACCGGGTGGCGCCCGCGTGACCTGTCCATCGCGAACTTTCCGCAGCTGCGCGGTCTGTGCCTGGCGAACTACTTCTCCGACCCCGTGTTCTGTTCCCGGCTGGAAAAGCCGCCCGCGGAAGATCCGCGGAGCGCGGTCATGTTGTGGGCCCAGGTCTTCGGTAACCCGCTGACCTGGGACGACCTGCCGTGGCTGCGGTCGCTGACCAAGCTCCCGCTGATCGTCAAGGGCATCTTGCACCCCGACGACGCCCGCCGCGCCATCGATGGCGGCGTCGACGGCATCTACTGCTCCAACCACGGCGGCCGCCAGGCGAACGGCGGCCTGCCCGCTCTCGACTGCCTGGCCGAGGTCGTCGACGCCTCCGGTGACACCCCGGTCCTGTTCGACTCCGGCGTCCGCTCCGGCGCCGATCTGGTCAAGGCCCTCGCCCTCGGCGCCACCGCCGTCGGGATCGGCCGCCCCTACGCCTGGGGCCTGGCCCTCGGCGGCGAGGACGGCGTGGTGCACGTCCTTCGGTCGATCCTCGCCGAGGCCGATCTGATCATGGCCGTCGACGGCTACCTAACCCCGGCCGACCTCACCCGTGACAGCCTGCGCCAGGTCCGTTAAACCTCCAGCCGCCCGTGGCGTTGGCTGCGGCTCCAGCTGACCTATGGCCGCAGTTCGGCGCCCCGCGATCCCGATCGCCATCCTCTCAAGGAGCACCGTCATGTCCCTCACCCTTGATCCCGAAGTCGCCCAGGCCCTGGCGCCGATCGCCGCCCCCATCGCCGACCAGACCCCGCTGCCGGTCGGTGATGCGCTCACGCGCCGCACCGTCCAGGACCACATCATGGCCCAGGTCGGCGACGCCCTGCCCATGCCTGATGACGTCACCATGACCGACTATCACGCCACCGCTCCCGACGGCGCGCAGATCCCGACGCGCTGGTACGCCAAGAAGGGCTCAGCGCCTGGCTCGGCGGTGCTGTACACGCACGGCGGCGGCATGATCATGGGCAGCATGGACCAGTACGACAGGCCCCTCGCCGGGTACGTGTCGGCCAGCGGGACCCCGATGCTGTCGGTGGACTACCGGCTGGCTCCCGAGCACCGCTATCCGATCCAGGTCCAGGACGCCTACGCCGGTCTCAGGTGGCTGGACGAGCACGCCAAGGAACTCGGCGTCGACCGGGAGCGGATCGCGGTGATGGGCGAGAGTGCCGGTGGCGGCCTGGCCGCCGCCGTGGCGATCATGGCCCGCGACCAGGTCGGCCCGGCCATCGCCCGGCAGATCCTCATCTATCCGATGCTGGATGACCGCACCACCACCATCGATGCGCGCATCGTCCGGCACGTCCTGTGGAGGTATGACGACAACGTCACCGGCTGGGGCGCCCTGCTGGGGAACGCGGCCGGCGGCCCGGACGTGCCCGCCACCGCCGCACCCGCGCGCATCACCGATCCGGCTGAGCTGCCGCCGTCCTACATCGAGGTCGGGCAGCTGGACATCTTCCGCGACGAGGACCTCACCTACGCTCTGCGGCTGGGCAGGGCTGGCGTCGAGGTAGAGTTCCACCTGCGCCCCGGTGTGCCGCACATGTTCGATATGCTCGCCCCCGCCAGCGACGTCACACGCCGGGCCATCGCCGACCGCGTCCGTGTACTGGCCTCCCTCTGATCGCCGCCCGCCCACCGGCTGCCGCCGACCGCAGTGATGGGCGGCCGACCCCGCGGGTGGAGGACGCGCGATTCGAACGCGCGAGGGTTGCCTCCAGCACGCTTCGGCGGCGTGCGCGCTTCTGTTCAGGGTCGTCCGCGATGGCCGTGACCAGACACGATAGCTGCGGCTGAGCCCGGCGATGGGACCGCATGCGGCTCGTATCTGAGACCACCAAATGAGACCAGGGGAGAACGATGCGCCCGCCTGTCGGCGGCCAGGATCGGTCAACTACCTGAGGGACCTCCTGCCCGCGCTCGACTTCTACGGGGTGAGGCCGACACGGCGGTCGGTGCAGTCTCACTTGCCATGTTCGGCGCGCCGGGTTGACCGAACGTCCAGTGCAGGCTCGCGGACCGGGGCTTTGGACGGGCCTGCGCTCGTTACTCGAAACGTACGTTGCTGGGTCCGGTGATGCGGCCAAGGAGTGGCAGCGAGGCGAGGATGACCAGCAGCGAGGCGACCAGGCCAACCGCCATGGTGATGTAGTAGACCGGCCCGGGCACCGGCAGCGGAGTGCCCGCTGGTGCTATCTTCTGCACGGTCAGCACCGAGATCACGTAGGCCGTGCTCCCGGCGACGATCGTCGCTGCGGCGAGCGGGAATACCGCCTCGAGGAGGACGACCCGGTAGAGTGCCGCGGTCGGCGTGCCGGTCACGCGCAGCAGCGTGAACGGCCGCTTGCGCTCGACCAGGCTGCCGCCCACCGCGACCGCCAGGCTGCATCCGGCCACGACCAACGTCAGCACGACCGCGACATCGAATAGCCGCTGCACGGTCAACGCGACGCCCTGGCGGGCCTGGACCGCCTCGCCGAAGGTACGTGGCGCGGTGCCCGACGCCGACTGCGCCGTGTGCGTCACCAGGAAGGTGCGGACCCGCTCCAGCGTGCCCGCGCCGTTCACCTTGATCAGCACGGCCTGCAGGTACAGTTTGCTGACGTTGCCCGACGCCGCCGGGCTCGACGCGCTGACGATCGGCTGGGTGCTGTAGTACGGGTTATCACTGAAGATCATGCTCGCGGTGTTGGCCTTGACGGCTTGACTACCCGGCGCACACTGGCCGAGCACCCTGAGCTTGCGCAGTCCTGCGCAGCTGATCACGGCATTGTTCGGCGGAGGACCGAACTTGGGTCCGCCGCCCGGTCCGGCACCGGCGTTCCCGTCCTGCGGCACGGAATACACCGGGATCACCGTCGCGCCCCGGAACGCCCTCAGCTCGCCAAGGAGCGTCGCGGCCGCAGCGGGAGGCAGGCCTTCGAGGCTGATCCGCTGGCGTTGCGCGGACTCGGCCGTGTGGCCGCCGCCGGGGAGGGCTCCCGGGCCGCCGCCGGGAGAATTGCCGGTGCAGTTGACATTGTTCCCGCAGACCGGGGTCGAGACGAAGGCGTCGAGCAGCACGTTGCTCAGCGCCCTGGCGCTCGGCGTGGCGGTGATCGACTCGATGGCGGGCAGCAGGCCGGCGACGACGGTCCCGAGGAACACGGCGAGCACGAGCCCGGTGACCGACCGGAACGCGGCCTTCGGGTTGTCGGCCAGCCGTCGCGCGGCCAGCAGCGGCGACGGGCCGGATCCCAGCGTGCCGAACAGCCGCGCTGCCTGGGCCGTGAGCCAGGGCCCGCCAACCACCAGGCCGATCATGATCATGATCAGGCCGGGCAAGGCGGGCGCCCCGATGGACTGCTTGGTGGTCCGCGCCAGACCGACGATGAACAGGACGATGCCGAGCAGCAGCGGCACCACCCGCCAGGCCGTGGGCGGCGGAGGCGTCACCCTGCGGCTGACCCCCAGCGGCGAGACCCGGACCCGGCGCAGCGAGAGCAGCGCGGCGATGGCCGACGCGGTCGGCACGGCCACGAGCACGGCCAGGTAGCCGAGGGCGGTGGGCGTGACCTCGTTATAGAAATATCGCGCGCTGGTGAGAGCGGTGTCGGCCAGCACGGAGCGCAGTGCCAAGAACACCCCGATGCCGGCCAGGGTGCCGATCAGCGCGCTCACCACGGCGTCGACCGAGGAGATGACCCCGATCTGCCGGGAGGTGGCCCCGACCAGCCGGAGCGCAGCGTAGCGCTCCTCGCGGCGGGCGGCGGCCAGCCGGGTGGCGGTGCCGATCAGGATGAGGATCGGGAACACGAACGCGACCGCGCCGACCACGAACGCGTCGCGGAAGTAACTCGTCCATACCTGGCGTCCCGGGGCGGTCGAGATCTTGTCCACCACCTGGGTGGCGGGCAGGCCGGCCAGCTTCGACGGCGGGTAGCCGATGTAGATCACAAGCTCGTCGGGCCCGGTCAGCGCCTGCTGGCCGATCGTGCCGGCCAGCCTGCCGGGGAAGCGGTCGCCGAGCTGGTTCGCGGGCGCGCTGCGGATCAGCGCGGCCAGGGCCGGCGATGCGAAGTACTGCCCTGCGGACGGCAGCCTGGAGATCCCGGGCGGCACCGGGGAGCCGGGGCCGAGAGCGGCGATATCGAGCCGTTCGATGGTCTGCCCACGGTAGATGTCGTTGCTGTAGTTCCACAGCTCGGAGTGCGCAGCCGATGCGTAGCCGGCGGTGACCGCCTGGCCGGTGGTGGACTCCCACGACGGCCGGTAGCTGGTGACCTGGAAGGCGTGGAAGTCGGCGAGCACGGCCAGCATGATCGCCACGCCGACCGCGACCGCGGCGGCGGTGACCAGCAGGCGGACCAGCGGCTCCCGGCCACTGCGCAGTGTGAGGCGCAGGCCAAGTCGGTACATCACCGGCTCACCTCGACCTGGATGTCGGCGCGGTTGATCACCTTCCCGTCCCGGACCATCACCTCGCGGTCGGCGTAGGCGGCCACGCGCGCGTCGTGCGTCACGAGGACGACGGTCGTGTCCTCTTCGCGGGCGAGGCCGACGAGCAGGTCCATGACAAGCTCGCCGGTGAGCGTGTCAAGCGAACCGGTCGGCTCGTCGGCGAAAAGGATCTTGGGCTGCGAGACCAGCGCCCGCGCGACCGCGACTCGCTGTGCCTCGCCGCCGGACAGCTCGCCGGTACGCCGCCCGCCAAGGTCGTCAAGGCCGAGGCGGGGCAGCCAGGTGCTCGCCTTGGCGTACGCCCTCTTCCTGCCGACCCGGTTGAGCAGCAGCGGTAGCGCGATGTTGTCGGCGACGGTGAGCTCGGGTACCAGCTGGCCGAACTGGAAGACGAACCCGAACGCCGTGCGCCGCAACTCGGTCCGCCTGGTGTCGCTCAGCGTGTCGAGCCGCTCGCCGTTGAACCGCACCTCGCCGTGGTCCGGCGGGTAGATGCCGGCCAGGCAATGCAGCAGCGTCGATTTGCCGGAGCCGCTCGGGCCCATCACGGCCACGATCTCGCCTCCGGTCACCGCTAGGCTCGCGCCCGCCAGCGCGGGTGTCTGACCGAACGACTTGCGGACATCCCTGGCTTCGATCAGGGAGCTGTGAGGATGCGGCGCAGGCAGGTTCGGGGAGGAGCTCATGAGGCACGCACCATTTCCGCCAGGGCGCTGAGCCTGGCTGAGGTCACATCTATCCATCGGAGATCGGCTTCGAGGTGGAACAGGCCGTGGTCGGCAAGCAGGGCGTCCATCAGGCCGCCCGTCCGCTTGATCTCGGTCAGCTCCCGCATGCGCTGCACGTGCGCGGCTCGCTGCGTGTCGAGGTAGGCCTCGGCCGGACGCCCGAGCATCAGCGCTAGCACGACCTTGGTGAACAGCAGGGTCTGCAGATGGGGCTCAGGCTCGATCGGCTGCCCGAGCCAGGCGTCGAACTCGCGCGCGCCGAGCTCGGTGATGGCGTAACGCTTGCGGTCCGGCCCGGCGCCCGGCTCCGCATCTCCCCCGCTCACCTTGCCGTCGCGGGCCAGCCTGCTGAGCGTGGCGTATACCTGGCCGAACGGCAGCGGCTTCCCCCGGCCGAAGTAAGTGTCGTAGTCGCGCTTGAGGTCGTAGCCGTGGGTCGGCTGCCGCTCGAGCAAGCCGAGGAGGGTCAGGGGAACGTTCATGTGACGAAGCATACACCCGAAGTAGACATTGAGTGTATACATTCAGGAGGCGGGCACCGAACCGGGTCTGGCAGATGGGCTTCTCCGGGTTCGAGACCGCCCGCGGCGGGATCTGGCGGATCTGCGCAGTCATCGACTACGCCACCAAGTACTGCCTCGCCGCCACCGTCACCCCGACGTCTCGCGGCCAGGATGCGCTCGGTTGCCTCCGCCGGGCCGTTGCCGGGGCCGAACGGGTCCTCGGCCTTGCCTTGTTAGGTTGGCCTGGTGTCGGACTGCACAGGCGAATGAGCACCCGAACCTCCAATTATGGATGTTCGCCGGCTCAACCGGTATCAAGCCGATGCCCATACAGATCGGCTCTTCGCGCGTCTGCCGCCGCAGTGCCGACCACGCTCTGCGATCAGCGCCGGCTCGGATGCGCAGGGCCTCAGCCGCAGCGAAAGCACGGACACGATGGGCACCGACGGCACGGCTCTGTGCAGGAAACATCTCCCTGACCTGGGACAACGGCCGTTCTGTGGCCAAAAACTGAGACAAAAGCCTCCCGGGCAGGCGTTCACGATCTACTTCGACGGGCCATGGTTGACGCTGGTTCATGCGGGGACCTCCACCGATACATCGATCTTCAGGTGGTGGCCGCCACGTTTGTTGTCTCCGTACCTGTCCCGGAACGCTTGCACGACCGAGGCGACACCGTTTGCCCGGCACGTGGGCTGACGGTGACGACCATGATCTCGCGTCGTTTCTGCAGGGCTTCTGCCAAGGCGCCGGGATCGTTGCTTTCTCTATCTGAACCCTCCTTGCCGGTACACGGCTGGCGTGGAAACCCGGGTCGTTAAGGGACGTAGATCGTGTGCGCCGCGCTGTGCGCCGGGCCGCTATGGCTCGATGACGAGCCGGGCGATGTTCCCGTTGCGCAAGGTGAAGCGGAAGTGAAGGTCGGCCGTGCCTCCGGGGAAGTTCCCCTCCAGGTGGTGCGTCACGTCGTAGCGGTCGTCGCCGATCTTGGTCGCGCCGGTCATCTCGATCGTGTAGATGTACTCACTGGCCGATCGTGACAGCCACGCCCGGATCTCGGCGGGTCCGTGGTAGGTCCTGCCTTCGTCTGTCACCGTCGCGTCGGGTTCGTAGCTCTGCATGGCGGCACCTAGGTCACGGACTTGGTGAGCCTTGAGATAGCTCGTGATGATCTCGGGCAACTCGGCGGGGTCGACGGCCTGCGGGGTCTCGCTCATGTGGGTCCTCCTTCTTGTTCCCAGGACCACGCTCGGACCTCCCTCGGGGGGAGAGTCAACAGGTTCTTCACGGAATTGCCAGCCGGCCAAGGTAGGCTCTGGACTCTCCCCCTGCGGGAGGGGCCACACTCGAACACATGGCCGCTGCCCTTACCATCGGCGAGTTCTCCCGGATCACCCACCTGGGTATCAAGACGCTGCGTCGCTACCACGAGGCCGGGCTGCTCGAGCCCGCTCACGTGGACCAGCACACCGGCTACCGCTACTACAGCCTCGACCAGGTGCCGACCGCCCAGGTAGTCCACCGCTTCCGGGAGCTCGGGATGTCCGCCCGCGAGGTGGGCGCACTGGTAGGCGTGACCGATCCCGATGCACGAGCGGCCCTCATCGCCCAGCATCTTGAGCGCCTGGAGACCCAACTCGGCCAGACCCGGGCGGCCGTCATCTCGCTACGCCGCCTCCTTCAGCCCGACCCCGCGCCCCTGGAGGTGCACCGCCGCCGGGCCGAAGCAGCAACCGTCGCCGCGGTCCGCGACATCGTGGATCTCAGCGACGTCCTCGGCTGGT
>WNGD01014545.1_pt1 | contig 14149 bp, 13 predicted proteins | sample 5400671 | NCBI WGS metagenome assembly WNGD01 (sample SAMN13153369, study PRJNA577476) | soil metagenome | isolation source: 40 cm soil or saprolite under grassland replicate 2 | place: USA:California | collected 2016-06-15
CGAATCGTCTGGGCCGCCCGCAGACCCTCGTCCGTGTGTGTGGGCGGCATGCGGATGTCGACGATCGCGACGTCGGGGCTGTAGCTGCGAACCTTGAGCAGGAGGTCGTCGGCCGTCGACGAGCGGCCCACGACCTCGAAGTCCGCCTCCTCGAGGATGCGCGCGACCCCCTCCCGCAGGAGCACGGAGTCCTCGGCGATGACGACGCGCATCGCGCGCTCGTCGCTCATTCGCAGAGGCTAGCGATCCGTTCCGCTGACAGCTCGTCCTTCGGTACGAAGCCGCTGGCCCCGCTACGCGCGACCTCCGACCCGTAGTCCGCCGCGGCGCGCGTCGAGGTGAGGATGACCGCCGGCCCACCGCCGTTCCCCGTGAGCCGCCTGGCGACCTCGATCCCGTCGAGGTCGGGCAGCTGGACGTCGACCAGGACGACCTCCGGCTCGAGGGCGCGGGCAGCGGCTATCCCGGCCGCGCCGTCGTCCGCCTCGCCCACCACGTCGAAGCCATCGGCTTCGAGCAGCTCGCGGGCGATCGCCCGGAAGCGCCGGTCGTCGTCCACGATGAGCAGTCGCCGCATCACCCTCCGATCGTGGCAGACATCGTTTGTACCCGCAGTGCGGGTACCCACACTCTTCCGTCGGTAGGAAATGCGGAGGAGAGGCGCCCGGCGGGCACCTCTCCTCGTGCTGCGTGCTCTGTTTGGTTAGCTAGCTCTTCTTGCCCTTACTGACCTTGAGCCGGACCTTGGCGCCGGGAGCGAGCTTGCTGCCGGGGCGGGGCTTCTGGGCGCCAACGTGCCCCTTCTTGACGGTGGCCGAGTAGGCCTTTGTCACCTTGCCCAGCGTGCAGTGGGCCCGCTCGATCGCCTTCTTGGCGGCCTTGAGCGTTTTGCCTATGACCTTGGGGACGATGCAGGGTGGCTTCTTCTCGAACGTGGCGGTCACGGTGTGGTCGGTGCTTGGCGTCACCGTGCAGGTGCCGGCCCCCGAGCAGTCACCCGACCAGCCGACGAATGTGGATCCCGCAGCCGGCGTAGCCGTGAGCGTGACCGGCACGGCGGCGAACGGTGCCGAGCAGGTGTCGCCGCAGTCGATCCCGCTCGGGCTCGAAGTGACGGAGCCGGAGCCGCTGCCGGTCCTGGTGACCGTCAGGCTGCTGCCCAGGTAGCGGACGAGGGCGAAGTCGGTCGCGCCGTTGGTGCTCTTGCCGGCGGCGACGATCTTGCCGTCGGGCTGCAGCGCGATCGCCAAGGCGGCGTCAGTAGATGGACCGATCGACGTCCGGATCTTCCCGCCGCTGCCGAAGCTCGGGTCGAGCGCCCCGTCCGGGTTGAGGCGGATGAGCGCGAAGTCCTGGCTGGCGATGTTGGGGCTGTCCCAGGTGTCGCCGGCGGCGACGATCCGGCCGTCCGGCTGGACGGCAGCAGAGAGCAGGATGTTGTGGTTGCCCATCGCCGTCGTGACGATTCCACCGGCACCGAAGCCCGAGTCGAGGGTGCCGTTGGCGTTGTAGCGGACAAGCGCGAAATTCTCCCCTCCTACCACGGCGCTGTAGCCGGCAGCGACGATCTTGCCGTCGGGCTGGAGCGCGATCGCGCGCCCGATGTCGGAGTCCGAGCCGACGGCGGTCGTCACCTTGCCGCCCGTGCCGAAGCTGGAGTCCAGCGAGCCGTTCGTATTGAACCGCGCCAGGGCGAAATCGACCTTCGACCCTGTGGATCCATAGCCCCCGGTGACAATCTTTCCGTCCGGCTGCAGCGCGACCGTGTAGGCGATGTCCAGGCCCGGGCCGAACGCCGTCGTGGCCATGCCGCTCCCGTTGAAACTGGTGTCGAGCGAGCCGTCGGCGTTGTAGCGGGCGACCGCGAAGTCGTAGTTCGAGCCGTTCGAGCTCGTTCCGGCGACGATGATCTTGCCGTCGCCCTGGAGGGTGACGGCTTCGGCGTAGTCGTCGCCCCCGATCACCGTCGTCACCTTGCCGGTGCCGTTGAAGCTCGTGTCCAACGAGCCGTCCGCGTTGTAGCGGACCAGCGCGAAGACGCTTTGCGGGCCGTTGTAGGCGTAGCCGGCGGCGACGATCTTGCCGTCCGGCTGCAGCGCGACCGCGACCGCATCGTCGTCGCCCGAGCCGAACGACGTCGCCGCCTTGCCGCTCCCGTTGAAGCTCGTGTCGAGCGAGCCGTTCGCGTTGTAGCGGGCGAGCGCGAAGTCGAAGTCGGTGCCGTTGGACGTTTCGCCGGCGGCGACGATCTTGCCGTCCGGCTGCAGCGCGACCGCGCTGGCGTCGTCGTCGGCCGTGCCGAACGAGGTCGTCACTCTGCCGCCCGCGCCGAAGCTCGCGTCGAGCGTGCCCGGCGCCGCCGCGGCGGCGGGAACGAGCAGGACGCCGAGGACGCAGGCCAGGAGCAAGAGCCGGCGCGCCGTGGTGCCGCGAATGGTCGGAGTCTTCGAGCCTGCCATGAAATTCTTCTCCCTTCGTTGCGAGTCCGTGCGCTCACGCTCGCAGCCAGCGGGCTCGGCGGGAATACGGAAGGCCCGCGTCTCGCGGTGCGGCTATCCGCACCTAGCAAACGGAGGAGAGGCGCCCGGCGGGCGCCTCTCCTCGTGCTGCCTGCTCTGTAAGGTCGGCTAGCTCTTCTTGCCCTTGCTGACTTTGAGCCGGACCTTGGCGCCGGGGTTGAGCTGGCTGCCGGGGCGGGGCTTCTGGGCGCTGACGCGCCCCTTCTTGACCGTGGCCGAGAAGGCTCTGGTCACCGTTCCGACCGAGCAGTGGGCCTGCTTGATCGCCTTTTTGGCGGCCTGCAGTGTCTTGCCCTTGACCTTGGGGACGATGCACTGTGGCTTCGGCTGCACGGCCGGCGCGAAGGTGGCCGTGACCGAGGTGTCGGCGTCGAGCTTCACCGTGCAGGTGCTCGTGCCCGTGCAGGCCCCGCCCGACCAGCCGGCGAAGGAGGAGCCGGCGGCGGCCGTGGCGGTCAGGGTGACCGAGGTGCCGTAGGTGTAGGCGTGCGTGCAGCTGGCGCCGCAGCTGATCCCGGCCGGGCTGGAGGTCACCGTCCCGGTCCCGCCTCCCGCCTTCGCGACCGCGAGCGTCTTGTCCGCCTCGAACCTGGCGGTCACCGCCTGGTCGCTGCCGATCGTCACCGTGCAGGTTCCGGTGCCGGAGCAGGCGCCCGACCAGCCGAGGAACGAGGATCCCGTCGCCGGGGTGGCGGTGAGCGTGACCGGGGCCGCGGCGAACGCAGCCGAGCAGGTGGAGCCGCAGTCGATCCCGCCCGGGTTCGACGTGACCGAACCACTGCCGCTGCCGGTCCTTGTGACCGTCAGGCTGCTGCCCAGGTAGCGGGCGAGCGCGAAGTCGTCGCTCGCCCCGTTCCGGCTTCTGCCGACGACGAGCTTCCCGTCCGGCTGCAGCGCGGCCGCAGTGGCGACGTCGTTGCCCGAGCCGAGCGATGTCGTCACCTTGCCACTCCCGCTGAGGCTTGCGTCCAGCGCACCGTCGGTGTCGTAGCGGGCGAGCGCGAAGTCGTCGTTGGAGCCGTTCCCGCTGGAGCCGGCGGCGACGATCTTCCCGTCGGGCTGCAGCGCGACCGCGTTGACGACGTCGAAGAAGGAGCCGAACGACGTCGTCGCCTTGCCGCTCCCGTCGAAGCTCGTGTCGAGCGAGCCGTCGGTGTTGTAGCGGGCGAGCGCAAAGTCGTAGTCGGAGCCGTTCCAACCGTAGCCTGCGGCGACGATCTTTCCATCCGGCTGCAGCGCTATCGAGTCGGCGGCGTCGTAGCCGGAGCCGAACGACGTCGTCACCTTGCCGGTGCCGTTGAAGCTCGTGTCGAGCGAGCCGTCGGCGCTGTAGCGGGCGAGCGCGAAGTCGTTGTCCGTGCCGTTGTTGCTGATGCCGGCGGCGACGATCTTCCCATCCGGCTGCAGCGCTACCGCGTCGGCGCTGTCGTTGAACGAACCGAACGAGGTCGTGACCTTGCCGCTGCCGTTGAGGCTCGCGTCGAGCGAGCCGTCGGTGTTGTAGCGGGCGAGCGCGAAGTCGTAGTTGGAGCCGTTCCAGCTGGAGCCGGCGGCGACGATCTTTCCGTCCGGCTGCAGCGCGACTGCGTAGGCGTCGTCGTCGCCCGAGCCGAACGACGTCGTCACCTTCCCGCCCGAGCCGAAGCCTGCATCCAGCGAGCCGTCAGGGTTGTAGCGGGCGAGCGCGAAGTCGTCGTTGGAACCGTTGGAGCTGGAGCCGGCGGCGACGATCTTCCCGTCCGGCTGCAGCGCGACTGCGTAGGCGTCGTCGTAGTCGGAGCCGAACGGCGTCGTCGCCTTGCCGGTGCCGTTGAAGCTCGTGTCGAGCGAGCCTTCGGGGTTGTAGCGGGCGAGCGCGAAGTCGCCGTTCGCGGCGGTCCCGGCGGCGACGATCTTCCCGTCCGGCTGCAGCGCGGCCGCATTGGCATCGTCATAGCTCGAGCCGAACGAGGTGGTAACCGTTCCGCCCGTGCCGAAGCTCGGGTCGAGCGTGCCCGGGGCCGCCTGGGCGGCGGGGACGACCAAGACGCCGACCACACAGGCGAGGAGCAAGAGCCGGCGCCCCGTGATCAGTCTGATGGTCGTTCTCTTCGAACCTGCCATGGAGCTCTTCTCCCTTCGTTGCGAGTCCATGCGCTCACGCTCGCAGTCAGCGGGGCCGGCGGGAATGCGGCCACCCCGTGTCTTGGGTGCGGCTGCCCGTACCAAGCGAACGGCGAGCCGGTCGGGAGCGGAGTTGGCCTTCGTGATCGCTCACGGCGAGGCGCTAGGCGGCGAGCTTCTCGTCGCTGGGCGCCGCGAAGGTGTACGGCGCGGCCTCGTTCTGGTGCGGCCTGCCCTACTAGGCCAACGGAATCTCGGCGCGCAAGCGGGTCCCGCCGGTCGTGTCGCTCTCGAGCTCCAGCCGGCCGCCGAGCGCCTCGACCCGGTCGACCAGACCGCGCAGCCCGGAACCGCTGCTCGCTTCTGCTCCGCCGATCCCGTTGTCGGCGATCTCGACCGTGACGCCGCCGTCCGACTGGACGACCGCGAGCGTCGCCGCCGATGCCTCTGCGTGCTTCGCGACGTTGGCCAGCGTCTCGCAGACCACGTAGTAGACGGCCGCCTCGACGTTTGCCGGAAGCCGCTCGGGAGGAAGCTGCTCGACCTCGACCGGGATCGGCGAGCGGTCGACGACCGCCTCGAGGGCGGGCCTGAGCCCGCGCTCGGTCAGGATCGCGGGATGGATCCCGCGGGCGAGCTCGCGCAGCTCCTCGAGCGCCAGCGCCAGCTCGTCGGCTGCCTGGTCGAGGAGATCCGTCGCTTCCGGGGAAGCTCCCTTCGCGCGCTCGCGGGCAAGCCGCAGCATGAGCGCGAGCGAGACGAGTCGCTGCTGCGCCCCGTCGTGCAGATTGCGCTCGAGACGCCGCCGTTCGACGTCCTGCGCCTCGACCAGACGCGAGCGCGACGCCCGCAACTCCGCCTCCGCCAGCTTCCGGTCGGTGACGTCACGGATGAAGCCGGTGAACGCGGGGCGGCCGGGCAGGTCGATCCGGGTGATCGTGAGCTCCACCGGAAACTCGCTCCCGTCGGCGCGCATCCCGGTGATCTCGATGCGGCGGCCGATCAGCTTCGCCTCGCCTGTCTCGAGGTGGCGTGCGAAGCCGTTGCGATGCTGGTCGCGCAGTGAGGGCGGGACGATGAGGTCGACCATCTCCAGTCCGACGACCTCCTCCGCCGAGTAGCCGAACGTGCGCTCGGCCGCGGCGTTGAACTCGAGCACGCGTCCCTGGTCGTCGATGGTGACCAGGCAGTCGAGGGCGGCATCGAGGATCGCGGCGTGACGGGCCTCTCGCTCCCGAACCGCTTGCTCCGCGCGCGTCCGTTCGACGAATTGACCGATCTGGCTGCCGAGGCTCTGCGTGGTCGCCAACAGGTCGTCGTCCATCACGCGGGTTCCACGGCTCATGAACTCGATCGCTCCCACGACTCCGCGCGCCGTCTGGACGGGGAAGCAGAGCGCGGTCTCCAGGTCTGCCTCGAGCGCTGCCTGGGCACGCGGGAAATTCGGGTCCACACGCGCGTCGCCGATCCAGGCCGGGGAGCCGCTCGACCAGACGCGGCCCGGCAGCCCCGCTCCCGGGGGGAACGTCAGCCCGCGGCTGACGCGCGCGAACTCGCTCAGCCGCTCCTCGTCCCTGCACCACGTCTCGACACAGCGAACGAACGGGTCGCCGCCGGGCGACCGTTCCCAGACGCCGCCGTACTCCCAGCCCAGCGAGGTGCCGATCGTTTCGAGGAGCCGCGGATAGGCGTCCTCCGCGCTGCGCGTCTCGACCAGGATCAGCGCCACCGCGTGCTCGACGGCGAAAAACCGTCCGCCGGGCCGGGGGTTCGGCTCGAACTCGATCTGCTGCTCCATCGTCCCATTCTTGCTCCGAGCGAGCCCGCGGGCAATGGTCGGGCGAGCCGGGCCGACGGCTGAATGCAGCTGGCGGCGGTGACTGGGTCGCGCGCCGACTGGAAGCCGGCCTTGACGACGGACCAGCGCAGGCACAGCTCACCGGCGCACACGAGGGCCCCGCCCGGCACCGCAGCAGCTCGGCTCTTCTGTCCGCGCTTCGCCAGCCGTGCGGCGCCCGCGCCAGCGAGGCCTTTGATCCAGGCCGCGACGGCCGGGCTCGACCACGTCACTCCCCCGGCTGATCCAGCATGCGCTCGTTATCGCCGCCTCCGCGGGGGCTGCTTCACGGCTAGCGACCACCGCGACGGTGTCGCTACCTTTGCGCAGGTGAGGCGGGAGGAGATCCACCCCGGCAGAGCCGGAATGGTCGAGGCGATTCCCGAGGAGGCCGAGGAGCTCTGGACCGAGGACGGCGACGAGCATGTCGGCTGGTTCTGCGTCAGCACGGACCCGTTCCCCTGTCCTGCGCCCGGCTGCCTCTTCGTTGCGACGTTCATGACGGCCGCGCATCTCGTGCTCGTCTGGGAGGAGCAGGACGACCCGAACCTCCTCCGCCACGCGCAACGTGCGAAGGAGGTCGGCCGCAACCCGCACATCGTCTCGTACGAGGTCGACTTCGGCCCGAGCGCCTCGTACTACGCGTGGGAGGCAGCGGGCCGGCCGGTGCACGGCGTCCGCGGCAAGTAGGGAGCGCATGGATCTCAGCCGCTTCGGAGCGGCGACACCGTGGTCGCTCGGGGTCGAGGAGGAGCTGATGCTCGTCGACGCCGAGACGCTCGAGCCCTCCCGGGACGGGTTCTCGCGCGCCTTCGGCGAGGCGACGGAGCGAATCAAGCCGGAGCTGTTCGAGTCGTTCGTCGAGATCACGACGACCGCCGTCGAGACGCCCGAGGAGGTCGAGGCCCAGCTGCGGGCGTTGCGGAACGAGGTGGCCGAGAGGGCGGCGGCGCACGGTCTCTCGGTGATCGCGACGGGCTCGCATCCCACGGCGCGAGGGCGCGTGCCCCTCGTGCCCGTCGAGCGCTACTGGAGGCTGAAGGCACAGCTCGGGCCGCAGCTCTACCGGCAGCAGGTCTGCGGGCTCCACGTGCACGTGGCCATCCCCGATCCCGACACCTGTCTGCGCGTCTTCGAGGGAGTCCTGCCCCGGCTTCCGGGGCTCCTCGCCGCGTCCGCGAACTCGCCGTTCTGGCATGGCGCGGAGAGCGGCCGGCGCTCGATCCGCTCCCAGATCTTGCTCGAGATGCCGACGGGCGGAACTCCGCCGCTGCTCCGGAGCTGGGGCGACTGGGAGGCTGCGACGCAAGGGGACAGCAAGCGCCGTCACTGGGACGCGTGGCCGCGTCCGGAGTACGGGACGCTCGAGGTGCGCGTCCTCGACCAGCCGACCTCATTGCGACGGACGGCCGAGCTCGCCGCCGAGGTACAGCGGCTCGTCCGGAACGCGGCGGAGACCGACGGGAGGCCGTTCGACCGCGCCGAGTACGCGGCGCAGCGCGACGCCGCCGGCCGCGAGGGCGGCGGGCCGGAGGCCGAGCGCCAGCTCGAGCTCGGGCCGGAAGCAGCTGTCCGGGAGATTGCCGCGCGGACGCTAGGCTGACCGCGTGGCGACTCGGACCGAGACGATCCAGGTCGGCGGCGTCCGTTGCGAGAAGTGTGTGCTGCGGCTCGCGCATGCGCTCGAGGGCCACGAGGGCCTCGAGAGCGCGAACGCGAACCTGATGGGGCAGGTCTCGCTCGCCTGGGACGACGAGCAGACGAGCCGTGAGGCGATCGTCGAGCGGCTCGCCACGGCGGGCTTCCCCGAGCTCGCAGCCGTCTAGCGCGCGGAATAGCAGCGTCCCCCGAGCCGTTCCGGAGGGAGTGGCTCTCGCTGGTACGGTGAACCGCATGGACGCAGAGCCGGAGGAGGGGCAGCGGCTCGCGACCGAGGCGCGCGACCGCGTCCGGTTCGAGGAGGACGCGCTCGCGCTCTCCGACCAGGTCTATCGCGTCGCCCGGCACCTCGCGAACTCGCGTGAGGACGCCGACGAGCTGATGCAGGAGACGTACGCGCGGGCGTTCCGCAGCTGGCGCTCGTTCACGCCCGGCACGAACATGCGCGCGTGGCTCCTGCGGATCCTGACCAACCTCAACATCGACCGCGGGCGGCGGCAGCAGCGGGCACCGCAGATGCAGCCGCTCGAGGCGAACGACTACTTCCTCTACGACCGGCTCGCGGAGAACGGGGACGGCGTCACCGACGAGGATCGGGTCGTGGAGCGTTTGTCGCAGGACGACATCGTGACGGCGCTCTCGGTAGTGCCGCACGACTTCCGCGACGTGCTCGTGCTCGTCGACCTCGGCGACTTCAGCTACGCGGACGCGGCGCAGATCCTCGACATCCCGGTTGGCACGGTGATGTCGAGGCTGCACCGGGGACGCCGCATCCTGAAGCGGGAGCTGGCCGAGTCCGCCCTGGAGGAGGCGACATGAAGGACCCGTGCGCGCACTGCGAGGAGATGATGCAGCCGTACCTCGACCACGTCCTCACCGACGAGGAGAAGGATCAGGCGGAGGCGCATCTCTCCGAGTGTGTCGATTGCCAGAGGCGCTACAAATTCGAGGAGAGCCTGCGGATCTACGTGCGCAAGGCGGTAACGGAAGAGATGCCGGCAGAGCTCCGGCAGAAGCTGGCCGCTCTCAGGATCCCGCTGGAGTAGGTGAGTCGACGTCTCCGGGCGGCCGCAGGTCGTCGCAGGGGACGAGGCGGGCCGGGAGCGACTTCGCGCCCTCGTCGGGGACGCTGTGCCACAACGCCCTCGCGAGCAGGACCGGATGGAGGCGGACGCCGCCGTAGCTGGCGGCCACCGCGTCGCCGCCGTTCGCGCGCCAGTCGTCGACGACACGGTCGACCGCACGCGGATCGAGATCGGGCCCGTCGGCGAGCACGACGACTGCGGCCTCCGCTTCTTGCGGGAGCGAGGCGAGACCGCAGCGGAGCGACGCGCCGGGCCCGCGCTCCCAGTCGGGGCACGGGACGCTCTGGACCGGCAGCGCGTGGGCCCCGCTCACGACGACGATCCCGTCGACGGAGCTCTCCCGCAGAGCCGCCAGCACCTGCGGCAGCAGCTCGACCTGCTTCGGCGGCTCCGTCCCGTAGCGGGACGAGCCCCCGGCGGCGAGTAGGACGGCGTAAACGGACATGTCTCGGTATCAGATACCAGGACACGTCCCGGCAGGACATCGACCGGCTTCGTTGCGCGGAAATGTCCCAACCGACAGGCCCGCACGAGACGCGCCTCGGTATCAGTTACCCGGCCAGGTCCGAAATGGCCTGTCTAGCCCAGCGAGGCGAGGGCGCGGCGGACGAGCGCCCGTGCGAGCGGCACCTTCCACTCGGTCCGCGGGAGCGGCGTCGCCCCGTCGAGATCGTCGACGCTCTCGATCCGCCACGGGATCGGTGCTACGCCGGCGAGCGCGATCCGCCGCGAACCGTCGGCGTGCCGTGCGACCGCGACGCCCACCTGCGGGAACGACCAGCGCTTACGGTCCATCGCCTTCAGGTAGACGCTCGCCTCCAACGGCGGCAGCTCGACCTCGAGCAGCAGCTCGCCGTCCTCGAGCGTCGTCGTGCTGCGGTCGGCCTCGTCCGGGAGCCGGTACAGCTCCTCGACCGCGAGCTCGCGCCGGCTGGTGCGCAGCCGCGCGCCGAGCGCGACGAGCGCAGCCGCCACGTCCGAGGGATGGGCCGAGGCGCAGAACCCGTTCGCGAAGATCGCGTGCTCGCGGTGCTCGCCGTCGCGGGCGTGACACCGGTCCCCGCCGTGCAGGCGGCACGGGTAGTCGAGCCGCCAGTACCAGCAGCGCGTCGACTGGAGGAGGTTGCCACCGAGCGAGCTCACATTGCGAAGCTGTGGCGAGGCCGCGAGCCGGCACGCCTCCCGCAGCGCGTCGGGGATCGCCGGCTCCACCTCGAGCTCTGCGAGCGTCGTGCCGGCACCGATCACGCCGTCCTGCACACCGCGCGGCACGAGGCCTCGCACGTCGACGAGCCGCTCCGCCTCGAGCAGTCCCTCCCGCAACAGCGGCACGACCTCCGAGCCGCCGTGCAGGAACACCCCTCCGTCGAGCTCCTCGACGCTAGACGGACGCAGGAGCTCCACGCCGTTCCTTCTCTTTCGCAGCGTCGAGCGCCCGCAGCATCTCCTCGCGGGAGATCGGCAGCTCGTGCACGTCGGCCCCGGTCGCGTCGCGGATCGCGTTCGCGATCGCGGCGGCGATCGGGACGATTGGCGGCTCGCCGAGCCCCTTCGAACCGAGATTCGTCAGGTGCTCGTCGGGCCGGTCGACGAACTCGGAGATGATCTCCGGCACGTCCGCGATGGTCGGCATCCGGTACGCGTCGAGCGAGGTGGTCAGGATACGGCCCGTCTCGGGGTCGAGCAGCCGCTCCTCCGAGAGCGTGTGGCCGATTCCCTGGATGATCCCGCCCTCGACCTGGCTGGAGGCGCCGAGCGGGTTGACGATGCGACCGACGTCGTGGATCGCCGCGACGCGTTCCACGACGACCTCGCCGGTCTCGACGTCGACCGCGACCTCGACGACGTGGACGCCGAAGGTGAGGACGCTCATCCCGGTCGGGTTCGGCCCGCGGGCGCCCTTGCCGAGGATCTGTGCCTCGTCGAGCAGGCCGACGACCTCCTCGAGCGGCGCCGAGAGGTTGCCGTCCGCCGAGACGACGCTCCCGTCGCGGATGTCGAGCACGCGCTCTTCGAGGTCGTAGCGCTGCGCCGCGATCTCGAGCACCTGCCGCTTCGCATCGGCCGCGGCCGCCCGCACAGCCGGCCCCATCGAGGGCAAGGTCGAGGAGCCCGCCGAGATCGAGGCGTATGGCCCACGCGCCGAGTCGCCGAGCACGACCTCGACGTGCTCGAGCGGCAGCCCCAGCTCCTCGGCCGCGATCTGCGCCATCGCACCGCGCGTGCCGGTGCCGATGTCCTGCATCGCCGTGATCACGGTCGCGCGGCCGTGGGAGCCGAGCCGCACCCACGCGTAGGAGGGAGGGCCGCCGCCGCCGTACCAGATCTGGCTCGCCATCCCGACGCCGCGCTTCCAGACCGAGTCGGACCGCGAGCGCACCTCGTGGCGCCGCTCCCAGTGCGGCTCGGCCATCCGGTAGCAGTCCTCGAGGTTCTTGGAGGAGAACGGCGTGCCGTCGTTCGAGCTCGCGTAGTTGCGGCGCCGGATCTCGAGCGGGTCGACGTCGAGCTTCGTGGCGAGCTCGTCGACCAAGCACTCGAGCCCGAACGTCCCCTCGACGAAGCCGGGGGCGCGGAATGCCTTCATCGGCGGCGTGTTGAGCTGCGCCCCGTATGTGACGGTGCGGACGTTCTCGCAGTCGTAGAGCATCTGCATCGGCCCCTCGGTCCCGGCGTTCCAGCCGGACCAGCCGACGGAGTTCGTGAACTCGCCGTCGAACGCGATGATCGTCCCGTCGCTGCGGGCGCCGGCTCGGAGCCGCTGGATGGTCGCGTTGCGGTTGCCGGCGGACGTGTGCTCCTCGCGCCGCGTGAGGGCGCACCGCACCGGCCGGCCTGTCCGCTTCGCGAGCTCCGCGGCGACGTACGTGTACTCGTCGGGGCCGTTCTTCGAGCCGAAGCCGCCGCCCATGTACTCGCAGACGACGCGCACCTTGTCCTCGGGCAGGCCGAGCGTGTCGGCGACCGCCTGGCGAATGCCCCAGATGAACTGGGTCGAGATGTAGACGTGCAGCGTGTCGCCCTGCCACTCGCAGAGGGCCTGGTGGGTCTCGAGCGAGTTGTGAAGGACGGTCTGCGTGCGGTAGGTGGCCACGACGACGACGTCCGCCTCGGCGAACGCCTTCTCGACGTCGCCGCGCCCGTAGCGGCGCGGCTCCTCGTCGGTGAGGAGCTCGCGCTTAACGGCCTCGTCCGGATCGAGCACCACCTCGAGCTCCTCCCACTCGACCTCGATCGCCTCGACCGCCGCGCGCGCCTGGCCGAAGGTGTCGGCCGCGACGGCCGCGACGGCCGCGCCCGAGAAACCCGCCTCCTCCTCGAGCCCGTGCGCCTCGCCCGGCCCGATCGCGGCGCGTACGCCAGGCAGCGCGAGCGCCGGCGCGAGATCGATCCGCCGCACCTTCGCGTGTGCGTGCGGCGAGCGGAGAACGGCTGCGTGGAGCATCCCCGGCAGCTTGAGGTCGGCCGTGTAGCGCGCCTCGCCGCGCACGCGTTCGTGGCCGTCCTTGCGCGGCGCGGGCTTGCCGACCACCGCGAGCGGCCCCGCCGGCCACTGCTCGAGCGGATCCTCCTCGACGACGAGCCACACGTCCTCGAAGCGTCCCTCGATCTCTTTCTCGGTGCGGATCAGCCTTGCCACGAAAGGATCGCCTCCTCGATCTTGGGATACGTGCCGCAGCGGCAGATGTTCCCGGCCATCGCGTGCCGGATCTCCTCGCGCGTCGGCTGCGGGTTCGCCGCGACGAGGGCCGCCGCCGAGACGACCTGGCCGGGCGTGCAGTAGCCGCACTGGACGGCGTCGGCGCGAACGAAGGCGTCGACGAGTGGATGCTCGCGCAGCCCCTCGATCGTCGTCACCTCGCCCTCGACCGTGTGCGCGAGCGTGATGCACGAGAGCCGCGGCACGCCGTCGATCTGGACGGTGCAGGCGCCGCAGTGCCCCTCGTTGCACGCGATCTTCGTCCCCGTCAGTCCGAGCTCCTCGCGCAGGACGTGTGCGAGGCTCGTCCCGACCGGCGCGTCGAGGACGTGCTCGCCGCCGTTCACCGTGAGCCGCAACTCGCTCATGTCGAGGTCACTGCCACGGTGTCGGCAATCTGAATCAGGCGGACGGCGGTGCGCGCCACGAGGCGGCGCTCGCTGTCGTCCTCGGCCTCGGGCAGCGTCCGCCAGAGGTCACGCGCCGCCTCGAGCAGCTCGCGGATCCGGCCGAGCTCCTCCTGGTGCATGCCGTTCGGCTCCTCGGTCGCGTTGAGGGTGTCGGAGCCCTGCGGCTGCAACGGCTCGAGCGGCTCCTCGCCGCTCGCGATCCTGTTCGCGTTGCCGGCGAACATGTCCCGCAGCTGCCGGTCGTCGAAGCCCGCGACGCGGGCGACGCGAGACGAGAGCAGCAGCGAGCCGGGCTGCTGGCCGTACGGGTAGTCCGAGGCGTAGACGATCTGCTCCGGCGGCACGAGCCGCAGCAGCCCGAGCAGGTCGATCGCGCTCCAGACCGAGCTGTCGAAGAAGACACCCCGTTTGCCCGAGAAGCGGTACGCGAGGTTCGCGAGGTCCGCGATGCCGGCGTGGGCGAGGATCAGCTGTGTGCCGGGATGCGCGTCGACGAGCCGCTCGAGGCCCTCGGCGATCGGCGGCAGGCCGCGGCCGGCGTGGATCAGGATCGGAACGCGGCGCTCTGCCGCGAGCGCGAAGACGGGCGCGAGCCGCTCGTCGTTGAGCAGGAACTTCTGGGCGCGCGGATGAAGCTTGATCCCGCGGGCGCCGAGATCGAGGCAGCGGCGCGCCTCCTCGATCGGCCCCTCGTCGAGCGCGAGCCGCACGAACGGGATCAGGCGGCCGTCGGAGTCTGCCGCGAACTCGAGCGTCCGGTCGTTGCCGGCCCGGAAGCTGGGATGGCGGTCGGGCTCGTCGAGGCAGAACATGAAGGCCCGCGAGATGCCGTACCG
>WNGD01005990.1_pt1 | contig 14147 bp, 18 predicted proteins | sample 5400671 | NCBI WGS metagenome assembly WNGD01 (sample SAMN13153369, study PRJNA577476) | soil metagenome | isolation source: 40 cm soil or saprolite under grassland replicate 2 | place: USA:California | collected 2016-06-15
GCTGGCTCATGTTGGCTATGACGCGGTTGTATGCGTCCCATTGTACGAAGCCCCAGAGCATTACGTTGAAGCCCATGAGTATGAGTATGACGAAGAAGAGCCCTCCGAATATGGTGCTCATGCCCTTCTTGGATCGTGCGACCCGTCTGTAGAGGCTCATCCTAGTAGACCACCGTTGTAGTTACGACTGTTCCTCGTTGTGTTGCCACCGTTACTGTCCAAGACCCGGAATGGAATGACTGAGATACACAGGTCATACAGAGACCGGCGTATGCGCTTGGGTTGGAGACTTGAGAGGGGGGTATGCCTACGGGTTCAACTTGGGATACGTTGTATTGCACGAGTTGGAACGTGTAGAGTGTTTGGTTGAGGTAAGCAGATGCGATCGTGAATGGAATCGTTCCGACGTTCCTGACGTAGATCAATGCGTAGCTGGTGCTGCCCGGCGCACATGAACTTGGCACACAGTAGATGTATGCTCCTTCAATCGATAGCCTCTCTTGGTTTGCGAGGCTTCGGCTTGAGAACCAGTATCCTGCTCCGCCTTGGTAGGCGCCGAAGCTGGATATTGCCCAGACGAATAATAGTGAACTTAGGACTACGACTATTACGAGCATGGTCAGGTTAGCCATTATAGTGCTGATGGCTTTCCGTGACCTGCGGTTTCTATCGATCGTTTTCTTTGCCCATCTTACTAGGCCCATTGCTTTTTCTTTCCTCTTTCCTATTCTTTTTTTCTATTCAGATTCGGTTTTCAAAAAACCGGGGAGTTCAAACCAGGCATCAAGACACACCATTGGTAAGCTCACCTTGTTACAGTGAAGGTAAACTGGTTGTTCCGCGATGTGATCATCAGTATCGTGTACTGGTAGCCAGACGTGAATGTGAACGCTGTGCCCGTCAAGACGCAGGACGGGCAACTTGCTCCGATCTTGAAGGTAATCGGCAGGTTAGTGTTGGGAGCAATCGTTACATTAGGTGAAGGGTAATTGTATTGGTACGTGTTACCGTTTGCATCCTTCACATAGTAAGTTGAGAGAGTCGCGTTTGCAGTCCCTAGGTTATTGATGTAGGCTGTCACACTGGTACTACTGGCGAAGGCTGCGGAGTTCGAAACATAGTTCAAATTCTCCTGACCCACCGTCGGGTGTACCAGCAATGTTCCGAGTAGTCCCGTTGACCACGCGTAGACCATGACTGAAGCTACGACAACTATGACGACCATGAGTAGCGCTGCTAGGATCGTGTCGATGCCTTTCTTGCCCTTGAGATACTTTCGAATTGTTTGCATGTTCTCTTCACCTGTTTACCGGGTCACCGCGAACGAGAATTGCGTGTTCCGCGAAGTCGTTACGGTGATGGTGTACTGGTAGCCTGACGTGAATGTGTACGCGTTTCCAGTCAGAGTGCAGTAGGACCCACATGATATGTTGATCAGGACGATGATGGGCTTGACTTGGTTGGGAGCGATCACCGGAGGCGGATTGAATGCGGCAGGAGCGGTGTTCCAAGACGTTCGTGCATATTGGTTTCCGGAGGAGTCCTTGACGAAGTAGCTGGTGAGAGTAACGTTTGCAGTGCCTATTTCCCTGAGGTTCAATGTAACATTCATGTTTGTGGCGAAACTACACGGGCTACATGCCTCAATGCTAAGATTCTCTTGGCCTGTTGTTGGGTGTACGAGTAGTGTGCCGAGTAGTCCTGTTGACCATGCGTAGACCATGACTGAAGCTACGACAACTATGACGACCATGAGTAGTGCTGCGAGTATGGTGTTGATGCCTTTCTTGTTCCCTGTTATTTTTCTCATTTTTTTCACTCCTTTCGTGTTTCCCGTGGGCTCGTCTCTGCCAGTTCCCCAGTTTGGGTGCAAGCCGGGACGCATAGACAACGGCCGGTTGATGTGCCCGCTGGTACCATTGTTGTCGAGTGGAAGTTTCTAGGAGCTTTGGTCATGCGTGGTTTCTCCCTGCGATGCTCATCCGGGTATCCGTGTGGTCTACCCAGAAGACCCAGGACTTTGTCGTCTTTTGTCCGCTGATGATTCCTTCCACCACGAGCTCGAGAAGTAATGCCTTGGTGCTCTCCCAGTTCTTCAGCCCCGACTTGATCCGCACATTTTCGACGTCCATTGGTATAGTGGCGCCGGATAGAACGTGGAGTATCTTGTCTCTCAGCGTATCCTTGGACCGGTTTACGCGACTCAACTGTTTCTCGCTCTGGGGTTGTAGCTTGAGTCTTGCCCACAAGCCACGACTATACCCGAAGCCGCAACGAACATATGCATCCTGTAACTTCCAAAATTATCAAACAGTTACAAGCCTAGGCGGATCAACCTTGAGCTTTAGCCGGATATCCTGCAAGCGTCTAGGATATTCCTAGAATCCCCAGAGATTTGCGGCTCTAAACAAATCGAGCCGCGAGTCTTCTGAGGTCGCTAGCGCGCTTTGGCTTTGACGAGTTCCTTCTGCTGGAGGGTTGACCAGATCTGCTCGAATATTTTCTCGTGGGACTTTACCAGCAGAGGATCATTCGTCCAAGTGGCCACGTCTTGGCCAGCGTTTACGTTTGTGTCGTCTGGGATGTGGATGTCCTCGACGAAGATTATTTCTGCAGAGTCAGCGCTTGCAAACCGCATCATTGGCGTTGTCACATTTCGAACTTCTATGACTTCTCCAAGTTCTCTAGCCACACTCGCGTTGATCTGGTTGATTGGAGCTGCAACCTTGACTTTCGCTCCTCTTTCCGATGCTTTCTCGAGAACTTCCGAGTGCGCCTTATAGATCCTTACTAGTCCGTTCGCTGTGGTGGTGAAGCAGACGTTGACTTTTGCTTCCCCAATCATGTCCTGTATTCGCTTGTAGACCTTGTCTCGTCCTTTGACACTCCATAGGTCATACCGCTCGTAGGGCTTCTCAGTGTAGACGTACCTTGACGATTCAAACGCCATCGCGAGGTTTTCCACGACCTGGACGCATTCGCCGGTTTCCTTGTTCAGTTTGTCCACTAGCGGGACGAGCACGTCGTTTGGCGAGACTGCCATGTATCTTTCCGGTTTGCCTGGAACGATCCGTAGCAATCCCTTGCTTTCGAGTCCTCGTATTGCTCCGTATGTTTTGGGCCTAGGCACTTTGCCTAGGAAGCTGATCTCGCTTGCGTTTCGTGGTCCCATCTTCGTCAGGACAACGTAGATTCTGGCCTCGTACTCGGTGAGGCCGAGTTTCATCAGTGACTGTACGCTGAACTCGTCCGCGGCCAACACTTTTACGCCCATACTTCTGGAGTCACTGACGACGGGTTTTAAACTAGTTTCGGCTGTCATTGTCAATAACCTACCGCTCTAAAGAAGAGCCACATCATCAAATCACCAACAACCACTGTCACCAACAGACTAGCAGTTAAGAAGACTAGGTGCGGGAGACCCGGAGTCACCCATACACCGTCAGAGAACATGCCTTGTTCTTTGTAGCTTTCGAGACCGTTTATGAGCTTGTCCCGCTCTTCAGCCGCAGAAGCTACCAAGTGGAACTGTCTCACTGGCTTAGAATCAACCACAGACACCTCTTCAGCAGGGTAGAGGTACACCTTGGATTGCAGCGCGTTGAAGCTTGTCTTGTAAGAAGTCAATAAGACTAGAGCTTTCCGCAAAATTGATTCCCGTTCGAATCCTTGGAATAGTCCCCGTCCAACTGATGCACGCTGAACCATGTTCTTAGCGAGTAGAAAGACTGTTGACCCTATCGAGAGGAGAAACGAGTTTACCAAGATCGCAATTGGGAAGGGATAGAAGATGAAAGGAGCCTGCCATAGAGGTGTAAGAAAACTCGGCGCGACTGGCAGGGCGAGGGCGAGGCACATCATTGCCTTACTATCGGCTCCGCCCATGACTCCGAACTGGAACAGTAGGAACGCTACGACTATGGTTGCGCCACCTGAAACAAGCAGTATTGGAATCGTTTCTGGAGCGAAGACCAGTCTTAGAGCGAATATTAGTCCGGCTATCGGTCCATAGACGAGCCAGAACTTGTTAGAAATCTCCCTGGTCTTCAGGTCGCTCATAGACGCGGCGATGAAGATTCCCATCGTCACCAGTAGTGCTGCCAAGTCCACTGACGAGGTCACCGAGGGAATCATGCGAACTCGAAACGCTGTTTGACCGAGGGATAGACCATATCGGTTCTGAAACCACCGCTAGTGATGGCCGGTATCAGTCAGCATTAGTGCTCACACTTTCGGCTCAAAGCTTAAAACGAAAGACCTGAGAGTAAGACGCCGAGTGGCCAAAAATGCCCATGGCGTTCGTGCTGATAAACGCAGAAATCGGTTCCGAAGACGCAGTCGTCAAAGAACTGAAAGCAGTAAGCAACGTCAAAGAGGCCTACATGGTCTACGGAGTCTACGACATCGTCGCAAAGGTCGCCGCGGACAGTATGGACAAGCTCAAGGAGATCATCACTTGGAAAGTGCGGCGGCTCAACAAGGTCAAGTCCACACTCACAATGATAGTGATCGAAAACTAGCTCCTCGAGACTCGTAGGTTCCGGATTCCCAGATTCTCACAGCGCATTGACGGCAACGGAGTTTCACATCGGCATCGACGACACAGACTCAGAGTCAGGAGGTTGCACCACCTATACAGCCGCGGTTCTATTCCAAGAGCTGTGCAGTAGAGAAATCCCTCCCTCGGATTTTCCTTGGCTTGTAAGACTGAACCCCAACATTCCTTGGAAGACCAGAGGCAACGGAGCCCTATCCATCCACTTATTGGTCGAACCAAATCAGATCGAAAAGGTCCAGAATCTGGCCCTTGAAATCACTGAAAGCACTGCTGACCTGTCCGCAAAAAGAACAGATCCTGCTGTACTGTTTCTAAAAGGCCCCGTCCCGGAAATTCTCCGACATTACTCCAACTCAGCATTGCATGATGTGCTGACTATCCGCCAGGCCAGCAAAGTGGCTGGAAAGACTGGTGTCAGGACTCATCTGCTAAAAGGAAATCGCGGACTGATCGGCTCGCTCGCGGCGATCGGCGCAGGCCTCGACCAAGTGGATCACACCTTCGAGATCATCGCCTACCGGATCAAGGAGAACCTCGGAACTCCAAGAATGGTAGACCCAGAATCTATCAAGCTCATGAATACTCGACTTGGTGCGAGAACGTTCCATAATTTGGACCCGGAATCGGGCAGAATCCTAGTTTGCCCCCACGGCCCTGATCCCGTTCTACTAGGAATTAGGGGACAGACCCCACAAGATGTGCAAGAAGCGTTCAACCTGGTACGAATTAACGAACCTGCGGAAAGAGTCATGATCTTCAAAACAAACCAAGGGACTGATGCACATCTAACAAAAACGGGGAGAGTAGCTGATCTCCGTCCTCATCAGGCTACGGTCCTAACAGGGAGAGTCGAGGCGATTCCAAAGGTCTTGAAGGGCGGACATGTAATCTTCCAGCTCCGGGACGATACAGGATCCGTCAGTTGTGCGGCTTATGCTCCCACGAGATCTTTGATGCGCGCTGCAAGAGACTTACTGCCTGGAGATCGCGTAAGGGTTTATGGAGGAATCCGTGGAACTAGCAACAGGAGGCTAACCCTCAACCTAGAGAAAATCGACGTATTGGAACTAGTCGAAAAGATGGATTGGGAAAATCCCGTCTGCAGATTATGTGGAGGTCGATTGAAGTCCATGGGACGCAATCAAGGACTCAGGTGCAAAAAGTGCCACCTCAGAAACTATTCAACAACAGCCACTAGGAGAGTGTCAGCTAGGACCCTTGAACTGATGACGTACACCGCTGTGGTCGGAGCACGTCGACACCTTACGCGTCCTGATAATTGATCATTTCGATTTTGAACTGTTAAAGCCTTTAAAGCTGGCTTTGGTTCGCTTCGGGTTTGTAGCGGGGTGGGGTAGATTCTCTCACAGGGAAGCCTATCCAGGTTTAACCCGCAGGGCTCATAACCCTGAGATTGATCGACGAGTCTCGATCCTCAACCGGTGGTTCGAAGGGTCCGTGTGGGATCCGAAAATCCACCCCCCGCTACCAATAGAATCCAGGCAGAGTTAGACGCAGTAGGTCATTTCACGCGGAACGTGAATTGTTACGCCGGACCCGTGGATGTCGCGTGTAGGACGGGAGTGAGCAGACAATCGCCATTACCACTTCCGGTGCACACAATATGCGGCCGAAAATCGACAGTGATCGATGTCGTCTTTCCCGCCTGTACTTCGGCCAGGGGACTTAGCGGGACTTCCAGTTTTCCGCTTGGCACACGGAGGTCCCTTTGTCCGACTTCGGAGATCTGTGCTGTAGCAGATGTTACGGTCATTCTAACGTTCGTAATTGTGTCGGGTTGAATTGATGCTCCACACAAGTTCTTTACTAGGTTCATAACTTTGACCAGATCCACGGTCGTCGGCAGTTCCTTGGTACACACGGACGTCCACATGCCCGTCATGTTGTCGATGCCTGATGTGTGGACTTCTATCGAAGTTATCGTCACGTTCACACTTGTCGCGTTACAGTTACCGCGACAAGTTGTTGATGGCGACTGACTCGATAGCTCTACGCTTGGCACTCCGTCGGTTAGATTGATCTGCAGGATGCCTTGCGAAGGAAACCAAGTCTGAGGCCTAAGCTGTAATCCCGCTATCAGGACTGCTCCGATGGCAAGCCCGATGAGGCCGTACTCGACCAGTCTCTTCGTAGCTGGATTGAACGCTTTCCTCGCCCCCACCTGTATGTGCTATCCGACACATAACCCAACGATTTTGAACGGGCTGTTCAATCGTTGTACGATCAAGGCTGCTGTCTCCAAGCCTTCCAAGTCTCAAACCAGAAGATAGCAGAACCCAAGCCTCCAAAAATCAGCCCGAACAGCGTGAAGAGGCTGAGATCTGGTATAATCAGCACATAATAGACGAATAGAGCCGTAAACAGGGCTGCATATAGGGCGAATCTGGGAACGAACACCCTGCCTACCCTAAGAAACTGTTTGAGAACATCGACCTTGACCTCCTTAATGAGCCGATATTCTCCAGAATCTTTGGAAACTAACCCAAGATCCTTCAACTTGTCAAGATGATAAAGGGCAAGAGTGGGACTGGAAAAGTCCAAGGCCCTCTGGACCTCACGAACCCCGACGGTCTGTTTGTTTGCATTCATCACATACCAGTAGACCCTCAGCGTGTTCCCTTTGAGTTCGCTCGCAACCTTCTCTGAGTCTGCTTGTTCTTGCTGGTCCAGGACGCGTATCTCCGAGCGAGGGTCAGAACAGGTTGCTGACTAAATAAGGGCATGTCAGTCCAGCGAGAGTCATGTGGCCTAAGATGCGCATCTCGCGTGAAAATGGAGAGTTAGATTGAAGGCTATCGTTTTCCACGAGTTTGGAGGACCCGAAAAGCTCCATTACGAGGACGCACCAGAGCCAGTTTTCAGCGAAACTGAAGCCCTGATTCGCGTAAAAGCTTGCGCCCTAAACCATCTGGACATATGGGCCCGTCAAGGGACACGACAGGAAAGAGTACCAATGCCACACATTTCAGGAAGCGACATTTCAGGCGAAGTCGTCAAGGTAGGAAGTCTGGTCAAGAACCACAAACCCGGTGACAAGGTTCTGATTGCTCCAGGGATTGGCGACGGCACGTGCGAATACTGCACATCTGGATGGGACAGCCTCTGCGACAACTACAGGATCATCGGCTACGAAACGCAGGGCGGATATGCGGAGTATGTTTCGGTGCCCTCAGCGAATATTCTTCCAATTCCCAATAGTCTGAGTTTTGAGGAAGCAGCCGCAGTTCCACTCGTATTTCTAACAGCCTGGCACATGCTAACAACCCGTGCACACCTAACCGCGGGCGAAACGGTCCTCGTCTGGGGGGCCGGGAGCGGAGTGGGAAGCGCCGCGATCCAGGTCGCAAAGGTCCTGGGCGCGAAGGTGATCGCTACAGCAGGAAATAACGAGAAGCTTGAGAAAGCCCGAGAATTAGGAGCAGACTGGACCATCAACCATCACGATCAAGATGTTCCGGCTGAAGTCAAGAAAGTGACGAACGGAAAGAAGGCGAACGTGGTTTTCGACCATATCGGTCAAGCGACATGGGAAAAGAGCATGCGCTCAATGGCCCCCGCCGGCCGACTTGTCAACTGCGGAGTCACCAGCGGCGGAAAAGCAGAAATCGACATACGCTACATCTTTGTCCGACAATTCTCCCTAATGGGATCCTACATGGGCGGAAAAGGAGAACTGCTCAAGGTCCTAACATTTTTCGAAGATGGTAGGCTCAAACCTGTCGTAGACTCCGTATTTCCTTTGAAAGAGGCGTCAGCCGCTCAGACAAGAATGGAGAAGAGCGAACACTTCGGTAAGATAGTACTCAAGATCTAGCATTTGACTCGGCGTCGAAGGGCGATAGAGTACTGCAAATGTGAACGCTGGCCAGTAACGCTATTCTGGAACCGATTCGGTGACAAGTTTTCCGTTGATTACTTTTACGAACAGGTACCGGTTGTCGCGCAGGATAATTGTGAGCTCGTTTTCGCCCTCGTTTACTGTTAGTATGTCTCGTCCGATGATTCCATCATACTTTGCCATCTAAGCCGCTTCCGGAATTTCGTGAAGGAGGTTTTCTTTCTTAAATGCTTGACGATTATTCTACACTGATCTTGATAGTCGGCGTCTTTGCTGTTGCTTCCCCTCTTTCGGTGAAAATGTGTTTGCCCCATTTCGCGTGGACCTTGGCTTCGAGTGTGTGGTGTCCTCTTCCCAGTTTTGCTGCGGGAAGTTCGAAGCTACGGGTGACATCGAAGAGCATCGTCTGAGCCTCCTCCTCGGTTTTCGGATAAAGAATCGTCTCGAATTCCGTAGCTACAGTCGCCCAGACTCTGTAAGGAAGCTCTGGGTTTCTGGTCCAGAAGAATACTCCTCTGCGGACGAACTTGTCTTGTTTCAGTTCTGTCGTTGGCAGTAGTTTGGATCGTTGTCTGGCGAGTTCGACTCGGTATGCTATTCTCAATCCTAGATCATGTTCGTCGTATGCTACTTCCCAGAGTCGTCGGACGAAATTCCGTCTTATTCCGCCGTTGAGCTTGAAGCTGACCGTGAACGCTAGATTATCGTCTAGCTTCGCCCTTTCAGGCGAGGCTGTGATCGTCGCGTCTTCGACAGATGCCCACTGTTCGCCCTTTCTCCGTTCTAGAGTTGATTGTAAGTCTGAACACTCCTTGGGTTCGGTCCCTCTGGTAGGCTAGCGGGTGAAAAAAGGTCTTTGGTTGTTGGGCTGGCGTCTAGGTACCGGTTATGGGCTCGATGTGGACGCTGCTACATCCGCAGCCGTCCGCGTGCTTCCCTCTGCGCAGGTTTCCTTTGTAGAGTCGTGCCTCGAGTTTCTCGCCGTTCTTCTTCTCCCACTCGTCCACGGTAATACCGTATTTCTTCTGGATCCTGTCTCGGTACCATTCGGGTATGACGTTAAACGAGCAGAAGGGTATGATTCTCATGTCTGGTGTTAGGTAGTGTATGTCGCAGCGCTGTAGTCTCTCTTCGTCCTGGTTGTACTTGTCTTGGAAGTGCATCATTCCAAGGAACATGCTTCTGATGTGGAACTGCCCGACTGAGCTGTAGTCGTGCTTGAGCAGAGCTCCAACCAATAGTTTGGATAGGTTGAGGCCTGCAGGTTGCTTGTCCTTCTCGATGAAGCTGTTGAGTTTGCTGATGAACTTGGCCGCGACCAGATACTTGTTGCTGCCAGAGTTTAGCTCGTCAGTCTTCTCGTCGAGGTATTCGAAGAGACCCTTGAGGTCTACGAAGCTGGTTATCGGGACTAGCCTCTTTGTGTCCTTGTCTTCGAAGACATAGGTGCCTGCACCACATGCAAAGTGGATCGATAGTTCGTATTGTGGGCGCTTGGTGAAAGCTTCTACGAAGTGGGTTACGGGCGAGCAGCTCGGAACTGGGAACCATGCGTCACGCGGAATCTCGCCGTTTGTCTGTTCCTCGATTCTCTCGATGCAGTCAGGAATGGTAATCCTGTATTTTTCGCGCTCTTGCTTCTTCATTCTTCCAGTGAGCGAGACTGGTTGGTAACTGATTGCTCGGACGATGTCGATGTTTCGCTGTGCGAAGCGAAGGATTCCGCCCAGCTCGTGGTCATTGATTGATTTGATGACCGTCGGGACCAGCACGACTCCAAGGTTGGCCTTGCGGCAGGTCTCAATCGTGTAGGGTGCTTCCCAGTGGTTCTTCGGATTTGTCTTGGGGGATACTCCGTCAAAGCTCATGTAGAGGTTACTGAGACCCGCGTCCCTAAGCTCACGAGCTAGGTTCGGGTTGAGCGCTAGGTTGATTCCGTTCGTGTTGAGCTGGATATGGTCTACTCCTTCTTCCTTGATGATCTTCACGATCTCTGGAAGCTCCGGACGCAGGGTTGGCTCTCCACCTGTGATCTGGAGACTGTTTCCAGGAACAGGTCTCTCAGCCTTGAGAGCACGGACCATTTCGCGAACCTGATCCATGCTGGGCTCGTAGACATATGCTCCTTCGAGACCCTTCTTCACGTAGAAGAAGCAGTACCAGCATGTGAGATCGCAACGGTTGGTAACTATAATGTTAGCAAGACCAGTGTGGCTCAGGTGATTCGAGCAGAGGCCACAGTTTGCCGGACAAGCGCAACTCTCTATGGGAACGTTGGGAGCGTGTGTTCCCTTACCGTCGCTCCAGTACGTGGCGAACTTCTGATACATGTCATATGATCCAAAGTAAAGCTCCTCAGTCTCACCGTGATCAGGGCAGGTCTTGGTCATGAAGACCTTACCTTCCCGCTCGAATACGGTGCTGGGAAGGATACGGTTGCATTCTGGACAGACGCTTTGGGTTCGGCGTATGAAGCGTCCTACCTGCTTCGGCTGCGGCTGTAGTTCCTCTGGTAACTCGATTTCAAGCAGTGCCAATTATACCACTCTGAGTAGTGAATACGCCCTTTACACCTGTAATAAGCCTTCTGACACCCATCTCCGGGTTAAGCTGGGGTAACACCAAACCTCCCTTGTAAGTGCTGTCAACTAACAGGCGGAAGCTATTCTTCGTAACGACGTAACCGTGAGGAGACTCATCGTGTAACGGAACTCTTATGCTCAATATTGAGACCCGCCTCTTCGCTGTCCAAGGCAGGATAGATGAGACTGTGCTCCATGCGCCTAGAAATGCAGGCGCTATCTGCATTTTGATAGTCTCTGCTTCACTCCTCCTTGGAGACATCGCCTCTGCTCCCATCGAGAGGAGCATCATTGAGTTGGCGTCGGTCCCAGACCCGACCTTCTATTTGCACAGGACAACACCTCAGACTCCTGCGCCCTCCCCAGCCGGACTTCGCATGAACATCACCGCTCCACCCTCCGCTCAAGCCGAGGCAACAATTCAATTCAACAAGGGCACCAACTACTACTGGTACTCCGACCTCCTAACGCCCGGATGTGCCGCGGCCGGAACATGGACATTCTATCTTTGGGCAGACACCGCTACCACACTATCCACACTAGACGTACACATCGACCTAACGAACACCGGCGGAACCAATGTCAGAGCAATAGGGAACTTCATAGGAAGAACGATCACGGCACTCACACCCACCCTCTACACGATCACCGTTTCAGGCTCAGGAGTTGGCATACAAACGGGCGATCGTTTGAGATTGACACTGCTTCCAGAAGGAGGCGGGTCCAATGATAGCCACATGAACGTCATCTATGACGGTTATGGAAACGAAACTCCAGGATCTGAGACTCGGCTCAATACAGCGGTATCCTTCAGCAACTGCACACTAAACCTACGCGTGAGAAACTGGAGTCTCACGGACACCATCCCTGGGGCCTCCGTCTATGTCAATTCGTCCATAAGAACTTCCAGTCCGACCGGCTGGGCAAACTTTACGAGCCTTGGCGGAGTGGTCCTGGTCAAAGTCCAATATTTCGGGTATTGGGTTAACGGAACATTCCCAATCACTCTTGATTCCAACAAGACAATGGACATTCGCGCTAACATATACGACGTTACGATCACTATCCAGCCAGCAAACCGGCAAGGTGTCATCCAGTCAGCTAACGTAACTGCGTACAACTCGACACAGTATGGGCCATCGGGCAGGATCGCCACTGGAATAACCGGTTCAAATGGACGAGTGACGTTCAGAGATGTGCCCAACGGCACGATCTTCTTCGTGAGCTATGCAAAATCAGATTACTCGATTCTAATTTCACAATCTAGTCAGACTGTCTCGAGCGAAGGTCAACCAGTATCATTACTCGCCTCCCAAAACGTAGGCGGCATAACGACGATACCCTGGGACATCTACATCATCGCATCGATTGCTCTCGGAGGAGGTTCGACAGCTCTGAATAAGTCCGCAAAGAGACGAGGAGGTTCAAACGATAGCTCCTAAACTATTCGCCGGGCTTCCCCTGGTCAAGGTGGGACAGTCACTGCTGATTATCGGGATTGCTCTAGGCGTCGCCCTTCTGATCTACTCATCGCCTCTTTACGCATACGAATTTGGGCTGAGTGCCATGGGAGCCAACACGAGTGTCGAGTTTATTCACTGGATCGACGGGTCACACTCCAACACAATCTCTCTGAGCTATGATGTCTACTCCGATGTTACAACGTACGACTCAAACGCTACTTACGGAGTTAGAAACAATGCGATAAGACAAATTACTGTTAGTGTCAGAGTCGAATCGATGAGTAACACGGCCGAACTGGCCAATCTCACTCTAACGATTCTATCACAAGATGGGGTCCAGCAGATGGCAAGAATAAGCTGGGCGAGTGGAAGCGCCATTCCCACTCCCTTCCAGACATTTACGGCCAGCCCCCAGACAAACTACATCATCCAAGTCAGCATCAAGGGAGCGAGTTCAATTGCAAACAACGAAGCAACTAGCATCGTTCTACAAATGAACAACTCAGGGTGACTAAGAAAATGACAATGATTACCAAGGGTAGCGGTGAGGCGAAGAACGGTTCAGCACGAGCACGCCTACTTTTTTGGTTTAGAATGGGTGGCCCGCTAGCGATTACCATTTTCTTTGCCCCCCTTGCTGTCCTGATCTTCTTGGGACTATTCCGCTGGTTCAATCTACAAGACCTCCAGGTCCTCGGCACGGCGATAAGCCTTGCAACACTAGGAATCGTCTTTACTGCGGGCTCAACGGTTGGGCTGTTATTGAGCATCAAGGCACCTATCTTTCTGCATAGAACTGGAACCCCTGGAATCCTGATGTTGATAGCACCCTTCCTCAAAACCGGCATGTGGGAATCAGAAGAGCTGGCTGGAGTAATGCGCAGGTCATGGGAACTCATGACCAAACACGTCGGGTTCATTCAGCAACTCAACTGGACTCAGAAATACGCGTCGAAACCATCGAACTTCACAATGTCGGAAGCAATCTCCTTGATTCTCAAACTCTTACCACCCGTCGAGAAGCATTCTGCAACATGCACCCGATGCAACTAGACAAACGTCCTTTCGCGAACAGGATCAGCAACTCTCCGGGTGTTCCAGCATCCTAGAATGAAATACTAGTCCACTGCATGCAAAACTATGCCCGTGCCAGGGACTCTGAGGCGGCGGCCAGTAGACGAGAATGAAATAGCCCGACTCCTTGAAGACCAGTTCAAGATAAAACCACTCGAGAGTCGAGCCTACCTGCGGTTACTCGAGGGACATGATTTGACACTCCATGAGCTTGCTCTTGAACTCGACATTCCTCTCAGCGAAACTCAGGCGCTTATGGAACGAATGATCGCGAGTGGACTCGTTATCCACGCGGCCGGTCAAGAAGCCAAGTTCTCGCCGCTTCACCCGAGAATGACCATGACAAACATATTCAAAACATACGAGAAGGAAATCGTCCTCGCACTTCGCCAGCATAGGGCCACCGTAGATCGTGTAGTGAATATGTTGGAGCCTATCTACGATGAGAGAAAAATCCGCGCTAAATGATCTCGTCTAGCTGGTCTGTTCGGAGGTCTGTTGAGGCAGCGGAGTTGAGCTGTACCTCTTCTTGTCCTTGTTCTCCATAATATCCGCAAATGGCTCGCTCTCCTCTTGCGACTCTTTCTCGGATTCGACCGCCGGCTCCGCTT
>WNGD01007473.1_pt1 | contig 14147 bp, 13 predicted proteins | sample 5400671 | NCBI WGS metagenome assembly WNGD01 (sample SAMN13153369, study PRJNA577476) | soil metagenome | isolation source: 40 cm soil or saprolite under grassland replicate 2 | place: USA:California | collected 2016-06-15
TGCCCAGTTATCCAGGCGGCTTGCTCTGAACAAAGGAGCGTCGCAACATTCCCAATATCCTCGGGCGTTCCCAGCCGGCCCATTGGAGTCCATCCGCGCGCGTGCCAATTTCGGATGAGTTCCTGAATCTGCTCGGGCAGCGAATTCAATACGCTGTCCTCGGTCCATCCGGGGCTGATGGCATTCACTGTGATACCGCGTTTGGCGAGAGCTACCGCGAAGTACCGCACGAGGGACTCGAGCGCGGCCTTGGCTGAACCCATGCCGACCCAGGATTGCACTCCGCCAGTGCGGCTTCCCTGGGCGTAAGTGATCGCGAGGATTCTTCCCCCCTTAGCCATGAGTGGAACCGCCTCGTGCACAGCGACGAGGAACGCTTTTGCCTGCGAATCGGACGCGGCGTTCCATTGTTCGAGAGTGATGTCCATCGGCGGATAAAAGAACGCCGCTGCTTCGGGTCGCGCGTTGCTGACAAAGATATCGAGCTTACCGAATTCGGCTTTAACTTTGCCAAACATCTGGGTGATCTGTTTGGAATCCAACACGTCCGCTTGGACCACGAAGCCATCGGCGCCTCGTTCGCGCACCTGTGCAAGCGTGTCCAAGGCGGCGGCCTCGTTTTGATAGTAGTGAACTGCTACGTTGACACCGTGGTCGGCCAGTTTGAGGGCGATTCCTCGACCAATGCCACGGGAGCTCCCGGTGATCAGCGCGTGTTTTCCGCTCAGCGACATATCTGTTAATCGACGTATCTTTGCGCGATCGGCATTCTGCGGCCAAGTCCAAAGGCGCGGCTTGTTACCTTTATTCCGGGCGCAGCTTGCTCGCGCTTGTATTCGTTGAGATCGACCCGGCGCTGCACCCAGCGCACGGTTTTCTCGTCGAACCCGCGCGCGATGATGTCGCGGGCGCTCAGGTTTTCTTCGACGTAAAGCTGCAAGATCTGATCGAGAATTTCATACGGCGGCAGCGTATCCTGGTCTTTTTGGTTCGGCTTCAACTCAGCACTGGGCGGTTTGTCGATTGTGGATCGTGGAATGATCTCGCGGTCACGGTTTATCCAGCGCGCCAACTCGTAAACCATTGTTTTCGGCACGTCGCTGATCACAGCCAGTCCACCGGCCATGTCGCCGTAAATTGTGCAATAGCCGACGGCGAGTTCGCTCTTGTTTCCAGTGGTCAGCAACAGATGACCGAACTTGTTCGAGAGCGCCATCAAGGTCATCGCGCGCAGGCGCGGCTGCATATTTTCCTCAGTCTCGTTTTCGGGCAGACCTTTAAAAATTTCTTTGAACTGTGATTTGAAATCTCTGAACGCGTCGGTGATCGGAATGTCGAGAAATTTAATTCCGAGATTGCGCGCCAGCGCGCGCGCATCATCGATGCTGCCGCGCGATGAGTATGGGCTGGGCATCGAAACTCCGGTCACGTTTTCCGCGCCCAGCGCATCAACCGCGATCACAGCCGTGACCGCGGAATCAACGCCGCCACTGAGGCCGACTACGGCGGAATGAAAATTGCATTTGCGGAAATAATCGCGAACTCCCAGAGAAAGCGCGGCGAAAAGTTCCTTCGGCGTTTTGCCTTCGTGAAATTCGATTGCGGCGGTTGAATCCGTATCGACGACTTTTTCGTCTTCACGAAATGCAGCCAGTTGCGCGATCAACTTGCCAGCGGCATTCACCGCGAAGGAATTGCCATCAAACACAAGTTGATCGTTGCCGCCGACCAGATTGCAGTAACAGATTAGCCGTTGATGAGCGCGTGCGAGCCCCGCCACCATCTCGTATCGGATCGCCGGTTTATGCAAGCTAAACGGCGAGGAGCTTAGATTGACGATGATCTCTGCGCCTTGTTCCACCAGACTGCCCACTGGTTCGACGTCGTAGAGCGGTCGCGGCAGGTAATGTTCAGTCCAAATATCTTCGCAGATCGTCACGCCGATTTTTTTTCCCTGGACATCAACCGGCTCCACACGGCTGGCCGGCTCGAAATAACGGTCTTCGTCGAAAACATCGTAGGTGGGTAGAAGCGATTTGTGCGCTTTCCTTAACGGTTTGCCGCGTTCGAGCAGAGCGGCGGCGTTATGAAACGGCTTGCCCCGTCCTTCGTTGCGATCGACAAAACCGACCAGCAACGCTGCCTCGCCAACGCGAGAATGCAGCTTTTCCAGGATCGCAAGGTTCTCCAGAACGAAACGCGATTTGAAAACCAAATCCTGTGGCGGATAGCCGGTGATGGCCAGTTCCGGCGTCAGAATTAGTTCCGCGCCCGCAGCCGCAAGACGCTCATAGGCGCCGATGATCAAGTCGCAATTACCCCTCAAATCCCCGACGGTCGGGTTAATTTGAGCAAAACCAATCTTCATGCCGCGCTAAAGCAGATTATGCGCAACGCCGCGACCAGCAATGTTCTTTTGCTAGGTTAACGACTTTCGAATTATCTACGGTAGCCCACACGCCAGATAGTGCCGTTGCCGTCTTCGCTGAAAAGAAGACTGCCGTCTTTGGCGACGGTGATTCCGACCGGGCGACCCCAGACTTTGCCTTCGGGCGTGACGAAGCCAGTCACGAAATCTTCGTATTCGCCGCGCGCTTTGCCGGTCGAGTGGTCGAACGGCACACGCACCACTTTGTAACCGGTGCGTTTCATCCGGTTCCATGAACCGTGGAAGGCAGCGAAGATGTCGCCTTTGTATTCGGCGGGGAATTGGTCACCGGTGTAAAAGCACAAGTTAAGCGTGGCGGAATGCGCCTGCACGAGCACATCGGGAACGATCACTTTGTCGGCGAGTTCAGGATGTTTTCCTTTGTGGCGCGGGTCAGGGTGGTTGCCGATGTAAAACCACGGCCAGCCATAAAAGCCACCGGTGCGCACGCTACTGATGTAGTCCGGCGGCAAATCTTCGCCGATTTCGTCGCGCTCGTTTGTGCTCATCCACAGCTCGTTTGCGCCGGGTCGAAATGCGATTCCGACGGCGTTGCGAACTCCCCACGCGTAAACTTTCCGGTCTGTCCCGTCGGGGTTGAACTCGAAAATGCGGGCGCGATCGGCTTCCGCAGCGCTGTCGGAAACATTCGAGCGTGAACCGATTGAGACATACATTTTTTTGCCATCGGGTGAAAAAACAATGTCGCGCGTCCAGTGGCCGCCGCTGCGCAGGGGCGCCGCGCCAGCAGAGAGATGCGCGCCCAAGTCTTCCGCCGGTCCGCGCGCTTTCAGATCACCGTTGCGGTAGGGGAAACGAATTATGCCGTCGGTATCCGCCACGTACAAAAATTGGGGATCGTCACCCGGCGGATAAAACGCAATCCCGAACGGCTTGTTTAAACCCTGCTCTGCAAAGATCTCAGTGACGTCTGGTTGACCGGCGTGCTTCGTGTCACGCAACACCTTGATTCGATTGGCGCGACTCTCTACAACGAAGATGTCGCTATTCGGCGCGGTGAGCAGAAATCGCGGATCACGAAATCCGCCAGCATACAATTCGATCGTAAAACCCGGCGGCACACGAAGCTGTGCGCCTGCTGGCCGCTCGACGACGTGCGCCCGGTTAATTGCCAAAATATTTGAACTCGGCGCGGGCAAGTCGGTGACGGTGATTTTGCGCCGCACTCCGGGCGCATCACTTGTCCAATCGCCCATCGCGGCCTTTCCGGTGAGCAAAGTGCCGCTCTCTGCGGCCGCTCCAATTGAAACACCGAGGCTGAAAGTCGCTGCGATGAAGATCGCACAAGAAACAGAATGAACTCGGCAACGCGTTTCCATTTACGTTTCGAATCGATTTCGACCGAAAGATTGCGCGGATTGGCTAAGCGCATGCGTCTCGGGGCGGTCTGGGGAGCACAGGCTGCCAGCCTGTAGTTGCCGGCAGCCCTGCCGGCAACATCTTTTCGCGCATAGCTCGAGTGGTAATCAATTCCCGGTCTCGGCAAGCTGCCGAGACCTGCAGGCTGGCAGCCTGCGCTCCCCAGCAGCACGCGGAACGCGACACGTTTACTGCGCGTTCAGTGTGCGATTGTGCCCAGCTTTTCGACCAGCGCCGCGCCTTTTTTCCGATCGTTGATGACGAAAGTATTGTTTTCGCCCAGCGTTGACCACGGCCCACGCGGCACTTCACTGAAATCCACGAACCTCCAATCGGTCACATCCGTTGGTTGTAGCCCGAGGTAATCGCGGACAGCGGGCGAGATATCGAGGCCGGCGCCTTTGTTGAGATTAGGTTTTGGCCGTTCGTTACCAAACACATATTGCCAGTGATCGGTGCGGAACGGCCCGGCATCTTCCCATTGCGCGTAAGCTACTCGATTTCCCTTACGGATAGCGATCCAGCGCCCTTTGCAAGTCGAAACAGCGGGGCCTTGATAAGCTTCGTTGAACCATGGAACAACGCGCGGCGCTTCGGGTCGATGGCCCTCCCTCGCTTTGTCGTTGTAGGGAAGCGCGCAGTAAAATGGATTTAGTCGGGGCGTGAATTTTGCAGGAATGTAATTGCTGCGATGGGCGGTATCAGGATCGTCAAACCCGCCATAGTTTTTGGTCCAATCTTTGTCCCAAGAGCTTGTGCGATTAGGGATCGGATTGTTACCGGCTGGTTTCTCGCCGACCCAGAACACCGTCGTTACGATCTCCCTTTTCCACGGAAAACGCTGTCCCGGCTCAGGCGCATTTTTGGCCAACTGCCCCGGCGTGAACGCGAGTGAAGTAACATCGAACGAACGGTCGTCTCCTGATCTCTGAGATTTCTTGCTGAACTTTGTTTTCGCAGGCTCCGCTTTTGAAGGCGTTCCATGGGCGAAAAGAGACGTGATCGACGAAAGGATGACCGCGATCGTGTGAGTAAATTTTCCAGGTTTCATTTGTGGTGCCAAGGCAGCGCTAATGAAAGACGTAGGTCTTTCTTATTGGTTCGTTCACGAGGACGCGGATGCGCGTCAGTCGCGGCCAATTCAGATGCGCCGTTAAAAAATGCTCGCCGAATCTCAATGCGAATTTGGATTCGTCAATCAAAAAGATCCGTTCGCGAATAACGCGAATACACGCAAATAACAAAAATATCCTTTCCTTATTCGCGTCAATTTGTGTGATTCGCGGGCACGATCTTCTTGGTTAAACAAATTTTCCCGGATTCAAGATGTCGTTTGGATCGAGAATTTGTTTCAGCCGGCGGTGCAGATTGCGCGCGACCTCACTGGTCGCATCCGGCCACCACCGTTTTTTGGCGAGACCAATTCCGTGCTCCCCCGTAATCACACCGCCCCAGGTCAGGACTTGGGCGAAAAGATCGTCGAGTGCGCGCTCGACTCTCTCGCGCACTGCGGCATCGCGATTGTAACGGTCTGCCATGATGTTGACGTGAATGTTGCCGTCCCCGGCATGACCAAAGCACGCGATCGGGAACCCGTGTTTTGCCTGCAGCGATTCCGCGAATTCCATCAGATCGACTAAGCGGCTGCGCGGCACGACGACATCCTCGTTCAACTTTGTGAGACCCGTGGCGCGCAGTGAATTGCTGAACTGGCGGCGCAATGCCCAGAGCCTTTCGCAATCTGCTTCGCCGGTTGCTATCTCGAGCGTGTTCGGTTTTCTTTTCTCGAGCAAATCGCGAATCGCTGCGGACTCGCTGCGGACGCTTTCCTCTTGCCCATCCAGATCGACCAGCAGATGCGCGTTTCCCTCGGGGACGATCATTTTGCCCAGATCGCGTCGCGCCGCTTCCAGTGTGAAACGATCGGCGATCTCCAATGAAGACGGCAGAAATCCCGCCGCAAAAATCGCCTGCACTGCTTCGGCGGCTTGTGTGGCCGCGGCGAACGCAGCGGACAGTGTAGCGCGTGCGGGAGGAAGCGAGAGCAAACGGAGCGTGATCTCTGTGACCACGCCGAGCATGCCTTCCGAGCCCACAAACAGACCGATCAAATCGAAGCCGGTTTTATTCTTGTGGACGCGCCCGCCGGCGCGCAGCACGTCGCCGTTGGCGAGCACCACTTCCAGACCGATCACATAATTGCGCGTCACGCTGTATTTCAAGCAGCGCGGGCCGCCCGCATTCGTGGCGACATTTCCACCGATGGTGCAATCTTTCATGCTCGCCGGATCTGGCGGATAGAATAATTTTTGCGCGCGCACTGCCGATTTCAGTTCGGCAGTAAACACGCCGGGTTCAACGATCGCCACCGCATCGGCAAAACTGATTTCCTTAATCCGGTTCATCCGCATAAGGGACAGGGCGATCCCGCCGCGAACCGGCACGCATCCACCCACGTAGCCGAAGCCGCCGCCGCGCGCTGTTACCGGAATTTTTTCACGCGACGCGAACTGAAGCAGCTTGCTCACGTCACCTGTCGATCTTGCGAAGACGACAACTTGCGGCTGATGTGCGGCGAACCATTTATCGCCGCTGTGCGCCGCGAGCGTGTCCGGATCATTAACGACAATGTCGTTGCCCAGGACTTCTCGGAGCTTCGAAGCGAGTTGCATACAGACCAACGTCGCGCGCCTGAGTTGTAGGGCAACCCCGACCGCTTTCGGGGTTGCCAATGATGTATCAGCTTGTCCTCAAGACGATGGGAGAACAATCGCCGAAGGTGCAAATGTCAGGCGGCAAAGCCGCATTCGTTACCAACACGTCGGTTGCAGTAGCTAGGGTGACGGACTGGCCGTTGCAGATTGAAAGGTTCTAGGGTCGGACAAGATTTTTTTGGCCGCGGGTGCCAAATCCTTTTTGAGCCAAACTGATAAAGCGGTCTCCCGGTCAACCTGTAGGTCAATCGCAGTTCTTGCTGTCTCTCGCAGGTTAGTATCGTACTGAACTGCGGCCACTGCTCCGTTTTTCCAAACAAGAACGGCGAATCGTGAGCCGTCGGCCGCCCACTCAGGTGGAGCAAGCGCGACTCCATCGATTCGCATCGATTTAACGTGCGCCAACGAATCTTCCGGAAGATCACGAGGGGATTGTGCTGCCATATGCGCTGGATCAACTAACAACAAACTGTCTTGGAACTTCTCCTCCAAGTATTCCTGAATTCTGGCGCTTGGCCGGAATCTGATAGCGACCCATTCGTCGGCAGCAGGATTTTTGGCGTAAGCCTCAAGAACGTTATTAAAAAGAATCGTGTTTGTTTCCGCATCGGCGACGAACAGACCGAACTCGTCAGCCGCCCAAAGGTATCGGCTAGCGATCCAATGGTCCGCTTGGTCCAAAATCCACCCGTTGCCGTGGTACTCTCGCATGTAAACCGTGTGGGCCAGATTCGTCGCTTCGACAAAAATCCCGTTCAGGAATTTACCGATTTTTTCAAGCGGCGGATTCTTCGCTCCAATCGGTGAGGGATAGGCGACAACAACGAGATCGTGATGGCTAGTTGGCGAAGTAAAAATCTTCTTTACGCTGAAGTCCTCGTTGCCAGCGTAACATAGCGATGAGTTCGTCAAGGCAACCGCAAGCACGGCAGCTTTGTATAGAAACCGGCTCATTGCGTGAGAACCTTCAGGCAGGTGCGGGTTTTGTTCGGCCAGACTCGTGTTCATGCTCGCGATGGATCTAACCTAGCTGATTAGGAGCAGGAGCACGAGCATGAGCACGAGACTAAATTGCGACGCGATAATGTCGCGCTCGCTCCATTCGCGCGATGAGCGCCTCGGCTTTTGGGAAAATCACAGGCTTGCTTTCGTCCGCACCGGCAAATTCTCTCACGGCATCCATGGAATCGAACCGCAGCAGCGTGACGAATTCCACTTCATCGCCATCTTCGCGGATGAACAATTCGGCGCCATGATACCCTTGGATGTTTCGTGCCGCGATGCTCGGAAAAATTTCGGTCTGCAACATTTCCTCGTATGCCTTCGCGTCCGCTCGTTTCGTCCATCCATGCCAGATGCGAGCAATCATATGGAGCAAGAGCAAGAGTAAGAGGAAGAGAAAGAGACTGTCACATGCCCATTATTTGGTAACCGCCATCGACGTAGATGACCTGGCCGGTAATCGCCGCGGCAGCGTCGCTGGCGAGAAAAACTCCAGTGGCGCCAAGCTCGGCGGGATCGCAACTGCGCTTCAGTGGTGCGCGTTCCTGATAATGCTTCAACATCGACGTGAACCCGCTGATTCCACGGGCGGCCAGCGTTTGCACAGGCCCAGCGGAAATGCAGTTTACCCGGATTTTTTTCGGACCGAGATCGTAGGCAAGATAGCGCGTGCTCGCTTCGAGACTGGCCTTGGCTACGCCCATCACGTTGTAATGCGGCACGACCTTTTCCGCCCCGTAATAAGTCATCGCGACGATGCTTCCGCCGTTGGTCATCAGCGGCGCTACTTCACGCGTGAGCGTCACCAGCGAGTAAGCGCTGATATCGTGCGCGACACGGAACGCTTCGCGCGTCGTGCTCACAAAATCGCCTTCCAACGCCTCTCGTGGCGCGAATGCCAGCGAATGCAGCATCAAATCGACGCGATCGGTTTCGTTCCGCACGCTTTCGAAAAATGCTCTGATCTCATCGTCGCTTGAAACGTCGCAGGGGAACAACGGCGTTTTTCCCCCGAATTCACCGACCAGCTCCTCGACGTTTTCCTTTAATCGCTCGCCCTGGTAGTTAAAAATCAAGTGCGCGCCCGCGCCGGCCCATGCCTTCGCGATCGCCCAAGCAATGCTGCGCTTGTTCGCCACCCCGAACACCAAGCCAATTTTTCCTGACAAAACTTGCTGTGTCATAAGCTCTGCATGATACCCGCATTTCAGGCATCGCAAAGCTGCCGGTCTTCGCTACACTCTGCCCGTTTATGACTGCACGACGTTCAGTTTTCTGCGTGTTACTTATGCCACGGTGAGGTTCAGTTCATGCCTGCAATCGGAATCACCGGGGGAATTTGCACTGGCAAAAGCACGTTTTGCGGATGTCTGCGTGAGATTCTTCCCGCAGCGAAATTCTTCAATGCCGACGAAGCGGCGCACGCTCTCGTTGAGCTTCCTGAGGTGAAACAGGAAATTCGAGCCGAGTTCGGGAGCGGGATCTTTTCAAGTGATGAAGCCTTGAATCGAGCGAAACTTCGAGCGATAATATTTGGCGACGCAACCAGGAAACGTGCGCTTGAGCGGATCCTCCATCCGCGGATTCGCCGCCAATGGAGGGCCGAGGCGGAAAGGCATCGCAATTCTCCCGATTTTTTCTTTGCTGATATTCCACTCCTTTATGAAAGCGGCGGTGAAACATTGTGCGACCGAGTGGTGGTGGTGGCCTGTTCGTACGAGGTGCAGCTAAGCCGCTTGATGGAGCGGATGTCGATTAAAGCCTCCGAAGCTCAACAGATGATCAACTCACAAATGCCACTGGAGGAAAAAATCACACGTGGAGGTCACGTCGCTTGGAATAACAGCGATCGAGCGGCGCTTGCCGAACAGGCGCAGTTTCTCGTCGCATTATGGCAAAGGCAATCATGGACGAAAAGCTAGAGACGTCGCTTTCGCAGACGGAAACTGTAGAGGCAGGCGTGTCGCCTGCACACGGGAAAGATGCGGCCGACACGGCCGCCGCTACAGCAGCGCACTCGCTTGATTTAAATGAGCTGCAAGAGTTTCCGGACCAAAAACTAAAAGCATTGGCGCGTGATTTGGATTTGTATTTGCATCCCGCTCGCTCTCGCCATCACCACATCCTCGATATTGTCCGCGCCGCGTTAGCCGGCGGCGGAACGGTTACCGCAGAGGGTTTTCTCGACCAAGTGAGCGATTCCTTTGCGATGTTGCGCTGGCCCAAATTGAATTTTTTGCCTGTGCCCGAGGACGTTGCCGTTTCGCGCGCCCTCATCGAGCAACATCACCTGCGGCCCGGGCAAAAGGTTGCCGGGACCGTACGATTGCCGGTTCAACGCGAAAAGTTTCTCTCACTCGATAAGGTCACACACATCGAAGGCCAGCCGGCCGAGGAGTGGACGGAACCGACGCACTTTGACAAGCTAACGCCGCAGTTTCCGCAAGGCAGGATTATTCTGGAAAATCCCAAGACAAACTCCATCAGCGCGCGCGCGGTGGATTTGCTGGCGCCGCTTGGGCGCGGGCAACGCGGCCTCATCGTCGCGCCGCCGCGAGTGGGCAAGACGATCCTGCTCAAGGAAATCGCGAAAGCGATCCGGGTAAATCATCCGGACATTGTGCTCATCCTGCTTTTAGTGGACGAGCGGCCGGAAGAAGTGACGGATTTGGAGCGGGAAATCGATTGCCAGATTTATCATTCGAACTTTGACGAAAGCGTGCAGCGGCATGTGCAGGTAGCCGAGATCGTGCTGGAGCATAATCTGGAACCGGGCAGGGGACGGATCATGTCCGGCGGCGTGGAAGCGAAGGCGCTCATCAAGCCCAAGAAATTTTTCGGCTCGGCGCGCAATGCGGAGGAAGGCGGCAGCCTGACGGTGCTCGCGACTGCTTTAACCGAGACCGGCAGCCGAATGGACGAGTTAATTTTCGAAGAATTCAAGGGCACCGGCAACATGGAGTTGCATCTCGATCGCGCGTTGCAGGAAAAGCGGCTTTACCCGGCGATCCATCCGCTGCTCTCAGCAACGAGACGCGAGGAGTTGCTTTATCATCCCGATGAATGGGAGCGCGTGCTGATGTTGCGCAAAACGATGGCAGCGCTTCCACCTCTCGAGGCGATGGAAAAACTGATCGATAATCTCCTCGTGACGAAGACCAATGCGGAATTGTTGCTCAGCGGATTGAAATGATTTCCTGAAAATGACGAAGCCGCGTAAACGTGGAGTTGCTACCCGCGTTTTACATGGCTTATAAGCGGCGAAGCACGAATGACGAATGACGAAAGAAGCCCAAATGCTCCCGCCTTTGCTGAGCTTCGGCGTGGCAGACAAATGACGAAGCAGCCATTAAAGCGAGCTCATCGTCAATCGGATTTTGACATTCCTCATTCGTCATTGCAATCCAATCTTGTCGCGACCGATGCCCGGTTGGCTGAGTTGCTCAAGAAGATCGAGGCTGCCGATCGCGTTGCCATCGATATTGAGGCAGACAGCTTGCATTCGTACCGGGAGAAACTTTGCCTGGTTCAGATCAGTGCGCCTGCCGCGGCCAACCCCGAAGGCTTTCGGGGTAGCTGCAACGACTTCATTGTCGATCCGCTCGCTGGACTCGATCTGGAGGCACTGCGGCGGGCGCTCGAACTGAGGGAAATTGTTTTGCACGGCGCCGACTATGATCTGCGAATGATGCGACGCGGCTTGAATTTCACCGCGCAGAGAATCTTCGACACAATGATCGCAGCGCGTCTGCTGGGTATTCGCGAATTTAGTCTCGCTGCGCTGGTGAAACGCTACTTTGGCTTGGAACTTCCGAAGGGTTCACAGAAAGCGAATTGGGCAAGACGGCCGTTGCCGGCTCGAATGGCGGAATACGCGATTAACGATGTGCATTATCTGGTGTCGCTTGCCGAAAAATTGGAAGCCGAACTGGATCGGCTCCAGCGCCGGGATTGGTTGCGGCAATCGTGTCAACGCGCCATTGAGCAGGCAACTGTCGCGCGCGTCCGCCAGCGGGACGAGCCTTGGCGCATTCCTGGATCTGGCACGCTTCAGGGGCGTGCCGCTGCTGTGCTTCGGGCACTTTGGCAATGGCGCGAAAGAGAAGCGGAGATGGCAGATCGCCCGCCATTTCACATCTTACAGAATGAAAAGCTTTTGAACGCTGCTGTCAGTTTTGCTTCAGGAAGCGTGCCTGATTACGAACATTTTTCGCACCGGCGGCGTCAGACGTTTCAGGAGGCAGCCCAAATCGCGCTGGCAACGCCTGAATCGGAGTGGCCGGTGTTGCGTAGGCGCTTTGGAACTCGGCCAACTGCCGAGACAGTGCGGCGCGCAGACGAGCTGCGGCGCCGGCGCGACAAATCAGCTGAAGAGCTCGGCTTGGAGCCATCATTCATTGCGCCACGTAGCACGCTCGAGGCCATCGCGACCGACCGTGCGCGCGCAGCGGCCTTGCTGGTTCCATGGCAAGGTCAGCTGCTCGGCGTTTTCTTTCGCCCCTCCGGGGCTGACCGCCATTGATGTCGCCAACCCCGGGCTGACGCCGGGGCTACGTTCTTCCACGCCTGCGGCGCTTTCAGGTGGCTACAATTTCATCTAACTCAGTCTTACGGAATAACCAGGGTCTGACCGACCGTAAGCTTTTTCGGGTCGCGGATATTTTTTCTGTTTGCCTCGAGAATCTTTTTCCAATGCTTGGGCGATTTATAAAATTTTCGCGAAATGGAGAAGAGCGTGTCGCCCGATCGCACAACATAGGTTCGATCTGCGTTCTTCGCCGCGGTTTTCTTTGAGCTTGCGTCATTTGCCTGTGATTTCTCCGGTGCACTCCGCAAAGATCCGGCGCGCGCTTCAAGCTCTTTGCGCAGATTTAGATTTTCGTTGCGCAACTGGGCCGCTTCCGATCGCGGGATAACCGAATCTCCAGACAGCGCTGTCAGCGCGGCGATTTCGTCATGCTTTATCGACTTTTTGACCTCGTTCGCGTGAGGGCCGTTTGGACTTAACGCGAGATAGCGTTTGAAATGGTGGAGCGCACTGACGGGATCGTTCAATTTATCGTCATAAAGAAGAGCCAGTTTGTAGTGGATCTCAGCACAACGTGGACTGTCATCGAGTGCGGCTTCGTACAAGTTGATCGCGCGCGCAAAATCTCCGTTGGCTGATTTGCTGTCTGCATCCTGCATCAACTGCGCGTAGCGGGAAGTCCCGATCCGATCGCACGCACCCAGACCACAGATGAACAAGATCGACAACCAAACCCAAGCGATCGCGGTGCGATAATGTTTCATCATTTAACGAATTAACGATTCAGTGAATTAGCGATTAGCTTTTGCGGTGGCGAGTGACGCCGAGAATATCTTGAGAAGTTGATGACATTCGGCAGTGAGCCTTGGTGTCAATGGTGATTCGATGATGTCTGCATCCACCCGTAATTCGAGCCAAAACAGGGTTTCGTCAGCTTCCTCCAGAACGATGCTAATCTTCGAAATGAAATCCGCGGCGGATCGAGCACGACAAGCCGCGCGGTAGTTTGCCGCAACGGCGGTACCTGCACGGAGTAATTGGCGTCCGATTACCCTTGTGGCCTCGGTTTGTGGCAATCGCCAGAAAAATCGGACGATAGCGACTGCAAAGCGTTTCGTGCGGTCCTGCAATTCCTTTACTTTTTCGAGGCGTGATTTCACTCCATTAATCGCTAATTCATTGAATCGGTTATTGTCTAATTTATTCTCGCTTGTGAACCTGCGCGCACTTCAATTCTTTTTCTTTGCGGCCATTGCACTTTTTCTTTCGGTTACCATTCTGCGCGGGGCACTTTCAAGCGGAACGACCTATTCGCTCAGTTTTGTCGATATTGATGGCAACAAGCTCTCCACCGCTGATGGACACGTGACTGTGTTGGTGCTCGCCACAACTGCCGATTGGGAAAAGGCGCGCGCCGTGGGCGACCGCGTGCCCGATTATTGTCTGGGCAACCCGGATTACAGTATGATTACGATTATTCGTTTCATCAGGAGGCACATTGCGATCGGGCGCAGGATCGCGACAGCATTCGTGCGGCATCGCGTCAACGAAGAGGCGAGGCGACTTCAGACTCGATACGACGCGAAAAAAATCGCGCGCGACGCGCGAACAGACATCTTTACCGTAACTGACTTCGATGGAAGCGGGTCGTCGCAGTTGGGCGAGCCAGCAGGAGCAACGGACTTTTGCGTCTTCGTGTTCGGGCGCAATGGGGAATTGTTAGCTCAATGGCACGGTGTCCCCAGCGCTAAACAACTGGCTGTCGTGGTGAAATAATTGCAAGTACGCCATGGCTTCAGCCTGGCTATCGCTTTTGAGATCAGTATTTCGGCACGCTTGGATCGATCTCGTCCGACCACGCATCGATGCCGCCTTTGAGATTGTAAACGTTGGTAAAACCGCGCTGCTGTAGCAGTCGCACCGCCTCGGCGCTGCGCCCGCCGCTGTGGCAATGGATAACGATCGTCTGCTCGCGTTGCAGTTCGTCCGCCCGCTCAGCGATTTCTCCCAGTGGAATTAACTTCGCGCCATCGATCCGTGCGATCTCGTATTCGAATGGTTCCCGCACATCGATCAGTTCGAATGCTTCGCGCGC
>WNGD01007281.1_pt1 | contig 14146 bp, 9 predicted proteins | sample 5400671 | NCBI WGS metagenome assembly WNGD01 (sample SAMN13153369, study PRJNA577476) | soil metagenome | isolation source: 40 cm soil or saprolite under grassland replicate 2 | place: USA:California | collected 2016-06-15
CGCGCTCGCAGCCTGCGCTTGGGCGACGGGGTGATGGAAGCTGCGCTCACGCAATTCATGCCCGGACAAGACTCTTGCGAATCTTTGAGCCTGCACGCGTGGCCGATGACGCATTCACGATTTTTGGTCAAACCGCAGCGTCGTTGTCGTCGCCGCTGGTTAAGTTGTAGAGGGCTGTTTGAAATGGTGAAACTGTTTGAAATGGTGAGCTGGCCTGAAAACGCGATACTCGTCCTCATCTTGAGGAGCGCGCATGTGCAAGAGGTGCCGCAAGCGCGAACGTGCGTCGCGCGCGTCTCGAAAGATGAGGACGGCGACAATGTGGGCGCCCTCATGCTTCGAGACGCATCGCAGCGCGAATGCAGCTGTAAACCTGTGCTCGTGTCGCGCTGCGACGCTCCTTAGCATGAGGGCAACGCTTCCCCTTTTGATTACGGGTACCTGCTTACGCCACTCCCGCACGCAGCAGATCGTGGAAGTGCACGATGCCCACCGGCCGTCCGCCATCGACCACGATCAGCTGCGTCTTGTTCGTCGAATTGAGCAGTTCGAGCGCCTCGCTGACGAGCTGATCAGGCCGCACGGTCATCGGCTGCGACGTCATCACCTGCTCGACGTTGAGATCGAGCAGATTGGCGCTCATGTGCCGGCGCAAATCTCCATCCGTGATGATGCCCACGAGCAGCCCGCGGCGGTCGGCGATGGCGATACAGCCGAATGTCTTCGCCGTCATCTCAGCGATCGCCTCCGACATGCGGGTGCCGACCATAGCGAGCGGAATCTCGCCGCCGGTATGCATGATGTCGCGCACGAACTTGAGCATCGCGCCGAGGCGACCGCCCGGGTGCAATCTGCTGAAATCGATCGCGGTGAACCCTCGGCTCTCCAACAGCGCAATCGCCAGCGCGTCGCCGAGCGCCGCCTGCATCAGCGTCGAGGTCGTGGGTGCCAGATTGTGCGGGCATGCCTCTCGCGCCTGCGGGATCGCGAGCACCACGTCGGCCGCTCGGCCGAGCGTACTGTCGCTGACCGTGGTCACGGCAATGAGCCCGATGCGGAAGCGGCGCGAGTAGTCGATCAGATGCTTGAGCTCGACCGTCTCTCCCGACCAGGACAGCGCCATGATCACGTCGTCGGGCGTGATCATGCCGAGGTCGCCATGGCTCGCTTCGCTTGGGTGGACGAAGAAGGCGGGCGTGCCGGTGGACGCGAAGGTGGCGGCGATTTTTCGGGCGACATGGCCGGACTTGCCCATGCCGGTCACGATCAACCGGCCGTGCGCGCGGGAGATCAAGTCCACGGCGGCTATGAAGGCGCGGCCGAGCCCATCGTGGATGGCGGCTGCGAGCGTGGTGAGCCCGGTGGCTTCGACGTCGAGCGTTCGCACCGCCGAGGCGATCAGCTCGCCGCTGCGGGCGCTCATACGTCGTTCAGTGCTCAGCGCTTTGGGCATCGAGATCCGACAGTATGCAAAGGCACGCGATCTGCGCCCCCAGCCGAGATACTATATCCGCTTTCGCTTGGTTAACCAAAGCATAACGAGGCGAGCTAACCATCGCCCAACAGGCGCTTGAGCTCGGCGCGCATAGCAGGCGCAATGTCGTCGCGTTCGAGCGCGTAAGCGATATTGGCCGCGAGAAAACCCACCTTCGAGCCGCAATCGAAGGCTCTGCCTTCGAATTCCAGCCCGTAGAACGGCTGCGTTCGCGCGAGTTCGATCATGGCATCGGTGAGCTGGATTTCATCACCGGCGCCGCGCCGCTCCGCGGCAAGAACGCCGAAGATTTCGGGCTGCAGGATGTAACGGCCGGTGATGATGAGGTCTGAGGGCGCCTTTTCGCGCGCTGGTTTCTCGACCATTTGGGTCACCGAGAACAAGCCGCCTTTGCGAGTGCCGATGCCGACGACGCCGTACATGTGCAGACGTTCGGCCGGCATCTTCTCCACCGCAATGATATTCGCGCTGTCGGGGAGGTCGCCTGCCGCGTCGATCATCTGAGCGAGGCAGCCGCGGTTGTGCTGTACCAGCACCAGCTCGAGCTCGTCGCGCCGCTGACGTTCGGTGAGCGTGTTCTCGAGCTCGAACTGGCGGTCGAAATGGTCCTCGATCACAGCCTTGTTGCGGCCCGTCACGAAGATGAAATGTTCGATTCCCGCTTCGCGCGCCTCGTCGACCACGTGCTGGATCAGCGGCCGGTCGACCACCGGCAGCATCTCCTTCGGCATGGCCTTGGTGGCCGGCAGGAATCTGGTGCCGAGGCCTGCGACCGGGAAAACAGCTTTGCGGATCGGTCTCATGATGTCGCTTCGATTGTAATCGCAAGCCGCTCCATCTGTCTCGGTATTGCCGAAGTTTGGGCGTGCAATGGCAGTACCACTCGCCGGCAATAAGTCCCGATCCGGGCTGTGGCGGCAAGAGGCCCGCCGCTATAATCCGAACTCCCGGCTCAACCAACCAACCGTCAAGAACAAACCGACCGTCAAGGAAGCCGCAACTTTGAGCCCATTCTCCGTGCGCCCGATACGCAACATCACGAGCCAAATTGGACGCCCATGGCACGAGTTGCGCCTAGTCGTCTTCAGCATGGCTCTTTTGGCGGCTGCCGTTTGCGCAATGCCTGCGTTTGCCCAAAACTTTGACATTCGCACGTTGTTCAACTCGCCCGCACCGGCGACCAGCGCAGCTCCTGCGCCCGCGACTGCCGCCGGCACGCCGGAATGGAGCGGCGAATCAGGGGCCTCCAATCACCCGCTCATGACCGCGCAAGCGATACGGGCCGCCGCCGCCAATTTCCGCAACTGCCTTGCCGGGTTGTGGCCGCAGGCCGAGCGGCGCGGTGTTTCACGAGCGGTCTTCGAGGCGAGCGTTGCGGGACTGACGCCCGATCTGCGCATTATGGATCTGCTCGATGCCCAGCCGGAGTTCACCAAGTCTGTTTGGGATTATCTCGACATCCTGGTGAATGAGGACCGGGTCCAGAACGGCAAGGCCATTCTCGCCAAATACCGCACCACGTTCGATGCGGTTGAGAAGGCGTACGGAGTCGATCGCCACTTCATCGCCGCCATCTGGGGCGTGGAATCCAATTACGGAACGCAGATCGGTGAACGCTCGGTCGTCCGTTCGACGGCGACGCTTGCCTGTATCGGACGACGGCAGGACTATTTCCGCGACGAATTTCTCTCGGCATTGGAAATTCTCTCGCGCGGCGATGTGACCCCTGAGCATCTCAAGGGCTCGTGGGCGGGCGCGTTCGGCCCGACCCAGTTCATGCCGACGTCGTTCAAGCGTTACGCCGTGGACTTCGACGGCGACGGCCGTCGCGACGTCGTCGACTCGGTGGCGGATGTGGTGGCCTCCACCGCGAACAATCTCAAGAAGGACGGCTGGGTCACCGGCCAAAGCTGGGGCTATGAGGTCGTCGTGCCGAAAGGCTTCAATTTCCTGCTCGCCGATCGTTCGCGCGTGATGACGGTGCAGGAATGGGAGCGGTTGGGCATCCGGCGCGCCGGTGGCAAGGCATTCCCGCGCGCGCAGGACCGCGCCTATTTGCTGGTGCCGGCGGGGGCGCAGGGCCCGGCTTTTCTGATGCTGCAGAATTTCCGCGTCATCATGAAATACAACCCGGCCGAGGCCTACGCGCTTGCCATCGGCCATCTCGCGGACCGACTGCGCGGCGGGGAGCATTTCGTGCAGCCTTGGCCGCGGCACGAACGCGTCCTTGGCGGCAGAACCCGCAGCGCGCTGCGCCAGTTCCAATCCTCGGTGGGGGAGGTGCCAGACGGGTTCGCTTCGGCCACGGTCCTGGAGCGGCTGCGTAGCCGCTAGGCTATCTTCAAGTTGACGTTTTTTGGTTATATTCCGGGCCAATGGCGCGGCCATTCCCGCGTCGCGATCCGAGGCAGGTGAGCATGGGTCTACCCCGCGCGTCCCGAGCATGTCTGGCCGCCGCGGCAGCAGCTATTACGCTCGCGCTGCTGTCGCCCGTGCAGGCGCAATTCTGGGGGGACTGGGGCAATCGTCCGCAGCGCCAGCAGCAATACAACAACAACTGGGGCGGATGGGGGGGCGGCGGGGGCGGCGGCTGGTTTGACCAGCGCCGCTACGATGAGCGGCGCTATTACGATCCCTACCGACAGGAACGCGAGGCGCCCGTCGATTATTCGCGCGCGCCACCATCGTCACAGAAGAAGCCCGAGGCGACGACCCCGATCGTCGTCATGGGCGACGCCGATGCGGATTGGCTGGCCTATGGGCTCGAGGACGCCTTCTCGGAAAACCCGGAGATCGCCGTCGTGCGTAAGCACCGCACCGATTCCGGTCTGATCCGCTATGACCAGCGCCGCGACCTCGAATGGCCGCAGGTGGCGCGCGAGATCATCGCGGCCGAGAAACCGAAATTCATCGTCGTGATGCTCGGAAACAACGACCGTCAGACGATCCGCGAAAAAGCACCGCCTGCGCCTCGCCCAGGCACGCCCAAGCCGAATGCACAAACGAGCCAGCCCGCTCCCTCTGCGACGCCGCCGATCCCGGCGCCTCCGCCCGACCCGGAGCAGCAGCCGCCCGCGCCTGCTGAAGCCGCCGAACACGCGAACATGACGCCCGAGCAGGCGCGCCAAGCCTCCTACGGACCCTGGGAGTTTCACACGGAGAAGTGGGAGCTCGCCTACGTCAGGCGCATCGACGCGATGATCGCAGCGCTCAAAAGCACCGGCGTTCCGGTGTTGTGGGTCGGTTTGCCTTCACAACGCAACAGCAAGCCCAGCGCGGACTCCTCGTACCTCAACGAGCTCTACCGCAGCCGGGCCGAGAAGGCCGGAATCATCTACGTCGACATCTGGGACGGTTTCGTCGACGAGGGGGGCCACTACTCGGCGCAGGGCCCGGATTACCAAGGGCAGATCCGTCGGTTGCGCTCCGCCGACGGCGTCTATTTCACCAAGTTCGGCGCCCGCAAGCTCGCGCACTATGTCGAGCGCGAAATCCAGCGCACCACCACGAACCGGGGCATGCCGGTGGCGCTGCCGGTGCCGACGGATGCCGGCCCGCAGGGGCCCAACGCCAAGCCCGGCGCCCCCGCCCAGCGGCCCGCGGCGGGACCGGTGGTGCCGCTGACCGCCATGCAGGCGGCGCCGGAGGAGCTGATTGGCGGCGGCCGCGCCAACCCGTCGGCCACTGACGCAAGCGCCTCGCGCGTGCCGACCAAAGGTGAGCCCATCGCAGCCCCAAGCGGACGGGCAGACGACTTCAGCTGGCCGCGCGGCAGTGCGCTCAAGGTCCAGCCAGCAGCTCCCGATACGGCAGTGCCGGCCGCCCCGGGGATGGCGCCGGATGACGCAAGCGCGCCGGGGAAAGGCGCCTCCGGCCAACGCGCCACGACAGCCGACTCCGGTCAGGCCACCGCGACCGCGGAACAGAAACCGGCCGCGCAGCGGCGCCCGCGCCGGCCCAATCCGCAGCGGCCGATGTTCTTTCCAAACTTCTTTCGCTAGAGCGTGATTGCGGCGCGGCGCTACGAGTCCGGCGCTGGCGACCCTCACCGCGGTAAGGTCGTCGATCCCATCAAGAACTTGTCGACCGAATGCGCCGCTTGGCGGCCCTCGCGAATGGCCCACACCACGAGCGACTGACCGCGCCGCATATCGCCGGCAGCGAATATTTTCGGATTGGAGCTCTGGTAGGCCAAAGTATCGGCTTTGACGTTGCCGCGCTGGTCGAGCTTGAGCTCGAGCTCTTCGATCATGCCTTTGTGCACGGGATGCACGAAGCCCATGGCGAGCAGCACGAGATCGGCGTCGACTTCGAACTCAGTGCCTGCGATAGCCTTGACCTTCTCGTCGACGCGCACGCAATGCAGCTTTTTCACTGCGCCGTGCTCGCCGGAAAATTTGGTGCTCAGTACGGCAAAATCGCGCTTGGCCCCTTCCTCGTGACTCGATGACGTGCGCAGCTTCAGCGGCCAATCGGGCCAGCTCAGCATTTTGTTCTCGCGCAAGGGCGGCTGCGGCAGGATCTCGAAGTTCGTGACCGAGCGCGCGCCTTGGCGGAACGCGGTGCCAATGCAATCGGAGCCGGTGTCGCCGCCACCGATCACGACCACATGCTTGTCCGCGGCGAGGATCGGCTCGACCTCTTGCGGTTCGCCGCTCACGCGGCGGTTCTGCTGCGGCAGAAAGTCCATGGCGAAATGGATGCCTTTGAGCTCGCGGCCGGGGATCGGCAGATCGCGCGCCTCTTCCGCCCCGCCGGCGAGCACGAGCGCGTCATACTCGCGGAGCAAAGCCTCGGCGGGCATGTTCACGCCGACATGGGCGTTGTAGTGGAAGGTGACGCCTTCTGCCTCCATCTGCGCGGCACGCCGCGCGATGACGTGCTTTTCCATTTTGAAATCGGGGATGCCGTAGGTCAGCAGACCGCCGGCCTTGGCAAGCTTCTCGAACACGTGCACATCATGGCCCACCCGGGCGAGCTGCTGGGCACAGGCCATCCCCGCTGGCCCCGAGCCGACGATCGCAACCTTTTTGCCGGTCTTGAGCGACGGCGGCTCCGGCTTAACCCATCCCCGCTCGAAGGCACGATCGGCGATCGCGCATTCGATGGTTTTGATGGTGACCGGATTATCCTCGATGTTGAGTGTGCAGGCGGCCTCGCAGGGCGCGGGGCAGATGCGGCCGGTCACTTCGGGAAAATTATTCGTGGAATGGAGGTTGCGCGCAGCCTCCTCCCATTCGCCGCGATAGACGAGATCGTTCCAGTCCGGGATCTGATTGTTGACCGGGCAGCCGGTGTGGCAATACGGGATCCCGCAGTCCATGCAGCGCGCGGCTTGCTTCTTGTTCTCCGCCTCCGGCAGGGGATGGATAAACTCGCGCCAATGCTTGATGCGCTCTTCGACCGGCTCGTAGTGGCGGTCCTCGCGCTCGTATTCCAGAAAACCGGTAATCTTGCCCATTCGCGCTCAGGCGGCGAAGGCCGCTATTCCGCCGCTTCCACGATCCGTTCCCGTTGCAGCTCGGCGAGTGCACGCCGGTACTCGACCGGCATCACTTTGCGGAACATCGGGCAATACTTCTTCCACTCGGCAAGGATCCTCTCCGCGACGATCGAGCCGGTGAAGCGCGCGTGCCGCGTGATCAGGATGTTGAGGCGCTCCAGATCATGTTGGGTCAGGTCGTCCATGACGTCGACCCGGCCGTGCGACCCCAAATCATGCGCTTGGTGATAGACGCGCTCGCTCGCCTCTTCTTCCTCCGGCAAAGGTTCGAGCTCGACCATGGCGAGATTGCAGCGCGACGCGAAGCTGCCGTCCTCGTCCAGCACATAGGCAATGCCGCCGGACATACCGGCAGCAAAGTTGCGGCCGGTGCGGCCGAGCACCACCACGACGCCGCCGGTCATGTATTCGCAGCAATGGTCCCCGGCGCCCTCGATCACGGCGACGGCACCGGAATTGCGCACGGCAAACCGCTCGCCGGCAACGCCGCGGAAATAGCATTCGCCTTCGATCGCACCGTAGAGCACTGTATTACCGACGATGATCGACTCCTCCGGCACGATGCCGGCATCGACAGTCGGGCGCGCGATGAGCCGGCCACCCGAGAGTCCCTTGCCGACGTAATCGTTGGCGTCTCCCTCGAGTTCGAAAGTCACCCCGCGCGCGAGCCAAGCTCCGAAGCTCTGCCCCGCGGTACCGGTGAACTTCACCCTGATCGTATCGTCGGGCAGCCCTTCGTGCCCATATCGCTTGGCGATCTCGCCCGAAAGCATTCCCCCGACCGCGCGGTCGGTATTCTTGATGGCGCTTTCGATCCCTACCGGCTCACCCCGATCGAGCGCGGTCTGCGCCTGAGCGATCAGCCTGCGGTCGAGAATGTCATGGATCTTGTGGTCTTGCGGCTCGCAATTGTAAATCGCCACGCCGCGCGGCGCTTCCGGCTTCAAGAACAGCCTGGAAAAGTCGAGGCCGTTGGCTTTCCAGTGCGCGATGACTTGGCGCCTGTCGAGCATCTGCATCTGCCCGATCATTTCGTTGAAGGTGCGATAGCCCAGTTCGGCCATCAGCTCGCGCACCTCCTCGGCGACGAAGAAGAAATAGTTGATCACGTGCTCGGGCGCGCCCTTGAAGCGTTTGCGCAGCACGGGATCCTGAGTAGCCACGCCCACCGGGCAGGTGTTGAGGTGGCATACCCGCATCATGATGCAACCAGCTGCGATCAAGGGCGCCGTCGAGAAGCCGAACTCATCGGCGCCGAGCAGCGCACCGACCACGACATCGCGGCCCGTGCGCATTCCGCCGTCGACCTGCACGGAGATGCGCCCGCGCAGCCGGTTGGCCACCAATGTCTGGTGCGTTTCGGCGAGCCCGATCTCCCAGGGCGAGCCGGCGTGCTTGATCGAGGTGAGCGGCGAAGCGCCGGTGCCGCCTTCGAAGCCGGCGATGGTCACGTGATCGGCGCGTGCCTTGGAAACTCCCGCCGCGACGGTGCCAACACCCACCTCGGAGACGAGCTTCACCGATACGAGTCCCTCCGGATTGACGTTTTTGAGATCGAAGATCAGCTGGGCCAGGTCCTCGATCGAATAGATGTCGTGGTGCGGCGGCGGCGAGATCAGCCCGACCCCCGGCGTCGAGTGGCGTACCTTGGCGATAATCTTATCGACCTTGTGCCCAGGAAGTTGGCCCCCTTCCCCGGGCTTGGCGCCTTGCGCCATCTTGATCTGCATCATGTCCGAGTTGACGAGATATTCCGTCGTCACGCCGAAGCGGCCGGAGGCAACCTGCTTGATGGCCGAGCGCATGGAATCGCCGTTCGCCAAGGGCTTGAAGCGATCCGCCTCCTCGCCGCCTTCGCCGGTATTGGACTTTCCGCCGATGCGGTTCATGGCGATGGCGAGCGTGGTATGCGCTTCGCGCGAGATCGAGCCGAACGACATGGCGCCAGTGGAGAAACGGCGCACGATGCGCTCCGCAGGCTCGACCTCCTCGATCGGCACTCGCTTGCGGCCGTCCTCTTGCGCAGATTTGAGCCGGAAAAGGCCGCGGATGGTGAGCAGCCGCTCTGACTGTTCGTTGCAGACCTCGGCGTAGGCGCGATACTCGTCGGGAAGATTGCCGCGCACCGCGTGCTGAAGCGCTGAGACGGTTGCCACGGTCCACGCATGATCCTCGCCGCGCACGCGAAACTGGTACTCGCCTCCGACATCGAGGGCATCGCGGTAAATGGGCGCATCGCTGAACGCTTCGCGGTGCCGCCGCACCGTCTCTTCGGCGATCTCGGCAAGCGCGACCCCTTCGATCCGGGTCGCAGTGCCGGTGAAGTACTCGCCCACGAACTCCGACTTGAGGCCGACAGCATCGAAGATCTGCGCGCCGCAATACGACTGGTACGTGGAGATGCCCATTTTGGACATCACCTTGAGAATGCCCTTGTCGATCGACTTGATGTACCGCTTGACGATTTCCTTCTCGTCGAGCTTTTGCGGCAGATTGTCCTTCATCGCGCGCAAGGTTTCAAAAGCGAGATATGGATTGATCGCCTCCGCGCCGTAGCCGGCGAGACAGCAGAAGTGATGGACTTCGCGAGGTTCACCGGATTGGACCACGATACCGACCGAGGTACGCAGGCCCTGCCGGATCAGGTGATGGTGGACGGCCGCGCAGGCGAGCAGCGAAGGTATCGGGACATTGTCAGGTCCCGCGCGGCGATCGGAGAGGATGATAATGTTGATGCCTTCGCGGACCGCCGACTCGGCGCGCACGCACAGCGTCTCGAGCGCATCCTTTAGACCGGCGGCGCCGTACTCGGCCGGCCAAGTCGTGTCGAGGATTCGGGATTTGAAGTGGCCGTCGCCTACGTCGGAGATGGCGCGGATCTTCTCTAGATCCGCGTCCGTGAGAATCGGCTGGCGCACTTCGAGGCGCTTGAGACGCGAGGTGCCCTCGAGATCGAACAGGTTCGGCCGCGGCCCGATGATCGAAACGAGGCTCATGACCAATTCCTCACGGATCGGATCGATCGGCGGATTGGTCACCTGGGCAAAGTTCTGCTTGAAATAGGTGAACAGCAGCTTGGGCTTGTCGGACAGTGCCGAGATGGGCGCGTCGTTGCCCATCGAGCCGACCGCCTCCTCGCCCTGGATCGCCATCGGCGACATTAGGATGCGCAAGTCTTCCTGCGTGTAGCCGAAGGCCTGCTGGCGATCGAGCAGCGTGAGATTCGATAATGCCGCCTGACCCGGCGCAGGAGGCAGATCCTCGAGCACGATCTGAGTGCGCTCGAGCCACTCCTTGTAGGGATGGCTCTTGGCCAGCGTCGCCTTGAGCTCTTCGTCCGGGATGAGCCGGCCTTCGTCGAGATCGACGAGCAGCATCTTGCCCGGCTGCAGGCGCCACTTGGTGACGATGTCCTTTTCCGGGATCGGCAGCACGCCCATCTCGGAGGCCATGATGATGCGCTCGTCGCGCGTGACGAAGTAACGCGCAGGTCGCAAGCCGTTGCGGTCGAGGGTCGCGCCGATTTGCCGCCCATTGGTGAAGGCGATCGCGGCAGGGCCGTCCCAGGGCTCCATCAGCGCGGCGTTGTACTCGTAAAAGGCGCGCCGCTCCTCGTCCATGAGCGGATTTCCCGCCCACGCCTCCGGGATCATCATCATGACCGCATGCGCAAGCGGATAGCCGCCTTGGACGAGAAATTCGAGCGCGTTGTCGAAACAAGCCGTATCGGACTGACCCTCATACGAGATCGGCCACAGCTTGTTGATGTCCTCGCCAAACAGGTCGGAGGATACGGACGCTTGGCGCGCAGCCATCCAATTGACGTTGCCACGCAAAGTGTTGATCTCCCCGTTGTGCGCGATCATCCGGTACGGGTGAGCCAGCGACCACGTCGGAAATGTGTTGGTGGAGAAGCGCTGGTGCACGAGCGCGAGCGCGCTCTCGAAATCCTTATCGTGCAGATCGGGATAATAGGTGCAGAGTTGATCGGCGAGGAACATGCCCTTGTAAATGACTGTCCGGCAGGAGATGGATACCGGGTAATAGCCGGAAAGTCTCCGCTGCTTGCGCGTATAGATCGCGTGCGAAATTGATTTGCGCAGAATATAGAGGCGCCGCTCGAACTCGGTCTCGGTCTTGATCTTCTTGCCACGGCCGATGAACACTTGCAAATGCACGGGCTCGGTCGGCTTCACCGATTCACCGAGCGTCGAATTGTCAGTGGGCACCTGCCGCCAGCCCAAGAGCGTCATGCCCTCGCGCGTGATCATCTGCGAGTAGATGTCGCGGATCACCTGCCGCCAGTCTGGATCGCGCGGCATGAACAGTGTGCCGACCGCGTATTCGCCGGGTTTAGGTAAGCGAAAGCCAAGGCGGTCCGCCTGCTTGGCGAAGAACTTGTGCGGGATCTGCACCAGAATGCCCGCACCGTCGCCGGCCCGCGGATCGGCGCCAACCGCCCCGCGGTGCTCAAGATTGCAGAGGATGGCGAGCGCATCCTCGATCAGCTTGTGCGATTTCTTGCCCTTGATGTCGGCGATGAAACCGACGCCGCAGGAATCCTTCTCGAGCGCGGGATCGTAAAGACCGTGTGCGACCGGCAGCCCCGCGGTGTTGCCCCACTGAGCCTCAAACCGACGCTGCGCAGTCCCCTGACCGGCTCCCGTTGCGCGCTTGCGTGTCGCGCCCATCTCGTCCTCGCGTCTCACTCTGGCAGACCCCGACCGATGTGCGTCTTGGCGCACCGCTCGCTCCCGCAGCGCCGATCGGCGTCACGGCCTTAAGGGCACCGCTGGTCATTGGCGGCCTTTTCGCTATCGCGCTTGGCTGAGGCGCACGGCCGCTCGTATTGGGCAGCCCCGCAAACGCGCGATGGCCCGCTTCTCACCGTCCGACGTGGGCCATATGACAAACCGGCCGAAGCTCGGACAGTCGCCAACTGGGACAGCAATATTGACCTAGTTTACCTTTGCCAAATTCTAATCATGAAGGCAAGTGTTCGCCTATCGAGAAAATCCTTTTTTGCCCGAAAGTTTCCCCGCCGCGCGGGAAAACTCCGCCGCAGGTCCTTCTTCCACGGGGCGTGCACGCCGAGAAACACATGAACTTCGGAAGTGACAACGCGGCCGGCATCGTGCCGGAGATCCTCGCCGCAATTTCGCGGGCAAATGAGGGCGCGGCACTAGCCTACGGAGATGATGCGTGGACGAGGCGGGTCGAGACGCAACTGGCCGACATTTTTGAGCATCAACTTGCGGTTTTCCTGGTGTCGAGCGGAACCGCGGCCAACGCGCTTGCACTCGCGCATCTGACCGAACCCTGGGGCGCTGTGCTCTGCCATCAGGAGGCGCACATCGCCACCGATGAATGCGGCGCGCCTGAATTCTACGGCGGTGGAATCAAGCTCGTGGGTTTACCGGGCGAGGCGGGTAAGATTGCGCCCGCGGCCTTGCAGCGCGCGCTCGGCGCGAGGTCGTGGGGCGGTCCGCATCATGTCAGCCCGAGCGTGCTGTCGCTCTCACAGGCGACTGAAGTGGGCACGATCTATCGGCCCGATGAAGTCCGCGAGCTTGCCGGCATCGCGCACGCGCGCGGAATGTCGGTGCACGTGGATGGCGCGCGCCTCGGCAACGCGTTGGCGCGCCTGAACGCCTCGCCGGCGCAAGCAACCTGGATGGCGGGCGTCGACGTTCTCTCGTTCGGAGCCACGAAGGGCGGCGCGCTGGCCGCGGAGGCGGTGATATTTTTCGATCCGGAGCGCGCAGCAGACATGCCGCAGCGGCGTAAGCGAGGCGGTCATCTTATCTCCAAACATCGCTTCCTTGCCGCCCAGATCGAGGCTTATCTCGCCGATGATTTGTGGCTCAAGCTTGCGCGCCACGCCAACGCGACGGCCGATCGGCTGGCAGCCGGACTCGCCGCTTCGCAGTTCGTCCCAGTGTGGCCCGTGGAGGCCAACGAGGTGTTCGTCGCCTTGCCGATGCGGGTCGACGAGCGGCTCAGGGCCGCCGGCGCGAGCTATTATCCCTGGACGACGGATTCTTTGCCGAAGGGCGTTGCACTGGATGGCGAGGCCATCCTCGTGCGACTCGTTCACCTCGTTTGCGACTAGCGTCGAGGAGGTGGATCGGTTTGTGGCGCTCGCCGGTACTTCTTGATGCCATGCCCACGCCCAAGCTACGCCCCATTCCAAGTTATCGTAGAGGGCCGACAGTTAGCGTGCCGGATCGCCGCTCGAGCGTCGGTAATCGGGGGATCAGATGGTGAAACACCGCGTTCTACTTTGCGCGACTCTTGCGGCTTTGACGCTGCTGGCATCGCGACCGGGATTGACGCAGGCCCCTCCATACTCGGGCACCATCTACCCCGGCGACGGGGCGCTGCCGTCGTATGAGATCGTAACCATCGTGCGCTCGACCGGACTTGAGCCGCACGGGCGACCCGTGCGCCAAGGTCCGGTCTATGCCTTGCGAGCAGTCGATGCCGCGGGTGAAGAGGTCCGAGTGGTCATCGATGCGTATGGTGGCCGCATTGTCAAAGTCATCCCGCTAGCGGAACCTCGTTACGCCATGCCGCTGATGCGCCCACCGTATGGGCCCGCGCCGCGGCCGACGGCAATGATCCCGGACGACGGCTTTGACGATTTCACCCCTATCGGTCCAGGCGGCCGGGCGTTGCCGCCCGGCTCTCCGAGGATCGTGGCGCGCGATACCGCCGCGCAGGCCAAGCCGCCGCTGCCCCGGCCCCGACCGAAGCTGGCGTCGAGTGACTCGCCTGCGCCGGCAGCCGCCGGCCAATATGAGTACGACGAATGATGCCAAAAACGAAAGCGCCCCGGAAACCGGGGCGCTCCCTTAGATCGAATTGACGGCTTACGCAGCCTTGGCTTCGACCACCTTGGTCTCGCCGGTGCCGATCCGGATCTGGCGCGGCTTCTTCGCCTCGGGGATCTCGCGCACGAGATCGACGTGCAGGAGTCCGTTCTCGAGGGTCGCACCCTTGACCTGGACGTAATCGGCAAGCTGGAAGACGCGTTCGAACGCACGCGCCGCGATGCCCTGATAGAGCACCTCACCGCTGTCCTTCTCGTCCTTCGTCTGTTTCTCGCCTTTGATCGTCAGCGTGTTTTCCTTCGCTTCGATCGAAAG
>WNGD01013809.1_pt1 | contig 14143 bp, 10 predicted proteins | sample 5400671 | NCBI WGS metagenome assembly WNGD01 (sample SAMN13153369, study PRJNA577476) | soil metagenome | isolation source: 40 cm soil or saprolite under grassland replicate 2 | place: USA:California | collected 2016-06-15
AGCTGGTACGACGGCGCCTGCCCGGGCCAGCCCAGGTAGCGGTCCAGCTCGAAGCGCAGCATGCCGTCGTCGGTGTGCACGCGGGAATGCAGGAACTCCCAGGCCAGCACGGCATTCCAGGTCTCGCCCGGGCGCCAGGGCGAGTCCGCGGGGATGGGCAGCTGCAGGTGCACGCCCAGGTCCACCACCACCCGGGCGGCCCGGAGCAGCTGCCCGTCCAGCATCCCGAGCAGGTTGCCGGGGTCGGCGAGGTACCCGAGTTCCTCCATCAGCCGCTCCGAGTACAGCGCCCAGCCTTCGCCATGCCCGGAGACCCAGCACATCAGCCGCTGCCAGCGGTTCAGCCGCTCCTTCTCGAAGATGGCCTGCGCGCACTGGAGGTGATGGCCGGGCACGCCCTCGTGATAGATCGTGGTGACTTCTTTCCAGGTGGCGAACTCATCGACGCCGTCAGGTACTGCCCACCACATCCGGCCCGGCCTGCTCCAGTCCTCGCTCGGGTTGGTGTAGTAGATCCCGCCGTCGCTGGTCGGCGCGATCATGCACTCGATCCGGCGGGCTGGCTCGGGGATGTCGAAATGGGTGCCGTTCAGCTCGGCGAGCGCGGTGTCGGCGACGTCCTGCATCCAGGCCAGCAGATTCGGCCGGCCGGTGATCCGCCGGGCCGGATCGGCGTCCAGCGCGGCGACGGCGTCCGCGACGCTGCCGCCGGGAACGATCAGGGCGGCCGCCCGGCTCATCTCGGCCTCGATCCGCTGGACTTCCGTCCAGCCCCAGGCGTAGGCCTCGTCCAGGTCGATCGCCGCGCCGAGGAAGTCGCGCGAGGCACGGGCGTAGCGCTCCCGGCCGGCCGCGTCGCGCTCCGGCGCCAGCGGCAGCAACTCGGTTTCCAGGAAGATGCCGAGCCCGGCCGTGGCCGCCCGGGCCGCCTCGGCGGCCCGGTCAAGCTCCGCGCGCAGCGGCCCGGCGGCCTGGATACGGCCGGCCAGGCCGCTATAGAAGTCCTTGCCGGGCGCTGACCACTCCGCGCACTGCCGCGCGCAGGCCGCGACCTGGCGGGCCGCGGACACCCGGCCTTGCGCCGCCGCCTGTGCGTACGTCGTGCGCAGGCCTTCGTACGCCGCGGGCACGGCCGCCATCCGCGCCACGACGTTGTGCACGGCCTCCTGGCCGTCGGCGGGCATGAGGTCGAAGACCTGCCGCACGTCCTGCACCCAGCTGGCGATGACGTTCAGCTGGCTGGTGACGTCACCGGCGTCGTACTGCTCGACGGCCAGGCCGAGCCGCTCGAGCATCGCCTCCTTCGCGACCCGCTTGCGCTCGCCCTCGGCCGGGGTATCAGCCAGCGCCGCGATCGTGGCGCGGTCAAGCTCGGCGCGGGCAGCGAAGCCGTCCGGCGTCAGGTCGGTCATCCGGTCGTCGTAGCCGGCGATCCCTGATGCCGTCGCGGCGACTGGGTCGAGCTCGGCGGCCTGGTCGACGTAACGGTCGGCGATTTCATCAATGCGGCTCACACCGGACACGCTACTGAGCCCGGCGCCGTTAGCAACCGCATTGCCGCTTCAATTGACCGCGCGTGGCCGGATCGTCTCGACCGATGGCAGGCCTGGCCGTAGCGTTGAGCCGTACCGGCCAGTAGGTAGTCTGGTCCGGACTCGTCGGGAGGCGGCATGGATTTCGCATACGACGCACGCACCGAGCAGCTCAGCGGCCAGCTGCTCGATGCTCCGCGCCGGACACCGGCAACATGGAGGTACTCGCCGAGTTCGGCACCGCCGAGCAGCAGGACCGCTGGCTCAAGCCGCTGCTTGACGGCGCGATCAGGTCCGCGTTCTGCATGACCGAGCCGGATGTCGCCTCCTCCGACGCCAGCAACATCGCCACCAGGATCGAGCGCCGGGGCGGCGACTACGTCATCAACGGCCTCAAGTGGTGGGCATCGGGCGCGATGGATCCCCGCTGCGAGATCCTCATCGTGATGGGCAAGACCGACCCGGCCGGGGACCGGCACCGGCAGCAGTCCATGATCCTGGTGCCGGCCGACACGCCAGGCGTGACCGTCAAGCGCGGCATGCGGGTCTTCGGCTACACCGACGGAACCCATGGCGGGCACGCCGAGGTGGAGTTCAGCGACGTCCGGGTGCCGGCCGCCAACCTGATCGCGGGCGAGGGCGACGGCTTCGCGATTGCCCAGGCCAGGCTCGGGCCGGGCCGGATCCACCATTGCATGCGGCAGATCGGCGCGGCCGAGCGCGCGCTGGAGCTGATGTGCCGGCGGGTCAGCGCGCGGACCGCCTTCGGCAAGCCGCTCGCCGCACAGGGCGTGATCCAGGACTGGATCGCCGAGTCCAGGGTCCGGATCGAGCAGGCCAGGCTGCTGGTACTGAAGACCGCCTGGCTGATGGACACCGTCGGCAACAAGGGCGCGCACCGCGAAATTCAGGCCATCAAGATCGTCACGCCGGCGATGTCCCAGTGGGTGATCGACAAGGCGATCCAGGCCCACGGCGCGGCCGGGATCAGCCAGGATTTCCCGCTCGCCAACCTGTGGGCGAGTGCCCGCACGCTCAGGTTCGCCGACGGGCCGGACGAGGTGCACAAGCGCTCGCTCGCCTGGCGCGAGCTGAAGTCACATAGCTGACCCGGCCGGCCGCCTGGGTACGTCCCCAGGCAGCCCCGGCAGCCAGCCTGCCCGGGACACGCCCGGCACACACCCCGGCATGCAGCCGCCGTCACACAGCCAGCAGGAGGATCAGATGCCAGACGAAGCACAGCGGGTCGCCATTGTCACCGGGGGAGCGCGAGGGATCGGCGCGGCCGCATCCCGCCGCCTCGCCGCCGACGGGATGGCTGTCGCAGTGCTCGACCTGAAGGAGGGCGACTGCGGCGGCACCGTCGAGGCGATCACCTCGGCAGGCGGCCGGGCGCTGGCCGTCGGCGCCGACGTCAGCCTGGCCGACCAGGTCGAGGCCGCCGTCACGAGGGTAGCCGCCGAGCTCGGCCCGCCCGTCGTGCTGGTCAACAACGCCGGGGTGATCCGCGACAACCTGCTGTTCAAGATGACCGAGGACGACTGGGACACGGTGCTCAGGGTGCACCTGCGGGGCGCGTTCCTGATGAGCCGTGCGTGCCAGAAATACATGGTCGAGGCCAAGTTCGGCCGGATCATCAACCTGTCGTCGAGTTCCGCTCTCGGCAACCGCGGCCAGGTGAACTACTCCGCGGCCAAGGCCGGGATGCAGGGCTTCACCAAGACGCTGGCGATCGAGCTCGGCAAGTTCAGCGTCACCGCCAACTCGATCGCGCCCGGGTTCATCGTCACCGACATGACCGCGGCGACCGCGGCCAGGGTCGGCATGGACTTCGGTGACTTCCAGCAGGCCGCGGCGTCCAGGATCCCGGTCGGCCGGGTCGGCCAGCCGGACGACGTCGCGCACGCCGTGTCGTTCCTGGCCAGCGACGGTGCCGGGTTCGTCTCCGGCCAGGTGATCTACGTGGCGGGCGGGCCGCTGTGCTAGACGGGACTTCCCACATGGCCGGCGGCACCGGCCCGGCGCTGACCGCGGACGACCTGCGCGGCCAGGTCCGTGACTTCCTGGCGGCGCACGACCCGGCCGCCACGCCCCGGCCTGACTTCCTGCGCGCCAGGTTCGACGCCGGCCTCGCCTGGGTGCACTACCCGCCCGGCCTCGGCGGCCAGGGGCTGCCGCGGGCGCTGCAGCCGGCCGTGGACGCCGCGTTCGCCGCCGCCGGCGCCCCCGGCAACAACCCCGAGCGGATCGGCATCGGCCTGGGGATGGCAGCCCCCACGATCCTCGCGTACGGCACGGAAGAGCAGAAGCGGCGCTGGCTCCGCCCACTGTGGACCGGCGAGGAGATCTGGTGCCAGCTGTTCAGCGAGCCGGGAGCCGGATCCGACCTGGCCGGCCTGGCCACCCGCGCGGTCCGCGATCCCCAGGGCGGCGGCTGGACCGCCACCGGCCAGAAGGTCTGGACGTCCTCGGCGCACATGGCCCGCTGGGGGTTGCTGGTCACCCGCACGGACCCGGACGTCCCCAAGCACAAGGGGATGACCTACTTCGCCGTCGGAATGACCGCGCCCGGCGTGGAGGTCAGGCCGCTGCGGCAGATCACCGGCGAGGCCGAGTTCAACGAGGTCTTCCTGTCCGACGTGCCGATCCCCGACGCGGACAGGATCGGGGACGTCGGCGCGGGCTGGCAGGTATCCACCGCGACCCTGATGAACGAGCGGGTCGCGATCGGCGGCGCGGCGATCCCGCGCGAGGGCGGCATGATCGGCTCCGCCGTGCGGACCTGGCGCAAGCAGCCGGAGCTGCGCACGCCGGGGATGCATGACCGGCTGCTGCGGCTGTGGGCGGACGCCGAGGTCGCCCGGCTGGCCGGCGAGCGGCTCCGCCAGCAGCTCGCCGCGGGCCAGCCCGGCCCGGAGGGCTCCGCCGCCAAGCTGGTCTTCGCCCGGCTCAACCAGGAGATCTCCGAGCTGGAGGTGGAGCTGGCCGGCGAGGACGGGCTGCGGTACGACGACTGGACCTTGCGCAGGCCCGAGGGAGCGAGCTTCTACGGCCGCGACCCCGGATACCGGTACCTGCGCGCCCGCGGGAACTCCATCGAGGGCGGTACCTCGGAGATCCTGCGCAACATCGTCGCCGAACGCGTCCTGGGCCTCCCGCCGGAGATCCGGCTGGACAAGGACGTGCCATGGAAGGACCTGCCGCGGTGACCCAGACACAGCAAGCACAGGCCCGGCAGGCACAGGCCCGGCAGGCAGCGGCCGAGCAGGCAGCGGCCGAGCAGGCACGGGGGGAGCAGCCGGCCGGGCCAGCCGCCGCCGGGATGCCGGATCTCCTCTACGGCGAAACCGAGAACGAGCTGCGGGCAGCCGTCCGGGACCTGCTGGACGACCAGGCCGGGCCAGCCGCCGTCCTGGCCAGGACCGAGACCGCGCAGACCTACGACACCGCGCTCTGGCACGCGCTCGCGGCTGACCTCGGCTGCGCCGGGCTGCTCATCCCCGAGTCCCACGGGGGGGCGGGCGCGACATACCGCGAGGCGGCGGTCGTGGCCGAGGAAATCGGGCGGTCCGTCGCCTCCGTTCCCTATCTGGGCAGTGCCATCGTTGCCACCGCCGCCGCCGTCGCTGCCGGTGACGACGAGCTGCTGGCTGGCCTGGCCGCCGGGACCACGACGGCCGCGCTGGCCGTGCCGTTCCCGGCCGCACCGGGGGCCGTGCCAGCCGCTACCGTCAGGGTCGGCGCGCTGCGCGACGGCGACCCGGCGGGCACGTACCGGCTCAGCGGGACCGTGACCGGCCTGATCGACGCGCTGCCGGCGGACGTGCTGCTCGTCCCGGCCGACGGGGTGCCGTCCGGGCTGTACGCGGTCTCGGCCGGCGATGAGGGCGTTACCCGGGCTCCGGTCGTGTCGCTGGACATGACCAGGCAGCTATGCGACCTGACGCTGGACGGCGCCGCGGGCCGGCGGATCGCGGCCGGCCAGGAAGCCGAGCGGGCCATGGCGGCCGCGCTGGCCGCGGGCGCGGCAATGCTCGCGTCCGAGCAGCTCGGCCTGGCCGACAAGTGCCTGGAGATGACCGTCGCCTACGTCAAGGAGCGGCGGCAGTTCGCCCGCCCGGTCGGCTCGTTCCAGGCGCTCAAGCACCGGCTCGCCGACCTGTGGGTGGGCGTGACCCAGGCGCGGGGGGCGGCCAGGTACGCGGCCGCCTGCCTGGCGGCGGCCGACCCGGACACGGCGGTCGCGATCGCGCTGGCCAAGGCGGCGTGCAGCGACATCGCGGTCAAGGCCAGCCAGGAGTCCATCCAGCTGCACGGCGGCATCGGCTTCACCTGGGAGCACCCCGCGCACCTGTACCTGAAGCGGGCGAAGAGCGCCTCGATCGGGTTCGGCACCCCGGACCGGCACCGTGCCTCCCTGGCCTCGCTCGCCGATCTCCCGGCGCCCGGCTCGCGGGGAGGCGCCCGGTGAACTCCGTGCAGAACGCGGGGATCGTGGTCACCGGCGGCGGCAGCGGCATCGGCGCGGCGCTGGCCCGCAGGTTCGCCGGCGAGGGCGCCAGGGTCGTGGTGAACGACATCAACGGCGAGGCGGCGTCGGCGGTCGCCGCCTCGTGCGGGGCGACGGCGGTGCCGGGCGACGCGGCGTCGCAGGACGGCGTCGCCGCGCTGATCGCCAGCGCCAGGGCCGCGCTCGGCGAGATCGACATCTACTGCGCGAACGCCGGGATCGTGCGGACCGGCGGCCCCGAGGCGGCCGATGCGGACTGGGACGCCTCGTGGCAGGTCAACGTCATGGCGCACGTCCGGGCCGCGCGGCTGCTGATCGACCCGTGGCTGGCCAGGGGGAGCGGGCACCTGATCTGCACGGTGTCGGCGGCCGGGCTGCTGGCGATGCCCGGCACGGCGTCGTACTCGGTGACCAAGCACGCGGCGCTGGCCTTCGCCGAGTGGATGTCGCTCACCTACGCGCACCGCGGCCTGACCGTGCAGGCGATCTGCCCGCAGGGAGTGCGGACCGGGATGCTGGACGGCAGCGATCCCGGTGCCGAGCTCGTGCTCGGCGACTCGGTGATCACGCCGGAGGCGGTCGCCGATGCGGTGCTCAAGGGGATCGCCGACGGCCGGTTCCTCATCCTGCCGCATCCCGAAGTCGCGGCGATGTACGCAGGGCGGGCCGCCGAAACGGACCGCTGGCTGCGCGGCATGAACAAGATCCAGCGGAAGATCGAGGACGCGATCCAGTAGGCGGCGCCCGGCCTCAGGCCGGGCGGCCGCGGCGGGGCGCAATCGCGCGCCTGGACCGCCACCCCATGATGGACAAGAACGACAAGCCGGACAAAACACAGCCGAAGCTTCCGGCCGAGCTGACCGAGCAGGCCGAGGCGACCGAGCCGATCGACAGGATCGACCCGGCGGAGCCGATCGACAGGATCGAGCCGGTGGAGCCGATGGAGAGGATGGACCCGCTCGACCTGATGGACAGGATCGAGCCCGGTGATCCGGCCAGCGGTGCATCACGCCTGGTTCGCATGATCGCATTCTCGCAGCACGGCCGGGCGGTTGACACGGTGACCGGGTCGTGCACGAAGTGCGTTACAGCCACCCGGTGCAGGCGGTGTGGCGCGCGCTGACGGACCCGGCGGAACTGGCCGCGTGGCTGATGCCCACGACTTCGCGCCGGAGCCAGAGCGCCGCTTCCGGCTCGACGCCCGGCCCGGGTTCGGCATCATCGACGGCGAGGTCGTCGACGTCGATCCGCCGCACCTGCTGCGCTGCCGCTGGACGGTCCAGGGCGTGCCGACGACCGTGACCATCCGGCTGCGGACCAGTGACGGCGGCGGCACCGTGCTGCGGCTGGAGCACGCCGGCCTCACCGCGAGCCAGCGCACCAGCTTCGACAGCGGTTGGGGCGACAAGTTCGGCCACGACCTCGGCCTCGTGCTCACCGGCGCGCGCGATCCAGCCCGGTCGCGGGCAGACCAGGGCCTGCACCGGCACCCCGACTCGCCGACGACTATTACGGCGTCTACAACTTCAACTGGGGCTACTACCTCGAGAGCCTCCGGCTGCTGTGCGTGACCGGCACCGGCAGGCCGTTTCCGGCGACGAGCTGACGAGAGTAGCTGAGCCGCGCCGGGATCTGGGAGGCTTGCCGGTCATGGTGGCGATCTCGATTCCCGCGCTGGAGGCGGCGGCTGCGGGCGGCTGGCGCCCGGCCGAGGAGGCCGCACTCGGCGGCTGGCTGCTGCGCGCGGCCGAGGGCTTCACCGGCCGGGCGAACAGCGCGCTCGCCGTCGGTGATCCCGGCCTGCCGCTGGCCGCGGCGACGGCGAAGGTCCGCGACTGGTACCGGGCCCGCGGCCTGCCCGCGATGATCGCGACCGCGTTCCCGCGGGGCCGGCCGCGGGAAAGCGCGACCGATGCGTTCCTCGAAGAGCGCGGCTGGTCCGTCCGCTCCGGCTCAGCGACGGTGATGACCGCCGCGCCCGCCGCCATCGCCCGCCCGGCCGGGACCGTGCAGGGCGACGTGGACGACAAGCCGGATGACGGCTGGCTGGCGCGGTATCACTACCGCGGCCAGCGGCCGCCGCCGGTTGCCCGCCTGCTGCTGATGTCCGCGCCGTGGCAGGCGTTCGCCTCCGTCCGGGCGGCCGGCCATACGCTGGCCGTCGGCCGGGTCGCGGTGGCGGGGGAGTGGGCCGGCCTGACCGCCGTCGAGGTGCACCCGGCGCACCGGCGCCGCGGGCTGGCGATGGCCATCACCGCGGCGCTGGCCGCCGCGGCCGCGGCACGCGGCGCGACGGGCATCTACCTGCAAGTCGAAGACGGCAACGCGCCAGCCCGCGCGCTGTACCGGCAGGCCGGCTTCACCGACCATCACGGCTATCACTACCGTGTCGCCCCGGCAGCCTAGCTGGCCGGGCATGCTGGAGCGGTGGATCACATTCAGGAAGGGACGCTGCATCATGTCGAGCTCTGGGTGCCCGACCTCGGCCGGGCGGCGGCCAGCTGGGGCTGGCTGCTGACGGAACTCGGCTACCAGCCCTTCCAGGACTGGCCAGACGGCCGGAGCTGGCGGTCCGGGGGCACCTACATCGTCTCGGGATGGCGGGCCCGGCCCCCCTTGCGGCGCATGCAGCGACTCATAGGCCCAGCTCGTGTAGCCGAGACCGTGGCCGAACGGGTAGTGCGGGGCAACTCCCGCCGCATCATAGCCGCGGTAGCCGATGAGCAGCCCCTCGTCGTAGCAGAGCTGGCCGCCGCGCGGCACCGCGTACAGCACCGGGCAGTCCGCCTCCCTGGCCGGCATGCTGACGGGCAGTCGGCCGCCCGGCTCGGCATGGCCGAGAAGGACGTCGGCCAGCGCCTCGCCCATCGCCTGGCCGGGCAGCCAGGCGTAGAGCACCGCGGCTACGTCGCCTGCCCACGGCATCAGCACCGGCATCCCGGCGTTGACCACGACCACGGTCCGGCTGTTCACGGCGGCGACCCGGCTGACCAGCTCGTCCTGCCGCCCAGGCAGCGTCAGGGTGCTGCGATCGAAGCCCTCGCTCTCGGTCATCGCCGCGGAGCCGACGACAACGATGGCGGCATCGGCCTGGCCGGCCGCCTGCACGGCCTCAGCGAGCATGCTGTCCTCGTCCACGTCGGGCGCGATGCCGAGGCGGACGGCGAGCGGGCCCTCGCCGTCGGTGGCGGGCCGGAACTCCAGCCGGATCTGGGTAGCGCGGCCCGCCTCGAGCGTGACGGCGGCCCGCACCTCGCCCGGCCGGGTCATGGCCTCCACCGGGTCGGCGGGGACGCTGGTCAGCTCGTCGGCGACGGTGCTGCCGTCGACGGCGAGCGTCAGCCGCCCCACGCCGGCCGCGCCGACCAGGTAGGGCCCGCTGCTGTCGGCACGGAACGAGGCGAGCAGCACGATCCGCCCGCTCTCGCCCCAGCCGATGCCCGGCGGGACGCCGTCCCACCAGGCCAGCGATGTAGAAGTGCGGTGCTCGCTGGCGAGCAGGGTCCCGTCCGCGGCACGGAACTCAAGCCGCAGGCCGGGCTCGGCCGTGTCCGGGTCGCGGAGCGATCCGGGCGGAGGCTCCGGCACCATCACCCAGGTCTGGCAGCCAGCCGCCGTGGTGATCACCGCCTGGCCGCCCAGCGCATCGCGGAGCGCCTGCTCCGGCGTGGAAACGCTGACCGGCACCACGCCCGCGCTGCCGCCGCCCTGGATGGTCGGCTGGAAGGCGTTCGGGCCGAGCAGGGCGAGGCTGCTGACCCCGTCTGGGCGGATCGGCAGCGCCTCCTGCTCGTTGCGGAGCAGCACGAACGAGGCCGCCGTCGCCCTGCGCAGCAGCCGGGGATCGATCAGCTCGGGCCTGGCCGGACCGGCCGGGGCATCGGCGTTCCCGCCCATCGCGCCGACCTTGCGGGCGACGCGCAGCAGGCGAAGGATCTTGTCGTCCAGTACCTCCGGCCGGACCGCGCCGTCCGCCACCGCCCGGGCGAGCGACTCGCCCCACGGCCCGTCCGGCCCTGGCATGGCCAGGTCGAGCGCGGCCAGCGCGGTTGCCGCCGTGCTGCGCGCCGCGTGCCAGTCGGACGTGACGACGCCGTCGAAGCCCCATTCGCCCTTGAGCACGTCCTTGAGCAGGGACTCGTGCTCGGTCATCGGCAGGCCGTTCACCTTGTTGTACGCGGCCATGACCAGCAGCGTCCCGGCGTCGCGCACGCTGGCCTCGAACGGGATGAGGTAGAGCTCGCGCAGCACCCGCTCGGCGATCCGCGCGTCGTAGTTCCACCGGTTGGTTTCCGAGTCGTTGCCGACGTAGTGCTTGACCGTCGTCGCGACGCCGGCCTCCTGCACCCCGGTGACGTACGCCACCGCGATCTCCGCGGTCAGCACCGGGTCCTCGGCGAAGCACTCGAACCCGCGGCCGCCGAGCGGCGTGCGCATCAGGTTGATGGTGGGTCCGAGCAGGATGTCGACGCCCTTGCTCCTGGCCTCCGCGCCCAGCGCGGCCGCAAGCTCGTGCACCAGCCCGATGTCCCAGGTGGCGCCGAGCGCGGACGGGCAGGGCAGGCTGGAGGACGGGCTGCGCTCGTCCTTGATCACGCCCCGGACCCCGGCCGGCCCGTCCGACGTGGTCATCGGCCGGAGGCCGAGCGCCTTGGCGCCCTGGGTGCGCCAGCTGTCGGCGCCGGTGAGCAGGAGCACCTTCTCCGCTACCGTGAGCGCGGCCACCAGGCCGCGTTCCTCGGCCGGATCGGTGCCCGCCTCGGTGTTCAGTGAGCCCGTAGTCATTGCGTGCCCTGCGCATTCCTGGCTGTCGGGGCACCCGCCCGGCCGGGAGTCCGGCCGGGCGGGGTCCGCCCGTCATGATGTGTGGTCATGTCGGCAGTAGTCGTCCTTCAGCTCCGCCGGCCCGCCGGGCTACCCGACCGGCTTGAGCTGGAGAACCGTGTACTCCAGGTAGGGAATGTTGGGCACCGGAACCATGTACGGGTTACTGGCCGACGGCCACCCGGTGTAGTTCCTGGTCGAGTACTCACTCCAGGCGCCGCCGTACATGAGCGGGACGACGGGCACCTGACTGGACATGACGTTCTCCAGCTTGGTGATCGCCTGCGCCTGGGTGGTGCTGTCACCGGTGCTGGCGAACTGGGCGAGCGCGGCCTGCGCCTGCGCGTTGCTGAACCGCCCGAAGTCCCCGGCGGCCGGCTTGCCGATGGGCGCGCTGAGCGACTTGTCCAGCCAGTTGGAGTAGAAGAAGTACGGGTTCGGGCCCTGATTGCTCCAGTGGATGGTCGCGTCGAAGGTGCCGTTGGCAACGTCACCCGCCCATACCGTCGGGTTCCCGATGCCGTCGACGCTGGCGTCGAAGCCCATCGCGTTGAGCTGGCGGACGATGAGCTGGGCACCGGTGTAGTAGTCGGTGTAGTAGTCGGTGTAGGGGACCGGGTCCTCGATGGAGAAGCTGAGCTTCTTGCCGTTCTTGGTCCACTTGCCGCCGGTCTTGACCCACCCGTCGGCCTTGAGTATCGAGGCGGCCCTGGCGGCGTCACCCGTCGGCGGCAGGTCGTTCGCCAGCGACGGATCGAGGAAGCTGTTGTGGGCCGGGAGCATCAGTCCGCTCGATGATGTCGCCACCGGCTCGTAGCCTGTCTCAGCCTGGCTGGACAGCTGCTGCCGGTTGATCGCCATGCTGATCGCCCGCCGGACCGCCACGTCGTTCAGCGGTGCCTTATGAACGTTCAGCCAGAGCCCGACCACGTTGTTGTCGCTGAAGAACGGCTCTTTGCTGAGCCACGTGTGGTTGTCGGGGCTCTTCGACAGGTAGTTGGTCTGGATCCCGGCCACGTAGTTGCCGGCCCAGTCGATCTGGCCGTTCGCGATCGGCGGGACGAGGTTGGCGTTGGTGTTGTAGGAGGGGAAGTCGATCTCCGGGACGTGCACCTTGCTCTTCTGCCAGTAATTCGGGTTGGCCTTGAGCGTGTAGCCCTGCGGGGCGGATTGCCAGACATGCTGCGGCACGATGTAGACCTGCCCGATGGAGAACATGTTGGCGTACTGCGGCGCGGCGAAGTTGAGTGTCGCCGACGTCGGGCTGGTTGCGGTGGCGCTGGTCACGACAGGAGCGCCCGAGGTGTTCAGCTTGGGATTCTTGCTGAGCATGGTGAAGGTGAAGGCGACATCGCTGGCGCTGAATGCCTTCCCGTCGTTCCACTTCACGCCCGACCGGATCGGGAGGGTGAGCGTCTTGCCGCCGTTCGACCAGCTGGGCGGGCCAGAGGCGAGGAACGGGATCGGCGCCTGGGTGGGGTTCAGCGTGTTCCAGATGTACAGCGGCTCGTTGTAGAGGCTGACCGAGTTGGTCAGGTAGCCGGTCGAGGTCAGCGAGAACGGGTTGAAGGTGTCGGTCATCGGCGACAGCGGGGTGCTCTCGATCACGAGCGTCTTGCCCTGCTTCACCGTCGGCGTGCTGCTGTTGCTGCCGCTGCCTGAGCTGCCGCAGGCCGCTATCCCCATGCTGAGGATGGCAGCCACGGCCAGGCTCTTCATGATCCTGTGATTCATTGCTTAAACTCCGTTGTGCCCGGCCGGCTCGTCGCCGGCTTGTCGTGAATGACCATGTCGGGGTCTGTCACTGGTGATTCGGTGCAGAGTCGGCCGGGTGCCGTCCCTGCCTGTCCGGGAGCGAGATCCGCTATCCGCTAACCGCTCGGCCGGCTCATCGCGTCTCCTTCCCGGTTCTCGTGCTCGGGCGCGTGCAGCCAGCAGGCAGTGAGATGCCCCGGTGCTACCTCAGTGGCTGGCGGCGCGCTTTCCGCGCAGACCTTCATCGCGTGCGGGCAGCGCGGGTGGAAGCGGCAGCCGCTCGGCGGCGCGAGCAGGCTGGGCACGCTGCCGCTGCCTCGCAGGTCCGGCCGCCCGGCCCGGCCGGGATCGGGCGCGGCGCTGAGCAGCAGCTGGGTGTACGGGTGGGCGGGCTCGTCCGTCACCGAGCCCGCCGGGCCGGATTCCACCAGCTGCCCGGCGTACATCACGGCGATCACATCGGCCAGGTACCTGGCCGAGGCGATGTCGTGGGTGATATGGAGGATCGTCAGGCCGTCGGTGTCCCGCAGGCCGCCGAGCAGGTTCAGCAGGCCGAGCCTGATCGATACGTCGAGCATCGACACCGGCTCGTCGGCCAGCAGCACCCGCGGCTGCACGGCGAGCGCCCTGGCGATCGCCACGCGCTGCCGCTGGCCGCCGGACAGCTCGTGCGGGTACTTGCGGATGATCTGGGCGGCCGGGGTGAGCGCTACCCGCTCCAGCAGGCTCATGATCGTCTCGTCCAGGCTGCCGCCGGCCGGGACAAGCCCGTGCACCTGCAGCGGCCGCGCAAGGTGGTACCGCACGTCATGCACCGGGTTGAGGGAGGAGAACGGATCCTGCAGCACGAGCTGAACCTCGCGGGTGAACTTCCGCCCGGCCCGGCCTGCGGGCACCGGCCGGCCGTCGAGCAGCAGCTGGCCCGAGGTCTGCTTGATCAGCCGGGCCAGCAGGCGGGCCAGGGTGGACTTGCCCGAGCCGCTCTCCCCGACGATCGCGGTGATGCCGGCCTCCGGCAGCGCGAGCGACACGTCTTCAACCGCGAGCACCACGGGGGCCTTGCGCTGCTGGTCGGCGGTGCCGCGGCGAAGCCTCGTCCGCGCGCTGGATCGCGCGGACCGGCGCACGGCGAAATGCTTGGTCAGGCCCCGCGCTTCGAGCACGACGGGGCCGCCCTGCGGCGGCCGGGTAGCGACCTCCAGCTCGGTCATGACTGCTTCCTCCCGGCCCCGGCTGCTGCCGGGGCACCAGCCTGGCTGCCGCCCGGCTCGGCCTTGGCCAGCTCGGCGGGGACCGGCCCGGTCCCGTCGTGCAGCCAGCACGCGGCCACCCGCCGCCCGGCTCCTACCAGCAGCGGCGGAGACTGCGTCACACATCTGTCCATGACATACGGGCAGCGGGGATGGAATACGCAGCCGTCCGGCAGTGCCCGCAGGTCCGGTGGTGACCCGGGAATGCCGGTCATCTGCTTTCTCGGTCCGTGCAGCGCCGGGAAGGAATGCAGCAGTCCGAGCGTGTACGG
>WNGD01004268.1_pt1 | contig 14141 bp, 14 predicted proteins | sample 5400671 | NCBI WGS metagenome assembly WNGD01 (sample SAMN13153369, study PRJNA577476) | soil metagenome | isolation source: 40 cm soil or saprolite under grassland replicate 2 | place: USA:California | collected 2016-06-15
AAGGATCAGATAGAGGGGTGGGCCACCCTCGGCGTGGTGCACCGAGTCGAGCACGGCAGCGAAACTGCCGTGAGTCTCGGTGACCGTCACCCATTCGTCCTGCCAGTACGCCGGCACGCCGAGGGTGGCGAACCTGAGCACCGCGGCGAGCGCGACGATCAGAGCCAGGGCATGCGCGGAGGCGAACTCCCGCGCCGCCGACAGTGGCGCGGCGCGAGCATATGTGCCGATCCCTTGTTGTGCCTGCCTCGCCATCCCAGGACGGGGAAGCCTACGGGGCCAGTCTGCAATCGTCCCGCCACGGAAGGAGTCGGTTGGGGATGGCAGAAGCCCGCGTTCATGGAATCGAAGATGAAGCGGACGCTGGTCAAGTCCGCCCCCGAGCTGTGGGAGCTGGCGGACGACCTCGCCCGCATGGAGGCGTGGATGGCGGGCGTCGTGGGCACCTCGCAATCCGTCTCCGTCGAGGTCACCGACCGCCAGCCGGAGCGGATGCTCGCCTGGCGCACGAGCGGGGTCCAGGCCGGCGACGCCCGGATCGCGCTCGAGCTCGCCGCAGAGGGATGGGGGACCTCGGTCTCGATCGTCGCCCAGCACTCGCGGCCCGACTCGGGCGACGTCGACACCGTGCTGGAGCAGCTCCTCGATGAGCTCGGATCGCCCGCGCGACGCCCGTTCACCCGAAGTTGACGAGGCCGCGACTTCAGGGTTCGAGCCCAGGCTCGCCACTCTGATCAGGTCGAGGGGCTCGGCGCTCCTCGGCGCGCTCGAGCGCCACCTGCCCGGCTCGCGCGAGCACGCCGACGGGACCGCGGCCTACGCATTCGCCGCGGCCGTCGAGCTGGGCGGGGAGCGCGACGACGCAGAGGCGGTTCGCGAGGCCGCGAGGTTGCACGAGGTCGGCATGGTCTACGTGCCGGCCAAGGTGCTGGCGAAGCCCTCGCGCAAGCTGACCCGGGAGGAACGGGCGCTGATTGAGTCGCGATTCGCCAGCGGCGCCGAGCTGGCGCGTGGCGCGGGCGTCCCCGCTCGGGCCTGCGAGTGGATTGTTGCCGCGGGGGAGCGCTTCGACGGAGGGGGGCCGGCCGGCCTCGCCGGCGAGCGGATCCCGATCGAGTCGCGCATCGTTCGGGTTGCCTGCGCCTGCGACACGATCCTGGCCGCGCCGGCGCCGGCGGGCGCCTCCCCCCGCAAGCGCCAGCAGGCGGCCCTCGACGAGCTTCGGCACGCCGCCGGCACCGAGCTCGACCCGCGGGTGATCGCGGCCCTGGCCGCGCTGCTGGAGCGAGCCGCGGCCCCCGGGCGTTAGTCGCCTCCGCCCTGCCCGCGCTTGCTCAAGCGCCCGGGGGGTAACCCTCTCCCGCGCGTAGAATCGGCGCGCCGTGCGGGAGAAGTTCCCCGAGACCCACGAGGAGAAGCTCGCCTACCTGCGGGAGCTGCGCGAGCAGGCGATCCACTCCGCCTCCAGCGAGGCAGTCGAAAAACAACACGAGAAGGGCAAGCTGACCGCGCGCGAGCGGGTCCACAAGCTGCTGGACCCGGGCTCGTTCGAGGAGCTCGACACCTTCGTCCGCCACCGCACCTACGAGTTCGAGATGCAAAAGCGCCGCCCCTACGGCGACGCCGTGGTGACGGGCTGGGGAACGATCGACGGCCGGCCCGTGGTCGTCTTCTCGCAGGACTTCACGGTCTTCGGCGGGTCGCTCGGCGAGGTGATGGCGGAGAAGATGTGCAAGGTCATGGACTTGGCCGCGAAGATCGGGGCGCCGGTCATCGGCATCAACGACTCCGGCGGGGCGCGAATCCAGGAGGGGGTCGTGTCGCTGGGCGCCTACGGCGACGTCTTCGTGCGCAACGTTCAGTGCTCGGGGGTGATCCCGCAGATCAGCCTGATCATGGGGCCGTGTGCGGGCGGCGCCGTGTACTCGCCGGCGATGACCGACTTCATCTTCATGGTCAAGGAGACCTCTCACATGTTCATCACCGGCCCCGACGTCATCAAGACGGTGACCGGCGAGGAGCCCACGTTCGAGGAGCTGGGCGGGGCGATGACCCACAACTCGAAGTCCGGCGTCGCCCACTTCGCGGCCGACAACGAGGAGCAATGCCTCGAGGACGTCCGCTACCTGATGTCCTTCCTTCCCCTCAACAACCTCGAGATGCCGCCGCGGGTCGAGCCCTACGACGACCCCGACCGTGCCGACGAGGCGCTCGACACGATCGTCCCCGACGATGCCTCGAAGCCCTACGACATGCGCGACGTGATCTCGCGGATCGTCGATGACGGCGACTTCTTCGAGGTCCACGCGCACTACGCGCAGAACATCGTCGTTGGCCTCGCCCGCCTCGACGGCTATCCGGTCGGCGTGGTCGGCAACCAACCCCGCCACCTGGCCGGAGTGCTCGACATCGATTCCTCGGTGAAGGGGGCGCGCTTCGTGCGCTTCTGCGACGCCTTCAACATCCCGCTGCTCACCTTCACCGACGTGCCCGGGTTCCTGCCCGGGACGTCGCAGGAGTGGGGCGGGATCATCCGCCACGGGGCGAAGCTGCTCTACGCATTCACCGAAGCGACGGTGCCGAAGCTCACCGTCGTCACCCGCAAGGCCTACGGAGGCGCCTACGACGTGATGGCCTCCAAGCACATGCTCGCCGACTTCAACTTCGCCTGGCCGACGTCAGAGGTCGCGGTGATGGGCCCTGAGGGCGCGGTCAACATCATCTTTCGCCGCGACATCCAGAGCTCCCCGACGCCCGACGAGCGCCGCGAGAAGCTGATCACCGACTACAAGGCGCGCTTCGCGAACCCCTACTCGGCCGCCGAACGGGGCTACATCGACGACGTGATCGTCCCCCACGAGACGCGCCCGAAGCTGATCCGCGCCCTGCGAACCCTGCAGACCAAGCGCGTCGATCAGCCGAAGCGAAAGCACGGCAACATCCCGCTGTAGCCTCGGGTGGGCCGGTGAGCGCCGCGCCAACTCATAGCCTTTGGCATGTCCGCAGGCAATCTGGGTAGGAGGTGGCGAATGCCCGAGCGAATCAACGGAGGCCAGGCGCTCGTCGTCGTCGCGGCAATCGGGCTGATCGTGAGCCTGTTCCTGGACTGGTACGCGCCCGGCGTCAGCGCCTGGACCGCGTTCGAGATCGTCGACCTGCTGCTCGCCGCGCTCGCCGTCACCGCGCTGGTGATCGCGATCGGCGGGGCAATCCATCCGGAGGGGTCGCTCGCGGCCCTGGCGCCGCGCTGGCTCCCGGCCGTCGGCATCGCGGCGTTCGCGATCGTGACCGCGGCGCTGATCAATCATCCTCCCGCGGCGATCCACCGGTCGGCGGAGACGGGGGCCTGGATCGCCCTCGGCGCGGCGGGCGCGCTCACGGTGGGCGGCATCCTGAGCGCGGCGCGCGTCTCGCTCGTGATCACGCTTCGGCCCAGGGAAGAGGACACCGAGTGGAGCGCCGCAGCGCCGGCGGCGGCCAATCCGGACGAGGCCGAGCCATACGAGGAGGCCGCCGAGGAGGAGTACGCCGACGAGTACGCGGAGACCGAATACGTCGACGCCGAGGACTCCGATGCCGAGTACGCGGAGCCGGAGCCGACGTCCGAGGTTCCCCTGGCCGAGGAGGAACGCGGCTGAGGCCGCGGCGCTAGAGGCCGACCTCGACCGCCTCGACTCTCCCCTCCCGCCACGCCTCGTAGGCGGCCGTGGCGATTCCGAGGTCCTGGATCGCGAGGCCCGTCGAGTCAAACAGCGTGACCTCCTCGGCCGAGCGCCGGCCCTCGGAGCGGCCCGCGATCACGTCCCCGAGCTGCGTGACCCGGTCCCGGGTCACCACACCGGCGGCCACGGCCCCAGCCAGCTCGCCGCCTCCGGCGGCCTGCTGCCACTCGTCGCAGAACAGGCGGCAGCGCTGCAGCGCGGCGAGCTCGACCTCGCACTTTCCCCGCACGTCGGCGCCCAGCACGGCCAGGTGCTGGCCAGCGCGCAAGTCCGAGGCGAGGATCACGGGCTGCTCGGCCGGCGTCACCGTCACCACCAGGTCCTGAGCCGCGGCTTCGCTCCGCCCGCCCACCCGCCAGCCGAGCTCGGCGGCCAGAGCTCCGGCGGGCTCCGGGCGGGTGTCCGCGCAGACGCCGAATCCGTAGCCGGCGGCGGCGAGGCAGCGCGCCGCCCAGGCGCCGTTGACCCCGCAGCCGATCATGCCCACCGACCTCGCGCCGTCGGCGGCCAGGACCTGCGCGGACACCGCGGCCGCGGCGCCGGTGCGAAGCGAGGTGATCGAGGCGCAATCCATGATCGCCCGCAGCTCCCCGGTGACGGCGTCGGAGAGGAGCAGCGCCCCGGTGACGACCGGCAAGCCGCGCTCGGAGTTGTGTGGGAACGAGGTCACCCACTTGAGCAACGCGAAGCCCTCGCCTCGCGCGGGCATGGCGCGGAAGTCGCCGTTCGGCGGCGAGTCGAGGTAGACCTTCGGCGGCATCGCCCACTCGCCGACGGCGTGCCGCTCAAACGCCAGCCGCGTCCGCTCGATCGCCTCCGCCGGGCTGACCGCCGCCAGCACGGCCTTCGCGTCGAGGACGGGGACCTGCGCCACGGCCTGAGGTTAGAGTGCGGCACATGCCGACGAACGGCACGCGCAGGCCGCCCAGGCCGCGGATCGAGTTGATCACGGAACCCGCCTCGGAGACCGAGGCGGCGGCGATCGTCGCCGCGCTCGAGCAGTTCCTCGCCGAGACCGCCCCCGCTCCGCCTGTGGCCGGCCCGGCGCAGAGTCCCTGGCAGCGAGCGGCGCTACGCGAAGCGATCTCCGCCCGCACGGAGCACGGGCCAGCACCCCGGGTTCTGAAAGCAGGACCCCGCACCCTGAAAGCGACGAACAGGAGGAGAGAGTGGCCGTAGTCAAGATCATCGAGCTGGTAGGAAGCTCCAAGACGTCCAGCGACGACGCGGCGATGCAGGCGCTGAAGCAGGCGCAGAGCTCGCTGCGGAACATCCGCGCAGTCGACATCGTCAGCACCGGCATCCGGGGCGAGAACCTCGACGAGTACCGCGCCCACGTGAGGGTCGCGTTCCTGATCGAGGGCACCGAAGTCGACTAAGACAAAAGCCGGCGGCCGCTCAGTCAACCCGCTAGCCCGGGCGTGGCGCCCTGCCGCCTGTTGGCCCTCGGCAAAATGCCCTAAAGCCGGTCAGGATTTGTGTAATACTGCCCGGATGGAGCCCACAGCCGTGCAGCAGGCGTCGGTGGCGGAGCGCCTCGCCGCCGAGCACAAGCTCAAGGTCAGCGAGAAGGACCAGAAGGGCAAGGGGCGGGTCGGCTCGCTCGAGAACCCCGAGGTCTACGAGAACGTCCCCGGCCATGTGATCCCGATCCTCGAGCGGGAGTTCGACGACTTCGACACCGAGGCCGCCAAGTTCATGCGGGGCGAGGTGCCCGAGGACAAGTTCATCGGCTTCCGCCTCAAGCAGGGCGTCTACGGCCAGCGCCAGCCCGACGTGCAGATGATCCGCGTCAAGTTGCCGCTGGGCGGCGTCACCCCCGAGCAGATGGAGGCGTTCGCGGACGCGATCGAGAAGTGGGCTCCGCTGCGCAAGGGCCACATCACGACGCGCGAGAACATCCAGATCCACCACGTGCCTTTGCCAGACGCGGCCCAGTTCATCCGCCTGATCAGCGACGCGGGGCTCTCCTCGCGCGAGGGCTGCGGCAACACGATCCGCAACGTCACCGGTGACCCCTGGGCCGGGATCTCCGAAGGCGAGCTCTTCGACATCACCCCCTACGCGATGGCCTACGTCCGCTACTTCGTGCGCCACCCGGTGACGCAGCTGATGCCACGCAAGGTGAAGACGGCGTTCACCGCCACCGACGAGGACGTGGCGATGACCGGCATCCACGACATCGGCTTCATACCGCGGCTGCGCGACGGCGTCCGCGGGGTCGAGATCAGGGTCGGCGGCGGCACCTCGATCATGCCGCGCATCGCCCCCACCCTCTACGAGTTCGTCGAGCTCGAAAACGGCGACTACCTCAAGGTCGCCGAGGCCTGCTGGCGGATCTTCGATCGCCAGGAGTGGCTGCGTGAGAACCGCGCCCGTGCTCGGATCAAGGTGCTGATCGACAAGGTCGGAATCGACGCATTCCGCGAGATGGTCGAGGAGGAACTCGAGGGCGACTGGGTCGACGAGCGCGATTTCGACGTCGAGCGCCTCAAATTCGTCGACGACGAGGAGGCGAAGGCGCCGCCGCCTCCCGGCAGCTACGGCAGCCCCAACGGCGATCGCTCCGAGTTCGCGCGTTTCCGCGAGTCGAACGTCAGCCCCCAGCGACAGGAGGGGTTCAGCGCAGTCGAGGTGAAGGTGACGCGCGGCGACCTCACCCCCGAGCAGCTCCGCGGCCTGGCGGCGATCATGCGCGAGTTCACAGGCGGGTACGCGCGCGCGTCGGCGCAGCAGAACTTCGTCCTGCGCTGGGTGCGCGACCAGTCGGTCTACGACGTCTGGGAGCGGCTCAGCGAGCTCGGCCTTGGTGAGATCGGACCACGGGAGATCACCGATGTCGTCAGCTGCCCCGGCACCGACAGCTGCAAGCTGGGGATCACCAGCTCGATGGGGCTCAACCGGGTGATCCAAGAGCGGCTCGAGGCAATGGAGATCAGCGACCCGCTCACGAAGCGCATCCACATCAAGATGTCGGGCTGCCCGAACGGCTGCGCGCAGCACCACATCGCCAACATCGGCTTCACCGGCGCCTCGATCAAGGTCGGCGACCGCCATGTGCCCGCCTACATCGCCAACCTCGCCGGCAACTACGAGGGCGGCGAGATCGTCTACGGCCACCGGCTCAAGGCACGCTTGCCCGCCAAGCGGGTCCCCGACGCGGTCGAGCGCTGGGTCCGCTTCTACGAGTCCGAGCGCCACGATGGCGAGGAGTTCAACGCCTTCGTCGAGCGGATCGGCACCGACCAGTTCGAGGCGCGCGTCAAGGACCTGTCGATGCCGGTGGAGTTCAGCCTCGAGACGCTCGACCACTTCATCGACTGGAGCCGCTCGGACCCGTACAAGGTCGAGCGCGGCGAGGGCGAGTGCGCCGTCTGATGGATTCGTCGCTTGTCGCTCGTCTTTCGTCGCCCGCAAGGCCGCGGCCCCTCCACGATCCCGACCCGCCGGCCTCGAACGGCACGCCCGCCGACGGCGCTCAACGCAACGGGCGCCCCGCCAGGCTGCCGTCGATCAACGGGAACGTCGTCGATCCGGCCGAGATCTCGGCCGAGATCGAGGCGATGACCGCCGAGGATGCGATCGCCTGGGCGATCGAGACCTTCCACCCCCGCCTCCGGTTTGCGGTCTCGTTCCAGAAGACGAGCTCGGTGATCCTCGATATCGCCCACCGGACCGAGCCCAAGGCAAGCTTCTTCTACCTCGACACCGAGCTTCTGTTCCCCGAGACCTACGCCACTCGCGACGCGCTCGCCGATCGCTACGGAATCGAGTTCGAGCGCTTCGCCGGGATTTCGCTAACCGAGCAGGAGCAAGGGTATGGCGCTAATCTCTGGCGCCGCGATCCGGACGCCTGCTGTGGAATCCGCAAGGTAGAGGCGATGCGCGAGGCGCTCGTGGGCGCCGAGTGCTGGGTTTCGGGAATCCGCAGGATCGATTCGGAGACCCGAGCAGCCGCGGCCAAATTCGGTTGGGACAAACGGTTCGGGCTCTGGAAGCTCAACCCGCTGGCGGACTGGGACGATAAGCGAGTCTGGAACCACATCAAGGACCACCACGTGCCCTATAACCCACTTCACGACCAGGGCTATCCGTCGATCGGGTGCATTCCCTGCACCTCGAAGCCTGCTGACGGCCAGGACTCCCGCGCCGGCCGCTGGGCCGGGACCGATCGGACGGAGTGCGGAATAAATGGCTAGCGGCCAAGGGGCCGCCAGCGCGTCAACGAACCTGAAGCTGGCGCTGAGCGCGCGCCAGGCCTCGGACTTCGAGCTGCTCGCAAACGGCGGCTTTGCGCCGCTCGGGGGCTTCCTGGGCTCCGAGGACTGGGCCTCGGTGTGCGACAGGATGCGCCTCGCAAGCGGCGAGATCTGGTCGATCCCCATCACCCTGGCAACCGACCTCGAGGCGTCGGTCGGCGACGTGGTCGAGCTCAGCGCCCCGAACGGCAAGGGGCTTGGCCGCTTGACGGTTGAGGAGGTCTTCGAGCGCGACGTCGACAAGGAGGCGGAGCTCGTCTACCTGACGACCGACGCCGAGCACCCAGGCGTGGCCGCAATCCGCCGCGAGGGCTCGCGCTGTCTCGCCGGGCCGATTGAGGCCGACGCCCTCCCCGACCACGAAGAGGCGTTCATGCGCCGCTACCTGACCCCCGAGCAGTCGAAGCGCGCCTTCAAAGAGCGCGGCTGGAAGCGGATCGTCGCCTTCCAGACGCGGAACCCGATCCACAGGGCCCACGAGTATCTGACGAAGGCAGCGCTCGAGGTCTCCGACGGGCTCTTCCTGCATCCATTGATCGGCGACACCAAGTCCGGCGACATCCCGGCCGACGTGCGAATGCGCTGCTACGAGGTCCTGATGGACAAGTACTACCACCCGGAGCGGGTGATCCTCGGCGTCAACCCGGCGAAGATGCACTACGCGGGCCCGCGGGAGGCGGTCCTGCACGCGATCATCCGTCGCAACTACGGCTGTACCCACTTCATCGTCGGTCGCGACCACGCCGGGGTTGGCGACTATTACGGCACCTACGACGCGCAGCGGATCTTTGACGACATCGACCTCGACGAGCTCGGGATCCAGCCCCTGTTCTTCGAGCACACGTTCTGGTGCCAGGAGTGCGAGGGGATGGCCTCCGGCAAGACCTGCCCGCACCCGCAGGAGTCGCACCTCTTCCTATCCGGTACAAAGGTGCGAGAGATGCTGTCTCGCGGCGAGAGTCCGCCGCACGAGTTCACGAGAGAAGAGGTTGCGGAGATCCTGATCGACGCCTACAGAGAGGAGTCAGCGACCGATGGCCGCTGAGAAGGGCTTTTGCCTTTGGTTCACCGGGCTTTCCGGGTCCGGCAAGACCACGATCACGAACATCCTGGTCAGGGAGCTGCGCAGGCGCGGCTCGAAGCTCGAGGTGCTCGACGGCGACATCGTTCGGCAGAACCTCTCCAAGGGGCTCGGCTTCTCGAAGGAGGACCGGGACACCAACATTCGTCGGGTGGCATTCGTCGCAGCGCTCTTGGCGCGCAACGAGGTGCCAGTGATCACCGCGGCGATCTCGCCGTACCGCGAGCTTCGCGACGAGGCGCGGGCGAAGATGGACGGCCGGTTCATCGAGGCCTACGTGAAGGCTTCGGTTGAGGAGTGCGAGAAGCGCGACGTCAAGGGGCTGTACGCGAAGGCTCGCGCCGGGGAGATCCAGGAGTTCACCGGGGTCTCGGACCCGTACGAGCCTCCCGAGAACCCCGAGCTGGTGATCGACACCGAGAGCCAGAATCCCGAGGAATCTGCCCAGCAGATCCTCAGCTACCTGGAGGAGCAGGGGCTCATCCCGCTCGCCAACTAGGGGCTAGGCCTCTGCGGGACCATCGGCTCCCCGAGCCCGTAGGTGTCGTAGGCGCCGAAGCGCGAGAACGTCCTGTGCGTGGGACCGTGGAAGTCCGAGGAGCCGGTGGGAACGAGGTCAAGGTCTTGACAGAGCTCGAGACAGTGCGCCGTCTGCGCCTTCGTGTGCGGTGGGTAGAAGGTCTCGATGCCATCCAGCCCAACGTCGCGCTTCAGGCTCTCGACCAGGTCCCGCACCTGGCTCGGCTCGCAGACGTCCCAGTAGGGATGGGCGACGACGGCCACGCCGCCGGCTGCGTGGATCAGCTCCACGGCCTCCTCGGCGCTCGGCCAGCGTCGCGGCACGAACGCCTTCGCACCGGGCACCAGATACTCCTCGAAGAACGGGCCGAGGTCGGGCCCAGCGCCGGCCGCGCGGGCGATATGGGGACGCCCGATCGAATCCGCTGCCCCGGCCTCGGCGACCGCGGCCTCGAAGGTGACCTCGATGCCGTTCCCGTTCAGCCGCTCGATGATCTCCCGGGCGCGGCTGACGCGCTCCTGCTGGGCGCGAGAGCAAGCGGGAGCGATCGCGTCGACGTCCACCCAGTAGCCGAGCACGTGCAGATCGTCGGAGTAGGTGTGGACACAGGACACCTCGACCGCCGGCACGCACTCGATCCCCGCCTGGTGCGCAGCGGCGATCGCATCCGAAACACCCGCCACGGCATCGTGATCGGTGAGCGACATCACGGTGACGCCTGCGTCGGCCGCCGCGGTCGCCACGTCCGACGGCTCGAGTTGTCCGTCCGATACGGTCGAGTGCGCCTGCAGGTCGATCACGAAGAACGCGCCATTGTGACGAAATGAGAATTTCCGCCAAAGCCGACTATGCGGTACGGGCCGCGCTCGAGCTGGCCGCCACGCCCGACAAGGAGCCCGTCAAGGGCGAGCGGCTCTCCGAGGCCCAGGAGATCCCGCTGCAGTTTCTCGAGCACATCCTGCTCGAGCTCAAGCACGCGCGGCTGGTGCGAGCCAGGCGCGGGGCCCGGGGCGGCTACTGGCTCGCCAAGGCGCCGGAGGAGATCACGATCGCGGACGTGATCAGGGCCGTCGAGGGCCCGCTGGCCAACATCCAGGACTCGGCGCCGGAAGCCACCAACTACCCGGGGCCGGCTGAACCCATGCGCGACGTCTGGGTCGCGGTCCGATCCAACCTGCGACAGGTGCTGGAGAAGGTGACCCTCGCCGATGTGGTGGCGGGCAAGCTGCCGGAGCCGGTCGGTGAGCTGATCGCCGACCCGGACGCCTGGCACGTCCGGTAGCCGACCGGGAAGTTCGGTAGCGGACAACCGGATGGCGACCGTTGGGCGCTGACCCACTACCCTGTTCGGATCGGGCCTCCTGACTAAGCCGGTCAGGAACGCCCGAAACCCAGGCTCCCAGTATCCGGCTTCCCGCCGGCCGCACCCCAAAACCCAGCACCCCCAGGACAATGGACCCGGTCATAGTCGTATTCGGCTTCGGCATCGGCATGCTCATCGGCATGACCGGCATGGGCGGCGGCTCGCTGATGACGCCGCTCCTGATCCTCGTGTTCGGCATCCAGCCGGTGACCGCGGTCGGCACCGACATCTTCTACGGCGCGGTGACCAAGACGGCCGGCGGTTGGCGTCATCTCAAGCACAAGACCGTCCACCGCGGGATCGTGCTCTGGCTTGCGGTGGGCAGCGTGCCGATGGCGATCGCCGGGGTCTGGCTGATCGAGGTCCTGCAGCGCAGCTACGGCGAGGACGAGGTCAACAAGGTGGTTCTGGGGATGGTGGCTTCGGCCCTGCTCGTGGTCGGGGTGGCGACGCTGATCCGGGCGCTGTTCCTGCGCGACGTGATACCCGAACGGTATGCAATGCACCTCTACCGCCGTCACATCGTCGCCGCCGTGATCACCGGCGCGGTCACCGGCTTCGTGATCGGGCTGACGTCAGCGGGGAGCGGCACCCTGATCGCGATCGTCCTGATCGCGGTCTTCCGCCTGACGCCACAGCGCGTCGTCGGCACCGACGTGTTCCACGCCGCCATCCTGCTCTGGGCCGCCGGCCTCGCCCACTGGATCGGCGGCAACGTCGACCTCGGACTCGCTGCCAACATCCTGCTCGGCTCGATCCCGGGCGTGCTGCTCGGCAGCCAGTGGGCCATCAAGGTGCCGACCCGCCTTCTGCGCAACGCTCTCGGGGTGGTGCTAATCGCCTCGTCGATCACGCTGATCACCAAGGAGCACGTGCCGATGGGCATCCTGATCCCCTCGATGAGCGTTGCCGCGCTGGTGATCGCCGGGCTGTTCGCCTTCCAGATCGGCCTCCACCGCCAGCGACAGCGCCGGGCGGGCGCCCAGGCCCCCGCAGCGGCAAGCTAGCCAGCGTCGGCCCGCGCGGCGCGGTAGTCCACGACTCCGCTGCAGCCGGGGTGATTTAGGCTGCCTGACATGGACTTCGAGGTCACCCCACGGGTCGAGGAGCTGCGCGACCGGGTGCGCGCCTTCATGGCCGAGCACATCTACCCGGTCGAGCTGGAGATGATGCGGGCGCTCGACGCCGAGGTTGGGCCGGGCACGCCGTATCCGGAGATCCTGGTCGAGATTCGCGCGAAGGCGCGCGAGGAGGGGCTCTGGAACCTGTTCATGCCCGATGAGAGCTACGGGGCCGGCCTGGGGAACTGGGAGTACGGGGTGCTCTGCGAGGAGATGGGCCGTAGTCCGGCGGCGGCCCCGATGGGCTTCAACTGCTCGGCCCCCGACACCGGCAACATGGAGATCCTTGCCGAGCACGGCACGGATCAGCAGCGCGAGGAATGGCTCCAGCCGCTGCTGGACGGTGAGATCCGCAGCTGCTTCTCGATGACCGAGCCCGATGTCTCGGGTTCCGACCCGACCATGCTCCAGACCCGGGCCGAGCTCGACGGCGAAGAATGGGTGATCGACGGCCACAAGTGGTTCACCTCGGGCGCGGTGGGCGCGTCCGTGGCGATCGTCATGTGCGTCACCGATCCCGGCGCCCATCCCTACGCGCGGGCGAGCATGATCCTCGTCCCCACCGGCAATCCCGGCTTCGACCTGGTTCGACCGGTGTCGGTGATGGGCCACGCGGGCGGCCCGGGCCACTGCGAGATCCGTTACGAGGGTTGCCGCGTGCCGGCCACGAGCCTGCTCGGCGAGCGAGGCGGTGGCTTCGTGATCGCCCAGGACCGCCTCGGCCCCGGGCGCATCCACCACTGCATGCGCGCGATCGGGACCGCTGAGCGTGCGATCGAGCTGATGTGCCGCCGCGCCAACGAGCGCGAGACGTTCGGCGGCAAGCTCGCCGACAAGCAGTTCGTCCAGGACTTCGTGGCGCGGTCGCGCATGGAGGTGGACCAGGCGCGGCTCCTGACCCTCAACGCCGCCTGGCAGATGGACACGAAGGGCAAGCGGGCGGCCCGCCAGGCGATCTCGATGATCAAGGTGGTGGCCGCGAACGTGGTCATGGACGTGCTCGACCGCGCGATCCAAGTGCACGGCGCGCTCGGGATGTCCGACGACACCCCGCTCGCCTGGATGTGGCGCTTCAGCCGCATGCTGCGCGTCGCCGACGGCCCCGACGAGGTCCACAAGGTGGTCGTCGCCCGCCGCGAGCTGCATCGCTGGGCCAAGCGCGCCGAAGAGGAGTCGAGCGCCGACGGCACCGGGGCCCCGCCGACCCCCCAGCCGGCGAAGGCCTAGCCCGGTTCGCCGCCGCGTGCCGATGCGGTGTACGGCTGCTCAGCCGAGGCGGCGCTCGGCCTGGTCGGCAGCGTTGGCGAGCTGTTCGACGATCTTCGCGAAACGCTCGATGCCCTCGTCCGCCTTGCCGTACTGGCCGGCCGCGTACCGAGCGTAGACCCCTTGGAGGATGATCCCGAGCTTCCACCAGCCGAGCGCAACGTAGAAGTCGATCTCCGAGAGATCGCGTCCGGAACGCTCGGCGTATCGCTCGCGGATCTCCTCGCGCGAGGGAAAGCCAGGCGCGGTGGTGGGAGCCTCGAACAGCGGCATCAGCTCGTCGCCGGCCTCGGACCAGTAGACGATCAGCATGCCGACGTCGGCGAGCGGATCGCCGAGCGTGCAGAGCTCCCAGTCGACGACGGCGGCGACCTCGCCGGCGTCGCTGAGGATCATGTTGTCGAGTCGGTAGTCCCCGTGCACGATCGTCGCCGCCCCCTGGTCGGGAATGCGCTTGGAGAGGCGCCGGTGGACGTCGTCGATCAGTGGCAGGTCATGCGTCTTCGACTTCTCCCACTGCCCGTGCCAGCGGCGCAGCTGCCTGGCGACGTAGTCCTGCTTGCGGCCCAGGTCGCCAAGCCCCACCCGGTCGGGGTCGATCGCGTGGATCGCGACCAGCGTGTCGACTACGCGCTCGCCGATCGGGCGTCGCTGGGCCTCGTCGACGCTCTGCTCGGCTTCCGCGCGCGAGCGCAGGATCGGGCCCTCGACGAAGTCCATGACGAAGAACGGCGCGCCGTTCACGGACTCGTCCTCGCATAGGCCGACGAGCGGCGGCACGGGAACGTCGGTCTCCTGAAGCGCGGAGA
>WNGD01006786.1_pt1 | contig 14141 bp, 10 predicted proteins | sample 5400671 | NCBI WGS metagenome assembly WNGD01 (sample SAMN13153369, study PRJNA577476) | soil metagenome | isolation source: 40 cm soil or saprolite under grassland replicate 2 | place: USA:California | collected 2016-06-15
GAAGATAAGTTTGTCACGTCATAGACAGTTTCAGTTTTGCACCACTCTCAACGCTCAAACCCAAGTTCTTGCAGAGTAGTCCGCCAGACTACTCTAGCTTCCTGCATACGCATCGTTCCACTGGGGAGAAGAGATTGTACGGCATCCTGGGATGGATAGACTCCTGAAGCACACAGCGTAAGGATCGCTTGTCGCACTTGCTCACTCATCAGCGCGAAGCGTTGTTCCTTCCGCCGTTTTCGATAAGCTTTCGCACGCCGCGTGATTTCTGCACATTCTACGGGGAAATGCTGCATAAGGCTATGCTCGTCATACTCAAGCCGTTGTGCAACCTGGGATGTTCCGAGCGGCTCTTCTTTTCCATCAAGAACGGCTTGGAATAATGCCTGACAGCGTTCTCGATCTACGACGCGACGCGCTGGACGCTGTGGCAGAGAAGAAGCACGCCTTGTTTCTCGTTCATCGACCTGTTGGAGATGATCTAGTTGATTCCTCATCACTTGTAAAGGGGTAACGTTGCAGGCGTAGCAGAACTGGAGGAGCGTCTGGAACGTAGGAGCGTAGGGATCATCGCTTTTGACCCAGTGGTGGAGTGCTTGCCTTGTGCTTCCAGTCACGCGCGCCAGTTTTGAGTAAGCCCGGTGTTCTTTCAGATAGGTTGCCAAATGGCTGAAAAATGGTTCCCACTGGAGTTGACCGTCAGCTTGGCTTATCGTAAGTAGCTCTTCCAGCACAGATATGACCCATTCTTGCCAAGCCATCTGTTGCTCATGCTCTGGTCCTCCAGCGAAGCTTTTTGGATCTTCTCCAAGGAATGTGCCACATGAGGTACATTCTCCAGGTTGTGTGTTGTTGGTAGCAAGGATCATCTGGCGCTTCTGACAATACAGACATTGATCCATCAGTGGGCTTCGGTGGCGAGGACAGAGGGTGACGATGTGAAACATCCACAGGAGAGGCTGATAGAGAGGTTGTCCTTGGTCCCTCCATTCAGCCAGACACAAGGGGCACCAAGCTGGCGTGGCTCGCAGTTGCCCCCGACGAGGAAGATCACCTACCCACCAGGGCAAAGTTAAGAGATGCAAGTCTGTCCGCATGGTCAGGTGGTTCAGCAGCGCTCCTCCTGCGCTGGCAAGATCGCCGGTCCCATTGAAGCTCATTGCCCCATCAGCACCGAATGCAGCAGCAGCGGGAAGACGCAGACCCAAGTCTTTCGTGAGAGGGGGAAGGATCATCTCTGCAACAAAAGCACGAGGAGAGATATGATGGGTCCATCCTAAGCGATTGATGTAGCCTGTCAAGCTTTCGCGCCAGACCGTCTCGATTTTGTAGGGAGCAAGGCTGTACAGCCGACTCCGTGCAGGCATGTCGCTTTCTTGAAAGGTATTCTGTCCTTCGCATTGGGGACGAAGAAGACACACGGCAACGGTAGAGGCATGCTTCATGCTTATCCAGCTTTCTCTTCGCCTGAAAGAGGCTTCGATGGGTCTTCATCAGGTTCTTGCCCGGCTGCATCTCGACCAGGGGATCGTTTCCCAGGCCGATCTTGTTTCTTAGGCGATGGAGAGAGCTCGTCGGGCTTTGTTTTTGGCGGCTCGGTTCTGCGAGATCCTCGTAGCCCTAGAAGGGCCAGAAGCCGCTCATCGGCCCCTTCAGGTTCAATGAGTTCTGCCTCGCTCTCTAGCGCATTACGTAACGCCAGTTCTACACGTGTTTCTGACAAAGCGGTTTTCCGCAGGTGTGTGAGCGTTACCGTTTTGGCATCTTCTGCTAATGCGAGGTTCAGCGCTCGATTGAGGTGCATTTTCAACAATCCAATACAGCCAATGCTTCGTGCATACAAAAACTCCCAGTGATCAACCAGAGAAGGTTCTTTCGCGACGGGGAGTTGTCGCTGTAAGGCCCACACGACACTTTGAAACACCTGGGCCTCAGCATCGATGGCCGCATCATAGCGGGAAAAGTGGACATCCACGCTGCGGCACGCCAGTTGGGCATTGGCCTTCCTGAACGGGCGCATTTCATACGTTCCAACCAGGATATGACTGGCTCCAGTGGCATTCTCAAAATGCTTCAGGTGATTGAGTTGACTCTGGAGGCGACTACCACGGGCCGCTTCTGCCAGGTGATGGGCCTCATCGACAATGATGGCGAGCGGCTTGCGTTCGCAGAGAGCCGTTTCCATCGCTTCGCGCAGTTCCCTGGCGCGAATGCGCGCCACCTTTCCATCCACAAACGGATCACGCAAGGCTCGCAGGACCGCGCGGTAATACTCTGCCCACTCGAAGCGGTTGGTACCTGCTCCTGCGGCAAGGAGACTGGCAAACGGGATGAAGCTGGGGGAAGCCTGCATCTGTGTTTTGCTCATAGAAGTCAACCGTTCTTCAAGCAAACGGATGAGTGTGGTCTTGCCCACTCGACTCGGACCGATAACGAGCACCATCGTGCCAGGCCGTCTGGTGCTTGCGCCTTCTCCAGGCGGACAGATCGCCTGAAGGAGGGCCTCCAAGGCTTCCAGGAGACGGGGATGGGAGATGAGGCATCGGTGCTCAAAATATTCTTGTCGCGCACCTACTGCAAGCTTGAGCAACTCAGACGGAAAGGATTCGGGAGCATTTGTCTGGGCGAGAGCTTTGTGGGTTTCATCATTCATAGCTCGATTCGCCTGAGCACGAGCAAATTTTCGTAGGGATTGGCCTTTTTCGTCGCCCCAAGTTCCTCTTGTTCCACCGTCCCTTTCTCCTCTTCAACGGCGTGAGGCTCTGTGAGGGACGATCCCTTCCCACCCTCTAACACGATCAGTGCCGCCCTGGTTTCGCGATCATGGCGTTGCTGGCGCAGAATCGTCTCGATGTCGGCATTTTCCCGCCGAAAGGCTGCCAGGTGCTTCTGCGTGACTTCGATGTGCTCACGGCCTGCGTGCAGACGGTTGCGCTTGCGCAGTTCTTCAGTCAGCAGTTGCAGTTCGCGCTCAGAGCATCCGGCAAATTCCGTGTAAGGGCAGTCGCAGGTGCGCCAGCGGCCATCAATGTAGGCATACCCCACACTCACATTGAAGGGGTCGTAACGCACCTTGACCTGGGTTCCTTCAATGGTCGGATCACGCATGGCCTCGCACCAGTAGTCCAGGTAGTTCATCCGCACTCCCACTCCTGGTTCCACCTTTGCTGTCCCCTTCCTCGTTGTGGGAAACGGTGCTTTGAGAAAGGTGTCGTCATACTCAAGAGACTTGTGAGACCGCTCGCCATCGCGTTTCATACTGAGTTCATAGGCTTCGCGTGGGGTCATGCCAAGCGCTGGATGTACAATGGTCTCATATTCCTCATCGGCCCACTGCCCGACGCGCTCTGCAAGCTTCGGCAGCGTCCAGACGGCCTGGCGTTTGGGATCTGTCGCGCGGGTAGTAGTGCGTGGCTCCCTTGTGGCCTGTGTGTTGCCCAGCAAATGGTAGAGAAATTCTGTTTCCATCGTGCCAAACAAACGTTCCTGGGGCGATCCGAATCGTGGCTCGGCGGCTGGTCGTTGATGTTTGCGAACCCGATACAAGGCGAGTAACTGCTCAAAGTAGACACTGTGGAACTCCGGTCCTCCATCAACCGTGATCGCTGTCGGAAGCCTACCGTAGCGCTTCACGCAGAGCCGGAGCGCCATCATACACGAACGGTAGGAAGGGGGGTCGAAGGTGAGATAGAACGAGGCAATACGTCGGGGATGGGACAGAATGAGCAATGTTAGCCAGCATTTTCCCAATGGGTGACCGGTTCTGGAATCACACAGCACCAGATTCAGTTCAGTATGGTCCAGATGAGCCATCGACCAGGCGTGGCTCCCATGCCGACTGACGGTTCTTGTCTGCTCACGAACGTAGTCTTTGAAAGGGTAAGCAGCACGCGTCCCTTCGCGAACCAGAACTTGTTCATATCTGGTTTTGTGGCGTTGCGCCTCAGCGTAGAACGTCCTCTGGCTCGCTGGTTTGAGGTGCTGTTCTTCGGACTGCTTGAGATATTCGCCGTAGGCTCCTCGTTTCGGTTTTTGGGTGACGATATCATAGTGGGTTGCCAACACTTGATGGATGAGGGTGATGACCTCCTCGCTAATTTTTCTCGCGCCACCACAGTTGTGATACCCGGGAAGAAGACCGAGAAAGCCGCTCCCATACTGGGTTTCCGCTTCTCGATAGCGTTGTTGCCAGCGTTGCTTTGTCCGAGGGTGAAGTGCTGCTCGCACTTCAGCCGTTTGGACTTGGACATCATCCTGGTAGTCGTCAGGGTGAATCACACGATTGCGGAAAACGGCAGTAGCGAGATCGACATCATGAGCTTGTTCGAGTAACGCTTGACCTTGTGAGGCAATATGGGAAGCTTGTTGTTCTTTTAACGCGAGCATCTTTTCGTCGCTCTGATCTTTCACCTGAACGCAGGCTCGTGAAAGCCCCTTCGAGCGAAAGACCGGCGTGCGCCAGGGTTCCGAAAGCCGGTACGTCGCCAGATCAACGTAGAGGTCATGTCTGGCAATGGCAATATTGATGAGATCAGCAGAAATCTCGGAGCGTGCCTGAAGGTCAGACATGAGCATTCCAGGGTACTCCTCAACTACTCGGTAGAGTGTCGCTAACGTCTGATCTCCCACGGCAAGGCGGTCGAGGTGCTGGTAGTAGTCCTCTAGAAAGAGGGCGTTCTCTTGTGTCGCCCAGTTACTATTGTCGGAAGACCAAACGTGATAGGTGAGTCCATACTTGGCTGCAAATGCTTCACCTGGAGGGCACCGCCACAACCCCTGCGAATCTTGCACGTAGCGATTGGGCTGCTTCTCAACCAGTCGGCTGAGTTCTTGCGCTGGTTTGCATTCAATCCATCCACCCGACTGATATCGAAAGACAAAGTAGTCGGCAGTATGCATTGGTCGCTGGATGCGACCATGTTTGTCGAGATATTCTAGTGGAAAGGATGGAGGCTGATCCCACATCTCTAGAACATCGTCATCGTGTTCAGCTTGCAGCAAAAAGGGAAACTCGACTTTGGTACTCTCCGCCTTGATGATGCATTGCATCTTTTTGGAGGGATACCAGACGGGCATATTCCCCGGCGAGCGCCTGGGGTGCGACTGGGAGGTGATGAGCGGATGTGAATGAGCATATCCTGCGTTTCTCGCGAACAACCAAGACGGCGAAAGTAGGTGTACAGCGCTGTGCCGTCAAGGGCTTTTGCCATGGCCATTTCCTCCCACGAGCAATCTCTCTCTCAATACCTCTTCTCTAGAGCCTAACACAAACTTTTGTCTAAGCCAAAGCCTTTTGCCTCGGGTGGTACTTATGGCGACAAACTTATCTTCAATCTGGAGAACGTGCGGATTACCCGAAAGGTTGGCCGTTTTCTACCAAAAGGTTGGCCACAAGTACCACTGAGGGCTACAAGCTTTGTCTCATACAAAAGTTTGTGCTAGGCTTGGAAAAGAGGCATTGAGAGAGAGATTGCTTGTGGGAGGAAAAAGCCATGGCAAAAGCCCTTGATGGTACTGCATTGTACACCTACTTTCGCCGTCTTGGTTGTTCGCGAGAAACGCAGGAAGTGCTCATTCACATCCGCTCGTCGCCTCCCAGTCGCACTCCAGGCGCTCGTCGCGGAAATATGCCCGTCTGGTATCCCTCCAAAAAGATGCAATGCATCATTAAGGCAGAAAGTACGAAAGTCGAATTTCCCTTTTTGCTGCAAGCTGAACATGACGATGATGTTCTGGAGATGTGGGATCAGCCTCCGTCGATTCCCTTAGAATACCGAGACCTCCGCGGTCGCCTCCAACAGCCAATGCACACTGCCGACTACTTTGTCTTCCGGTATCAAGCCTGTGGATGGATTGAATGCAAACCAGCGCAAGAACTCAGCCGACTCGTTGAAAAGCAGCCTCATCGCTACAAGCTCGATGAGCAAGGCGTCTGGCGTTGTCCTCCTGGTGAAGCATTTGCAACCAAATACGGACTCACCTATCAGGTCTGGTCTTCCGACCAGATTAACTGGGCGGCACAAGAGAACGCCCTTTTTCTAGAGGACTACTACCAGGATCTTGATCGCCTTACCGTGAAAGATCAAACATTGGTGCTCCTCTTCCGGTTGGTTGAGGAGCACCCTGGAATATTCCTCTCTGAACTTCAGAACGCATCTGAGATTCCCGCTGACCTCATCAATATTGCTATCGCCAGACATGATCTGTATGTGGATCTGGCGACCCACCGACTTTCAGAGCCCTGGCGCACGCCGGTCTTTCGTTCTCAGCGCCTAGCGCGAGCGAGAACGAAGCCACAGGCGAAAAAAGAGGTGGGTGCATGTTCAACCCCTGCTGAAAGCTCTTCCAGCCTTACTCCAGAAGGGCAGGAGTTGCTTGATTTGGCGCGAGAGATGGACCTAGCAACAGCCATCTTTCGGAACCGAATCATCAATCCTGACCAATACCATGATGATGAGCAGGTGCAAGTGAACGCTCGTGCAGAGACCATTCCGGCACGAACGAAACGACGTTGGCAGATGCTCTATCAAGAAGCAGAGCATCTCTACGGAAGCGGCTTGATTGGCTTGCTGCCCAAAGTGGCGAAAAGTGGAAGAAAGCGACCAATTACTGACGAGGTAAGCGATCTGGTTCAGCAGGTGTTAGAAACGCATTACGATACAGTGACCCGCAAGCCGAAACGCGGAGCATACGGAGAATATCTTCGGCGATCTTCAGAGCAGCAGCTTCCCTCCATGAGCCAACGTATGTTTTACACCGAAATCCGACGACACAAACCGAAGTATGATCAAACATTGGCACGCGAAGGAGCCCGCGCAGCTTACCCATTCAAGGACTACGTGCATGAAGCGGAAAAAACGGTGAGCCGTCATGGAAGCTACGCCTGGGCGATGGCACATCTGGATCATACCGAATTGAACCTGGTCTTATGCGATTCGAGGACTGGTCAGCCTCTGGGGAAATGCTGGTTGACACTCCTCATTCTTTCCCACCCCAGGCGCATTGCCGCTTACTATCTGACCTTTGATCCGCCCAGTTATCGCTCTTGCCTAGCCGTCCTTCGCTTGTGTGTCAAACGGTATGGACGCCTACCAACAGCCATTACAGTTGATGGCGGACCGGAGTTTGCCAGCGTGTACTTTGAGCAACTGCTCGCCTTGTACCGCGTCCGTAAACATCAGCGCCCGGCATCTGAACCGCGCTTCGGTTCGCCACAAGAGCGTTTGTTTGGTTCAATGGAAACGGAGTTTCTTTACCACTTACTCGGTAATACTCAGGCCACACGAGAACCCCGGTTAAATACACGGGCAACTGATCCACAACGCCAAGCGGTCTGGACGCTTCCAGCTCTGGCGGAGCGGGTGCAGAAATGGGCAGACGAAGAATATGAAACCATTGTTCACCCGGCTTTAGGGATGACACCGCGTGACGCCTACGATCTCTCCATCAAACAAAATGGAACTAGAGCGCACAAAGATATTCCCTACGATGATGCTTATTTGAAAGCAACATTCCCCACCACCCGCAAAGGAACAGCGAAAGTTGAGCCAGGAGTGGGTGTGCGCATGAATTACCTGGACTACTGGTGCGAAGCCATGCGTGACCCAACTATTGAAGGAACCCAGGTCAAGGTGAGATTCGACCCATTTGATGTCAGTGTTGGTTACGCCTACATTGATGGCCGTTGGAGGAAATGCGATTGTCCCTACACGAAATTCGCTGGGTGTTCTGAGCGTGAACTGCAACTCCTCACCACAGAGCTTCGTCAACGGAATCGTTTGCAATATGGAAAAGAGCAGATTGAGATGACACAAAAGCAACTGGCGGTATTCCGGCGAGAGAATACTGATATCGAGAGCATTCTTCGCCAGCAGCGCCATGATCGCGAAACCAGAGCTGCCTTGGTCGTGCTAGAGGGCGGGAAGAAATCCTCAGCACTGCCGCCTCCAGAGCCTGTGCAAGAGGAATCGGAGAAGGAAAAGAGAGCACGCGAATCCTCTGAGAGGAAGAAGAAAATCGATCCCTACAAAAATTTGCTGGTGCTCAGGCGGATCGAGCTATGACCGACGAAACGAACAAGGCAATTGTCCAAACAGATGCACCTGAGTCTTTTCCGCCTGAGTTGCTCGCGCAACCTGTAGGAGCGCGCCTGGAATATTTTGAGCAGCGTTGCCTCATTTCCCATCCACGCCTGCAAGAAGCTTTAGAGACCATCCTTCAAAGCATCTGTCCACCAGGTGAAGGCACAAGTGTCAGACGACCTGGAACCATGGTCTTGGTGATCGGTCCGAGTCGCGTCGGAAAAACGACCCTCATCCGTTTACTCGAAGAACATTTGCTGGCCAGGGGCCGCGCATTGATGGCATCCGATCCGAGCTTCATCCCGTTTGCCAGTATCCTCGCCGCAGGACCGGGCACCAACCGCTTCGAGTGGGGAGAATATTACCGGGCAGTTCTGCGTGCCCTCCATGATCCGTTTGTAGATGGAAGATTGCGCGGATACGCACCAAAGAACTGCGCGAAGCCATGGAAACGGCATTGCTTGAGCGCAAGCCTCTCGCCATTATCGTCGATGAGGCCCATCACCTGGCAGAAGCGGCTATGGGGAGCCGTCTCCAAAGCCAACTCAATCACCTCAAACATTTTGAGAATGCCACCGCAGTGAGCCATATTTTGGTTGGCACCTACGAAATGCGTCCGTTTCGCAAAGTCAATGCACAACTGGCCTGTCGGAGTGTCGATGTCCATTTTCCCCGTTATGATGCTACCATTGAGCAAGACGCGCAGGTATTTCAAAGTGTGGTCTGGGCCTTGCAACGGCAGCTCCCTGTCGAGAAAGAGCCGCCGTTGATCGATCACTGGGAGTTTTTGTATGCGCGAAGTATTGGGTGTATCGGGTTGCTCAAAATGCACCTCAATCGAGCGCTGAATCTGGCCCTGGCAGAAAAAGCGAAAACCGTCACGCTGGCCCACTTGCGAAAAACCGCTCCAGCAGAAACACGAGTGGAATTGGCTTTACGCAACGCATTGGAAAGCGAGGCAGAACTAACAGAGGCTAAGGGTGCTGACGAGCGGCTTCTAACGCTTTTGGGGCTACGAGGCGGTCAGGTGTCGCAATCTCCCAAAACACCGAAAGAAGAACAGGCATCGAAACCGAAGATCCGGGGGAGACGAGGCACACGCGCACAGGGTCGTGATGCCATTGGATCAACGCCTAATGAGAATGCGTCAGAACCTCTCACAAATGAAGAGCAGGCCGCAGGATGAGCAGGACAGAGAATCCCACTGTGAAAGTCATCCTCATGCGCCATACCACAGAAAGACCGTTCAAAGGCAACGATATTCCCGCACGCAGTAAGCTCTACTGGCTTGTCCCATGTGGAAGCGGGACCGTCTGGTGCGAAAGTTTGACCAGCTATCTCAACCGTCTCGCAGGGCTTCATCATGTTCCCCCGCAACACGTTGCGGTGCAGGAGATCGTTCCTCACCTGAGCCAGAGCTATTCGCGGCGATACCTCTCGGTCTTTAGCTGGTCAACTGCAATGAGTGTCAACGGGAATGGGCTTCTGGCGCAAGAATGGGCTAGTATCCTTGAGAGACTCACGAAACGCTCCGATCTTCACTTCCTGACGCTCCAGTGGTGGGTAGGCGATCTGCCGCCTCACAAACTGCTTCGCGAAAAGCCAGCCTGGTGCCCTGTATGTTATGCCGAATGGAAAGACCAAGGAATGCCCATCTATGAGCCGCTGCTATGGATATTCCCACCAGTAACGATCTGCCTGAAACATCTCTGCAAGCTGGAGGAATATTGTCCTGGCTGTGAAAAGCGACAATCCTTCATCAGAGTTCAAACCGCTCTGGATGAGTGTCCTCGCTGCAAAACGTGGTTAGGATCGCCAACTCCTGCCCTTGTGCCTCTCTCTCCAGAAATCCTTGAGTGGCAGAAATGGGTCGTCTCTGCCTTAGAGGAATTGCGTTCCGCTGTGGTTGCTTCTGCCCTTCCTCCTTGGGAGCTGTTTTTCACGAATCTGAGCAGGAGTTGTGAAGAGAGAGGCGAACAATCACGACTAGCTGAACTGGCTGGGCTGGCGCGGGGACAACTTGCCACCTGGTTACGCCGATCTCATACCCCAACCCTGGGAAGTATCCTGGAGTTTTGTTATGTGTGCAATGTAACCCCTCTCCAGATCCTCTTAGGCGACCTGGCTCCGTTGAGACAGGTCATTGCCCTGGGCAAGCCCCATCGATCTCCTCGCTCGCGTCGGCTTTATCGTCCGTTAGACCGCGAACGATGCATGGAGCGCATTCAAGCTATTCTGGATGGACGAGAAGAGCCGATTGGTTATGGCACGCTTGCCCAACAATTGGGATGCACCCAACACACGCTTCTCTATCACTTTCCACAGGAATGTGCCTTGTTATCACAACAAATTAAGGAGTATCGACGGCAACGGAAAGAACAGAGGGCCGCACAAATCAAAGAAGAGATCCAGCAAACAGTGCTGGCGCTCCATGCACAAGGAGTTTATCCGTCGCATCGCAAGGTCATTGAACGGATCGCTCACCCAACCCTGATGCGTGATCCAAAAGCAAGAGCATCCAGGCTGGCGCTGTGTCGAGACCTTGGATGGAATTGACACAACAAAGCAACTCTGTGGCATCGTCCTATGTGGCCAACCTTTCGGGTAATCCGCAAGAACGTGCCGATTACCCGAAAGTCTGGCCGCAACTTACCGAAAGTTTGGCCACATAGGCAATTAGCCTGTAGAGCCGTACGAGTAACAAAACGACGGAATTTCGCAGGCATCAGCCTGCCTCTACCAAGCTATGTGAATTGGCTTGCAGAGCGGTTTCGCCAGTTTTTTCTTGTGCGGCCAATCTTTTGGTAGGAAATGGCCACGAGCAGGCACAGCTGAGCCTCGCCAATGTTGCAAGAAAGCTGTGAGGCTCCATGCAGAATATCCCCTCTCTCCATATCTATCCTAAAGATGCCACAATTTACAGAATATTGGCGGAAGAAATCAGACGGGGGGCGGTTTTCTGGTAAATGACCCGAAATGTGAGCAGCTTTTGCCCTGAAAGGTGAGCACTTGACTCCAATCATGAGCACTGGTGTGAACATGCCTGGGTGGTACTTCCCCGCAAAGATGAGCGTGTTTTTCCCCCAATGGTGAGCGTTTCCCCGAAGGGTGAGCGAGCAGGCGATATTTTCGCCGAGATCATTGTGAGATTCACCAACAGTTTGCCCCTTCTTCATCGTCTCTTGCTTCATCTAACAGATGAGTCCGATCACGCAGCATGCTCACGTAGGGGCAACGAGGCTCTGGACACTGAAAAGTCAACCACTTCATAGAGCGCCAAGGCAAGGGAGCTGTATACATCAAAATGTCACGAGGCGACAGATCCAACTGCCACAATGCGTGGACCAGATAGCCAAGCGAGGAGGTTCTCTGGTAAGATGTGCCACTTGGCGATGCTTGGGGGGGTTCATCAGGCAAGGGAACACGGATTTCTCCCTTTTCTACCACACTGTCGTACATCAGCCGAAGCGCACTCGCAAGGATTTCGGGGGTTCCTTTGGTGAGGAAAAATTCGTAATACGACAACAGTTTTTCTTCCACCTCAAGGCGCTCTGCATCTGCCTCCTTGCAGGGCAACTCTGCCCAATCCAAACGACACTTCGGGCAGGCAAATGGAGCAGCTTGGCGATGGAAAGGCCGTAAAGCTGTTCCACAAAGACACGTGCTTACCAGGGTGACTCGATGGTGAGGACAGGCCGTAATATGTGGCAAGACCAGTGTGCGTGAAAGCCGCCGTTCCTCAGCCACGCATGTTGGACAGAGCCGAAAAGAGAACGAGGCAGGAGAGAGCAGCGCCATCTGAGGATCAGCAACCGCATACAGGCGGGCGAGTTCTGCCTGGTACGTTGTTGCGAGGATAGAACGCAAAGGAACGGCCAGGGCGGCGGCCAGATACTCGAGCTTCACTCCAGAGGCACCAATCAAGCTCAAATGCTGTTGTGTGGGCTTCTCGTCCGTGCGGAAGAGATGAGCAAGTGTCATTCCACTTCCCCAATGATTCGCTTCATCGCAGCGCAAGAGCAGTCCTGTTAACCATTCATCTTGCATGGGAGTCACCAGGAAGGGGAAGGTGGTCTGCCAGGCCGGATCAGAAATATGAATATGGGGCATTACTCTACCTCCGTGACGAGAAGGGCACGCTCAGATGGAAGTCCCGAAATTTCGACGATCTCATCGCGTCGCAGGATCATGCGTTCTGCTGTTGCGGCAAGGATATTCGCATCCACATCCCTTCCTCCCTGCTCATAGCTCTGGCGCAGCGCGCTCGTGACGAGTCGCGTTAAGTGATCCATCGTCACACGTTTGCTCCTATCTGGATCGAGTGTCGCGTGGGTGAGCCAGGTAAAAATGGATTTGGTCCAGCGACAGATCTGGAGATCAGGGAGTTGGCTTCTGTACATATCTTCAAAGGCGGCCAGAATGGGACGCACTTCCTCCTCCGTGTGCCCGGCAACGACACAGAAGGGCCGCTCAGTATCCAGGCGACGACGAAATTGTCGCCAGAGGGTATCAGGTCGTGAAAAGATTTCCTTGAGAGGGATGGCTGCCCCGGTGTGGGTATTGTCAACTTAATGGAAGTAGATGAGCTTTTATTTGACAAAAGGAGGCAAAAGTGGGGAGTCAACCCACAATTTATCGGGCTAAAGGAAACTATTTCATCGCAAGTGATATGAAAGTGGTGAAAGCTCATCAACAGAATGCGTTAAGTTGACAATACCAGGTAGGCTTCAAGGAGGGGATTGCGGCATCTTACAGCCTCTCGGGGGAGTTAGCTCTTAGTCGGGGGGATGTCGTCATAGCACGCTTTCTGGCGGAAGAGGGTGTCATGCTCTACAAGGAGATGGGGCATCGGCATGGTAGTACCGAGTCGCTTGCTGTTTTAGGGAAAGTAGTTGCAGCCCAGGGCGACTTTGCCGCAGCGCGCACATTGTATGAGGAGAGCCTGACGATCGCCGGCGAATTGGGCGAGAAGTGGGTGATCGCCGTGTGCCTGCTGGGGTTGGGCGAAGTCGTCGCGGCACAGCGACAGTTAGCATGGGCGGCACAGCTCTGGGGAGCAGCAGAGGCCATACGTGAGGCTGTTGGCATACCCATCCGGCCTGTCGATCTTGCTGACTATAGGCGCTCAGTCTCGGCGGCACGTGTCCATTTAGGAGAGCGAGCGTTCGCTGCCTCCTGGGCTCAGGGACGATCCATGACGCCGGAGCGGGCACTGGCTGCACAGGGGCAAAAACCCATCCCTAGATCAACTACGACCGTGTCCCCACCCCCGACCTATCCTGCTGGACTGACGGCACGAGAGGTGGAGGTGCTGCGCCTGCTGGCAGGCGGCCTGACCGACCTCCAGATCGCCGAAAAGCTGGTACTCAGTCCCCACACCGTTCATGCCCATATCAGCTCCATCTACAGCAAGCTCAGCATTACTTCACGCAGTGCAGCCACCCGCTATGCCATTGAGCACCACCTCGCCTGAGACGGATTCGCAGCAGGTTACAACCTCCTACCATCAATCATGATTTGACAGTTATTGACGATTTCTAAGCTCTCAGTCTCAGAGACAGAATCACCCGTCTGGCTGCATCGTCATAAGGCGTTCAGTAACATATTGGCCGACTCAACTTTCTGCGCCACGACATACTCGACAGTTACCGAGCGAGCAATACGACGTCTGCGATGAGCACAAGCACTGCCAGTGCTGAAGTTGCCAGCCCACCCAGCCTCGTCTGGCGCGCCTCGGCGCGCAGACGCAGAAGGCCTTGTCTCCCCAGGGTGTAGGCCGCCAGCGACGCCACGAAGAAGGCGCCGCCCGCCGGCCCGTGACCCAAGACCGCCACCAGCACCCCCAGCCCCAGGCTTAAGGCGAGCACCGACTCCAGCAGTTGTGTGGGGATACGGCGGGCCCCCACGCGTTGATCGGATGACCACACTCCCCAGCGGGACGCAGTAAGCGGCCCTCCGCAGCAGCCGGCGAAGAAGCATCCTACCCTGCCTACAGCCATTCCAACCAGCAGACCCGGAGCCGTCACATCGAGAAAGACTCCGACCGGCACGTTAAGCATC
>WNGD01004271.1_pt1 | contig 14139 bp, 8 predicted proteins | sample 5400671 | NCBI WGS metagenome assembly WNGD01 (sample SAMN13153369, study PRJNA577476) | soil metagenome | isolation source: 40 cm soil or saprolite under grassland replicate 2 | place: USA:California | collected 2016-06-15
ACACCCACAATAAGGCCGAGTTCTTCCCAGGGAATAGTAAACGTCAGACCCGTATGGAATTGCTCGAAGAAATTCACAGCGAAGATGTTGCGCGAGAGAATCAGCCCGAGAGTCACGCCTATCGCGCTGCCAAGACATCCCACGAAGAACGATTCGCACAAAAAGGCTCCTTGTAGCATAAGCCTCTTAGATCCAAGCGCGCGTAGCATTCCAATCTGCTGGCGACGTTCAACCACTGCACGGGTGCCTGTAATGGCAAGCGCTGCTACTCCAAGTAACAACGTCAAACCGACTACCCCCAATAGCACATTACTAAGCAAGATGCGTGGCCCGCGCAGCGTCCAGATAGCGTCCTCTAAAACGGTTGTCTCCAGGCCATTATCCAGAAAGGCTGATCCCAACGCCAGAGCCAAAGCTCGTTTATCCTGGCCAGGTGCCACCTTGAAGTAGTATGTCTCTGCTTCGGGTGTTGATGGATCGGTGTGAAAACTACTGTAGGCTTTATTGGAAATATAGAGTCCAAAATGTGCACTATCGCTGTTATCTACGACACCAATGATAGTTAACTTCATCGCAGAACGTTGCTGAAAACCTGCTACCCAGACTGGAGTGGGCCTGAAACTTGTATCTCCCTGGTAGACTCCGCTCATTGAGAATGTGTAGTATGGATCAAACCCGGGTGGGTAGATTGGCGAGCTGGCATCGGCGGGTGACGGCGCGTTGGGATCATACACTGGTGAATTGGCCAGGCTGTTAAATCGGTAAGGTAAGGCTGTAATGTCGATCAGCGCGTAGCTGGGATGCAATTGTAGCGCCTGCCATACGGCATTATCGTTATCGAAGCCCTGCGCTCTTGCAGCCAAGTGCAATCCATACCCTTGCAAAAACCCTCCACTCACCACTTGCGCAGGGTAAAGATGCCAGGCCGGGGCATCTGCGCCTGGCTGGATAACACCCACTGCTGTGGATGCCTGGGTACCAATTGCCGTGAAAGCGTTGGGATCGATACCCTGGCTGACCAATGCAGAGCGTAAGTCAGGTATTGGCTTGAAGTAGGCCACCGCCTGAATATCGTAGCCGCCGGTCTGGAAGTTGATATCGGTATAGTTATCCTGCATTGCATTCGTGATCACTGCCATGATTGTCATCGCAAACACGACCAGGCTAAACATCACTACGTTTAATCCGGTTCTAAAACGCTGGTGCAACGGATACGCTGAAGCAAGCCTGGTCGTGATCAGTAGTCCTGGCAGCCACGAGAATATAGCCAGCAAAGGGCGTATGAGTAGCTCCGCATTGGCAATCAACGCCCATACGGCTCCAAGCACCATCATCAGGCCAGCAACAAAGAAGACCTCTACGCCTCCTTGAAAACGAGGGAGACCAAGGCGCGACAACGCATCAAAAGGTAGCGCCCAATATGCTACGATAGTTAGCCCTACAACAGCAGCGAAAATGCGTTGAACAGGCCTCTTCCACGTATTTTTGCCCAATCTGGAGAGTATCCAGTCCACGCCAGACTTCAGGAACAGTCCCCCACCAATCACGAGCAATGAGAGGCCAAGTGAGAATGGTGTAATCTGTGACCGTTGCAACCCCAACTGCATCAGCCAGAAGCCTGCGAGCAGAGGTAAGATGCCCAAACGTGCCAGTGTACGTGTTAATCCTATGAATATATCGGGAAGTTGTTCGAACACTAAACGCCGTAGAGTGTGTGTCGCGCCAAAATGCCTCAACAATTTGAAAAACCGCAAGAAAATCTCGGCGAGCGATGCTCTCGGGCGTTCCGACTCTGGAAGGTTGCGTAGTGCATCCACGATAGTCATACGGCTCACCACCCACGCGGAAACTCCAACGGAACAGAACGTAAAGATCATACCCAGGCAATAGGCAATGACCATACTGCGCGGCTGAATAACAAGTTTGAGCGGAAAGTTGAATCGTGCCATGATCGGTCCCAGGAAGAAGAAGAGTACCGTCCCTATGCCTAAACCAATCAGCAGGCCAATAAATGAAGAGATCAGATCATAGACGGTTCCCTCGAAGAGGTACATGAATACCAGGTGGCGGCGTAGCACACCGATGGCACGTGACATACCCATTTCTGCTCGGCGTTCAGCCGCCAGTAGCACAAATATGAGAAAGATTAAGAGTAAGCCTATGGCTAAAGCGAAGAGTGCGAAGAGCGCAAATATGCGGGAAAAGATATCGTCCGCCAGTTGTGCAAATCGCGCACCACGTTCTTTGACCTCGTTGACGTGTAGATAGGAGGGGATCGCCTGTCTCAGTGTCCGCTGTACCTCTTCCGAAACATCGACTCCACTTGTATCTGTTCCGCGAATGGACACGAAAATCTGAGTAAGATCGTCAAAGCGGTGTTCGATGTCACGAAAAGTTTTAACCTGGCTCAAAATATATGGCTGCCCCCCAATAAGCCCTCCATCGGCGACGATAGCTCGTACATGCATCGTATAACGTTTCCCTGGCCAGCGTTTAGAATACAGATAGAGGGTATCACCAGCATGAGCGTTCAACAGTACTGCCAGAGTATGATTGAGATATATCTCGTTGCCTTGAAGCTCAACAATATGATGCTGTACTTTCCCGCTGTCATCTTGCATTCCTCCAAAACCCTGTTCACTGCCGGGTATAATGGCGAGTGCTGTGACTTTGGAGCGCACCTGGCGAGAAGATACATCGGCTATCAGTATATCTTGTTCTATCAATGCCGCACCTATTGCAGCAATGTTTGGGTCATTTCGAACGTGATCGCGCAGTTGAAAATAGATTCTATCATCGAAGAAGCCAGGCGAGCCGTCGCCTTGAATGGTCTCATCCACAGCACCCAAATTTGAAACAGCAACAGTTTGCACGGCTGCGGTAATTACATCGCCTGTTGCAAGTACACTGGAGAGGAGTGTCGTTGAGAGCATGAGGGCAAAGACAATTAATAACATTTGTGTGCGACGACGAGGAATATTGCGCACGCCGATTTTGAAGAAGATGGCATTGGTTATTGCTAAAAGCCCAACTCCGCCAACGATAATCACTGTTATCACCAGTAGAATGGTTGTGAGTGTATCTAGAGGGACACCAAACAGTTGTGTCATGTTGTCGATCCCCTGGTTAGTTGCAAGGCTTTGTAGAATAACTCTGCGAGCTGTAGATAGCCAAGCTCCGTTGGATGCAAGCCATCATTGCTAATGTATTCAGGATGATCTTTCAGGTCGTAGTTTTGCTGTGAGAGATCAACCAGTATAACATGATGTTGCTGCGCGATGGTAGCGATAGTTGCATTGTATGCCTGGATACGTTTTTGCAATTCTTGTGGGTTATATTTGCTAAAATAGGGCAAAAGAGCCAGGTCTGGAACGTTTGCGATCAGGATATGCGCAGGGGGCGCCTGCGCCTGTAAGCGGCTTACCATTAGATCCAGGTCGTGGGAATAGCTGCTGATTGGAACATTGTTTACAAGGTCATTCACTGCAAGCCAGATAGTCACAAGATCAGGATGTGAATCGAGCGCAACAGGAAGCTCTATGTTGAGTGCATCGTGTACCTGGATTCCAGGTATACCGAGATTGATCAAATGAACTTTCTGACCAAGCTTTTCCGCCAGGTCTGTGGGCCAGTTCTGTGTATACGGATCTGATGTGCCAATCCCAAAGCTATCAGAGGCGCCAATTGCAACGTAGGTGATCTGGTTGTTTGGTGCCTGATTCACCTGCTGCGCATTGCTGGTATGATTTGGTGGGCTCTCAGATATTTGACCGCAACTTGCTAAAAAGAGTACGAGGAGGCACAGTGAAGCAATTGAAAGCAGTGCTTTCACCTGTGGGCTTCTTGTTGGATAATGACAAAGCAGGGGATTATCTGCGCTATTTAGATTGCTAGAGGTCATGAAACATCCAAGGTTTCTTCCTGGCTATAGTAATCAGCTTAACAATCTCACAGATTATAACATATTTGCCTGCGCTATAAAATTCTCAGCACACTCTTGATTTCTCACTTAATTGAGAATGTATGGTACACTGTAGTAGCGCTTCGCGTGCGCTTTTCCCAAATTCGGTCTATCGTTTGCGTTGACGGTTGTTCATTTTACACTTCCACCATCGGTGCTAGTAAAGGCATGAATGTTTTATGGGAAATGAGAATGGATCAGTGAATCCTCAAGGAAAATCTTCTTCTGACTCAGAAACTGCCGGAGTTCAATCAGAGATCGCTCCCTCTTTACTGAACTCGCTTGAATGGCGCCTGATCGGCCCCTTTCGTGGGGGGCGCGTTGTTGCAGTGGCTGGCGATCCGGTGCATTCACAGGTATTCTATTTTGGCTCGACAGGTGGGGGTGTCTGGAAAACCACCAATGGTGGAATTATCTGGGAAAATGTCTCTGATGGCTTCTTTAAGCGCGCATCGGTTGGCGCAATTGCTGTCTCAGCCTCTGATCCCAATGTTATCTATGTTGGCATGGGTGAGACAACTATTCGTAACAATGTCTCTCATGGTGACGGCGTATACAAATCTACCGATGGTGGCAAGACCTGGACACATCTCGGCCTCGCGAATACCAGGAATATCGCTCGAGTGTGTATTCATCCGCAAAATCCCGACCTGGTTTATGTAGCTGCGCTGGGTCACGCACATGGGCCGAATCCGGAACGTGGGCTGTATCGTTCTAGTGATGGCGGTAAAACCTGGGAGCAGATCCTTTTCCGCAGCGACAAGGCCGGAGCAATTGATCTCGCGATGGATCCAAATAACCCTCGCATTTTATATGTATCCTTCTGGGAAGCTCATCGCAAGCCGTACATGCTTGTCAGTGGGGGCGAAGACTGCGGTATCTTCAAGTCGATTGATGGTGGCGATACATGGACCGAGATCACGCGCAAACCAGGTTTGCCAACAGGAATGCTGGGAAAGATCGGTCTTGCAGTTTCGCCTGCTAGAGAGAACCGCGTCTGGGCTATTATCGATGCAGAGGATGGAGCAGTTTTCCGTTCCGACGATGGGGGTGAGAACTGGGAGCGACTCAGCGAGGATCGCAATCTGCGTGCGCGTCCGTGGTATTACCAGCATATCGTTGCCGATCCCCAGGACCCGGAGACTCTCTGGGTGCTGAATGTCCAGGCCTGGAAATCGGTCGATGGGGGGCGAACCTTTTTTGAGGTTTATATACCTCATGGGGATGACCACGACTTGTGGATTGATCCACATAATCCCCATCGCATGATCGAGGGGAATGATGGTGGTGCTACTGTCTCATTCAATGGGGGCGTGAGCTGGTCCTCGATCTACAATCAGCCCACGGGAGAGTTCTATCATGTTACAACCGATAACCAGGTTCCATACAGAGTGTACGCCTCTCAGCAGGACAACACGACTATTAGTCTGCCCAGCCGTTCAGCTCTCGCTGGCATTACACAATCGGACTCATATGCGGTTGGGGGTGGAGAAAGTGGCTATATCGCAGTTCGACCCGATAATCCAAACGTAGTGTTTGCCGGGAGTTTCCATGGATTTCTAACCCGCTACGACTACCGGACTCGCCAGGATCGCAATATTAGTGTCTGGCCTGAAGCGGCAACTGGCTGGGGGGCGAAGGACCAGAAATACCGGTTTCAGTGGACTTTTCCCATCATGCTCTCACCTCACGACCCGAACGTGCTCTACGTCACCGGCAATCATGTATTCCGTTCAACTGATGAGGGGAGCAGTTGGGACACTATCAGCCCCGATCTCACTCGTAACGATATCACCAAGATGGAACCTTCCGGTGGGCCAGTCACCAGGGATAACACAGGCGCTGAGTTCTACTGCACAATCTTCGCCTTTGCTGAGTCACCCATCAAACGCGGGCTTTTCTGGGCTGGCTCTGATGACGGCTTAATCCACATCTCACAGGATGGTGGGATCGCCTGGAAGAACGTAACCCCGGCGGAATTACCGGAATGGGCGCTCATCAGCATCATCGAGCCATCTCCGCATGATCCTGCAACTGCCTACGTAGCTGCGACCCGCTACAAGTGGGACGACTTCCAGCCCTATCTTTACAAAACTAATGACTATGGAGCATCCTGGACGCAGATTACCACGGGTATCGCAGAGAATGACTTCACTCGTGTGATTCGCGAAGACCCTGTTCGGCGTGGGCTTTTATACGCTGGAACTGAAACTGGAGTGCATATCTCGTTTGATGATGGAGAGCACTGGCAGTCGCTCCAATTGAATCTGCCCGTCGTGCCCATTCACGATCTTGTAATCAAGGATACCGATCTCATTGTGGCAACACATGGACGCTCGCTCTGGATTCTGGACGACCTTACACCGCTGCGCACTATCAGTAAAGAACTACAAGATAGCCAGGTCCACCTGTTCAAACCCCGTCCTACATTTCGTTTTATGACCAGTTGGGGATACTCACGTGCATCGGCGCCTGGGATTTTTTACCGTGACACAGGTGATAGAATGATTACTGCTCGTCGCCAGCAGAAGTCTGGTGGAGAAATAGTTGATCGCAATTTGGATGCTGGAGAAAATCCTCCTGATGGTGTGATCGTTTACTATTATCTCAAGCAGAAGCCGGAGGGCGAGGTGAAACTCACTTTTCGCACTCTGCAGGGTGAAGAGATCAAGTCCTTCACGAGCGAAGCTGCGCGAAACCAGTCGCCAGAACCAGAAGTGCCGGTGGATCCATTAGATAAAGTAGAGAATAAAGAGAAAAAGGATCCCCGCGTGCCTAAAGAAGCAGGTACAAACCGCTTTATCTGGAACATGCGCTATCCCGATCCAAAGAAAATAGACGGATATGTGTCATCTGAGGCTGTGATGTCTGGCCCGTTCGGAGCTCCAGGTATCTACGAGGTGCAATTAACGGTGGGAGATCAAACCTGGACCGAGACTTTCGAGATTCGAAAGGACCCAAGAGTGTCTGCAACACAGGAAGACCTGGATACGCAGTTTGAATTGCATTGCAAAATACGAGATAAGCTCTCAGAAACCCACGATGCTATCAATACGCTTAGAAACCTCCGGCTGCAACTGGAAGATTGGGAAAGACGTACACGAGAGCGACAAGATCACGAGGTGATATCCAGAGCTGCCAGGTCTCTCAAGGAGACCTTGTCTTCGATCGAAGACGAACTTACTCAGTCAAAAGCGAAAACCCGACCGGATACGATGAACTGGCCGGTCAAACTAAATGGCAAACTGGCATGGCTCTCAGCTGTGGTTGCCAGTGCACAGGCTGCGCCTACACGTCAGACGTACGAACTCTTTGAAGATCTTTCCCAGCGCATCGATGTGCAGCTTCAACGGCTGCGCGAGATCATCAATACCGATGTGGCCGCTTTTAATGATTTAATGGGTGAGTCAGGTGTACCGGCGATTATTCCAATTGCGACACTGCCCGTCAAACGCTGATACATAGTCTTTCGCTCGGAGGGACATAGAACCCAATCAAGCCTGATAGGACTTCAGTAGCAGCGGAGTGTCACATGGGCAGACGGCACAATCTATGGTATCATACAACATACCGAGTATTTGTCCCGCCTGCCTGTTAATTCTATTTGGAAGTGCGAGAGGTGATAAATACTATTTTGAATGCCTGAAGAAGGAAATACATGCATCAAGATACAATGAGCCAACTTCGTAGTTGGATAAGTGAACATGGACTGGATGCCTTTCTCATCATACAACCTCAAAACCGTTCGTACCTGAGCAAGTGGTTCAATGATGATACAGAGGGCGCAGGTCTATTGCTGGTAGGACAGCAACAGCAAGTATTGTTGACCAATACACTTTATAAAGAAATAGCTGAAAACGAGGCTACTGGCTGGCAGGTAATCGTCGTATTGGGACATGATTATGCTCCTATGGTTGCTGAACTGGCTGCTGAACATGGCTGGAAAAAGATCGGCTTCGAATCTTCCGCTATTAGCTATGCCGAATATGAGAAGATTAGCAACGCAGGTGAAGAAATCTACACTCTCGAGCCGTTTGAGCATAGCCCTGTAGACCAGTTACGCCTGGTGAAGCAACCGCATGAACTGGAGCTGCTTAAACAAGCCATTGCCATTACTGATGAGACCTTTGAGCATATCTGTAACTGGATACAACCCGGCATGACAGAAAAAGAAGTGCAGTGGGAAGTACTACGCAAAATGGTAGAGTTGGGCGCCGATAGCACAGCATTTGAAACGATCGTCGCTTCCGGCCTAAATGGCTCGATGCCCCATGCCCATGCAGGCGAGCGCCGTATTCAAGCTGGTGAACTGATTACGATTGATATGGGCGCTCGCTATAAAGGCTATTGCGCAGATATGACACGCACCATCTGTCTGGGTGAGCCTGCTGATGCTCGATCCTTTGAAGTCTATCAAGCCGTACTTCGGGCTATGAAGACATGCGAGTCAGGAATATATGGAGGAATCACAGGAAAAGATGCCGATGCTTTGGCGCGTGATAGCCTGGAAGACCTGGCGGAATACTATGTCCATGGTACAGGTCATGGTGTGGGCTTGCAGGTCCATGAAGGACCATCACTTTCGCCACGCGCACCTGAAGATATGCAATTGCCTATTGGTTCCGTTGTCACAGTTGAGCCAGGAGTCTATATCCCAGGCTGGGGTGGAGTGCGCATCGAAGATTGTGTCCTGGTAACTGAATATGGCTCTGAAGTGTTAACAAAATCGCCGACCGCACTGGTGATTGCGCGATAGATAAAAGGAGATTTGAACAATGATATCTACTGGTGATTTGAGAAAAGGAGTAACCATTGAATTTGAAGGACAGCCGTGCAGCGTACTTGATTGGCAACATGTGAAAATGGGCCGTGGTGGCGCGATCATACGTATGAAACTACGTAATTTGCGAACAGGATCAACCATTGAGCGCACCTGCGATGCGGGTGATAAATTCAAGCGCATCTACCTGGATCGCAGTACGGTCATTTACCAGTATCAAGATGGTGACCAGTATCATTTTATGGATACCAGTACCTATGAAGATATTGTATTAACGGGCGACCAACTTGGCGACACCAAAAATTACCTGATCGACAACCTGGAGCTTGACCTGATCCTCCTTGATGGTGAGCCTATCTCGGTCGAGCCACCCGAAAAAATAGTCATGCGTGTTGACTATACTGAGCCAGGCTTCAAGGGTGATACCGCTACAGGTGGCACTAAACCGGCGACCACTGAAACTGGCCTTGTCGTGCAGGTGCCTCTCTTCGTATCAACTGGCGATAGGATTCGTGTGAATACCACGACGGGTACCTATGTAGAACGCGCGTAGGAGCGTTACACGTACCTGGTTGGAGAGATAAGTATGGACGGAAAAAGGCACAATCCCTCTGTGGAGGCTGGCACTGCTAACCTTTCTCAGGATAACGCTACGGCCAGTGTCATCAGTATTGAGCAGTTACAGCAACTTGTGCGCCTGCTTGATAACAGTGACGTTTCCGAACTAGAGTTGAGACGCGCCGGGGAGGGAACGCATCTTGTTCTGCGCAAGGTGCAGGCGTCCCAGAGCAGCGAGCGTGTCATTGATGCCCAATTCGTGCCTTCTACCAACACCAGCAGCGCTCCTTCTGTTTCAGAGGCTAAAGAAACAGAACACAAAGTTCTCGCGCCGACTGTTGGCACGTTCCATGTATGGGCGAAGCCCAGGGGAGGAGCACTGGTCGCAGTGGGTGATCGTGTCAAGGCTGGTCAACTTGTGGGCACTATCGAGTCACTCAACGTGCTGAATGAAGTAGAGACAGCGGTAGCTGGTCACGTGGTTGAGATATTTGTACAGGATGGACAACCCGTTGAATATGGGCAGTTGCTCATGACTATCGATAGTTCTATTGGGGGATAGAGGGCAGAATGCTATTTATAGATGCGGCATCAGTCTTAAGCGTTACACAGGTGTCTCGCTATTTGAAAGAACTACTGGATACAGACGAGATTTTACAGGATGTATGGGTCCGAGGTGAAATCTCTGGATGCAGAACATACCCCTCTGGTCATTGCTATTTCACACTCAAAGATGCCGAGGCACAATTGCCTTGCGTCTTCTTCAAAAATGCCCGTATGCGTTCATCGGCTCCGGAGTTGCGCGATGGCATGGCAATAGCCGCGAATGGCCACATCTCGTTGTATGAACGCGATGGAAAAATGCAGTTGTATGTTGAAAATGTAGAATTGATTGGCGAAGGCGCCTTGTTTCTGCGCTTTGAACAACTCAAGACACGTTTAGCTGCCGAGGGACTTTTTGATGTCTCACGAAAACGTCCTCTTCCTACGTATCCCCTGGTGATCGGCATTGTGACTTCTCCAGAGGGCGCAGCGCTGCGCGATATGCTGCGAGTGCTCCGAACGCGTTTTCCCCTGGCACGTGTGATCATCTCTCCGACACTTGTGCAGGGTGAAGAGGCTCCTGCAGCTATTGCCGGCGCCCTTGATCTACTCAATGCGCATGGGGAGGCTGAAGTCGTGATTCTTGGTCGTGGGGGCGGCTCGATAGAAGATCTGTGGGCATTTAATGAAGAGGTAGTTGCGCGGGCGATAGCGCGTTCACGTATTCCTGTAATCAGCGGCGTTGGTCACGAAACGGATTTCACTATTGCTGATCTCGTAGCGGACTATCGCGCCTCGACACCAACAGCGGCGGCCAGCGCCGCTGTTCCTGATATTGCCGAATGGCGCGATGAATTGCTAGCGTTTCAAGAAGAATTAGCAGAGTCAATGGAAGCATATTTGAGTGACCAGCGCGAGCACCTGGGGCGAACTAAACGTGATTTATTACACCTGGATCCGCGATATCAACTCGAGCGACTTCAACAACGTCTTGATGATACCTCTGAGTTGTTGCAAGCGCGCATGGAGTACATCCTTTCACTGCGTACCGAACGCCTGAGGGGTGTGGCTCTGCGTTTGCACTCGCTCAGCCCTTTGCTAACCATTGCTCGCGGGTATGCAGTTGTGCGTCGTGACAGTGATCAAGCTGTTGTTACCAGCACGCGGCAGGTATACTCAGGAGATGAACTTACGATTCAAGTAACAGACGGGCAAATACATGCTCAAGTAAAAGAGGAAAAAATTGGAAGCATTATCATTAGAAGAAGCCTTCGCAGAGCTCGAAGCTGCGGTAGCAGCATTACAAGATGGCCAGATGCCTCTCGAACGCGCATTACACTATTACGAAGAAGGCATGAAATTGGCTCAACACTGTAACAACCTGCTCGAAAAGGCCGAACTACGGGTGCAGCAGCTTCGTGTGACCGGTGAAGGCACGCCCGTAGTGGAATCTTTCGAGTAAGGCTGTAAAGAGAAAGAGCCGGGCCGGTTGATGAAAACGCTCTTTGATAATCGCATCCTGGTAGCTTCGTTTATTGCCTGGGCGATTGCGCAGTTATCTAAAACTATTTACGAATTGATCCGCTATCGCAAGCTCAGCTTGAGTCGCCTGGTTTCTGCAGGCGGTATGCCTAGTTCGCACTCAGCATTGGTGACGAGCCTTGCCACCGCAACTGGACGTGTTGCAGGCATCGATTCCGCCGCATTCGCTATTAGCCTGATACTGGCGGCCATCGTCATGTATGATGCAGCAGGAGTACGCCGAGCGGTCAGCATCCAGGCGCGTATTCTCAACCAGATGATCGATGAGGCGTTTCAGGGAAAGCCCTTTGCGGAAAAACGCCTGCGCGAACTCATCGGGCACTCTCCAATTCAGGTACTCGTTGGTGCACTTCTGGGTGTTGGAGTCGCGCTTGTTGTAACCGCATGATACCTGATCTCTTAGAAATTGAATATCGCCCATGAGGCTACTCGGCAGCTTGTTCAAAATGACTTTCACCTCTCCAGAAAGATTGCAAATTCCAGGGATTAAAGGTATACTTCGCACAAGATAGAGTTCCTTACTCTTTTCCCTCTTTTTATTCAGTCATCCGCTAGTAAAACACAAGGAGGTGTCTTTTACAGTAATATAACAATCGTCAATGGGCAACCTCGTATTCCCCTGATGTATTCGCTGTCTTATTATTTTATTCAGCAGATATGACTTTCAACATATCAAAGTGTTGAAATATACGTCATCCAGTCAAATGACGTAAAGGAGGATACCTTTTATGGCTTCAACAAGTATCCGTGAAGTCACCACCTCGGCGACTCTTGAGGAGAAAAAGAAGCTCCGTAAAGAGTTTAAAATCTTCGACATGATCTTCATCACCATAGCTGCAGTTATTGGTCTTGACACGCTTGGTGCCGTTTCTTCAAGTGGAGGACAAGTTCTTACCTGGCTGCTTATTTCGGCGGTAACGTTTCTTCTCCCTTATGGTTTGCTCACTGCGGAACTTGGCACCACCTTTCCCCAGGAAGGTGGCGTTTATGAGTGGTGTAAAATGGCGGGCGGGCGCTATTTTGCTGCCCTGGCCTCCTTGCTTTACTGGATGTCCAACCCGCTATGGATTGGTGGGACATTGTCAGTCACTGCCATCATCGCCATCTCCACGTTCTTCTATGGTGACCCGAATGCCCAGATCGGTGGGAGCGTGCTGACCAACACCATTTTCAGAATCGTGGTTGCACTCATCTTCATCTGGGGGATAACCTGGTCCGCTATCCTGGCCCTGCGCGTCGGCAAATGGCTCTCCGTCATTGGTTCCTATGCCAAATTCGTGCTCATCGGGTTGTTCACTTTGCTGGCGCTGGCTTTCTTCATTGGTGGTCACTCTACAGGAGGCCAGCATGTGGCCGCTGTTGATTTGATCCCCCATGACTGGGGTCGAATTGTGAGCCTCATCCTTCCCGTGTTGATTTTTAACTGGGTTGGCTTTGAACTACAGAACGGCGCGGGCGAAGAAATGGTCAATCCGCAGCGCGATGTGCCTCGTTCGCTGATCCGTGCGGGCATCGTTGCAGTGATTGCCTATACCATTCCGATCATTGCTATTCTCTTTACTCTCACAACGAGCCAGCTCTCCAATGCGAGCGGTTTCATCAAAGCGTATCAAGTTGTTGGTGGCATCTTGCCTTCAGGTCTAGCTACCGTCCTTGGCTGGCTTGTTGTTATAGCTTTTGTGCTCGGCCTGGCTTCCAGCGCTAATTCCTGGATCATTGGCGCCGACCGTACCTACGCTATTGCCGCGCTCGATCGAACCGCCCCATCCTTCTTAGGGGGATTCAGTGGTAAGTTTGGCACGCCGATTGTCATGAATACCATGACTGGAATAGCAGCAACAATAACGATGATCGCAGCAGTGCTAATCACCGCATTAGGCTCGGGTAGTATTACGACGCTTTTTGCGCTGGTGCTTGGTTTTGTCATCTCGACAACCGTCCTGTCGTACCTGTTTATCTTCCCCTCATTCCTGGTGCTACGCTACAAGTATCCTAATGTGCATCGCCCATATAAGGTACCCGGAGGTATGATTGGTGCGTGGATTGTAACTCTGTTTACATTTGGCTATGCTGCCGTTGCCGGCTACTTCATCCTTATCCCGACCGATGCCACCGTTGCCAGCTATAGACTTGACCGGCTCACCTACGAGCTGTCCCAGTTCATACCGCTTGTTATCATCGTGTTGCTCACGACGGTGTTCTACATTTGGGGACACCTTGAGAAACGCAACCAGGATGTGGTCGTCGAGTTTAATCTTGCGGATGTGTCAGAGGTGCAAGTCAGTGGCGGTGGCGAATAGGTAAAAAATTGCGTAGATGATGTCACAATAGTGTAAATATTCTTTCCTTTAGGCCGCCCCATCAGGGCGATCACAAGGATCGCCCCTACTATGTAACGTTTTCATCCATAGTAGGGGCGATCCTTGTGATCGCCCGCTGGTTGGGGGTAGCCAATTGTGTATCCTTATAAGGATTGTCTATGCGTTCAGCAACAAAAGCAAAATCATTTCCTATTGTTCGGACACTATGCACCATCGGTGTTGTTGGTGGCTTGACGCTCCTGGCAGTGCGTATCTATCGTCGTCCACGGGAAACTTTGATCGATGTAGTTCATGCAGGCATGCTGCTTGCTGGCATACGTGAGGAAACATGCAATCTGGGCGGTGTCGCTATGCATTACTACTGTGCTGGACGGCGTGGCACGCCTATTGTATTGATTCATGGTCTTGGCAGCTCTGCTGAAACCTGGGCGGTA
>WNGD01005909.1_pt1 | contig 14139 bp, 17 predicted proteins | sample 5400671 | NCBI WGS metagenome assembly WNGD01 (sample SAMN13153369, study PRJNA577476) | soil metagenome | isolation source: 40 cm soil or saprolite under grassland replicate 2 | place: USA:California | collected 2016-06-15
CTAGCGCGAACGAGTCAACATCAAAGTCCTCGCGAATGGAGCGCGAACTAGCAATCGGATCACGCGATCATGGGATCCGATGTTTTCACTAACGGATTGTCTGGGACCAGCAAGCGGGGCTGGAACTGAGGAGGAGGGCGTGGACGTAGTTGGCGCACACCTCTGGGTAGACTGGATTGTGGCTGGATCGCTTGTCGTTCGACGTGCGTACCTCTGTCAAGTTTGACCTGATGACGGTTTTGATAGGGCCGGTCATAGAGGACACCGCTGATCGAATAAGTCCTTCCCTCGTCAAGATAGAACGGCATCCATGATGTGAACGAAAATCGGCCGTTCGGTGTAGTCAAGAGGCCGGATTGGCGAATGCGCGCCTTTGCCTGACGATCACTAATTGGATAGACTTGCTCAACAAAAAACGTATCGCTGAAACGAACGCCTGGACGAAGTGAGCCATGGCTAGCGGCCTGCATTGGAAGGGAAGTCCGCTCTATCTCTGCAATGTAGGGCGAGGGATGGCCCTGCCGTGAGATCAAGTGGAGTCTTTTCCTAGCTCGAGTAACTGCAACGTAGAACAGTCGCCGTTCTTCAGCCGGCCCGTTTCCGCCGCTCATCCGCACTGGTTCAAGAACATCCGAGTTCTCCATCTTCGAAGGAAAGCCGAAGAGATGGTCGCTAGCGTTTGCGATGACCACGACATTCGCTTCTAGACCTTTCGCCTTATGGGCAGTTAGTATGCGGACGCCCGAAATGCGATGGTCGGGATTGGCTACTGGAATTCCATACTGTTGGCAACCGTCGCTGATTCCTTTGATTAGGTGGTTTGTTCGGCTGAGAACCAAGATCTCGTCGGGATCAACTCGCTTACGTTCCTCGTTGATCAGCTGAATCGCCTTGTTCGTGATCGCTAGATCGTCATCAGCGACTTCGTGAATAAACGCCTCGCCACGTTCAGGGCTAGAGATGACAACCTGTTTTGGTATTTGGCCAGGGTTGTGAGCAATTAACGCTGCACCTGCCTCGACGATCATAGCGGGGGATCTGTAGTTTGTGTCGAGCATCGTTTGTGAGGCTGGTCCGAAGTGAGATTCGAAGTTCACGACATGATCTACGTCTCCGCCTGCGAAGCCGTAGATGGCTTGCCAGTCATCACCCACGGCGAAGAGATGAGCATGGTTTGCTCGAACAAGTGCATTCACAAGGCGGGCCATGGCCGTCGAGGTGTCCTGGAACTCGTCAACGAGGACATGAGCAAACTTTGGGAGCGAGCTTGAACCTTTCTCTACGATGTCAGCGGCTCGGTGAAGCATGTCCGAGAAATCGATTCTGCCCTCCGAGGCCAATTCTCTCTCATATCTTTGCAAGACAGCAAGACCAAGGTTCCCGAAATGATGAACACGTGGCGTAGCCGATGTTAGACGCTGGAGAATCTGCTCAGTCGACATTCGAAACGAACGAGCATTCTCAATGAATCCTGCCAATTGTCTCTCGATCACGCTGCCAATGTACTTCGTATCCCCGAAGATCTTTTCCAACCCGGCTAGCGTCATCGGTCGCAATTGTACGCCGGCACCGGTCAAGCGTGTTTCGAGAACTGCCTCCAGAGTTCCTTCTCTGCGCTCGTAATCGTAGAATTCGATGAGCGGCTTGCCGGTGCGGCGGTACCAGTTCTGGCAGTTCTGCGTCGCGAGACTCGTCATCATACCTTGTTTTTCGAGATGCTCTATTGCTAGCCGGATCTTAACAGGGACTCATCAATAACCCCGTTCGCGTCTCTCTACCGTCGAGCAGATTTTATCATAGACTTGGACCCTCAGGCGTTTTCTAGGCGACTTCCTTGGCACCCTCAGGGTCGCCAGCCTCAGCAGACTCCCCGCCGTGCGCCTTGTCCACATCCTCCGCCTTCCTCGCCTCTGGCTTGCGAAAGACAATTGTCTGATAATTTCTGGACACGCTCTGACGCTGTCTCCCCTCTTCTGATTCTTCCATCCTCTTCTGCAGAGCCTCAAGCTGAACCGTTAACGCCTCAAGACTAAAATTCTTCAAAATCTGATCCTTATACCAGATCAACTGACCAGCCAGCTTCGTCCACCTGACCCGCTGCGCATGAGGAGTATACTGAGACTTTGCATACTTGTGAGAAGTCTGGATCAGATCCTGAACCGTCTCAATCAAAAAACGCCACGAAAAATACACGCAAACTAACCGAACAGTTTCAGAAACAGTTTCACCAGAATATTCCGGGTCCTCTCTCGGATTTCTACATCGCAACACCCCACCTAGTCCATGCAGACCCTTCATTGCAGAGCGTGCCGAGAGCGTTGACGAGCCTCAAAGCAATGTGGCTCCTAGACCTTCGCGAGTGTCCGGATGAGAGCCAACAAGAAGACAAGAAAGACGATACAGTCAAGAAATCTTCCGAAAGCCCGAGTGTCATACGCAAACCCCGGACCCACGGATCCTTGAACACGAAAACCCGCAAATTTTCGGGAGTAGACTAATCGGTGTCATACGCACAAGGATAGTGCAGCTAGAATGAGACAGCGAATCCGGGTCCGCTACACCGTCACTGTGGACCCGATGATCATGGAGCGGCTGGAACTCGAAAGAGGCCCACTCAACAGATCCGCCATGGTCGAAGTCGCCGTCGGAGTCTGGCTCGAAATCCTAGAGAGCGTGAGAAAAATGAAAGAACGATACGACAACGCGTCCAAAACGCGAAGGCCTACGCGACAATGAGCAGCCTCCCCCAGAAACCCCTTGGAGACCCGAAGAAGGTCAAGAAGCTACTTGAAAAGTACAACCCCAGAGAAGCCTACGAGATTCTCGCAGCACAGATCATCCTCGCCGGCGAGCGGACCCGGGAGACTCTTTCTCCATCACGGGTCCAGACAGAGACTCGAAAGATCAAGATAACCGAGACAGCTCTTCACGAAATCAGAACCGGCCGCTTCGGAAGGGTCCAGCTACCAAGCGAAGAAGAAGCTCGCTACTGGCTACAACAATGGCGAGAAGGCGCCAAACCCAAGCAAGAGACCTCCATCCGGAAGATCGTCATCCGAAGAAACCGGAACGAGGTGAGAGAATGACAAAAAACAAGACCCGAGAAGGCCCTCTACCCCCACCAGACAAAGGAGTCAACGACGCAAGACCCGGACTACCAACCCCGACAGTCCGCAAAAACGTCACATGGGTCCAACCAGAACCAACAACATCGGACATTACACGACCTCAACAACTGAGCCCAGACACAACATGGGCCGAACCCAGCACTGCGAAATCCAAACTGGCAAAAGGGTCCCCAGGTCTTTCAACCACTCGGCACCAGACAAAAGAGTAGCGGTAGTGCGATGGTCCGATCCAAGTATGTCTATTGGTGCCTCAGCCACCAACAATACGTAGCGCCTAAAGCCCGTAGAGAGTTGCGGGACCACCTACACTGCAAGATCGTGAAGCTCAACTTCACGCTCCTGAAACAGATCGACTTCCGTAAGTTCTCAACATGGATCAACTGAAAACATTCTTTCGAAAGAGTGCTGTGCTTACCAAATGATGGCAATACGGGAAGCCGCAGTCAACGAGGATGGAGTGATCCTAGGGAAGACCGTTTGCGACGGCCATAATAACAACGCCGAAAGCGATCAGAATGAACCAAACAGCGCCCTCTATTCTCGTATCTCCATGCTCAAACGAACCTCGAGACCTCACTCCCATTAACAGAACAATAACTCCGGCTATGAAGCAGAGAACCCTACCCCAAACAGTCCGCCGTTCAAGCTCTAATCAGTCCAGAACTCTCGTGGTTCGAAACTTCGTTTTTCTTCTTCCTCTTGCGTAGTCCCTTAGAATGTCTCGCTGGTCCTTGTGTCTGATAAACGTCTTGGACGTTTCGACTTCAATGATCTTGGTGGTCTTGCCTTTGGTGGCGACTAAGTCGGGGATCCGCCCTCGTATAGTCTTCGGACGTTTGTATCCTGGAACCGCTGCACGGACATTGTAGCCTCGCCCCCAATAGGCGGCGGCTATTCGCCTAACCTTGCGATCATGCAGTGTAGCATCACTCAACTCTAAGTTCTCCGGACATTAAGATTTCCAGACGCAAAGATTGGGCATGTGAGGGGACCGTCCTGTTTGCTCGCGTTGTTTTCCCATTGGAGAGGACGAAGATTCAGCAATCCATCTCCCCGACGTGGGTCGATATGGTCGACCTCCCAACCGAGCGGTGAGCCTCGATTTCCATATTCGTCGTGGACCATCCATGCACCGCAGACATCCTGTCGAACAATACGCGGGTCGTATCCGCGGATCTGGGTCCCCTTCTCCCACACTGCCTCTACTTTTTCTGGCGCGAAGCTCATGGAGCAGCTCCTAGTGGGAAGGAAGAGTGGAAGAGGAGATCATTCCTCTTCCTGCTTTTGCATCTCCGCCAATGTATCTTTAGCCTCGTCAATACCGTTTTTGGCCAGCACTCTTAGAAGCAGCTTGTGCGAGGCTTTCACACCCTTCTGCCCACCGAAGTCCGCAAGCTGGGAGGTCTTAGGGGACCAGTCGAAACCTTTCAGAGGCTCGATATATTTCCGAAGGTTCTTCTCGTTCGGCTCGACGCCTCGATCCTTGCACCAGGCATATGTGTCTCTTGCCAATCTGTTGAGCGCATAGACTCCCATGCTTTTGAGAACCATGTACTTCTGTGGCTCCGTGAAAGCGTCGGGAATCAGCGATCGCACGACCTTCCAGAAAGTTGTGATGAACTCAAATTGGAAGTCGTACTGTTCGGTTTTGAAACGATCGTCTTGGATGAGTCTATCCAGGGAAGTGACAAAGGCACTCAAGGTGAGCGGCCGACCCGTGCCCCTCGCAATTCTCTGTTCGACGCCGGTTATCTTCATTAGCCCGCTGAAAGGTGAGCCAACCTTACCGTTTCTGAAGAGGGCTAGGGCTATCTTGGTCGCCGTGTGTCTCCATGGCTTGGCCTCAATGATAGGGATTCCAGCTATGCCTGCTGCCTTGATCTTATAGGCCAGAGCATCCTTCAAGGAAGGGCTGATGCTTTTTGCCGTCTTGTTTACGATGAAGAATACGACTCTCTCGATGTCTTTCTCGTTTAGAGGCACATTCGGCTCAGCAACAGTTTTGATGTTTCGCGACGCTTGGTTGCTATCGATGAAGACGACTGGGAACTCGTAGTCACGTAAGCTCGCTAGCGTCTCAGGGTTTAGTCGTTCCTCGTCAGTGAGACTGTCTACGCCTTCCGAGTTTAGCGCGAGGTTGAATCCGCCAATCCTGTGTTGTCCGTCGATTACCCAAATGGCTCCTTTCTGCTTGGGAATCTCTAGAACTCCGCCATCCGATTCTCTTGCGTCTGCTCGGAACATGGCACCTCCCCGAAGACTCACGAGGATTCCGGGCATGACAGCGACGGGGCAGTCTACGAGGTAGTCGAGGATTTCTTGCGTTCTGCTATCGTACACTTTCCGTTGATAACCCTCAAGATCTTCCTCTCTGAACTTGTCGATTGCCCAAAGCTGCAGCAGTTCCGTGCTCTTCATTTTTCCTATGTACATAGTGACCCCCTTCTGGGAGAGGCGTATGACACGGGTCTTCAGCGTGGTCGCTTCACTCAATTCTCCATCCACCGCTTCCGCCCCCTGGAGCGTGGAGGCATTTATTGGCGCGGCGGGGCCAATTGATTCGGTAACATTAACCATAGTGGTCATCGTAAGTGATGTAATCGTCCGAGATAAACGTTTGCGACATGTAATTACCCTCACGTGGCTTGCGACACTAAATCATGTCGCAGCAAGGAGGTTCGTGGGTCTGTAATTGGGGGTGCTTCTCATTTCGTCGTTCCCAAAGAAGATCCTTATATGGAGGACCAATAAGTTCGAAAGGGGCGCTTCCGGGATAAGCTTGCATATTCTCCTCGTGGAGCCGGACTACTACAGCAGATACCCGCCGCTCGGTCTTCTCAAGCTCGCAGCGCTTCATCGGTACAAAGGGGATACCGTAGAGTTAGTGAGGGGAGAGACGAGGCCCCTGAGAAGACCCGACAAAGTCTACGTCACCAGTCTGTTCACTTACGCCTGGAAACCCGTTCATAGGGCAGTACGTTACTACAAGAAACTCTTTGCAGATGTTCCGGTTTCGGTCGGAGGAATCTATGCCTCGTTGCTCCCGGACCATGCAGCGATGTCAGGAGCTGACTGGGTGCACAAGGGCCTGATGGACGAAGCGGAGGGGCTCTTGCCGGATTACGACCTCGTGCCGGAGTGGGATGGTAGCATAATGTTCGCATCAAGGGGATGCATCCGGCGGTGCGGGTTCTGCTCGGTGCCGAAGCTGGAGGGACGGCCGAGCGCTCTCAAATATTCGATCAAGCATCTTGTGTACCCTGGGCACGCAAGGTCAGAGCACTGCTGCAACAAGAAGCATCATACGAAGGTGATTCTTTGGGACAACAATATCCTGGGTAACGCGAACTGGAGAGCTCTATTCGACGAGCTCAAAGAACTAGGACTACTCGTTGACTTCAATCAAGGTCTAGATGCAAGGCTAGTCACTCAAGAGGTTGCAGAGAAAATTAGTCGAATGCGGATGGATGTCATTCGAGTCGCATATGACTATCATGGTATAGGGCCATTTGTTGAGCGCGCCGTCAAACTACTTCGGGGAGCGGGGGTGAGTTCTCGAAAAATCGTCTCATACACACTGTTCAATTATCAAGACGATCCGGAGGATTTCTTCCAAAGGGTTCGTGACCTGTTGAATTGGGGAGCTGTATGCTATCCGATGCGGTTTGAACCTCTAACCTCTCTTGAGAAGAACAGGTTTGTGTCTCCCAAGTGGGGTAGAGAGGAACTTGAAATGGTTGCAAAGGCTCGGCGCGTAATTGGCTACGCAGGCGCTTTTCCTCCGTACGAAGGACTTGTTAACAAGTTCAATCACGCGAAAGATTTCCATGAAGCATTCGAGCTCAGGGACAAGAGTGAGAAAAAGCCTCCGGATTTCCTGAGGGAACAGGACCTTGACATCAATGGAAACCTCGCGGGTCCGAAACCTCGCACGCAAACCCGCCTCGGTGGCGGGCTTGACTGGCGAGATGCGTTGACTTTGGAACAGGAGAGGTCCCAGCTTGGCGAGTGAGGCTTGGCAAATAGGCTCGGATAAGCCTCCTACGGTTTGTCTGTGTTGCGGGTCTAGATTTGACTATGACAAGCACAAGATTCGCGGCCCATATGATTCCGGGCCATACCGGTACGTTTGTGAGTGGTGCTGGAAAAAACCCTACATGTTCTTCCAGGATAAGGTCCAAGACGACGAAATAGGTCCTGTGGGTGGGACTGCCATGTGGGCGGAGGCACCCATCGTCGAACTCGAGGTAACGAGAGGGCGGACGATTCCTTGCAAGCTGGTGAAAGTTCCGATTCGCAGACTGCGGCTGAACCCGAATAATCCAAGAATCGCTCGGAGGCTTCCTAGCTCCGACGAAACCGAAATTGAAGATTGGCTTTGGCAAGAAGAAGGTACCAAGAGATTGTATAACGAAGTCAGATACTCTGGAGGTCTTAGCGAGAAGCCCATCGTAGATTCTGGCCTTACAGTCATAGAAGGCAATAGGAGGATCGTGTGTCTGCGGAGGCTCGACAGTCAGGCGAAGAATGCCGAGCTGGCAGATTATCCAGAAGATGCATTCGAGATGGCTCAGTGCCTCATGCTACCACCGGATACGGATCCCAAAGATGTGGACTTACTTGTAGCACGTGCGCACGTCAGCGGTAAGAAGGAATGGGCTCCCCTAAGTCAAGCGGAGCAGATCTTTGACATGGTCAACAAGCACAACATGCCTCGGAGCGAGGTCGCAAGCGCTCTAAGTCTCAGTCCGCAGAGGATCGAAGTTATGTTCGAAGCTTTTCGTGCAACCCTAGAGTACGGAAGCCACTACCACGATGACGAAGGCAAATGGATGCACAAGTTTTCGTACTTCTACGAACTATTCCGGCGGCCGTCATTGAGCGCTTGGGCAAAGGATGGGAAGAACCTCGCGCAGTTTATGGAACTAATCTCAGGGGAAAAACCGCGGCTATCCGTGGGCAGCCAGGTTAGAGACTTGGGGGCAATCGTAGCAGACAAGAAAGCATACGGGTTGCTCCTGTCCGACGGATTCGAACGAGCCTTTGAAGTTTTGAAGGCGAAACAATCCAAAATCGATCACTATACGAAAACTCTGGAACAAGCATCTGGGGTGCTGCTTGAACTCACGAGGGATCTGCAAAAGCTCTCGAAAGATCGGAAGCGGACCCGTGTTCTTGGTGACATAAAGCAACGAGTCGATTACATCCTCTCAAGGAGTTCGAAGCCCTCAACCACTTCCAAGTGATAGCTCCTCCATCGACTTCTGGCGTCGGGCGGCCCTGATCCTCCAGTAGGTTCCGAGGGTTATGTTTCAGAGAAAATTCTGGGTTGTCGGTCCTGTATTCACAAATCCTCCGACGGCTCCCCTCGCATTATGCATCATAAGAGGTTCTTGATGGAAATGGAAATCTCTTCCCATGATCTCACACGCACAACGTTGTTGGCGATAGGTTTCGATTCGTTGTAGGGTTGATTCATGAGAAAGACAACGTCGCATATGAAAGCCAGCTTGTTTGCCTTGTCGGCATCATCTTCTACAAAAAAGCGGATCTTTTTCTTTCGACTGATGTTGAATCGGTTCCTGAAATGTCCTCTGGGGTCAGCCACGTCTTCATTCCCCTTTTCAATAGTGAACTTATCATATTCGATTTGATTTTCAGCTAGCCAACATTGCGTGATAACTCGTATGGGGTCCGCCCTAAACCGCTTCAGGCCGTGTTTCAGGCGGAAAATCGTGACCTTTCTGTACAGAAGGGTTAGAATACTTGGGTCTCTTTCTGCGAGAGGATCGGGCTCGTAGTAAGGAGTAACATATTCCCTCATTTGCTCTGTGGCCAAGTCTTGCCAGCGTTCGAATTTTTTCCGATCCCCGACGATGTCAGGAGTTGGCCAGGGACGATAACTGAAAATGTGAATCTTGAGTTTGAATTGATTGCGAAGCTTGTGAATTACCTTGGGCCCATCAGCTGCGGGAGGCATCGTCGTCCAATACTCAGGTTCGTTGAAGACAAGCAGTTCATCCGGCCGGGAGACGCCCAAGTATGGGTCTTCGTGCAACGGAATTGTGGTTATCCACTCAGGATCGACGATTTTCCTAGTCAGACCGTACAGTCTTGTGACGAATTGTATTCTATGCTTGTTTAGCACTCCATCTATATCGACCCCTACGGTGAACGTTCTGAGATAACCAAACTCGTGATAACGAGTGTACAGTCCGTAGCTCGCAAAGTGGACAAGGAAAAAGACTATTCCTGTTACCCAAACCCAAGATGGAATCACTCCAAGAGAGATGCCTTGTGTTGAGTTGGCCAAGAAAGGAAGTGCGAAGCCTACTAAGAGATACGCGGAGTTGAAGAATGCAAATGTTAAGATCACTGGTCCAAAATACCATGGCTCAAAGTATGGAGGTAACGAAGGACTTTGCGGGAGAACTCTAGTTCTGAGCTTCCAACTTAGGTCCATCGACCCTCGGTCGTAGAAATATTTTCGGATTCCGTTAACCGCTCTTGCGTAAAGGATGACATCTAACCTGAGGTTAATGACATAGAGCATTACGAAGAAACCAACCGCTGAAATAATGATTGAGACTAGAGCCAGTGAGACAGCTATTGTGCCTAAATCTGATAAGCCATGAGGTAAGATGCCGATGAAAACTCCAACAAGAGTAACGGGCAGTGCCATGATGACTAGATAATATCGAAAGAAGGCCGAAATTGTTCCAATCGATCTGAAGTGGGCATCAGCCAGATGCTGGTATTCTTCGAGAAGATAGTTCTCGAATTTTTCGGCGCACGTGCTTGAACCTATCCTCCAAAAATTCTCTCCAATTCGAGAGATATTAAGGTCGGTCTCGATCCCTACAAACCCTCGCCCGCCTGGGGTTATGGAACCCTTTCAAGGTGAAAGAGATCTATTGGCACTAGAAGGCGGCCAGATCCCAGCAGGAACAAGACGGGTCATGGTAAGCAATTACGGTGAGAAGCAGTTTACGAGATTCTTCAACGATCAGCTCAAGATTGTCTTGAGCAAGAAAATGCGCCGGTTGGGCTTCCCCATCGGAAGAAGAGAAAAGAGTCTGAGTGGGAAGAAATTCGATTTGTGGTTTCATAAGAGACGAGTAGGTTTTGTTATCGTCGAGTGTGAGATGGTTGGATGGTACGACCATCATAACATAGCGAAGCTGGATGAGATTGGAATGTTCGATTGGAGGTGGAGGCCCAAGGTTCTGCTCTTCCAAGTGTTCTCTCCCAAATATTCGCGGGGGGCGAGTCGACTCGAAGAAAAGCAATATAGCATCGAGAAGGCCAAGAAGCTCCACACCAACACAGTAATTTCCACTACGTTCCGGTCGATATGAAAATTGAATTGTCAAGATTTGAGAGAATGGTAGAATACTTCCAGAATCACAGCACGCAGCGAAACAATACTATGGTGAAAACATTACAAAAGAGCTAGCGCGTCTCACCAGGATCGTAACTGCAAAAGTCCAGGATCTCTTCGCGAGATAGGAGCTATCCTCTGCGGTCTGTATTGCCAGTTATCTGTCCCAGCTTTTCACAAGGCAGTCAAGTATCTCTTGATATAGTTCGTCCCGCCTTCTTTCGGAGTAGCTATCATAGTTGAGCTCTAGAACTTTGTAGCCTCGTTTCCGCAGGAGTGTTCGCAGTTCTTCATCCTTTATCATCTGGCTCGTCCTCAGATGGACCCTGCCGTCGACGAACACTATCAATGGACGAGGTGCTATTGGGAAGTAGAAGTCGGCTGTTGTTACAGGTATTTCGACTTGAGTTAGGTAGTGTATTCGATCATGTTCTAAGTTGATTGCTAGTTCTTGTTCCATTCGTGAAGGATTAGCGCGTAATCGTTCGCGCCAGTCGCTCCGCTGACTCGACATCTGTGGATTTGAGCCATCTTTCGGTTATTGCTCAGACACGAGAGCGAAACTGTGATCGAATTCGTTCCTATTCTATTCGGTCCCGCTTCATCAAGTTGTGAAGCGCGCAGAGAAGTCGAATGTTCTCGGGGTCTGATGAGGATCCGCCTTTCGAATATGGAATGATGTGGTCGTAGTGGAGATTCTCATGGCTTCCGCAAAGAACGCATTGTCCTTTGTCTCTCTTCCAGACCTCGAGCTTTACGCTTGAGGGGATCATGCGAGTGTGGTCTGGAGCGAGGTCGTCTCTCGGAGACTCATTGTCGCTGGCTAGTTCTAATCGAAACTTGAAGACTTGGCGGCTGCCGCTTTGTTCTTGCCAGCTATCTACTAGCTTGAATCGGCCGTTGTAAACCCAGCCAGGACTGATTTTTTCATAGACCTTGACAATCTCAGGTGGACTTCCAGTTTTCTTGTATTGCATGGCTGCTTCATAGAAACGCCCATTTCGACTTAGGGTCCCACTAGGATTGTGCATCGGCTGATCAACAGTCTTAGGTCCCGGACCTCTAGGTCGCCTCGAGACATCATGTCCCTCATAAATCAAGACGCGTCCGTTCTCTAGGACTTTATCGTTGTACGGAGCTCCTGGACGAACGCTCATCAGAATGACACTCTGTCCGCCCCGTAATCGGAAGTTCATTCCATGCTGGAGGCGCGCACCTTCCTCTCTAGTCATATCGTCATATGTGATGATGTCGCCAGGTTTCAGGGTAGGTCAAAAAATGCTCTCACATCTGAGAGATATGCGTAGCTCTGGGTCCCGCTTTGCGAACCAACTCGAGAATTGTGTGTCGGGACCCTAAGGCGACCCTAAGTGTTCTACTCTCTTGATATGTTCAGCGACTAGGTCTTGGACCCTTATGCATGGTATCCCATCAAGACTACAATATCTCGAGAGCTCTGTGTCTGCAGTGATGAACGTGATTGCTCCGCTCTGCTTTCTGAGAAACTCGATAATATCGGGGTCCTCTATCTTAATGTCCGTACGCTCGTTGTTTAGGATCCGTTTGTGAACAGTTTCGCAGTCGAAGCCTTTCTTCTTGAGCTCCTTTGCAAGGCCGCTGATGTTCGCGTCAGTCATGTACTTCATGCAGCCCGAGTCTTCTCGAGCCTATTTCCAGCTTTGGCGCGATTGGATCGACTTTAATGCCTGGTCAATGAATAGTTCGTGGGTTGGGCTTTCTCTCCTGGCTAAATGATCTCTTCGAATCCCCTGAGGAGTATGGGATACCATCTGTCACTCTGACAGGGCAGCAGGTCAGAAGTAGGGGAGAGAAGATTATTGCGGATTACCTGACGTATCATGATGTTGCCTACTATTACGAAGCTCAGGCGATGAGTAATGATTGGTTCATTTTCAAGCAGAAGATAAGCAGGCCTGACTTTTTCCTTCCGCAGTTCAATCTCTTTGTCGAATACTGGGGCTTAGTAGATTCACCAGACGCTAGAATGCGAAACGACTATGTCAGAACAATGCGCTGGAAGATGGCCCAATATCATAGAAACAACATCAGATTTCTCTCGATATATCCGTCAGACATGCGCAGCATCGACTACAATTTTAGGAGGAAGTTCAAAGAGGTCATGGGCTTCGATCTTCCTGCTCCGCCGACAATAGCTTTGTGTTCAATATGTCATCAACAAATAGGGGACTGGCGGCTGCACGTCAATTGGCATGCCCAGACGACTCGATACCCGCGGCCTTAAACGAGATCTAGGGTGATTCTCTTTCGAGATACGTGACAGGGTGGTTTCTGAGTCTGGATGGAGTTTGATGTAACCGGTATTCCTTCGGCTCTTGACGGAAAAATGATAAATGCGAAAGTTTTGCTGAGAACTCGAGACGATAATTGGCCTTCTCGCCGAAAGTTTTGAGCGAGGCATGGGTAAGGTCGATGGCGGCTTGTGAGTGCAGATTGGCTGATCATCAGCATGCTGTTCCTTGCGGGGTCTCGCTTCGTCTGCTTAGCCGTGGAGGGGAGGGTGAGGGTGCTTGGGAGGCGCATCATATAGTTCCGGAGAGTGATGGTGGGTCTGACAAGTTGGACAACTGTGCTGTTATGTGTTGGTCGTGTCACAGTAAGACTCTCTGACGCGGAACTACTCCTTCTGAACTAGCAACGAATTTAACGAAGAGAGAGGCGAGTCTTAGGACAGGATTATGACTCAGCAGCCGAAGAAGAAGAGCGTCGAAAAACCCAAGGTCGGTAAGGACTTCAAGAGGATCGCTGAGAAGAGCCTCCGCAAAGACCTTGAACTCTTGGAGAGGCTTGCAAAAATCTAGACAGAACTCTTTCTATTCGGGACCGCTTAACGTAGCCTAGATGAGGTTGGGTCTGAGTCGTTTCCTCCCGTTTGATGTAGCTGGCTCGTCAAGAAGCAGTTACTCTTATGATGAACATCGGTAGGGGTTAGGCACGGGTTCCCTCTTGGCGTTCGGCGTATCTTCTTCATTGCCATCCTGTCAGACTTGTGGTTGTACCGAGAGATCGTGTGAGGAGTGCCGGACCCCGGGTGATTGTTCTAACTGTGCTTCGTGCTGCTGTAGTACCGTTCATCAGTCGTGGAGACATGCGAGAATTGGAAATGGGATCAGAGTCGAGTATCTCAGTTCTGCTTGGATGTTGGTTGAGGTTTTTGGGTCGATTGGGTTCGGAGTGATGCTACTGTTCGCTCTTATTCCCGTAATTGGACTAGGCGCAGTATTCTCCTACATTACCGGGTTGAAGCCTGAGGCGTCGCCGCTCGGAATCGCCATAGCCGTCGGGGCGGTTATCGTGATGCCGTATCTCTATGTTCAGAAGAAAAGGATCGGTAGGGAGACCCGGTCTCTTCCTCTTTCCATCGACGCTATAGAGTCTGTGACCTGCCTCTTCATGGCCCTCGCTCTTCTCGGAGGCCTACTCGCGGAATATTTCCTAGGCCTCTGGTGGGCTGACTATCTGGCGACCGCGGTCATTCTCGCGTTCGTGGCGAGGGAGGCTGTTGAATCGTACCACGAGCTTCATGAAGAATGAAGAGCCGTCACCTGTTTCCTACCGGCTAGGTTGAACTACGCTCTTATCGCTGTTCTC
>WNGD01004554.1_pt1 | contig 14136 bp, 9 predicted proteins | sample 5400671 | NCBI WGS metagenome assembly WNGD01 (sample SAMN13153369, study PRJNA577476) | soil metagenome | isolation source: 40 cm soil or saprolite under grassland replicate 2 | place: USA:California | collected 2016-06-15
GGGTCGGTGCGATACCCGTAGCCCTTCTGGCCGGACTTGATTTCGGCGTGCAACGCGCTCGGATTGAAGACCTGCTGCGTGATCTTGGCGACGTCATAGCCGAGGTTGACCGTGGCCTTCAACCCGGGCAGGAAGGGGAGGGTGTAGTCGGCCTGCACGTTGCCCACGCTGCGGTAGGTCGTGCCCTGTGATTTGGCAAGATTCAGAACCTGCAGCGGGTTGTCCGCGGACTGGAGGTTGTTCCCCGGCCAATTGTAGTAGCCTGTGGCCGTGGTGGAATCGAACACCGGCTGAGTCGGCCCCATCTGGGCTGCGTTGGAAAGCACGGCGCCGGGCGTGAACTGGTCGAACTCGCGCGAGCCCTTCAGGTTGCCGCGGAAGGTCATGCGGTCGTCGAAGAACCGCTGCTGGTAGTTGACCCCCAGGGTTTGCCGCTCCGTGGTGGTGCCCTTGATGATGCCGTCCTGGTTCAAGTGGCTCACTGACAACCGGTAACTGTTCTTCTCTCCCGCACCCGAAACCACCACGTCGTGCTGCTGGCCGAACCCGGTGCGATCCACCAGACCGAACCAGTCGGTGTTCGCGTTGCCGAGCTGATTGATCTGCATCGTATCCGCGTGCGCGAGCACGGCCGCACGGAACTGCGCGGCGTTCAGCATGGACGGCAGGCGGGTGGGCAGGCGGGTGACGGACGAGGCGGACACGCTGCCGGTATACTCGATTTGCGGCTCCCCCCGCCCTGTTTTCGTCCGGATGAGCACGACGCCATTGGCGGCGTTCACCCCATAGATCGCCGCGGCCGAGGCGTCCTTGAGCACGGTGATGCTCTCGATATCGCCGGGGTTGAGGAAGTTGAGGGGGTTTCGGCCCGCGGACGGGTTGAGCGTATCGCGGCCGATGGATATACCTCCGCCGGCGCCGGTGCCCAGCGGCACGCCGTCAACGACGTAGAGCGGTTCGCTGCTGGCGTTGACGGACGTCGCGCCGCGAATCCGGATCGTGAGGTTGCCGCCCGGCTCGTTATTGTCCACGAGCTGCACGCCCGCAACCTTGTTTTCGATCAGCTGCTCGGGACTGATGAGGCGGCCGGTGTTGAACTCGGCGGCCGTCACCTGCTTCACGGCACCGGTGATGTTGCCGGCCCGCTGCTCTCCGTAGCCGGTCACCACGATTTCCGACAGGCCGACGGCCTGCGCGATCAGGGTGAAGTCGACGACGACCGTATCGCCCCCCGCGACCGTCACCGGCTGCGTCGCCGGCGCGTACCCGATCACCCTCGCCCGGACGCTGTATGAGCCCGCAGGTATCCCAGTGATGACGTAGCGGCCGTCATTCTGGGCCTGCGCGGCACGGTTCCCGACCGCGACGGTGACCCCGGAAAGCGGCTGTTGCGTCGCGCCGTCCGTCACGCGTCCGCGGACCGTGCCCGTGGGCTGTTGCGCGCCAAGCGGCGCCGTCCATGGCAGCGCCACGAGCGCACCGATGACGTACCCTGCTCGTCTCATAGGCGTCCCCTAAGGCCGAAGGTGTGGCTCACATGCAACACCACTCCTGATTCTTCCCCTACCAGCCCCCTTGTCAAGGAGGCCCGGAACGCCCCCTCGAGGCCTGGCTTCCTTCGTGGCCGGGCGCTGGCGCCGCTGCCATCGGCTTGCTATCATGATGATGACTAATGACGACATGACACTCTATCATGACTTCGAAGCGACGCGTCAAAGAACCCGTGCAGGTCTACCTCGACGCCGTCGAGCGCCAACGGCTCGAGCGGTTGGCGCGCCAGTTCGGCGCGACGATGTCCGACGTACTCCGCCGGGCCCTCGAGCTGCTCGAGCACCAGACGTCCGACCCGGCCGCCCACCCGGCGCTACAGATCATCGGCGTGGCCGATCGGGAGCAAGCCGGTGGCCCAGGGTACGACGTCGCCCGCGAGCACGACCGCTACCTAGCCGAAAGCGAAGCCGCAGGCTGGGGGCACCCTGCCCGGCGGCCGCGGCGCCGTGGCCGCTGAACTGTTCGTCGATACGAGCGCGTGGTACCCGCTGGCGGTGGGTCGCGATCCGGCACACGACGCCATCGCTGGCGTCTTGCGAGAGCGCGTGCGCCGGGGCGTGCGCGTGGTGACCACGAACCTGGTCGTGGCGGAGACCCACGCGCTGCTGTTGCGACGCACCACCCGAGCGGCCGCGCTCGCGTTCGTGGGCCACGTCGGTCGACCGCCCAACCTCGTCGTGTACAGCACGCCGGACCTCGATGCGCGGGCCGTGACCGACTGGCTGGAGGCCTATGGCGACCAGGATTTCTCTCTTGCGGATGCGGTGAGCTTCGCCGTGATGAACGAACGCGGGATTCCGGACGCCCTGACGCTCGATCGCCATTTCGTTGCAGCTGGGTTTCGCGCCCTGCCGTGAAGGATGGTCGGATTCCGGGTCAGGGATGGCCCCTGCTCCTTCCACCATGTGACATCGCCTGCGTCCTGTTCTCAAACAGAAGGATCGGATCCACCGCCCGTTCCAACGTTGGTCCGCGGAATCCCCGTTGAATCCTGGCAATGTCTTGCAGATGCATGGCGCCAATGAGGACATCCAGCCGGCCGTCTCCGTTCAGATCGGCCGTTGCCATCACATTCCACTGATTGCCCCTGGCGATGGAAAATGCATAGGGCTTGAAGGTGTAGCCGCCGACATTCTCGAAGTACATGATGCCCCGCTCGGGATGTCTTGCGGAGTCGGCAAAATTACTCGTGGTCAGAATGTCGAGATCCCCATCCTGGTCGAAATCCGCGACGACCGCCTGGGCGGCTCCATACACGGGGAAAAAGTAGCGCTCGGTAAAGTTGTTGTGGCCGTCATTCTCCAGGATCCGAATACCATGGTAGGGCTTGAGAACACGCGAATAGTCGAAGTTGTCGCCGTTCACGTACAGGATATCCGGTCTTCCGTCGCCGTTGAAATCCCGCATGGTGAAGTACATCGAGCCATAGAGCGGCGGAAAGCGTGCCAAGACCTTACGCCGCCCGGAAAAATCGCCCGTCCCGTCATTGGCGAACAAAACGATTCGCTCGTCAGCCTGCGCGAACAGCGCCACGATATCGGGAAATCCATCCCCTGTGAGGTCGAGGATTTCGAACCGAATCGCGCCGGGCGTGGCATCGACCACGTGGCGGCTATACCGCGCGCCATCCTCGCGATACAGCGCCAGGCGCCCGCGGTTGTTGCCGAACTCGCAGATCACAAAGTCCTGCCGGCCGTCCCCGGCAAAGGCGAATTGCTTCACGAAAACCGGGCGGAAGAGCGAGTCGACCACGATCTTGCCGAAATGCAGCGACCCGTCACGCGCGACATCATATTGCACGAGCGTGCCCTTGGGCTCGTCATTGGGCTCGAGCCTGCCCGATTCGAGCACGAGCAGACGGTCTTTCTCGGAGATCACGTCTGTGGGCGGGCTACCCAGTGTCAGCGACGCTGTCAGATGGCGGTGGAAGTCGAAAACCCGAAACGTGTTGCTTCCGGCCTCCCCGACAATAATTCGTCCATTGACGGTGTCCGTTTTCAGCAGCGTGATGATCGCACTGCTGTGCAGCCGCGGAATGAACGGACCGGCGGCAAACAGGGGGGGATCGAGCCGCGGTTCGGCCGGCAGGGTCTGTTGTGGCAACGTGTGGGGGGCATGCTCGAGATAATACCCCACAATCTTTTCCCAATCCGGTTGCGACACCGCCTTGGTCAGGACGACCATCGCCGGATCCCGGGACATCTCCGCCGACAACGACTGCGCCGGCACGCCCAAGCGCTGGGCCATTTGCGGCAAGACGCCCGTGCGCCAGGTCTGCTTGTCGAGCAATACCGGCTCGGGAAACATGTGGCAGGCGGCACAATAGGTATGCGCGAGCCGTTCTCCTTCGGACCGATATGGCCCGCGGCAGTCGGTCAGCGCGAAGCATGCGAGCGCGCTGACACCGAGTCCCAGCACCACGTGACGGGAGTGGTCAGACATGGACGGAATGATATGCGCCCCCGACAGGGATCGTTAGATTCTCCGTACCCATGCTCCAACTCTTGCTGCGCTCCGGGCGTACGCTCGTGCCCGTCGCGGTGTTCTTGCTCGTCGCTGTCCTGCTGTTAGATGGATGCAGTCACCGGCAGGACCGCCCACTCCTCAAGCTCCTGAGCCCGGCTCACACCGGCGTCACGTTCGCCAATACCATCACCACCAATGATTCCCTGAACGCGCAAACCGATCCTTATGTGTACAACGGCGGCGGCGTCGCCATCGGCGATATCGACAACGACGGCCTGCCGGACATCTTCCTGACCGGCAACATGGTCTCGAGCCGCCTGTACCTGAACAAACGCAACATGCGGTTCGAAGACATCACGCAGGCCGCCGGCGTTACGACGACGCGCTGGGCCACCGGCGCGACCATGGTAGACATCAATAACGACGGGTATCTGGATATCTACGTCTCCGTTTCCGGACCCGAATGGTCCAAGCCCGAAGAACGGGCCAATCTGTTGTTCATCAACAATGGAGATCACACCTTCACGGAGGCCGCGGCACAGTACGGAATCGCCGATACGAGCTTCACCACCCACGCCGTGTTCCTCGATTACAACGGGGACGGGTACCTCGACCTCTTTTTGCTGAACAACTCGCCCGACGACTTCGTGCGGAGTGAGGCGGAACGCCCCGCCGGCATCCCCGGCGAGAGCCCTCGCAGTTATAACGAGCTGTACCGCAACAACGGGGATGGCACGTTTACCAACGTCTCCCGCGCAGCAGGGATCCTGCGCGAGCTCGGATATGGGCTCGGCGTGGTCGTCAGCGACTTGAACGGCGATGGGTGGCCCGACATCTATGTCTCCAACGACATCACGCCCAACGATGTCCTCTATATCAACAATCGCGATGGAACGTTTACCGATAAGGCCGCCCGATGGCTCAAGCATACGAGCTTCGCCGGGATGGGCGTCGATATCGCCGACTTCAACAACGACGGCGGGCCCGACATCCTCCAGGTCGACATGATGCCACCCGCTTTGAGCCGGCGAAAGCGAATGAGTGGCAACCTGACCTACGGTGGGCAGATGAAGCTGCGCAGCCGCGGATTCCGACCCGCCTACGACCTCAACTCCCTGCAATTGAATAATGGAGTCACGACCGACGGCGATGTCACGTTCAGTGAGATCGCCCGGCTGGCGGGGGTCGCCTACACCGACTGGAGCTGGAGCGCGCTGTTCGGAGACTTCGACAACGATGGCTACAAGGACATCTTCATCACCAACGGCTATCCCAAGGCCGTGAACGACTTCGACTACCAGACCGCCGTATTCAGGGCACGTCAGGTAGGAGACACCGAGCGAGCCCTGAAGCAGCTGAGGGAGCTGCACAGTTACCCGGGAACCAATTACGTCTTCCGGAACAGGGGTGACCTGACCTTCGACGACCGGACCAACGCATGGGGGCTCGACCGGCCGGGCTTTTCGTATGGTGCCGCATACGGCGATCTCAATAACGACGGCAAGCTCGATCTCGTGGTGAATAACATCGACGCGCCCGCATGGATCTACGAAAATGTCCAACCAAAGGACGATGCCCATCACTATCTCCAGATCGAGCTCGAGGGGGAGTCTCCCAACAGGCGGGGGATCGGTTCGAAACTGATCCTCACCGCCGGGGGACAAAAGCAATACCTCTACCATTCGCCGTACCGGGGCTACCTGTCCACCATGGACGACCGAGCGCATTTCGGGCTGGGTCGCGCCACGCGCGTGGATAGCCTGGAAGTCACCTGGCCGGATGGGCGTCGCCAATTGCTGACCGATCTGAACGTCGATCAGACGCTGGTCCTGGAACAGCGGGAGGCAGCAAAGAACGGAGCGACCTCCGGAACCTCCACCAACCTCCACCAACCTCCACCAACCTTCCAGCCGACGCGTGCGTTGGAGTATCATCACCAGCCGCCGGTCGTCCCCGATTACAGCGTGCAACCCCTCTTGCCTTACCAGCTCTCCAGCCAGGGCCCGCCGCTCGCCGTGGGCGACGTGAACCGCGACGGCCTGGATGATGTCTTCATTGGCGGCGCGGCAGGCGTTCCCGGCAAGCTGTTCATTCAGCGCAAGGACGGCGGCTTCGTCGAATCCGCGCACGGTCAACCCTGGGTGGCCGACCGGCAGTACGACGATTGGGGGGCGCTGTTCTTTGATGCCAACGGGGACGGACTCCCGGACCTGTACGTGGCAAGCGGCGGCTATCAGCTGGCGCCCGGCTCGCGTCGGTTGCAGGACCGCCTCTATATCAACCGGGGAGGGGGGGGCCGGTTCGTGAGAGACAGCGAGGCGCTACCGGAGATGTTAACCAGTACCGCGTCGGTGGCGGCCGGCGATTTTACCGGTGACGGCCGATCGGATCTGTTCGTCGCCGGCCGCCTGGCGCCGCGCAACTACCCCTCTCCGACCCGCAGCTATCTCTTACGGAATGACGGGGGGGGTCACTTCACGGACGTCACGGAAGCCGTCGCTCCGGAGCTCGTTCACCCCGGGGGCATGATCACCGCCGCGGTGTGGATCGATTATGACGGCGACGGGCGACTGGATCTGGTCACGGCGGGGGAATGGATGCCGCTCCAGTTCTTTCGCAACGAGGGAGCGCGATTCCGCAACGTGACCGCATCCATGGGCCTGCCACCCATGCGAGGCTGGTGGTACAGTCTCGCGACCGGAGACTTCAACCACGACGGCCGTCCCGATCTGGTGGCCGGGAATCTGGGGCTCAATTACGCCTACACGACGGCGCCAGGGAGCAAGCTCGGCGCCTATGCCGCCGATTTCACCGGCAACCGGACCACGGACATCGTGCTCACGCAGGAGGTCGGCGGGACGGAATATCCCTTGCTCGGTTTAGCGCCATTGGGGCGGGACATCTATCCGCTGGCGGTGCGATTCCCGAGCTACGCGGCGTTTTCACAAGCGTCGATCCCGCAGCTGTTCGGATCATCCCAGTTGCAGCGTGCCATCCATTACCAGACCGATACCTTCGCCAGCGTCTACCTACAAAACAACGGCGATGGAACGTTTACCGCGTCGCAGGTGCCCAATCTCGCCCAGATCTCACCCATCAAGGGGATCATTGCCCACGACGTGGACGGCGACGGCAACCTCGATCTGATTGCGGCGGGAAACCTATACGACGCCGAGCCGAACACGCCCAGAGGGGACGCGGGCAATGGGCTGTGGCTGAAGGGCGACGGCCATGGTCACTTCACCGCGGTGCCGCCGGTGGAAAGCGGCTTCCTCGCGCCCTTCGACGTGACCGGCCTCGCACTGATCAAGACGCCCACAGGGAAGGCCGTGCTCGTGACGAATCACAGCGACTCCCTGCAGGCGTTTGTCATCCGGCGTCCCTAGCCTACGGGCATTGCGGATCGCCCCACTCCGCGTTTTGGCACAATGCACCATGGCTCAACTCGATCTGTATCTGAGGGATCGGATATAGATGATGCCGACTGGTAAAAGGAGCCGAGTTTGAGATCCACCCTAGCCGATTTTTCTCCACCGCCACGTAGTTGGTAAGCACCGAATCGGCGTTTCCGCGGCGTCGCAGGTCGAAGAAACGTTGGCCCTCCATCGCCAGCTCGAGTCGACGTTCGTACCGCACGGCCGTCCTCGCAAAGGTCTGATCGGTCCACGCCGTGGTGTACTGTCCGATCTTGTAGTACGCATATGGCGTGACCAAGGTATCGCGACTGGCCCCCTGGACCAAAGGCAACGCGATTTCATCGTGCCCCGCACATGCGGGGTACGTCGCCTGCGTCAAGATAGCAGACCCACACCCCTCGGCGGTCTGCCCGGCCCGTGCCCGGATCTGATTGACGATGACTCTCGCGTTATCCAGGGTCCCTGCTTCCACCTCCGCCTCGGCCAGGAGCAGCAGCGCATCCGCATAGCGGTAGATGTGCATGTGCACGGAATTCAATTGGAACGTGTTCCAACCGACGCTACTCTGAGCGCCACTGCGCTTTTCGTGGACGTTCTTCTTCGGGCTGTACGGACCCGAGAATGCTCGATCTCGGTTGAAGGCGGACGTGTGAAGTCCCCAGTCCTTGTAGGGCACGCCATCTCTCCCCACGGTCCAGTCCAGCCGTGGATCCACGGGAACGGTGGTGTTAGCGGAGAAGTTCGTGTCTTTGGCGCCAGTTCCAGTCGGGTTTCCCGTGTTCCACGCAGGATCCGTCACCGCCAAGGGAAGTCCGCTGTCGTTCACAACAAAGAAATTGACCAGATTCTGTGACGGCTGGTGAAAGCCGCAGCAGAATGGGGTCACATACGGGAAATTGAGGCGTTCGCCAAAGTTGCCGTTGTCTCCATTGGGCTCACCATCGTTGACGGAGGCCTCATACGCGAGGATGGTTTCTTTGCCGTTGTAGAACTGGCTAAGGCCCGTCCAGACATGATCGAAGCTCGTTTCCAGGGCGAACCGTCCGCCGTTCGAGTCCCGCACCGCCCGCAGGGTCGCCAGGGCACCGGCGTAGTCGCCCCGGTACATCTGCACTCTGCCTTTGTAGGCGCGGGCCTTCCACTTCGTCGCCCGTCCCGCCTGGTTGTTCCTCGGGTCCGCAGGCAGGACTGCGAAGGCCGTGTCGAGATCCCGCAAGATGAGCTTCGAGACGGAGTCCACGCCGAGATTGTTCGGCTTATTGACGTCCGCATCATCCTCGGTGTAGTAAGGAACATTCCCCCACATCCGCCAGGCTTCGAAGTGATAGTGCGCCCGGAGGAACAGCGCCTCGCCCTTGATCGAGTTCGCGTCGCTCGCCGGGATCCCGCCGACCTTCTTGAGCAGGCGCAACGTTGCATTGCAGCGGACGACCCCTTCCCACACGGCCCGCCACTTGTCGTTCAAATAACCCTCGGCTAGACCCGACCCCCAATTTTTAACCTCGATGTCATAAATGGGTTGCTGATCGGTGTCGTAGGATCCCTTGTGCGCGTCATCGCTCGTGACGCTCCCCCATACCCAGTTGCTGGCCGCGGATCCCCAATCACCCCCTACGTCGACGCTGTGGTCCAGCGCTCGGTACGCGGCAATGAGAGTACCTTCAACTCCCGCCTGCGTCGACAGCGTGCCTTCATCCAGCGCCCCTTGGGGAGCGACATCGAGAAAGTCCTTGCAGCTGTACGTGACGCCGCCGACAAGGATCAGGAACGCCGTCCCGACCAGCAGGCTGTGCCCAGTGCGCATGTTCATCGTCGTCCGTTCCTCGAGAGAAGGCGGTCCCTAGAGCGTGGTGCTGATGCCCACGCTGATCATTTTGTTGCTCGGATACGCACCCCGATCGACACCGCGATACTGGTCTCTGATGTCGCCTGAGGATCCGAAGATGTTCGCCGCGGGCAACGCCGGATCGAGACCCGAGTACCCGGTGATGGTGAACAGGTTTTCCGCCTGGAGATAGATTCTCGCGGCGGGTATCCAGCGGATCATTCCAGGAGGCACCGTGAATCCGATCTGTAGATTGCGCAGCCTCACGTACGTTCCGCTCTCGACGTAATAGCTGCTGAACTGGTTGCTGAAGCCGTCGTTCTTATCCAGGCGTGGATACTTGGCGTTCGGGTTCGTCACCGTTACGTTGTGGCAGCTAGTACTGGTACACGGACCATCCAGAACCACGGAGTGGTCCAGCAGGTCGCTGCGGACGTTGGTTTCGAACACGCGGAACACGTACCAGTACTTTTGCACATTGAAGATCTGGTTGCCGAACGAGCCGAACAGGGTCGCGCTCAGGTCCCACTGTCCCCAGCGCAGCCCGAGATCCAGGCCGGCCGTGAAATCGGGATGGGGACTGCCGACGACCGCCCGGTCGGCGCCGGTGATATGGTGGTCCCCGTTCACGTCAATGAACTTGATGCGGCCGGGACGAGCGCCATCGTCCCAGCACTTGCCGAGTAGGTCCCCCGTGCCGCAATGGGCGGCGTCCGCCGAGTCCCGATAGTAGCCATCCGCCACCAGGCCATAGAACGCTCCGATCGGATCGCCCACCTGGTTGATCACGGCATTTTGTTGACGGGTGGATATTTGGGAGGGACCGAAGAAATACGTCGCCGATCCATCGAGCTGGACGATCTTATTCTTGTAATGACTGCCGTTGAAGGTCACGTTCCAGAGCTTGCCCTCGCCCAGGTTGCCGGAATAGCCGAGCGAAAACTCGATGCCCTTGTTGTCCATCTTGCCGATATTGATGAAGGGGGCGCTGGCCGTGCCCGCAGTGCCCGGAAGCGCGGGAGGAAACAGCAGATTGTCCGTCTTCCGGTCGTACACGTCGACGCTGAAAGTGCCCTTGCCCTGCCACAGCCCGAGATCCAACCCGACGTTCACCGACTTGTTTTCTTCCCACTTCAAATCCGGATTGCCCAGTGCCGTCTGCCTGTAGCCTGGCAGAACCGTGACGCCGTCTCCACCGATATTGTAGAAGGTCTCTCCCGTTGCGCCGCCAAATTGGTCTTTGGTGCGACCCGAAGGGATGTTCTGGTTTCCGGTGATACCCCACCCGGCGCGGAGCATGGCGTTCGAGATGAAGTCGTTGCCCGAGAGGAAGGATTCCTGGGACAACCGCCACCCCGCCCCGATGGCGGGGAAGGTTCCCCAGCGGTGCGCCGGGCTCAACCGCGAGGAGCCGTCGCGCCGCAGGGTGAAGCTCAGAAAGTAGCGCTCGGCAAAATTGTAATCGAGCTTTCCGAAGTACGACAGCAGCGTGCCGATATCCCCCCGGCTGTTCACGTTCTTTGTCTTGGCGTTACCCAGGGCGTCCGTGATGTAGCGGTAGTCCAGGCCCGTATTGAGCAGGTTGGAAAGGGCACCGGTGATGCCCCTGTTGGCGTTTCGGTTCGCTTCCTGTCCCAGCAATAGGGCGACGTTGTGTCGGTTGAACGTGGTCACGTAATTCAGCGTGTTGCTCCAGGTCCACTCCACGAATGAGCTGAAGTCCTGCGAGATTCCATTCGCGAGGCCCGGCTCATGGTTCTCCGGCGTGATCGGCGTGTAGGTTCTCACCGAGCCTTGCCCCACGTTGAACCCGAACCTGGTTTTTGCCGTGACGCGGCGCGTGAGGTCCAACCCGCCGAACACATTCCCGAAGATCCGGCCGTTGGTGTTCCGATCATCCTTGTGATTGAAGGCGTACCCGAGCGGGTTTGATTGATTCCCCAGGGTGCCGGCTTTCCCTGAGGCAAAGTGGCCGCCGATGTCGTAGATGGGGACGACCGGCTCCATCAAGATGTTCTTGCCGAGGATGCCGTCTTCGGCATAGCCGCCGGGGTCGTCCGCGATCCCGCCGTACGCCTGCTCGAGCGCGAGCCCGATATTCTCGCCGACGTTGAGCCGGTCCAGGTTGAACGCGGTATTGATGCGCACGGTGCCGCGCTGGTACCGGTTATACGCGGCCGTTCCGTCCTGCCTGAAGTAATCGAAGGAGAGGTGGTACGCGTTGTCCTCGCCGCCACCCGAGACGCCGAGGTACGCATCCGCCACCGCGGCGGGACCGAACACCGCCTTCCACCAGTTCGTCCCGGCGCTGCCGGGCATGATCAGATTGTTGGGATAGGAATACGTGCTCGGATCGACGACCGTGCAGGGGGCCGTCCCCGGCGGGGTCCCGCAGTTGTCGTTCGGCCAGATGTACTTCGGAATGGTAGGATTGATCGAATCCCCGTAAATGTTCGTCGGGACCTTTTGCTTGGCATTCTGATAGCTTTGCTTGACGACTTGAAAGTACTGCAGCGCATCGAGCGTGAGGAAATCGTCATAGCCCCGCACCGGACTCGCGACGCCCGTCCTCACATCCAGCGTAATCTGGCGCGGTCCCGGTCTTCCCTTTTTCGACTCAATGACGACAACGCCGTTACTCGCCCGCGAGCCGTAGATGGAAGCCGCCGAGGCGTCCTTCAGGACCTGGATCGACCCGACATCAGCGGGATTCACCCAGTTCAGATAGGAGTCCAGCGTGGGCGTCCCGTCGATGATAAACAGCGGATCGTTGTTCTGGAACGAGCTGACCCCCCGGATCCGGACGGTGCTGCGTGAGCCGGGAGAGCCGCTGGCATCGATCGTCACACCCGCCACCCGACCATCCAGCCTTTGCAGCACGCTGGCCGAGGTCTGTCGTTCGACGCTGCCGAGGTCGACGCTCGTGACGGCACCCGTAATGTCGGTCCGCTTCTGTGTCGAGTAACCGGTCACCACGACCTCCGGCAACACGCTGATGGCACGCTCCATCGCCACGTTGATGGTGGTACGCCCGCCGATGTTCTGCCCGAGCCCGCGAAATCCGATCAGGCCGAACGTCAGCACGCCATCTGATGGAGCGGTCAGCGTGTACTTCCCGTTGTCATCGGTCACCGTACTGGTGGCCGACCCCCGCACGCGCACGGTGACCCCGCGCAGGTGGTCACCCGTCGTAGACGTGACCGTCCCGGAGACGTCGATCTGCTGCGCCTGCTGGCCCAAGGCAGGTCGCCACAACACCAGGGCCATCAGCAGACTGATTCCCACTCCACGAAGGAAACGCATACTCTGTCGCATGTCGTTCATGGCGGCGTCCTCATCCTGCGGGTCTCTGAGACGTGAGCGGGGTCGTCGATGGTAGGAAGGACGGGGACGGCCGACAGCACACTACGAATGTGCGCGGCAACGAGGTGACGGCTCAGTGCCATGCGCCTGCCCTCCACGGCGTGATCGAATACCCGCACGGAGCTACGGAAGCGTTGCGGAGATTGAAATACGCGTCGGATGGCTACCCCGCAAGGGGCCCTGCCGGCGCGACAGCCGCTCCGCCCTCTTGACGGGCACCGGGGCGGCGGCGATTCTAACGGGCTCCGAACGTCGAGCGTGGGAAGCATGGGCGATCTGGGCGGGCGCTACGCCACCTACACCGTGCGGCTGGTCGACCGCGTGCTGACCACGCCCGGACACACTGCCACCGAGCTGCGCCGCGCGGTACTCGCGCGGGCCTTCGGTGCTGCTTCGTCCCCCCTATCCGGAACGGAGAGGGGGATAGGGAGTGAGGGCCTCCCCGCCGCTCTTGCCGCCTACGTCGACAAGGTCGCCGGGCACGCCTACACCGTGACCGACGAGGACCTCGGCGCGCTCGAGCGCGCCGGCAGCTCGGACGACGCCCTCTTCGAGCTGACGGTCTCCGCGGCACTCGGCGCCGCCCTTGGGCGGCTCGAGCGCGGCCTCGCCGCGCTGCGGGGCGAGTCCTCACCCGCCGACCCGCTCTCCGCCAGGTGGTCCTCACCCTCTGTCCCCCTCTCCGCAGCGCGTCCTCACCCCCTGACCCCCTCTCCCTTCGGGAGAGGGGGGACGCAGGAGTAGCGTCGATGCGTCTCCGCACAGTCGAGCATGGTCACCGCCTGCCCGAGCGGTTGAAGCTCATACTCATCCGCCTGGTGAGCGGGCGTCGCGTGCCTGACGTCGTCAAGACCCTGCTCTATCGGCCGGAGTTCTTCGGCGGTCCGATGTGCGATTGGACACAGGCGGTGATGCGCGGGCCCTCGCCGTGGAGCGTGGGCGAGCGGGAGCTGTTCGCCGCATTCACATCCCGCCTGAATCAGTGCGTGTTCTGAACCGGCGCTCACGGCGCGGTCGCGTCGCTGGCCCTGAAACAGGAAAAGAAGAACGACAAGCTGGTCGCGGCGGTGCTGGCGGACTGGCGCACCGCTCCGCTCGATCCGAAGCTGCGCGCGACGCTCGGCTTCCTCGAGAAACTCACGCTCACGCCCGCCGACGTGCGCCCCGCCGACCTTGCCCCGCTCCGCGCCGCCGGCGTGAGCGACGATGGCATAGAGGACGCGATCCATGCGTGCGTCCTGTTCAACATCTACGACCGCCTCGCGGATTCCATGAACTGGCACCTGCCCGGGCCCGAGGGCTACGCGGCCTCGGGGCGCAACCTCATGAAGCGCGGCTATTTGATCTAGCGACCGGTAAGTCCCACGCGACGGGTGTTGTACGTCTCGACGAACCGTCGGTGTGCGGCATCGGTCGGGAATGCCTCGTCGACACCGTAGGGGTAGCGCGACATCAGATGGAAAGGCAGCGGCTCCACGGTGCCGCCCGCCGCGGTATTCAAGTCGGCGTCCTTCA
>WNGD01008725.1_pt1 | contig 14132 bp, 13 predicted proteins | sample 5400671 | NCBI WGS metagenome assembly WNGD01 (sample SAMN13153369, study PRJNA577476) | soil metagenome | isolation source: 40 cm soil or saprolite under grassland replicate 2 | place: USA:California | collected 2016-06-15
GGACTGGGCGTGAGCTATGCCTCTCGACCTTCTCCGACAGCACAGACACGAGATTTCTACCTGTTCGCTGTCGATCAATCATTCAACTCTACAGCGGCGGGGCTCAAAGCCGATTACGAATTTTCGGCAAACGTGATCACCATCAACAAAGGCGACACCCTTGTCATCCACTTCTATAACCCGACAGACCAGGCCCACACCTTCACCATGAGTTCGCCCTACCCGAATGACGTCGTGCTGCCCGCTATGACTACCAACCTGATAAGCAACGCAAACATTACGATCCACGCAAGCCAAGCGGGAATATTTCTCTTCTACTGCAAGTTCCACGGACCGTCAATGTCAGGAAACCTTGTAGTCCAAGGATAGGAACACCCAACCCGTCGTGCAACTCCCGAACCAGACCAGCGAGGGTCGACGGCCGATCACGAACACCCCACAGAGGCCGAAACCAAACAGTCTAAAAGAAGAACGAATAACTGCGTCAAGCTCCATCGATGACAGTGCCCACATCTCTCGGGCAATACTCGAGAATTTTTCTCCTCACTCTCTCTGGAATCAACCTAGGGCTCGGTCTCATCTTCTACATCTCCCCAGGCACAGTAATCTCGTACTGGCCCTGGCCCGTCAAAGCATTGGCATTGAGATTTCTGGGCGCGATATTCCTCGCAATATCGCTCGGATGCTGGTCGGCCCTGCAGGCGAAACTATGGCAGAGAGCGAAAATCCTGGTCCTAGTTGGAGGATCATTCTTCGGCCTAACCGGAATAGTCTCGATCGTTAGAGGAGTTACAGTGAGCAGCGGCACTACGATCTGGTTGTGGACGGGCTACTTTCTAGCTGCTGGAGCCGGGTGCCTGATCCTGGTTAAGATGTACGGCTGGCACAAAAGACAGCCTGAGGTTTCAGGGAGGCCAATCGCTTTGCGCCTTTCTAGAATCTTCTTTGGCATTCAGACAAGCGTGGTGGGCATCTTTGGCATTATGATGATTCTATTGCCGGGTTTGGCGCAGGACCAGTTCTGGCCCTGGAAAGTTTCCACTCCCACACTCCAGACATTCGGCGCCCTATTCCTAGCAACATGTCTGGCAACTGGTTGGGCATTTTTCCAGAAGGACCCTGCCAGAATAATCGTATTGTTACCTCTCGATGCAATCTTCCCATCGCTGGCTCTACTCGCGGTCGGCATCAGTTGGAGTGTGATCGTTGCAGAAAGCCCTGGCTGGCCTGTGACCAGTGTCTGGCTCTTTCTCTACTCTTTCGTGGTGGCTGGTTCGACACTTCTCTACATCACAATAAGGAGAAGATACTCGGTCCCACAATAGCAACAAGAATTGCGAGCAGTCCCACAGCTGGAAGAGTCACAAGCCACGGCAGAACCATCCCGCGCAACGCAGTACGGATCTCTCCCCTAAGCCCGCTGGCTCCGGCAGCAGCTCCTGCATTGACGTGGGTGGTGGATAGAGGAGCTCCGAGATAGGCACCAGCAGACACTAGGACGGCTGTTGCAACACCTGATCGAAGCCTCTGGCCTTGGTCGAGAGGAACGGCTCGTCTGGTGAGAGTGATAGCAACACGGTGACCCATAACCAGCGAACCGAAGACGACTGCAACGGCCACAATCGAGTAGGGAACCCATACAACCTCGAAGGAGTTTGCGGCGAGAAAGAAGCCTCCCAGAACAGCCATCTTCGGCGCATCATTGACCCCTCTCGCGAATGCAGTGGCCGCCGCTGAACCCCAGTGCGAGATTCCTGCCAATTTCGGCTTCTCTTCCTTGACTACCTTCGGACGCCGAATTAGTCGCTCGAACAAGTAGATCCCGATCAACGCTGCCAGCGGGCCACCAGCCAGTGGGATTAGGACCCTAACGGTAAGAAAATCCCAGGCGAGGCTCGACACTCCGAACAGAAAAATTCCCTGCAACATAATCGCCCCTAGGATTGCATGAGTGGTAGACACAGGCAGGCGTACAAGTGTAGCGGCAAGGATCCATAGGGCTGCGGCGATCAGAACCGCCAAGACAAAGGAGGAGCTGATAGAGGCGTTGACTATCTTCTGCGGAGTAAACGTTGAGAAAAGCCTCCCGGCTACCAACACTGCCGAGATGCTCCCAATCCCGCTGAAGAATCCTCCCCAAAGGAGAGGCCGTCGTCCGATGGATCCTCCGGGCCCAACGTGGACCAGAGATGCAACACTCTTACCAACATCATTGGCTCCATTCGCAAAAGCAAGCACAAAAAGTACTGCAAGGCCTACTTCCGGGATCCACATCGGATTCGTAATCACCTAACTGGTAACGGCCACCAAATCCTTGCAGGAGAATGATTTTCTAAAATATTCCCATGACAAGGACGAGAAATAGTCCCCAGAGTGGAAGAGCTATTGCAAGCGCGACCGGAATACTCTTTCTAAAAATCTTCGAACCGTCCAAGGGTGGCACGGGCAACATGTTGAACGAACCCAGGCCGACGTTCAGCTCAAACCCGAATAATGCAACGACAAAGAGGAAACCAGACGAAACGAGGAGCAACCCGAGAAAGCCGAGAGCGAAGGCGAGGTTGATGCCAGGTCCCGCCGCGGAGATAATCATGTTCTCATGCTCTTCATCAACAGGCTTACTAGACCATGTGTAGCCGTAGCCCGAGTATCCTACGGATGCAGCAGGCGCAATGTACACTGCCCCGGGAGCCCCGAACAAGAAGGCCCCTCCTGTTGCGACCACTGTGAACAGGGTCAGCAAGAGTCCCCATGTCCACAGGCGGAAATGGGCGACGTACCCGTGTCTTATCGCGACAAACTTGTGCCCCAACTCATGAATAATGAATCCTGTCGCCGTCGCAATAAAACCCGCGATGACGTAGTCTAGGCTTCCTCCATTTCCATTTAACAATCCGATAAAATGCCCGTAAGTGATGGCGAATGAGAGCACTATCCAAGCAACAAGGATCGAGCCAACCTCGCCAGGGCTGAACTGTGACGACACTCGCCGAACCGAACCCGTGCTTCTGGGTCCCGGTATTTTGACTTGCCTTTCTCGAATATGATATGAGGCAACTCGGGTATCAGAATCCCTTTGTTTGCCCAACCCGAGACGACATTTTCCGAGAGGAGGAAGGCGTGGCTCAAAATCTGCCCTATCAAGCATTGAAGGATGCTCCGAAGGAGATTCGGCAGGCAGCCACTGTTGCTCTTGTTTGTAGTTCGTTCACTAGAGCTCTAGGCATCTTATTCAGCACCGTGATTATCGCAACACTGCCGACTTGGATCCCCGGTCTCTTGGCGTATCAGCCGATTCCAATAGCGCTTCTCGTTCTGATGATCGGTTGCGTAATTGTTGCGGGAAAAGGGTCTCAGATTAGAGAGAGAATCGCCTCAAGAGAGTTCGAAAAGGCTAGAGGATCAAGCCTCTCGGCAGCTATCCTCGGCTTCATCCTAGCCGGTGTGATCCCTGGAATCCTCTACTTCTTCCTCTACATGCGAATCGGAAACGTGATGGTCAAACGTAGACCTGACGATCCCAGAACAATCTATCTATTACCACATCCCAGCGAGGGATTGTTCCTCGGCCGATACATTGGATGGGGGATAACATACCTCCTAGTCCTCTACATCGGCTACACCCAACTACCTACGGGCTTGAGAAGCGTCAGTGACTGGCTTTCACCCGTGCTCGGGGTCCACTTCAACACACTGATCGTTGCCGTCTACCTGATCTTCACGAATCCGCTGACGTATCCACCGATTTTCCAGCTCTGGGTCACAGTCGGGCTTCTAGGGGGAATCATTGCTGGTGGAAAGGTTGGACGCGGATTCATGGTCGGCCTGGCAGTCTTTCTATCAACACTGGGCGCCATGGGCCTCGCTGCACTGAGTATCTTCCAAGGAATATCCGCAGGAACTATCCCCGGCATTCCCGTTCCCCCAGCGGGCTTCTCGCTGATCAGCGCTGCAACGGGTCCCGTCGCGAGTGACCTTCTACCTCTCTTCCTTCAAGCATCTTCTCCGACGGACCCTGCGTTCCTCCAGAGCGTCGTCTTGACACTCGCCCGAAACGCGGGCCTAATCTTTGCAGTCGTCACAATCTCCGGACGAGCCGCCTGCTTGGCTTGGCAGGGCGGCGTTGACCTCGTCAAGTACGTCTTCGTTAGTCTTCGAAGAAAACCGTCATTGAATTCTGATCACAACATCGTTGACAGACCCACTCTGAAGGCGGCAGTACTACTGCTAATGCTCCTGCCATTCCTCTCACTTTCATACGCACAAGGGCCACACACGATCTACCAAGCTCCGCCGTCCGGAAAGTATGGGCAACAGTTGTCGGTCGGGCTGAACATGCTCGGAGCTCCAAACGCGACCCTTGAGATGACAAACCTCGACCTTTCGAGTAAGGGTCTCGTCATAGACAACAACTATGCTGGGGCGGCTATGGCTGCGTTCATCATCAACAACAACGACTCTGCGCCATTTGGTAATGGGCAACAGGGCCAGAGTCAGTTATTACAGGTGATCTCGCAACCAGCTCTCATAACATACTACAACGGAAGCGGAAAGAACTCAGCCTCCCAGTCGACCAACGTCGAGGCCCAGTTTTCCCAAGCACTCGGCGTCCCTTTCACAACGATATTCTCGCTCCCAACGGGACAGGGAGGAAGCGCAACGATCTACGCCCCAAACCCGGAACTCTCCAACAACGACGCACTTGCGAAACTATTCAGCCTGTTACCAACCCAAAGCTTCTCCAATCTCATCAATCCCGCAACAATCCAGAACATGCATTACTTCGCGGCCATGGGACTTGTCCCGCTCAACATCAAGGGAACAAAGATCACTTCTCTCAGCTTCTACATGCACATCCAATATCCTCGCCAATACTACAAAGGAGGATTTCACCAGATAGACGTCAAATCACTGCTAGGTTTCCAGAACAGTATAGTTGGGGATCCGGCTGCAAATGTCTCACTGGTCAGCATTAGCTTCCAGCCTGGCACGGTCCTCTACAATCCGCCGAGCTTCAATCCTTACTACAACAGTACCACATCAACATACTATCTAGACGTTAGTTCTAGCTCTCAACCCGATTTTGTTGCCAACTTCACATATCCATTCGCCCCCGATGTCATGATTCGGAAGACCGTCACTCCCACCGCCGGACCTGTCGGAACAACCCACGTGGTTGTCGTTACGATTCAGAATCTAGACAATGTGACGGTCAGCAAAGTGTCAGGTTCGGACCCTGAAGCATCATCGCAATACCTCCAGACGCTACAGATTTCCCCCTCCGGGACCCAGCCCATCTCAGCCCTAATACTACCTCCTGGAAACAGTACGACAACTAGCTACACACTAACCACAGTAAGTAGCGGAGTCTACGTCCTTTCTCCGGCAACGGCTACATTCGCATGGACAGCTCCCAACGGGACCCAGATCACCTATTCGATAAGCACGGACCCCGTCCAGGTCGCATCCCTAATGGGACCTTGGACACAATTCACCCGGACCTTTAGCGACTTCCAACCCTACTCATACCTCTTACTTGTTCCTCTAATACTGACGCCGGTTATTGAGATGTACAGACTGTCCCGTCGACGTGCGCAAAGAAAGAGAGAGAAAGAATTGCTGGCCATGTCCCCTCCATCCGCTCAAGCTCAACCGGGTCCCCCCAAGACGCCAGATACTGGAACAGCAACAAGCAATCCTCCATCATCCTGAGAACCATGCCCGAACAGGGTTCACTACTAGTGAACAAGCCCTAGAACCCCTCTGTTTCCACTGGAACATCTGGAAACCGCCTCCGACAGTCACAAATTTACCTCACAACAGCCAGTCGAGAGGAAAGGGGAAGCTCTTTTCTACACGTGAATAGTGAAGTGTGAAACTCCTCTCTGGAGCGTTCTGCGGTGAAGCCCCGTCGTTTCAAGCTCGAATTCTACGACAACGAAGGGGTAAGGCATGCTATCACGGTCGATGGTCAGATCACTCGCGAGAAGGTTGGCAAGCTCCTAGACCTGGTCGAGGTAATGGCGGGGACCCCTCGAGCAACATCTTCGGCTCTCGGTATGTCTCCCCGCAAATTCGACAGACTCGCGAGTACTATAATCTCAGACCTGAAAAACAGGAGCTTCACGGCCTCGGACGCGAAGAAGGCGTTTGAGACATCATTCGCCGAGAAGATTCCAATCAGCACGGTCTCAACCTACCTTTCCCGATTGACTGATAGAGGACTTCTCGATCGGATCGAGGCCGGCCGAGCCGTGAGCTACAAGGTCAGGTCTGAGGAACAGAAATCGGTTCTTTCCCTTCGTCCTTAGTCTCGGGCTTCTTCACAACCTGTTTCAGCCTGTCGACCGCTGAATATCTGAAGGGGATACGTGTCTGGTCTCTCCGAACATAGCCTTCTTCGTGCAGCTTCTTCATTAGTCGCGCAGTGTGCTCCCTCGAACGTCCTATAGCCCTACCGATTTCCGGCGCGGATTTTGGACCTTCACTCATCAAGAGTGTTAAGACTTGAAGCTCTGTTGGGGTCGTTATCGATCTCAAAGAGCCAATCTCTCCCGTAGGGGAGAAAACGCGTGAACCGACTGCAGCCTCCTTTTGCATCAATTTTTCCACCGAGATCGGCTCTCGGGCTAGAATCTCTACAGCCGCAGTCTCATCCTGCAGGTCCACGCTAGGCAGCGAGACCGGTTCGATTGCTGACTTTATCGAAAGGAGAGAATCTCTTATCAAATTCTCCATCTTCTGGAGCCGGTCCAGGAGCACGAGATCCGAGATCTGGCCTCGTTCAAGTGATAGCTTCAGCTTATCAAAGTCCGCTGACATTTTTCGCAAGCTGTCTTCGACGGTCGTTACCCTTTTCGAAAACGAATCGAAGAATAGCTTTGCAACATCAACGTTTTCAGGGTCCTCAACCTCACTCTTCTTGCCTGAAGACCTAAACCCAAGCATAGTGTGACATCACGCTCTATTACGCGTGATATCACGTGCCATAGGTTTCAAATTTAAGACTAACGCCTCACAAGCTCGCAGATCGTGATATTCACCATCACAGGTGATTTGGTTGTGATAGATTCGTTGCGCATGACGTCAAGGTGGTTGCATCAATCACATGATATTCTCGGTTCTATAGAGAATGGCTCGAGTATACTTCAGTCTCGTTGATGTGGCGTGATGTGTGATGTCAGGGTCGCGTACGTGATGTCACGTGTCACGAGACTTTCCATAGAGGGCCTGGAACGCTTCTTCAAGGCTTTCTAAGAGATGCTCCACGGTTGCGTGGTACATTTTCTCATTCTGCTCTGCTGATTCTCGAAGCTGTGCGGTCTGGCTTCTCAATCGTTCCGAAGCCTCGACAAAGGGTGCGAGACTCGGACTGTCGAACAGCCCTCCGTAGCCAAGTAGGAGAATGGTGTGAATCGCTTCGGAAATGTTCTCTCTTGCCTGTCGTAGGGTCCTATTTAGTGCGCCTCGGCTGATTTCTCTCCCTCTTCTTGAGATCTGTGCCATTTCTTCTCGCGTAAGCCTCTTGTTCGCCAGATCGTGTCCTAGCTGGTCTATCAGTAGTGTTTCAAACTGAGCTCCGGTAACGTTGCTTCGCCCTAGTAGCTTCGCGATTATGGGGTCTTCTAGGATTTCCTGGATGGACCTGCGCGTTTCTTCTCGCCAAGTGCCAGTTTGGGTCAAAGGTCCAGGCGGATACTGTTTTGTATCCGTACATAATTGCCTTCGCTAACCTTCGACAACGACCGCTTGCATAACATTTCCGGCCTCCTCGCGTCTTAATTAGCGGTGAACCTGGCTGGTTACACCAGCCTTATTCGAAATCTCTGACCTTCTCGATTTCGAGGCCGTGCTGTTCGCTATGGCCGCTCAGAGCAGTCGAGACTCTAGTAACTTTGTAGTTGACATGGTCTGCGACGTTTGTCGAGTTGAAGGATTCGAGGTAGAGAAGAATGTTCAGACTGGAGAGTCCCAGCCGGGCTTTGTTGACATCGTAGCGTCACGCACGAAAGGCAACAGGACCCAGAAAGTCGCCTTCGAATGTTGGGAGGGCGACAGGCAGATCAACGGGCGCGAAGTAGAAGGCTTTGCCCTACGATTGAAGAACATAGGTTTGCCGAGCGGAATCTACGTGTCCCCGAAGGGGTTTACTGGGGACGCGGAATTCATGGCCCGAAAGTTTGGAGTTGAGCTCTGGGACCTTGCGAAACTCAAAGAGCGTGTCGAGAAGATCAAACCGCCAGAACGCAGCAAGGTTCCCGGGACTCTGCCGGTTTCGAAGGCAGTCGCCTCCCAGATTCTTACCCACGGTCTGGAAAACAGTAAGGCTCTACGCCTCAGCTCAATGCCGAAACTAGAGTTTCGTCCCTACTTCTTCGCCGACTTCTCCCTACTACAGAGCAAGAAACAGGTGGCGCGAGGAGTAATCGTCTTTGACGGCGTGGATGGTCGAGAGTGTGACGCCGGACTCTTCGAGGGTCAGCTGAAAAACCTGCCTGGGTCCGGGCTGTTCCTTGACTGTTTAGAGATTGAACCCTCAACCGGGTCAATGCCCCACCTTCCGCCAGAGTTAGAGATGAAGAACAGTGTAACAGTCGCCCCAGCAACTGCGACCGAAGAGATGGTTAAGGCCCAGGTTGCTCAGATTCTGCTCCGCGAATCGAACGCTCACCCAGACGACGTCTCCGTCGCAGGGGTCAAGCTCCTCCACGTGCCCATAATCACAGTCGAGTTTCAAGCCGGAAGCCGGTCCTATCGCAAGATCCTTCAAGGCGCGACCGGAAAGATGATCTGGGACGAGACCCGAAAATGCACTCTGTGCGAGGGCCCTACTAGGGCGGTCTGTGAAGACTGCGGCGCACTCGTATGCCATGAGCATACCCGACTCTGCAACTCCTGTCGAAAGCATCTCTGCACCGAATGCATGACTGTCAAGGGAGTCATCAACAAGACCCCGCTCTGTCGCAACTGCCACGGATAGACCTCTCAAACTGAAAACGTTAGGGGTCAAACCCTAATGGCCTCGATGACCATGCTGGCCCCGCCGTCCAGGCGAAGGCCTCAGTACCAAATCTGCACGATAACACTCTTCTTCATATCTTTTCTTTTCCGCTAACTATTACTAGACCCCCAGGGGCATACCAGAATTTCCAGCGACCCTTCACAGACCTGGCCTCCGCTACACTCTGAGACGGTCTTCCCAGACCGCTATGATGTGCAGCTACCGAGTAGCTGGAACATGGTTCAGCGCCATTTCAGACCTTTTCAAGCGCCGAATCGTGTCCTCATGCCTGCTAATGTGCTGCATCAGATCCAGCCGCAACTGGTGCATTGCAACCTTCGCCGCGTCCGCAGCAGCCCGCTGAACCAGTGCACCTTGCCAGCCTGCTTCGCACACAGCGCACACTCCCAGACACGATCGCAGAGAAACTGTTCATAGTTGCAGCATCTCCTGCGGAAATAATCGTTGAGCTTGTTCTCCTTTGAACCATCTTTCCCGAGCAATTTTCTATCTCCCGACAGTCCACGGAAAACTTCCGAGGACGATCCACAGCATCCTCCCTCGACCGACTAAAGCCTCCTGTAACCCCGGGACTAGTCGAATGGTTGCTCAGAATAGTCCCCTGGCAACAAGCCCCGCAACTCTCAAAGGCTCAGGAACCCTCGACACCAGAGCCCAGCTAGTAAGAATTCTTCGCGCGATACTTCTAGAACAGCCAAACGCTTCATAGAAAAGTGGGTTCTCACTCGAAACCGTCCGCACATTCCGCAACGGGCCAAGCGAACCGATGACCCGCCACCTCGCTCTCCAGTCCGGAAAGTGCCCGACCAGGGCGCGTTTCACAGCCCTGTTATCCGGCCTAGATCCAACGACCACTATCGTAGGGGTCCCGAACTCCCGCTGCAGCTTTCTAGGATCAATCAGGTTGAAACCGCCAAACGTGACCCCTGCCAAAAGTATCGGACAGTCGGACGCTGACAGAGAACGCAACAGTCTCAATGCTCGACCTGTCCCATCCATTCCATCAACACTGATCCAGCCCGTCCGGACCCTTGTCATGCGAGGCCCGTCAAGCCTGACGGCGACCAGAGGGGCCCTATAACCGCCCAGTCTCCTTGGAAGAAACGGGCCGTCCTCGATACCGGTACAGCTATGGAGCGTGCTGTCGCGGGAGACCTTCGTCTCTTGTAAAGGCAGAGTAGACTAGCCGCGGCTCCACCCCTAGGCGAATCTTCTTCGTCCGGCCATATCGGCCAAAACTCACGACCCTCGCGTTGATGACTCCCATGATATCCAGCTCGTTCAACAACCCGCTAACCCTTCTCTGGGTCAACGACTCAACCGCGGCTGCTGAACACAGTTCCCGGTAGACCTCGTAGACATCTCCAGTAACTGAGCTTTCTCTCCTAGCACCTTCCAGATGCAGAACAGAGATGAGTAGAATTCTAGAGTGGAGCGGCAGCGATGCTAAGACCTCAGTCACACGGTCATGCTCCACCTTCTGCTGAGCCATGCGCACATGCGATTCCAGGATTCTGCTTTCTCTTGACCGCTCGCCGATCTCGCCTGCCACTCTAAGAAGATCCAAGGCTCTCCTAGCATCACCATGCTCGCCCGCGGCCAAAGCAGCGCAGAGACGGAGCGCGCCATCATCCAAGACCCCCGGCTGGAATGCTTGTTCTGCACGACCCCGCAGAATATCATACAACTCCTCAGACGAATAGGGCTTGAAGACAAGTTCCTCCTCCCCCAGAGAACTCAGGACACGGGGATCGAGGAAGTCTTTGAAGTGAAGATCGTTCGAGATCCCAATTACCCCGATCCATCCACCATCCAGCCGCTCGTTTATCCGAGTCAGCTCGTAGAGCAGACTATCGTCCTCACTCCTCTTCACAAGCGCGTCAATCTCGTCCAAGACAACGAGAAACGCGGACCCTCTAGACTGCAAGGCATCCCTAAGCCTATCAAACACCTCCCCAACGGCAAGTCCAGTAAAAGGCACATCCTGGCCCAAGGCCCGACAGAGATCAGCGATGACACGGTAGTTGGTCCCGGCCAGCCGACAGTTCACATAGCTCGTGTCCACCGCACGGCCATGGTCCCTGGCCTTCTTCTGCAACCGATCTGTAACAAACCTTGCAACGATGGTCTTGCCTGTGCCTGTCTTGCCATAGGCGAAAAGATTCGAAACACGCTCTTTAGATAAGGCAGGTGCGAGGACTGAGCCTAGCCGCTGGATCTGCTCCTCCCGGTGGGGTAGGCTTGAAGGCATGTAGTCATGTCTGAGAAGATTCCTATCATGAAATATCTGGCCTCCAGAGAGAACTTGTTCAAAGATAAGATCTAAACCCTGCTGCGACAAGTTTCAAACGCGCTCCAGACGACATTTTGTGCGTCTTGGTTCCAGTGGAATTAAGGGTTCTCGTCGAACTTTTCCAATGGAATCGTTGCCGAGATTAAACAACCAAAGTTACGGCTTGGTTTTCCCATGCTGTACCGACATCATTGCGGAGGTCGGGGAGTAAGTGCCATTCAAGCCTAGTCATGGCTCAAACTCCCGCACTGTTGCCGAGTGGGTCGAATCAGAACTACTCGTAAAGTCCTGGCTCTCCAAGAAACGCCCTGGCACCGCCGCAAGTATGGAATGTCTTTCCAAGCCTATTGGATTGACCATCTGAGCAAGACCTTCAAGGTCCGTCGAGGATTGGGTCGATAGAGTCAAGTTCGCTTAGAGTGATCCTGACTTCGAGCATCAAACAGCGTGGGCCAAGGAGCTTGATGACTATGTTACATCCCAGAAACTCAATGAGCGTTGGTCTGCTCTACTTCCAGTCTTTCCTTGTAGTGGATCAGTGCTTCGGCGAACAGGTCAAGCCAGTCTTCAATTTCCAGTCGCATTTTTTCGACCTTAGTAGGATCCTCGTAGTGTCGTACTTAACAATCCTGACTCTGTTCCGTTTCCACCATTCTTCAAGCTTTCAAAAGTCCAACCATCGTCCCATTACAGGCGGGCTTCCGACAGTTCAGAGTCGATCGCTCTGCATAATAATGCCCATCATTAAGAATCGCAGGTCACCGAAACGATCGAACGCCTTTCAACCCATGCCGAGTGCTTCTACGTCGGTCGAACGCCAGGCAGATTGATGGCGACATGGGCCGTTCAAGCGACGAGCGATACGGCGCGAGTGGAAAGGAACGACGGAACGACGGACCATTGAACCGAACCGAATGTGACTTAACTAATTGTTCGATTTTCATCGCAAATGTTATTAATTGTATGTCAAGAACTTCTATACCGAAGAAACTTTGCGAACAAAGAACATCTGTATAGCTGTGCTATCATGGTCGTTGCTTATCATCGGATTTTCCCCCGCGTTTTCACTTGGGCCATCGATTCCCTCGGCAAGGGCCGAAACATGCGTCCCTAGCAATTGCTACTCGCAATTGTACCAGATGTGCATTGGTGCGCAGGCTTACCAAAGTCTTTGGATATACCAAAATATCGGCCCCTCAGGTCATGATTGGGCAGTATCAGTTCAATTTGGCCTCAATGGCGGCGATAATAATCAATATGCGGTTACGGTCGCTAAACTCGAAGACTCGAACGGTTTCGTTTCCTTTTACAAATCTACTGGGCTGTACTGGGTCTATCCCCCGGTCGCCCCAAGGGCTGGTACATTGACTCTTAATACGGCTGGTACAGTTAGTTTACTAATCGAAATTTACAACTATGACGGGGCATCTCAATGCTACAACATCTATACGACGACAGCTTATTCTTAGGTGCATCGCGATGAATAAGACTCTCTTCTTGGCATTGCTTTTCGTGAGTGCTGTGGTGCTCATCTCAAGTACTTTGCCCGCGCACGCAGATCCTACACAACCCACTCCTGGCTGGAGTTACTACGTCGTGTACAACGTAGCAGATGGGACTATCGTTTCAGCCGATGCCTGCAGTCATCCTTGTAGCCCTGTAGCGCAAGATGGGCAGGCGGTCCTGGATATAACAAGCCAGCCGAACGTCGTATCTCAACTCTTCAAGGACGCGTACAATCAGAAACTAAGTAACTGGCATGTAAATAAGACAACACACGCGGTCGAGGCCATTAACCCTGCAAGTAGCGTCTCCGTTGCCCCTATCACTCGACTAGTCAATAGCGGGATTCCTGTTGGTTTAGGAGCAATCACCGCCCTTCTGTCTGGCATAGCGGTAAAGCGCAGATATTTCCAAAAATAGCGAACATAATGACCTACGACCGTTTTCTCTAACTTCCCCTTTTTTTCGGACCTCATCAAACGTCGATTTAAGCGAGCCGGATTCGTGTAAAGGCATTGGTACGTAGACGGGTTAGTCCGTAGTCTATGGGCGACAAGGACTGATTGTAGCAACCCTCAAACACTGAACCCCTATTCCTATGCATGGAATAATTCGGAGAAACTGACAGACCTAGGGTCCTACTGGGTTCCCTGCTGGAGATTTCACTCTGGTGCTTCCAGGGCAAGAAGTGCAACTGTGAAAGTGAGTGAGGGAATCCCAGTTGCCAATAGTGCCTTTGTGGGGCGACTTGGTCGTTTCAACCTCTTACAATCAAATGGCACCCTAACTGATATTCTGATCGCCTTCGGACTCGTTCTTTGTTCTTGAATGAATCTATCCTTCCCGTGGAAACATTTACGTATGAAAATCTCCCACGGGATTAAGGGTTCTCGTACATTCGTTTCGACTGGACGGACTAAAACTGTCCCGCCCACCCCTGCGTTTCCGATGCAATCATTTTGATAGTTGTGCGGGCTTGTGGATAGTTGTATGTTTGATACTCTGGTAGGTTACTAGGTAACTTTCTCATTTATACCATCTTATACAATCCGAGGAACATATTACTACACTACCATCAACAAGGTGTATCTCACATCACTCATCCGTCTCCAGAGGAAAGAGAGGGGTATGGGACTCTTATTCTCCCATCAATTGCATGAAGACGGTTCTGTCCCGAGGCTTGATGTCTAGTTCGATGAACACGATCTGTTGCCATGTTCCGAGAACCAGTTTTTTCTCTCTCACCGGAACGAAGAGATCCGGCCCGATCAACGAGGCTCTAACATGGGAGTGGCCGTTACCGTCATGCCATTG